>Ga0302323_100000030_pt1 | contig 85723 bp, 70 predicted proteins | sample Fen_T0_3_FD_201950 | JGI IMG/M metagenome (GOLD analysis project Ga0302323, IMG submission 201950) | Peat permafrost microbial communities from Stordalen Mire near Abisko, Sweden - Fen_T0_3 | ecosystem: Environmental > Terrestrial > Soil > Wetlands > Permafrost | place: Sweden: Abisko...
TTGGCTACGAGAATCGCTCGCTTCAAGCCCAGGACTTCAACAACGACCGCAAGGACGCTGGCGATATTGGCGCCGGCCACAGCGTGACGGCGCTGTTCGAAATAGTTCCCCCGAACGGCAGACGAGGTGCGCCCGCAGTCGATCCGCTCAAGTACCAGACGCAGCGCCTCGCGGCGACCGCACACAGCGAGGAACTCGGGACGGTCAAACTGCGCTACAAGCAGCCCACGGCATCGACCAGTTCGCTCCTCCGTTTTGCGGTCAAGGATGCGCCGCAGCCATTGGCGAGCACCAGCGACGACTACCGGTTCGCGGCTTCCGTAGCCGGCTTCGGTATGCTACTTCGTCGCTCCCAATACCGCGGTAGTGCAAGCTACGCGATGGTACGGCGCCTGGCCAGCGACGCGTTGAGCAGCGATCCAAGTGGATACCGCAAGGGATTTATCGATCTCGTCGCGAATGCCGAACGCCTCGATAGCTCGAATTCGGTCGTCATGGCCAAGTGACTTCTGGGGCAGTTCCTAAGGTCTTGACGGCGTGGTACAGGCTACGGCGCGCGAATGCGCTTCGCTACCAAGACACCCAATCAACGTGACGCGCGGGTGCGCGCCGTCATGCGCTTGATCCTGCGCGAGGAGCGCTGCTTTATCGCCGGACTTTAGCATGAGCTTCTTCGTTACCTGAGCGTTCGTCGGTAGGACAAGGGGCTGAGATGTTGACAGCGTCTAAATACCTTGCAGAAATAGTTGGCATTTGCGAACCCACATTGCACCGCAATTTGCTTTAGCGGTAACTGGGTTTCGAGCAGCAATCGTGTCGCTTGGTGAATACGCACCTCAGTGGCAAAACGAGCTGGGCTCACCCCGGTGCGCGCTTTGAAGAGATGACTGAAGTGGGTTCGGCTCATGCCATAATCAGACGCGAGAGTTGTTACGTCGAGCGCGTCAGGCAAGCTTGCGGCGACACGCAGCCGAATCGCTTCTACCAGTCGCTCGCCCTCACCGGAACTGTCCCAGGCCGTTTGCGCGGATTGTTCACAGGCCACCAGGAACTCGAATAGTGCAAGCTCAAGCTCAAAGCGATCGCGAAAGTCCTTCTTGATTGCGCCGCGCATGAGGCGAACCGCAATGGCAGCTAGTGGCCCATCGGGTGCCACCTCAATCAGTGGCCCAGTCGCTTCTACCAGCTTGGTCATTCTGGCCAAAAGGTAGGGGTGGTAGATCGAAATCCATCCAAAGGTCCACCCTGGTGAATCCTTGGGTAGGTAGTAGCGGTGTCGCGAGGGCATGAGTGCAATGAACGCCGTGCCCGGTGCGACTCGTCGCGGGGGTTGACCATAGACTTGGAAGTGCCCCCAACCAGCCAGGGTAAGTTGGAACGCAAATAGGGGCGTGTCGTTGCGCCCGAGGCGCTTCATTCCATCCCAGTAGTAACTTGAGGGATCCGTTCGGGTTTCGATGCAACCGAAATAGCCCGACATGGGTGTCCACCACGGAGGAGCTGGCACTGGTTTGCGCGACAGCTCGCACAACTGGTGTAGCGCAGGTCCCCATTCTGCAGCGGGAGCAGGCCCCGGAATTCGACTTGCTACGACCTCCGAGGTGAGGACCTCAAAGGAACTTTGTCGCCAGGTTGCAACCTCTGAGCCTGGGAATTCGCGGTCCTTCACAAAACTACCCTACTTCGGACAATCTTACCGTGGCAACAGGAATATGCCGAGCGTAGAGACCACTCTGAGTTGTCGTTGCCACTCACAAATCTACTTTACGATGCGCCATCCCCGGCCCTTGATGGGTGGGCGCGGAGTAGGTTGGTGCACCGTCTCGAGAGTCCTGTCTGGCGTGACTGCTCCTTGGAAATCGCGACGCGTCTTCATCCATGTGATTTGGAGGTTCCCCGTGAAATCTACTCGTAGCCATTTTGCACTTGCAGCGGCATTGGTCGGCGTTGGTTGTTCGTCCACGGAGCCCTCCGTAGGAGGAAGTGGTGGCGCAGTGGCAGCCTCAGGCGGAAGCCCGGGGAGTGGTGGGCTTGCAGTTTTTGGCGGTGCGACTGCGACGAACGGTACGACGAAAACGGGTGGTGCGCCCGGCAGTGGCGGACTTGGCAGTGGCGGTGCCAATTCGGCGGGCGGCTCCCGCAGTGTCGGTGGAGCGTCTGGCACAGCCGTGACCGGAGGTACTTCGAACGTCACAACGTCAACTGGTGGCATGCGCACTGGTGGTGCGTCAGGCAATGGCGGCACGAGCGTGGCGGGCGGAGTGACAAGCATCGGCGGCACGAGCGCGACGGGCGGAGCGATAGGCAAAGGCGGCACGAGCGCGACGGGCGGCACGAGCGCGACGGGCGGAGTGACAAGCACCGGCGGCACGAGCGCGACGGGCGGAACCACCAGCACGTCGACCATTATTGCCGCAACGCCGCCCATGGGCTGGAACTCTTGGAACAAGTTCGCCTGCGCTGGGCTAAATGAAAGCGTCGTCAAGAAGATGGCCGATGCTTTTGTCACGAGCGGCATGAAGGATGCCGGGTACCAGTACGTCAATCTTGACGACTGTTGGATGGATGGGCGCAATTCTGCCACGGGCAAGATCAACGTCAATGCGAGCAAATTCCCGGGGGGGATGAAGGCGGTCGCCGACTACGTTCACGGTAAGGGGCTCAAGATTGGGCTTTACTCGACGCCTAACACGAAGACTTGCACGGGCCTATATGGCGGCTACACCGGCGGTGTGGGCAGCCTCGGTTACGAAACTGCCGACGCGCAATCGTACGCTGAATGGGGGATCGACTACCTAAAGTACGACAAGTGCCAAGGTCAACTCAACAAGTTTGTTGTCATGCGCGACGCACTCAGAGCCACCGGGCGCCCCATCGTTTTCAGTATCAATCCAGGGGATCAAGGTCCCTACTGCACCCCCACCAGCTGTTCCATCGATCTGGTGAACATAGCGAATTTGTGGCGTATCGAGTTTGACATCGACGCGACCTGGGGTTCTGTCATTCGATTGATTGACAAGAACAAGCCCGAGTGGGTTGGTGCAGGTCCGGGCCACTGGAACGATCCGGATATGCTGGAGGTGGGCAACGGCCTGAACGATACCGAGGGTCGGGCGCACTTTAGCATGTGGGCGATCATGGCTTCGCCGCTCATCACGGGGAACGATCTTTCCACGATGAGCGCAGCCACGAAGGAAATCCTGACGAACAAGGAGGTCATTGCGGTCAATCAAGATCCGCTCGGTAAGCAGGGTCGCGTGGTGGCCACGCCGGGGTCGAATCTCGAAGTATGGTCGAAGGAAATGACCGGCACCAACACTCGCGCAGTGGCGCTTTTCAATCGGGGCACTTCCGCTGCGTCCATCACCGTCAAGTGGACCGATATCGGCATTCCCGCCGGCTCTGCCACCGTGCGTGACCTTTGGGCTGCGAAAGACGTCGGCCCCGCCACGGACTCTTACACGGCCACTGGCGTGGCGAGCCACAGTGTCGTCATGCTCAAGATTGTCAGCGCCCTGTAGGCGCGTTCCAATCAAAATCGTCAATTGGAGGAGCGGACCACCGCGCCTTGCTCAATGACACCATCGTGAAGCAACTCGCCAATGCCGGCCTTCATCGTCGGGAGGCGGACGAGCCTGTCGAGAACCGGACCGCACTGTAATCACGCCTCACCGGCATCAAAAAAGAGACTCGTTCGATGCGATCTTGAAGCGCGACGATTTCGCTAAATCGAGAAGTTCGCGACTCGCTCGGTGGCAATTTCGAGTCGCGAACGCAGCTCACAGTGCTCGGGGCTTCCAGCAAAGGCTGCAAGCTGGTTGAGCTGGTGCTCGACCGTCCATAGGCTTTCGAGCGGGAATCGCTGATTGAGCGACAGGGCGATTGCTGGTGTGCCACAGGCGAGCAGCGCGGCACGCAACCGTACTTGATCGACAGCGCGCAACCAACTGGCTGCGCGCTGCTCACACTCATCAAGCCCAGGCGTTTCGGTGCCGACCACACGATCCACCTCGATGTCGAGTGATGGATCGGATTCGAGTTGGGACAAGAGGCGCTTTCCGAGCTTCTGTTCGGAGTCGGCCAGGGATTTGACGCCGTGCTTTCTGCCGTCGGATACGACGCCGAGAGCGTAAAGCAACCCGCCGAGCGCGCGGGGATCCGAACAGTGCTCGCGGCAGATGAACCCGGGCAGTTCGAGTGCTGCGTGTCGGGCCGCGAGGAAGACCAATTCTGGCAAAGAGAATCCGCTGCCCAGGCTGCGGGAAACGAGCAGCTGTGGCTCGGGCTGCGCCGCGAATTGAAATAGCGCCGGTGGTTCAGCCAGAAGCAGCAACTCAGGGGCCTTGACGCTCAAGAGGCGAGAGGTCCAAAGAAAGCTGCGCGCGAGCGTGATGGTGCTGACCTCCGGATCGACGACGGCGGCATCCTTCGGAACAACGTAGGCGTCTTTTCGCTCGAAGGCACCGGCCGCAAACAAAGCCTTTTCGAGGCGGGCGAGGCCCATGGTCATCTCGCGGTCGAGATCGGGTGGGAACAGCAGTGTTTCGTAGTCTGCGTACTCGAGCGCGCGTGCGGGCGTTGGCAACGTATCGTGTGACAGCGCCCCGGCGAGTTCAGTCTCGGCCGCGGAAGCCGCATTCAACGCGACCAGGACGCTCGCGCAATTGGCGGCCACGTCGGGGTGTTCCGTGACGGCAAGGCTAACCAGCTTGTGCAGCAGATCCGCATCGTTGGGCATTGCCGCGCGTACGCGTTGAAGCGACTCGAGCGTTTCAGAGCCGCGCGTGACACTCTCGATGAGGCCGACCGAGATCTCGGCAAGGTACGCGTCGCGCTGTGCCAATTGAACGATGGCGCTTAGTGTCGTTGGCTTGAGCGCGTCTTGGCGTGAGAGCTGGCCGATGAGCGTAACCAGCCGGGTCGCCACTTGGACGGCTTCCGCTTCGTACTGGGCCGATTCGAGCGCGACTTCGTACAGAGCGATGACTTCGAGCCAGTGGTCCTCTTGCCCCAAGAGCGCTTCGGAGCGCGCGAGCGCGTGCGACAACAGAACTCCGGTCCCGACTGCGGACTCAAGCGCAGCGTGGGTATGAGTCAAGTCGTTGATTTCGTCGTGGGCCAGGGTGGCCGCTTCGACCCAAGCGGCAGCGCGCAGCTCTGGTTCCGCTTCTTGCGACTTGGCCAGGCGCTCGCGGCCCTCGATGCGACCCATGATGTTGCCCAGGCGGTCTTGCGCGTCAATCAGGTGCTGCAGCGTGCCGACGTCATCGGGCGTTTCGCTCAAACGCTCTTCGATCGCCTCAAGCGCGCGGTGCGCATCGGCCCCATCGTTCAACCAGATATCGATCACCTGGTCGAGCAACTCGAGGCGTTCGTTCAATTCATCCGTCGTATCGATGCGACGGCGAATGGTCGACACCCAACCGGCATAGTCGCGCCCTTGCTGATAAAGGTCGCAAGCTCCGTTGAAAGCCTCGGATAGCAGCGGATCGATGTCGAGCGCTCGCTCGTAAGCAAAAAGTGCCTCGGCCGTGCGCTGTGCATCGCGCAGCGCGTCCCCGAGCTTGGCCTGAACCTCAGCACGACGCGGATCCTCTGTCGCGTCCAGTTGAGCCAGCAGATCTTCGTACAGCGCGATGACCGCGTCGACCTGATCGGGTGAGGAGGGCAACGAGTGCGGACCGGACGTTGGCGTTGCCGACTGCCCGTCGGGGACCTGCGGACGCGCGTTTTGCGGCGCATGGGACGGACCGAGATTGCCGGTAGCGACGGGTGGCGGAGGGGCACTTGGGAAATAGGCAGCTTCCGAGATCCAATCGCGCTGAGTTGCGGCTAGCGCGCGGGGCGTATCGGCGAGCGTTGGGATGCGGCGCTCTCCGGAGGGGCCACGAGTGACCTTCAATCTGCGATCGGACAGTACGGAGCGCTCGTGATTCGGTACTTGCGCCATTGGCGCCTGTGGATTGGTGTCGTCGGTCGGGTCGTCATCATCGTTCGGGTAGCGCGGCAGTTCGTCAACGAGCGACGTTGCCGTGGTAGCGGGTGTGGGTGACATTGGTGGCGCCACCGGAGGCAACCCCGGAAATACCGGGACAGGCTTCGTGGTTCGCTCGTGCCCGTTGAGCGTGTGCCCCATCACACCCTCGACCGCGGGTCCTGCAAGCAGCACGAAATCGAAGTACCCCGCTTGATGTACTACTCCGGGCACATTCGCAAACGACATCGCGTCGCTTTGCATCGCCTGATACACGGCATTGTCTGAAACCAGACCGCCACGCGCCTTTGCTGCGACGTGATCGACCGCCATCAGGAACAGATCGGTGAACCGTTGGGGACCGCGGCGTTCGGTCGGAACCTCAGCCTCGATGCCTACGAGCGCCGCAATCGAACCACTCGGACTCGCGATGCCTTCTCCTACCGACTTGGCGACGACTTCCGGCGATTGGCCTGCATCCACGACGGCAAGACCATCAAAGATCACTAATGCCTGCTGAGCGCCATCCTCGACTGCCGAGCGCAGTCGCGACAATGGGAACGCGCGCAGCCGCCCACCGTCGAGCAACAGCGCCGGACCTCGATCGGCCTTGACCGCGATATACCCGGTAAAGTGCACCAACAGCGCTTCGACTTTGCCCGCGTGACTGCGAAGCAAGGCTTCGAGGGCTTCCGGAAGCTCGCGCGTTGCATCGAGGGTAATGACCTCGAAGCCTGCGTCCTTGGCCCCGAAACGCTCGACGAAGAGCGCGGCGTTGTCGAGGAACGCGTCGCGACGTAGGACGACGGTGTTTTCTGAATAGGCGGATCGGATGACGAGGGCGAGGCGCATGACTGGTCTCGACAGGTTCGCATTCAGCGCGAGTGGCAGGCGTTTTAGCAAGCCTGGAACTGAAAAGCCCGGCCTTGGAGCGAAGATAGCCCTATCGGGCCAGGGCCCGGAGCCCGACTTGCGGTACCATCGACGCCACTTACCAGCAAAATTCAGCAATAAGGGTCAACATTTAGGCCTCAGAGTCGGCCGGTTTCTTGCTTTCGCGCGTGAATGGGCGCAACCCTTGGCCCCGATGTCTGGCCAAAGCTCTAGGGTTCCTTCTGTCCTCAGCCTGGTCGGCTCCGTCTTGGGCCTGCTGTTCGCGTCCTACTCCACGCTCGACTATGCCCATCATTTGGATCGCCGACTGCACGAGGTGCATTGCAGCTTCATTCCGGGCGCGCCCGCCACATCCGAAGGCGAGGCCTGTCGCGCGGCGATGTACAGCTCCTATTCCGCAGTCATGCGCGACAGTTTGTGGGGAGGGATCCCGATCGCGCTGTTCGCGCTTGGCGCCTTCGCGTTCTTCGCTGGATTCTCAGTTTACCTCACGTTGGCGCGCGGGAGGTCAAGTCGCGCGAGTCACGCATTTTTCGCGATCGTTAGCATCACGCCACTTATCGTGTCGCTCATCATGTTCACGATCTCGGTGACGAAGCTCGGGTCGCTGTGCAAGACCTGCGTCGGTACCTACATCGCGTCCGCGTTGCTGGCGGCCGGTGGCGTTTCCGGGTGGATCGCGGCGCGTCGCAGTGCCGCCGACTTGGGCACGGGTGGGGACGCGTCGCGGCCAGACGGCAACCCTCTGATGGCTGCCTTTTGGTTGTTCGTTCTCGGCGCGGTAACGATTCTGCCGGCTGGGGTCTACGCTGCGAGTGCGCCGGATCACCGACCGTACCTAAATCAATGTGGTGAGCTGAGAAAGCCCGAAGATCCGTCGAGTGCGCTGCTGAAGTTTCGCGGCACTAACCCGGTGCAAGCGGCACTGTTCTTCGAAGACCCACTGTGCCCCACCTGCAAGGCATTTCACGAACGCTTGAAGGGCGAGCAGGTGATCGAAAAATTCGACGCAACGCTCGCTTTGTTCCCGCTCGACAGCAGCTGCAACTGGATGCTCGACAATCCGCTACATCCCGGATCCTGTACCTTGTCGAAGGCCATACTTTGCGCCAAGGGTCAAACCCGGCAAATCCTCGACTGGGCCTTCGACAACCAGGTCGAGTTGGCTGCCGCTGGCAAGCAGGGTGACAATGCAATGAAGGCCGCCATACAGCGGAAGTGGGGCGCTTCGATGGTCACTTGCATCGATTCGAAGGATACCAAAGTGCTCTTGAACAAGCATCTGCACTTCGCTGCCGACAACGGTGTACCAGTGTCGACCCCGCAGGTATACTTGGGGACGCGCCGCATCTGCGACGAGGACACCGATCTCGGTCTTAGATATACCCTCAAGCAACTCGCGCCGGAGGTGCTCAAGTGACTGCCACCAAACGTCCATCGGCAATCCCAGCGGCAGTAGTCGGTGTTGCGGCTGGCGCAGTCGCAACTCTGACCGTGCTTGTCATGGTGCAAGTCGCCGTGGCCAACGCCAAGGAGCGCTTGACCACTCCCGAGGCCCAGAAGCCACAGGTTGCCGTTGCCGCCGACGCTGAGGTGGCCTACTGCACCCCGCGGTTCAAGCAGGTGCTCGAACGCGTGCTGCACTCGTGTGGCCTCGTTGGCGGAGAAGGTGGTCGACGCGGTTGCCAACCTTCAGACGTCAAGACCTTCGCCTCGATCAGTGACGAAGACTTCAATGAGCTCTTTACACCGCTCAAGGATCGCGGGGGCGTCGTGCTCTACGACGAAGGCAAGGATGACCTTGACGAAAAGGCAAAAAAGCTCCTTGAAGACATGTGGTTCGAACGCAAGGGGGCGCGCTATTTCTTCGTGGTGGCTCGTGCCTCGAAGTCCGGATCCGTCGACAAGAATCGGGCTTTGTCCCATCGGCGCGCCAATTCGGTCATGTATTATTTGAAGGACGTCGCCAAAGATCCCGAGATCGAAAAAACCGTGGGCCTCTTGTGGTTGGGCAATGAATTTGCGCAACTCTCCAAGGACTACTGCACCTGGAACAGCTCGCGTCCCGATTCCAAGTGCAACGACGATTCGGTCAACCGCAGCGCCTTCGTTTCCTGGGTCGATTGTCGGCTATGAAAACCATACCCCTTGCGCTCTTCACCCTGCTTGTCAGCGTTGGCTGCGACACCGCCAAGACTGCACCTGTTACCGTGACGCGTGAGCGCAGCCAGGCCGTGCTCGGAGCGGCAACGGTCGCGGCAGCAATGCCTGCGCCCACGCCCGTCGTGGCCTCGGCGCCCAAAGGTCCGCGCAAGTTGTGTGGCGGCGCCCTCTCAAGCAAGGGCACGGAAATCTCGGGTGAACCCCTGGCGCGTCGCGCGGCCGAAGGTGAGCGCGATTTGCCGGAGAAGCTGCCGCTGTCGACGCAATACACCTGGATCAACTTCTGGGCGGCGTGGTGCGTGCCCTGCAAGGAAGAGATCCCGCGCTTGCTCGACTGGGAAAAGAAGCTGAACGCGGCAGGTGTCAGCTTCCGCGTCGTGTTCGTCTCGCTTGATGACGACGAGCGCCAATTGAACGCGTTCCTCGGCCAACAGCCGAGCTCGGGGTTGCGGCGCACCTACTGGCTCGAAGAGGGCAATCGTCGCAGCGATTGGCTCAACAAAGTCTCGATGAAGCCCGACATGGAATTGCCGGCGCATCTCATCGTGGATGCGGCGGCCAAGATGCGCTGCAAGATCCAGGGCGCCATCGAGGATGGTGACTACCCGCAGCTGCTTGGCCTCCTTCATGGGTCGCGATAAACCGCGCAACCATTCGCGCCGAGGCGAGGGAGTCGAATTCGACGGTTCACTCGTGGTCCTGCCGGGCTTTCTCGAGGCTTCGCTTGAGGTGGCTCACCCGTGGATCTACAGGGACCACGTTCCTTTGGGGTTGGCGTTGGACAGCGGCACTTGGGTTCGCGTGCGCGCGGGTAAGACCGAAGCGTGGGCGCTGTGGGACAGCGAGTCACCGATTGCGTTACGCGTGTTCTCGCTCGGTGCGCGCCCGGATGGGTCGTGGTTTCGTGAGCGCATACGCGAAGCGATAGCGCTTCGGCGACTTGCCTTGGGGCCAGACACGAACGCCTTTCGCGTGCTGTACGGCGAAGGGGATGGCCTACCCGGGATCACCGTCGATTGCTACGATCGCTGGGCCGTCATCGTCACCTATGCCAAAGCGCTCGATGGCCTTGTGCCGATGGTGGCCGAGGTATTAGCCGAGGAGCTTCTACTTTCGGGCGTGTTTTGGCGGCGTTCCAACTCCGAACACAAAGAGCCACTGCAGCTCCTGCTCGGAGCTCATCCGCCCGAGGAGCTAACGATCCTCGAGTACGGCCTGCGCTACTACGCCGACATGCTGAGCGGCCAAAAGACGGGTCTGTTTCTCGATCAGCGCGACAACCGACGCACTGTGGCCCGCTATGCCGCAGGCGGCACGATGCTGAACCTATTCAGTTACACCGGTGGCTTCTCCGTCGCTGCCGCCAATGCCGGTGCCACTTGCGTAACGAGTGTCGACATCGCCGCACCCGCCATGCAACGTGCGCGCGACAATTTCATCCTCAACGCACTTGAGCCGAAGCAACACGAGTTCGTCGCCGAGGATTGCTATGACTACCTGGCACGCGCCATGGCCGAACACCGCACCTTCGACGTTGTAGTGTGTGATCCGCCGAGCCTTGCGCGCAATCGCGCGCAGTTGCCCAACGCTTTGAAGGCCTACACCCTGCTCAATGCACGCGCGTTGGCATGCGTGCGCCCGGGAGGATTCTTTGCTTCGGCGAGTTGCACCGCGCAGCTGTCACCTGAAGCTTTCCGCGGCATGTTAGCTGATGCTGCCAGGCGAGCGGGCAAACGGTTGCAGATCATCAATGAGGTCGGCCACGCACCGGACCACCCGCATTTCGTCGCGCACCCTGAAGGACGCTACTTGAAGTTCATCCTCGGGCGAGTGCTCGAACGCACTTGAAGCGGCCAGCCTTTAGTCCCCACAGGAATTGCCTAATGTTCGCTTGGCCGTCGAGGTCGACGTGTTGCTTTCATCGCGCGCTCACTCACCCATGAAATCGCGGCGCGTCGCGATGCTCACGAGCGGCAACCCGCCGGCTTCGATGGTTTCGCGGCCGCCTTCGAGGCGATCGACCAGGGCTACGATGCCAACCACATTCACTCCAACGGCCTTGAGCGATTCGACCGCGCGCAAGCTCGAGCCACCGGTCGTGATCACGTCTTCAAGCAAAGCCACGGCCATGCCCGGAACGATCGACTTGTCGCCTTCGACGAGCTTCTTTGTGCCGTGGTCTTTGGCGGCCTTGCGCACATAGAGGGCCGGCAGTGGGCGACCGCGTTGGAAGCTGATGAGCGAAACTGCACTGGCGAGCGGGCAGCCGCCGAGCTCCACGCCGCCTACCGCCGTGCACTTCGGTAACTGATCGAGCGCTGCAAACATCAAAGAGCCAGCTAGGGCATGGCCCTCAGCGGTCAGGATCGCTTGCTTGCAGTCGATGAAAAAGTCGCTCTCCTTGCCGCTGGCGAGCGTGACTCGACGCCGCTCGAAACTCAGTTGACGCAGCAATTCAACGAAACGGGCGCGTTCCTTTGGATCCATGACTTTGCCTTGGGCTTAGGACCTAGCGGCCCTTCTTTTTGGCCTTTTGCGACTTCTTCAAGGCTGGGGCTACCGGCGGCGGGGGTCCATCGCGGCGCTCTGCTGTTGCGGAGGCGTGCGGAGAAGCGCTTGGTGCGGGGTTACTTGGGCTGCTCGACGCCAATTCGGCGTCGTCGTCTGACTCGTCTCCGTTTTGCACGTTCGAATCTTCCAACTCGTCACTCTCCGAACTTGCAGCCCGAGGAGGCGGGATAATTTGCGGCTGCAGCGGCGGTTGCGGTGCCGGCTTCGGGCCCGCTACCGCAACAGGTACGGCGGCAGGCGCCGGTCGCGGAGCGAATGCCGGTTTCGCGACGATCGGTGCCACTGCGGGCCGCGCGATGCCGCCCATGATTGGGCGCTGCAGCGTAGCCGGCGCTTTCGCGGCGACGACAACGGCAGGTTTTGCCGAAGCAAGCGGCTCTTCGTCGGCCGTGCGCACGAGACCACGCACGAGCGCGCCATCGGCGATGCCGATGCTATTGCCGACCAGATCGCCAATGACCTTGGCACCGGGTTCGAGCGCGATGGCTTCGTTGGCTGTCAGGTTCCCAGCGACCGAGCCGGCAACGCTGAGCTGATTGCCCGTGACGTTGCCCCTAACGAGTGCGCCGGGTTGAATGAAGACATCGCCGGTCATGGCGACGTCACCCTCGACGCGGCCCTGGATCTCGAGCGAACCCGAGCCACTGACGTTGCCACGAACGACCGTATTCTGACCGATGATCGATTGCTGACTCATCGAGCCTCCGTCACACATCCATGTCGACGTTGCCCTTGAACGAGGCACCGTCAGCAATGGTCAAGCGAGCTGCGCGTACGTCGCCAATGAGGCGACCACCGGCCTGCAAATCGACGCGATCCGAAGCCGTAACGTTACCGGTGATTTGTCCGGCCACGCTTAGGCCTGCTGCCGTTACGTCGGCCTGAACGACCGCCCCCGGCAGGATTTGAACGATGTCCGTGCTCGACAAGGCGCCGCGCACCGTACCAAGGATTGCGACCTCGTCTTCGCTCGTGATCTCGCCTTCGATCGTGAGTCCTTCGCCAATCACCGTTGCTGCCATCGTGCCTCTTTTGTCGCCGGTTTCGTCTTGCCGGATTCTAGGATGGAGATCGAATTAGAACTCGATCTCGAAGGGGGTATTGAGGCGAACCGAGACCCGTGCTCCGGGCTCGAATGCCACCTGTGCGCTCTTGACCTCGCCCCTCAGCCGCGCGCCACCGCGCACGACGACGGCACCCGTTGTGGTCACGTTGCCCGTGACCACGCCGCCTAAATCCAAAGACTCGGCCGAAAAATCACCGTCGATGGTCGCACCATCGGCGACGACCGCAGGCCCCGTGATTTCCACGCTGCCTTCGACCTTGCCTTCAATCCGCAACCCGCCCTTGCCGGTAATTCGGCCGGTAACGCGGGTCGAGGGGCCCAGTATGCTGACTTCGTTGCTGTCGGACATCGGAACGCGGGCGCAAGCTAGTACAGCCGTGGCGTTCTGTCATCCGAGACCGCCCGCGACCCCCAAAACTAGGCATTCTATGGGGATCCGGTGGGCGTGGCCGGTCCGAGGACTGCGGTGACTCGGGTCGGGTCGGGAAACGGGACTCGTTGGTTCCGGGGTCAGCGCCGGGGTCGGCTCGGAGATTTTGGGGTTAGCGCGGCGTGGCCACGGCGTGTTGCGGCTGTCGCATTTGGGCGTCATCCGGAAACGGCTACGGCGCGGCAAACAGCTCGTGCAGGTGCCCGAGCTTGATGCAGCGCATTTTGATGTCGCTCAAGCGTTTGCTGCGCGCACGCTGCACGTTTGCAGCAACGAGCAAGTTCTGCCCATGGGATACGACGCGCGAAATGCTTTGAGGTTCTTCGGGTCGAAGGCACCCACGCTCCACTTGGCTTCGATCGACGTAGGTGCGTTGGGATCGGTCGCGACCACGAAGTCCCGCTCGTGGCGATCTTTGTCGCGCCTGAAGTTGAGCGTGCGTCCCTGCAGCTGCGCGGTTTGGCTACGTCGCTGCCAGTCAGTCGTGCAAACGTCGAGGCTCGCACGCGGGCGCACCATCGGCTAGGCTTCTGACATGAATGTTTCGGTTTTCGGTCTCGGGATCATTGGCTCTATCTGGGCGCAGCACTATGCAGCCGACGGGCTGCTGGCTGCCGCCTGGAATCGCTCGGCGAAACCAGGATTGCCGTGCTGGCAGCCCGACGCATTGGCGGCCGCTCACGCGGGTGACATCCTGCAATTGGTCGTTGCCGATCCACCTGCGGTGAGCCAAGTTCTCGAAGCAATCGCACCCGCGCTCGGGCCGACGAAGGTGGTCGTGCAGTCGAGCACGATTGACCCGAGCTCCGCGCGGCAATTTAGTGAGCGCGTGCAAGCCACAGGCGCTGTCTACGTGGAAGCCCCGTTCACCGGCAGCAGGCCCGCCGCCGAACAACGCTCGACCATCTACTACCTTGGTGGCAAACTGGAATCGATCGATCTTGTCGAGGCCGTACTGTCCCGCGTTTCAAAAACGCGCTTTCGTGTGGGCGGGCCGGCGCAGGCGGCGGCTCTGAAGCTATCGATGAACCTGCAGATCGCAACCATCACCCAGGCCCTCGTCGAAGGGCTAACCTTCGCCCGTAGTGCTGGCATCGAAGACGACCTATTTTTCGAGGTGCTGTCGAGCAACGTGGCTTGTTCGGGGTTGGTGGCAATGAAGGGCCCGAAGTTGCGCGCAGCAGATTTTGCGCCTCAGTTCTCGGTCAAGCACCTACTGAAGGACCTCAAGCTCACTTTGGGTGCCACACCATCGGGTAAGCTGCCGGCAACGCAATTGCTGGCCGAGCAGCTCCAGCGCGTCGCGGATGCCGGGTGGGCCGAGGAAGACTTCTCCGCACTCCTGAAGTTGATGGGTTAGTCATCGAAGCAGAGGCGCTGGTGAACCGGTCGAGGTCGCTACTCAGGTAAAGCACGGGTTCACGGCGGCGCGGGTCGCCCCAGATAGTTCATGAGCCAGGTCATTGCCGGGCGAGGCGTCGTGCCTTTGACCAGGCCCGAGTTCGATACCCAAGTTTGGCCGTCGACCCATCCCCAAAGCGTGATTCCTTCGACGTAGCTGGCGTTGTGGAATAGCGAAAAGTACTGTTGGTAGTAGGCAAGTTGCTTGGCGTCGTCCGAAGCCCCGAAGTCGAACTCCGTGATGTAAACCGGCAGCCCGGTTTCGGTATGGAGCTTCTCGAGTAACGTCTGAACCGTGGAAAACGTGGCTGTCGACATCGTGACACCATGTGCTTCGGCACCAACGGCGTCAATCGGCGCGCCAGCCGCGCGGATGACTTTCACGATGTCGATGAAATGGGCATTTTGATCTGCAAGTTCGATGTTGTTGTAGTCATTCATCATCAGCACGGCATTGGGACAGGCCTCACGCGCCCAGAGAAACGCGTTTATGATCCATTGCCACGTCGTGCCGGTTCCGCCGCCCATCGAGTTGGCATAGGACGGCGTGGTGTGCGGCGGTGGTTCATACACGACATCAATGTACTTCGTGTTGGGGTAGCGCAAGCAGAACTGCTTGATCCAATCCTGAACAATCGCTGCGGTCATGCCTGTTGGACCGGGGGCGCCCCAAACAAATGCCGTTTCCTTGAAGGCGATGTTGTTCGCGTGGGCATATTCGTAGATTTGGTCGAGGCTCGTCCAATTGTAGGCACCAGTCGGACTAGGGATGACTGACCCCATCTTGCCCGCGGTTTCCGGCGTGATCTGATCCCAGTGCTTGACGAAGCTCAAACCTGTTGGATCCACTTTCGAGCCTGTCGTGATGTTACCGACGAACTTGGCACGCATCGGCCCAGTGCCGGCTGTTGCGCTGCCGCCCGTCGAAACGCCGCCAGTCGCACTTTCGCCGCCACCAGCAGCTTGGGTGCCGCCGCTCACCGTAGCGCCACCATTGCCTCTCCCACCGCTGCCGTTCGTGCCACTCGTGCCAACTCCGCCGAAGCTCGCACCGCCTAGGCTGGTGCCACCCGCAATCTTCCCGCCAGCGCCGCCGCGCGCCATGTTGGCGCCGCCAGTCGCCGTACCCCCGAGGCTAGTCGCAACTCCTCCCAATGCGCGCCCACCTTGTGCGAGACCAGAATTGCCGCCGGTAGTGGGAACGATGGTCTGACTGGTCCCTCCGGCTTGGACATTCGTGGTGCCGCCGTTGTTGTCATTGGCGCCACCAAGTGCCGATTGGGAACCACCACTCGCGCGCGCAGTCGACTGGATACTGCCGGCAACGCTGGATGACGCTATTCCCCCAAGAGCAGCGCTCGCCGATTCACTCGCCGCGCCACCGCACCCTGCCAGAACCATGCCGCAACCAAAATAGCCAGGCCAATACAAGCGACCCATCGTCATTCTCCCGCAGAAAGATGATGTTGACACGAGACACGCACCCTGCAAAGGCGGGCTCGAAGGTAACCATCGAATCGTCCATATTCGCAACTCGATTCTGCCAGGGGTGCTGGGCCAGGTGCGATGAGCTAAGAGGAGTTTCGAGGTTCAGATGGGCAAGCCGTTGGTGCAATCGATCGCGATCGCGATGGTGACTGTTCTCGGAGGCTGCAGCGGCAAGGAAGCTGCACCATCGCCGTCGAGTGACCCCGGAGGCGTGTCGGGCGTCGGAGGCCATACCCAAGGCGGCACCATCTCGAGCGGTGGCACTTGGCTGACCGGTGGTTCACGAGCAATCGGCGGCCAATCGACGATTGCGACGGGTGGCGCTTCTGAAATGGGTGGAACACGCTCTACAGGTGGGTCTGTAGGCGGCGAAACTACTGCAGTGGGCGGAGCTCCATCAACAGGAGGCACCGCGATTGCAGGCGGCGCTGGCAATTCAGGCGCTGCGAGTGCGAATGGAGGAATGCCCTATGGCGGCAGTATTGCCACAGGCGGCACGCTGGCAAGCGGCGGAGTGACACTCACAGGCGGCACTGCGGCCACCGGTGGCCGCAGCTCTACCGGTGGTAGCTTTTCTACTGGTGGAGCCACGACGATTTGGCCCAAGAAGTTCTGCGGAAATATTTCGACAGACCGCCAAGTGGATCCGACGGGATTGAGCTTCGTCAAGCACTGGGATCAGCTCACGCCGGAAAATGCCGGCAAATGGGGTTCGGTACAATCGTCGGCATCGGGCGCCTTCAATTGGGCCACGTTGGACACTTTCTACGCCCACGCCGAACAGAACGGCATCATCTTCAAAGAGTACACGCTAGTTTGGGGTGCAGGTAACCCCGTTGGTGCGCAGGTGGATGGGGCAGTCGAGAATTGGATCAAGGCAATTTGCGAGCGCTACCCGAAGGTGGCGCTCATCGACGTAGTAAATGAGCCCCCGCCGCACACGACGCCAACCTTTACCGCCACGTTGTCCGTGGGTGAAACCGGTTCGTACCCTTGGATTACCAAGTCGTTCAAGTTGGCGCGGAAGTACTGTGGTAACGCCGTGCTCATCCTCAACGACTACAACAACATTGAATATGCGTCCCAACAGAGCCACTTCATCGATATCGTCAAGGACATCCAAGCGGCTGGGGCCCCCATCGATGCCATCGGAGCCCAAGCTCACTACGCTTACCAATTTACCGCTAGCCAAATTCAGACCAATTTGGACACGCTTTATGCGCAGACTGGGCTACCCATCTACATTACCGAATATGACGTTGGTAAAGCATTAGATGCTGAACAATTGGACATCATAAGCTCTCAATTTCCAGTATTTTGGAATGCCAGCTACGTACGCGGTGTCACGATGTGGGGCTGGATTTCTGGGCACACGTGGATAGCCAACTCGGGCCTGGTAAACGGGACGACCCCACGCCCGGCAATGACCTGGCTCATGGGTTATCTTGGTCGGGCGTCGCCACCCTGAGGCAGGCACAACGACGTGACTGGACTGCCAGATGAATTGTGTGCGTAAGTTACCGCCGCGGCTGCATGCCTAGAAGCTTCCGGTATTGGTTTAGCACTTGCGTCGCCTCTTTCGACGGCCAGTCTGCTGGACGCGGCGAACCTCGGCCGTTCGAAGGTTTAGTCATTGCATTCCACGTATCCCAAGAATCGAGCACTCGGCGCTCCTGCTTGGCCGCAGTCGAGAGGATCTCACAGACGAGCTCGTTGATGCGAGTGGGGACACCTTCGCTGTGATGTGCGATGCCTAGCAACGCATCTGGCGTGAACAAGACCGGTGGTGAATGGGGATCCCGGCTGTAATTGAGACACGCGGTGACGTAGTTGCCAACTTGTGCTGCGGACAGTGCCGGGATCTGGTGGGTGTGCCATGCAATGTCTTGCGTTGACTCGCCGCACTGGGCCAGACGCGCCGCAAAACCGACTGTGCCCAAGAGCAGCAAGCCAAAACTTTCGGTTAATTGCGCGGCAAGGGCGAGAGACCAAAGCTCTCCTTCGCCCACCTCCTCGCGGTCACAATCGTCAAATACGAGTATTGGCGTGCCCACCTCTTTCTGGGTGGCAAGGCAATGTTCGACGAGCGCGTCGATACCACCGCCGATGCCGTACTGAGCGCTACTCGGCATTCCGAGTGCCCGAAGCGCCCGCGCCATCAGCGTCTCGTTCTGCGCGATCCCACTGCAAGACACCAGGGCCGCCGTCGCGAGGCTAGTCCGTCTCGCGATGAGCGCTTTAGCGATACTCGAGCGGCCCGTGCCGCTGGCCCCGACGAGCAGGTGCACACGACGCCCAGGCCCAGCCAGGTGATCTTGGAGTTCGGCTAGGAGTGACGCATATGGCTCACCTTGGTATGGTAATTGACTTCCGTCGTGCCGCGCGAACGCGTCGCGGCCAAGACCGTAGAAGGTGCGCCAACTTGGACAATGCGCCGAGTCTGAGTGGGTTTGCGGTCCCGTACCGACGAACGTCGCCGCGAGCCCCGCGCGCTCGGATTGCCTGTGCGCACTATCGGGCGGCGCAGTGCGAATGCTAGCTGGCGAGACACTCGGAAACCGTCGTAGCAAGGTGCGCGCCTCCCAGCCCACCGCTTGCGCGGTGGGAAACCGGTCATACGGCGATTTGGCCATGCAGCGCTTTAGAAGGTCTTGACACCCAGGTGGCGCGCCACCGCTCGCGAGTTGAACGTCAGGAATGTTTGCATTAACGTGTGCAGTAATCAGATCTTCCAGCTCGGTTGCGGGAAAGGGTGGGCGCCCTGTCAGTAAATAATAGTACGTTGCCCCTAACGCGTAGATGTCACTCGCCGCAGTCGCGACATCGCCACGCCAAAGCTCCGGGGCTGTATAGTAGGGTGTGCCGGCACGCCCCGCCCCTCCGGCGTGAGGCTTTGGCGTGTAAAGCGCCATGCCAAAATCCCCCAATTTGGCCTTGCCGTCGCCACCCACCAGCAGATTTTCCGGTTTGACATCGCGGTGAATGACGTCGGCATCGTGTGCCGCCTGCAGTGCACTGGCAGCCTGAATGAGTAACTCAGTGGCTTGTTCGGCTGAGAATGGACCATTGCGCCCGATCCAGACGTCGGCAGTTGCCCCATCGACGTATTCCATCGCAATGTAACAGTAGGTGCCGTGGCGCGCCACACTGTAGATCTGCACGACATGCGGGTGGTTGACGCGAGCAACGTTGCGCGCCTCCGCAATGAACCAGGTCTCGGGGCTTTGACCCAGGGATTCGGGAAAGGACCAAGACAGGATCTTCACGGCAGTGGGCCGAAGTAGAGCTTCGTCACGAGCCAGGTAAACCACACCCATACGCCCCCGCCCAAGTAGGCGCTCCAGACGATAATTGCCGAGTTTTGATCCGACCAGGTTGTCAGCCATTCCACAATTCCGCGCGAGATATTGATTTGCCAGATACTACTGCCGGCAGTGACTCTGCACATCCAAGTTCTTGAAGATTTCCTGGAACACCTCGTGGGGATCCAACGCGTCTTGCACGAGGCCCGCGTCGGGTGGATCCTCCTGTTGCTGATCGAAGACGAATTCCCCGTCGCCCCAATTATGCAGCTCGGCAATTGCGCTTATCGCTTGGGCACGGAGGTGACTCATTGTGTCGTTATTGGCTTTGGTGTTGGGGGCAGCTGCACCGGTAATGCGTCCAGATTGAAGGTGGACTGCGCCAACGCCCCGAACAGAACTGCAAATAAGTGTCCCGGTACGTTGACCTGCTCGAAGGAATTCAAGCACGTCAGGGAGACTGAATTGGGCCAGAGTCCCGGAGAATACTGGGCAATTTGGCGATGCTTTGGTCGAAACTGTCTTGCCATTGTGTTTGGAGTGTTCGATGGTCGATTGGGGCGGGGGCTCGATGTCGACCAAGTCAATCGGGCTCGCAGCGCGCATGCAACCACTCGATGGCGTCGCCGGCCTTGCCTTCTGAAGGTGCTTGGGTGCGGCTTGCACCATCGCTTGCATCTTGGCGTCGGTGCTTGAATGCTTACCCCGGTTTGAGGCGAGATAGCCCAGGCCGAGCAGTACCGATGAATGGAGGTCGTCAGGCAGATCGTGGCGTTGGCCCAGACCCTCGAAAATCTCGGCGGCCTGCGCGCGTCGACCTGATTTCAACAGCTTCCACCCAAGTGTACAAGCAATGCCTTCCACCATCGGAAACTGCTTCGCGAGTTCCGCGAGTCGAGCGACACAGCGGCTGTCCGCTGGCGCATCTTCGAGATCGAGGAACTCTGCGGCGATTGCTGCCGGCAGTTCCGTCTGCCGAACCGAATTTAGCAGCCGAGCCAGGCGTGCCACCTCCGGTATCTGCGCGTCGCTAGCGGTGAACCGCGCGAGCAATCCTTCGGCGCGCTTGAGGTTGTCTGCGGTCAGGGCACACCGACACAGAAAAGTGACCGGTGCAATCCAAGACTGCCGGTATGCATGCGCCCGTTCCGCGGCGTGGATCGCCTGGTCGTTCTTTCCAGAGGCGCGCAGAATCTTGGCTTGGAGCAGCGAAATTTCGCCCGATTCGTCGCGGTCCGCAAGACTCTCAGAGAGCTTGCGCGCCTGCTCCGCAAAGCGCTCGGCGTGGTCCAGGTTGTTTCGGTGCAGGCACACTTCCGCAACGAGTCGAGCGCTGACCAGGCGAGCTTCGATATCAAGCTGTTTCGAGAGACGCCCCGCGGCTTCGGCCAACGTCAGCGCCTGGGTGAGCCCTTCCGTCGTAGCAACGCTCGCCCTGGAGCTCCAGACTTGCGAAACCCAGAGAAGCGAAGGCCCAATGTCGGCAAGTCGTCCAACCGCGCCCAATTGCTCCAACGCAGCATCCATATCGCCGGACAGCACTGCGGCGATCCCGGTGATGAGCGGTCCAATTGCTTGCGCCGACTTACCGGAACCGCAGGGATCAGAATCCGAAGGGAATGCGTCGCGCAGGTGCTCGGCAATGGCGATAGCACCGCTTAGGTCTCCTCGAATCAGTGCTTTGCGAAGTCCGCGCGCGTTTGCGGACGCCATGTTCGGACTTGCCTTTGATTCGCCAGGCGTTGCTGAAGTGGTCGAAACGCGGACCGGCGACGGTTGTGCAGGCGAGCGGCGCGTTTCCGGTTTAGCGGGAACTGGGACGACCGCGGCGGGCGCAGTTCCAGGGGTAGTTCCAGGCTTCGCTCCAAGATTGCCAATGGGGTTCACATAGGCAATCTCCGAATCGGTGACTTCCCATTCGGGGACCGGTACCCAATCCTCGCTGGTGGCAATGCGTTCGATGTTAGTTGTTGGAGTTTGCGCTTCGAGCTCCACAGAAATCGAGTAACCCGTGCGGAACCCCACAATCCAGGTGTTAGCATCGGCACGCGCCACCGCCTTTTCGATATCGCCCATGCCGAGCAGCGTACCAACGACGGTAAAGGTGTTGCGGATGACGGCCGCGGCAGCAACGACTTCCTCGCTGCTGCGACTGGGATGGTGTGCACCGACAACGACTCCGCCAATGTCCCCAACCAAGTACCCTCGGACGCCGACTATCCCAGAAAATGGTGAAGGTGAACTCAAGGGGAGACCTCCGGTAGGGCTAGCGCGGTTCATCAAATGGTTCCTACGGCTACCACGAAAGCGCGATTCACTCGATCGGGCGAAATTCGCGAGGGTGAGCCTTAGTTGGGGGGACTAACCAGACTCCTAGTAGCGTATGAAATACCTTGCCATTTCGCGCCTGCTAGACCGGCGCGTGGACGACCTTGTCCAAAGCTACATTGGGTCTTGAGCCCATCGCACGATTCCTACACTGAGCGGATGCGAGGGGTTTCGGGTATTTGCCCGGAACACACTAAGTACGTCCAGAAGCATGTCACGTAAACCGCATTGCAGCGTGCGACATCTGTGTTGGGTGAAAGGTTAGGTCGTCTTGCTCGCGGATTGGTCGGGTCCAAAGCAAGTCTTGAGCTGGACTTAAGCCATACCAATGACGGTCGTAGGGCTTGATGAAGCGCCAAAGCTTGGGCTGCAGCGAATGCTTGAAGGGTTTGCCTCTTGGAAGTAGCGAACTCTAAGGCATGCGTCGATAGGTTCGAGCAGGGCGAGCAAGAAGGCCGAGCAAGACACGATATCGCTACCGCACACTCTCGAAGGGCCGTTGCCATGAAGGAATTCAGCGCCATCGCTAAACTGCCAGATGTAATTGGAGCCGTACTAAGCGACCGCTCAGGCGCTCTATTGGAATGGTCGGGGGCAGTCGACGGAGAGACTGCAGGCGCCGTCAATGCGTTCATGGTTCGCGGATTCGTCCAGGTGGGGGAAGTGCTCGGGGTCGGCGGGCTACAACGTGTGTCCATCGTGGGCCCGTCAAAAGCCTGCGTTGTTGCGATTCACGGCGATACGATTCTCGGAACTTACACTGACCCAGCCAAGCCAATCGCCGCGGTTGAACGACGCGTGCAGGAAACACTGCTCAAGTAGCGGGCTATCACCATGGAAACCATACTGAAAGCGTTACGGGATCTCGAAGGGGTCAATGGTGCATTTCTGGCAGACACGGCAGGGCAACTGTACGCGTACAATGCCGAGAGCATCTACGATGTGTCACTGCTGGGGCAGGTGAGCAAGGCAATTGCTAACGCCATCGACTCGGTGAAACTGTTGCAGGAGGATTGGGACACGATTACGGCACAGTACGCCGAAGGGCGACTGCTCGTGAAATGCGTGCCTGCGGGCGCACGCAAGGGGGGGGCCGCGCTCACGCTGGCGCTGATTGCCGACTCGCGCCTCAATCCTTCATTCGCCGGTGTCGCAATTCGTGTCGCCATTGGCAAAATCAAGACCCTCGTCGAGGGCAATCCTCTCGCGTTGGTTGCCGTCGGAGCTGGCGGAAACGCAGTCATGGCTCCGGTTACGCCTCAGGCATTTTCGGCGAGTGCCGCGCCAATACTCGGGGGATCGGGAATGGCCGGGCTCAGTGCCAGTCATGCGCCAGTGGGTGCTGTCGAGGTAGCGACGAGTGGCCTCAGCTGGTCGGGCTTGGGTAGTTCCTCATCCCTGTCCGCTTCGGGTGTGGCTGTTGCCGACGCTGCGAGTTCCGCCTGCCTCACTGCATGCACGAAGTGCCTCGCCAAGGCGGTAGGGCCGATGGCGAAGGTATTCGTCAAGGAGTCTGTGCGGCGGGTTGCCGCGGGTCAACCGTTCTCGAAGAGCATGCTTTCTGCATTGGTGGAGGATCTGGAGAAGAACATAGAAGACCGCGCAGATGCAGCGGAGTTCCGCAAAGCCGCAGCGAAACTCGCCTAACTTCGCTTAGGGGCCAACCGAACGTGGTGGCCTCTCTGAAGTCTCCTATTACAGTTTTTGCGGGAGACGAGTCGACAATCGCATTCGTTTCAAGCAGGAGGTCAAGATCATGGTTCTGGACGTTGTCCGTCGAAGCATCGGGCTGAAGGTTTCCCTTCTGCTCGCCGCAATCACGATTTTAATCACGGGGGTAGTAGGGTTCATTATTACTACTCAGCAATCGAAGAACCTGGAGGAGCTCACACTGAGCAAGGCAAGGATGTCTGCTCGAGTCGGCGCGCAGGCTTACGGTCACTTGCTCGAGGAGGCCATAGACAATAACTTTCTCCCGGTCGGCGACGTGTTCGACACAAAGTACGAGGAAATCAAGGGATACAATTGGAACGGTATTCCCAAGTATCATACGAAGTACGATTTCTACACCGACCGAGTTGCGGTTACCCTACTCGATCGTTTTCTTGAGGGTGAAGAGGTAGTTGCGACCGTAGGCTCGGACGTCAATGGCTACGTGCCGACTCACAACAGCAAGGCGATGCGGCCGATTACCGGTGATAAAGACAATGACCTGAGCGGGAATCGCGCGAAGGTGATCTTCAGCGATGACGTCGGCAAGAAGGCTGGTGCGAACGAACTTGCAGTGCTCGTGCAAGAGTATCTGCGAAACACCGGGGAACTTATGTGGGATGTGTCGTCCCCAATCTATGTCAAGGGCAAGCACTGGGGGGCATTTCGAGTGATTGTCGCAGTGTCGGTGATCCAGAAGAAGCGTGCGGCGCTGGCGGCAACGCTGACATTGCTCTTTGGCGCACTTGCGCTGGTGTCTGCGGGCGCCATCTTCGTCATGATTCAGCGGTCGATTCGGCCGTTAGTAAAGCTTGCCGAACTTGCCGACGAGATCAGTACAGGCGAGAAACTCGACGAGCCAATCAAGCCCAGTACGATTGATGAGGTCGGGCGTATGACAAAATCTCTCGACCGTCTTCGCGCCAGTCTCAAGGCGGCAATGGCCCGCCTCGGTGAATGACGCAGATTCAAGCAACGACTCTTCAGCGACTCGAGGTACGGTATGAAGCAGATTTTTTCGCGGCGAAAGAGCTATCCGCTCTCGTTCAGTTTGGTCATTGCCCTCACCGCATTCTCTGGCGGGGCACAGGAGAAGGACCGGTCCAAGGAAGGCCAACCTCCGCCCGCGCCCGCTGCTGCCAGGGTAGATGAACCTTCTACCCAAGCGAAGGAGGTTCTCGCGTGGGGAAATGACATGGCCAAGGAGATTAGTCAGGCTATCGAAGGTTGGCTCGGAAGTGGCGCGGTGACTCAAGAACGGCTCTTTGCGTACTTGTACTACCCGATCGCCGACACGGATCCAACGAAGTACACGACTGACTATGATACCCTTGCCGATCGGGATTTTCAGCCGATTATCGACAAGTACGTGGCGAAGTCCAACCTCCTTATATTTGCTCTCGCCACTGACAGAAACGGCTACGCGCCAACGCATAACCGGCAGTTCTCTCAGCCGTTGACGGGAAATCGGGCCGTGGATTTGGTGAACAATCGCACCAAACGCATGTTTGGTGACCAGATCGGATTTCGTGCCGCGCGCAACCAGAAGCCATATTTGATCCAGGCCTACGCCCGCGACACTGGGGAGATCGTAGCGGATCTATCGATTCCAATACTGATCCGCGGACGCCACTGGGGTTGCGTACGTATCGGATACCGACAGGTAGATCGCCAGCAATAGGCAGCAAATGGGCGTATAGTCAGGGCGCCCGGTGAGACCAGTCTCAGCGGGCGTCGTGGCTCTTCGGCTATTCGATGGGGGCCCAATAGTGGCACGTCGCAATCGTCACGCGCGCGCCTGGATCGACAATATCCGAGAGAATTGCATTTCTGAAGCTGAGGAGCCAGGCTGAGGCTGAGGCGTTGCCGCGCGGTGTCTTGTTGAGGCAGCGTTCGAACAGAGGTTTGCCACTTGGCCCGAGTTCCTCAATTACCAAACACTCGATGCTCTGCAACCTGCGGCCCAACTGGCCCTCGTCAGCAATCGGAGTGATGACGACTTGGCCCGGTGGCGCGGGGACAACAGGTGGTGGCGGTGTTAACGGTGCCAATCGGGTACGACCGGCTTCGCTCTCGAAGACGCGCCCGAGATCCTCGAGGGCTATCGAAGCGCTCATGTTGATGGTCTCACGCACTACGTTGGGTGTAGCTAGGAGACCGAGCATTGCGTTGTCGCCTAGGGGCCATGTCAATAGCGACGCGCGTTGCCAGTGGAAGGCCGTTGCACTTCGCTGATAACCTGCCTTCTGCGAGATTTGATTAATGCTCGCGAGAATCGCCCCAACTTGTACGAGACGTTTGGGGTCATACTGTGGCGGTAGACTTGAGCCAAGACATTGATCTTGCTGCAGTACGAAGGCGCCGACGACGCCGTGCAGTGATTTGAGCTCCTTGCAGACGCCTTCCACTGTCTTCATGTTTCAAGCTCCGTCCAGATGCACTCCATATCCACTTCGCCCGTAGTGGCGGAAAAGCGGATGGCATCTTTGCCGACCCGACACAGCAGGGCGCGCTGGTCGGTGGCCAGGATTTCGAAGCGTTGCAGTTCGCGCATCCCCAATATTGAAGCCAAATTTTGGGCGTACTTCGACGTCAGCGCGACCAACGCCGCCTGTTGTGACGTAATGGTCCCGAGGCGTCCAGCGGTGCGGCCAGTGTTGTCGGAGAAGGCGCGACCGACTTCGCCGCGAAGTAGTTGGGGCGATTTGGCCGCTGCAGGGGTTTGGTCTTTTGGATCGACATCCGCGAGCGGAGAGACGGCGACAGTCTGCTCGGTTACCATGCGATGGACGCCACTGGTCCTGACGAATTGATGTTGGTCACCCACCGAATCCTGCTGCGCGCGGACACGTTCCTGATAGTGGCGTCTGATCGCTTGGGTCATCGCATCGTGGAGCTTCGCGTCGCCCAGATCAGAAGCGGATTCCGCCCCGGTTGTGAATTCGAATTCACCTTCGGTCATTTGAAGGACGCTGTTGAGACAATCGGTCCCCTTGCTACCGTCCGAGGTTACGGCAATCAGTCGCCCCTCGACATAATGCAGCTCGGCATCGAACCTATCGTTGAAGACCAACAACCGACCGGTGCTACCCTGGGCTACTCCGATGCGTAGCAAGTCATGGATCCCGATGGCCTCGATTCGTCCGTGGAGCGAAGTGCCACCTACTGTTTGTGGGCCCGCCAGGCTGGTGGTTGATGTTGCCATGGTGCTACCTTCTGAACGGTTCAGACCGCTGCTTCCTAAGTCTCGTCTGCGCAGTTCGAGGCCACGGGGTTTGCCCATCCCGACACTGCCGTTCGAGTCGACGTGATATACTTTGGGCGACAGCGCTTCATGCGCAATTCTCCTTGGAATTACGGCCATGGAGTCAACGCCGCGCACTGATTGCATTGCCGAGCCCCCATAGCGTTTACGGCCCAAGACGATCGGATAAACATCGAGGAACGTTCGATTTGGCGATTTGGCGAGGCGAGCAACGTCTAGGCGTGTGCTACTGGCGTCCCTTGCGCACGTTTGCTTACCAAGTTCACACAACCCGTCGGGCGGAGTGCCTTGCTGGGTCGCCTGCGCGTGCGGAGCCCGCTACGAGCCGCAAGAGACGGGCGCACAGCCAGTCCGCGTTACCGGATCGTTACAAACAAAACAGTTGCAGGCACCAGCTGAACATCCTTTGATTCCGCTGTTGGCGTTCACGGTTTGCCCGAAGTAGATGATGCAGCCACCCTTCGCACAAGTGTCGATTGTGCAGCTTTTGGCGGAGGCGGGGCAGGTGATTGTGCAGCCGCCTCCAATGCACGCACCCACATGACACGATGAGCCGTCGGCGCAGGCGAGGTCACAACCACCGAGTTGGCAAACGTCCACGCTGCAGGTCGACATCGAGGAACAGGCCATGTCGCAGTTGCCTTGGCTACAAGAACTCGTGCATACGGAAGTATCTTGACAAGTCGTCTTGCACCCACCACCACATGCCATGTTGCAGTGCGAGTCGTTCGAGCAAGTCGTTTGACAACCCCCTGGGCACTCGTAGTTGCACGCTCCGTTGGCGCAAGTGTTGACGCAGTTGCCATACTGACACACAGACGTGGCGGTAGCAGCCCCACCCGTCGCGGAAGTGCCGCCTTGAATCGGACTACCGCCCGCGGCTACGGTTCCACCGCTTGCACCCGCACCGCTGGTACGACCGGATGTGGCGGAAGTGCTGCCGCTCGACGTGGCGCCTCCGGTGACGGGTAACCCACCACCGCCAAAGGTACCGCTTGAAGACAGCGCCCCTCCCGTGCTGTTCGAGCCACCGGACTCCTTTGTTCCACCGCCGCCGGTGGCACCACCGCGAGGCGCTATGGTGCCACCCGTGCCGCTGGCGCCGCCCGATGCGGCGTTGCCACCACTGCCGGGGTAACCGCCCGAGGCCACCGTGGCTCCGCCGGTTTCTGGACCAGTGGAGTCGATGCCACCGCTCGCACCACCACCGCTGCTTATGGAGCCGCCACCGCGACCGGTGCCGGTATTACTGATGGGCAATCCACCAGAACCGGAAGTTGCATGGCCGCCCGAGATCCATTGACCGCCATTCGATCCGGCGCCTCCCAGAACGCCACTAGTTCCGCCCGCGAAAGTGGAACTTGGTGGCGCGCCGCTGCTTGACGACGTTGCCCCCGTGGCCGAGCCGCTGCCGCTCGACGTAGTGGTTCCCCCATTAGCGGCAGCGCGTGTCACTTGAGTACCCGCGGATTCTAAACTGCAGGCAGCGACAACGCCTAGCAATAGAAGCGCTGGCACCATCGACCGGGCACGATGACATTTCATGGATACTGACCTCGTTCGGGGACTCGACGAAACCGTTGCGGGGCCGAGATCCTCTCGGAGACCTTTTGCGTTTGATCCAACCTCGCCAGCGTAAGCCGACGAGGTCCATGTTTCATTACCGCGGGATGCGCTAGCGAATTTGCACAGAGGCTAGACAATCGGCTTGCAGGTCCGCGAAGTTCTGTGACTCGCGGTCAGCCTTCTTCGATGACTTGCGTCGATATTGACTCGGTAGCCGTTTGGTCGCGCGTCGGCATACCCCAGTATGATCGATTCGAATTGCGACGGACTGCTATCACGTCGTGTTGCAAGTCCGAGTCGAGGTGCACGATCGTCCGATAGCGGGCTCTTGTCTGAGCACTCTGGCCCACCCAAATACCTTTCGCGGATCCTCGACGGTGGGCCCGACGAAGTCGCAACGTGCCCAACCTTGCAACCCTAGGTATCGTGAGTTAGTAGGTACTACGGTTATCCGATAGGAATTCGTAAATACAGACAATCCAGCCAATTTCACGGTGGGCCAATTGGCCGGTGTTGACACCAAGCCGTCGTGACCGATGCTTGGCCAGCCCCCCTCACCCAAGAGAACTCACTCCATGACCGATCCCGCTGCTCTGCGCCCAGAATCGATACTCCTACACGCTGGACAGGTTCCCGATCCGACGACAGGTGCCCGTGCCGTGCCGATCTATCAGACCACGTCGTACCAGTTCCGCGACACCGAGCACGCGGCGAATCTCTTTGCGCTCAAGGAGTTCGGCAACATCTACACGCGCTTGATGAATCCGACCACCGACGTGCTTGAGAAGCGCATGGCCGCGCTTGATGGCGGCGTCGGTGCGTTGGCCGTCGCTAGCGGGCAGAGCGCGATCACGATAAGTTTGCTCAACATTGCCCAAGCAGGCGACGAGATTGTCTCGACCGACAACCTTTACGGGGGCACCTACAATCTCTTCAAACACACCTTCGCACGTATGGGGATCAAGGTCACCTTTGTGCCTTCCGGGCAGCCCGACGCCATCAGGCGGGCGATCACCGCGAAGACGAAGGCGGTCTATTCCGAGTCAGTCGGTAACCCAAAGCTCGACGTCGCAGATCTTGAAGCCATCGCCAAGGTGGCGCACGATGCCCATGTGCCGTTCGTTCTCGACAACACGGTATCACCTTACCTGTTGCGTCCCTTCGATTACGGCGTGGACATCGCCGTCTATTCGGCAACGAAGTTCATCGGAGGCCACGGTACCTCGATCGGTGGTATCATCGTCGATTCGGGCAAATTTGACTGGACAGGTGGCAAATTCCCGCTCATCTCCGAGCCAGATCCGAGCTACCACGGCATCAATTTCATCGAGGCACTCAAGCCTATCGGCAATATCGCTTACATCATCAAGGCACGTGTGACGCTGTTGCGCGACCTTGGGCCGGCACTGTCGCCCTTCAACGCGTTTCAGTTTCTGCAAGGGCTCGAGACGCTGCACTTGCGCATGGCGCGGCACTCCGAGAATGCACTTGCCGTTGCCCGCCATCTCGAGAAACACTCAAAGGTAACCTGGGTTAACTACCCGGGGCTCGACTCGAGCCCAGAGAAGGCACGCGTTGCCAAGTACTTGCCCAAGGGGGCGGGCGCGATCATCGGCTTCGGTATTGCCGGTGGTGCAGCGGCTGGGGCAAAGTTCATCAACTCGCTCAAGCTGGTGTCGCACTTGGCAAACATTGGTGATGCCAAGACGCTTGCTATCCATCCAGCAACCACCACGCACCAGCAGCTTTCCGAGGACGAGCAGCGCGCTACCGGCGTCACCCCTGACTACATTCGTCTGAGCGTCGGCATCGAGCATGTCGATGACATTATTGCCGACATCGACCAGGCCTTGGCGCTGGTCTAGCCGCCAATTATTCGGGATTTCGCCCAGAGAATCAGCGCAACGAGCGCGACTAGCACGAGCAGGAGCAGTCCGACGAACGCCGCCGGCCTGCTCGCCGCATGCTCTGATGACTCGCCTTCGGGCCATTCAGCTGCCAATGCCTGGCGTTCGCGCCGTGAGCGCATGAGCGGGGCGACCATCGCGAGCAGCAGTAGAGCCGCTGTGACACCGATCCCGACGACGACGCGCCAGTAGCGTGTGGCGTTGCGTCGCGCTGCCTCGGCCATGACTGCGTTTCGCCCATCGAGCAATAGTTGGTCGCAGGCAACGACGGACTCGGCCACCAATGGGGTGGCCGTTGCCGCGACGGGCCAACCAACAACAGTTGGACCATCGAGGGCCGGTTCGGTGCCAAGCATGAGCCACGAAGGTGAAGGCGGCTGAGCCTCGATCGGCGTCTCGCCCTGGCAGTGCCCCTGATTGTCACAATACAATCGGACCGAGCCCGCGGCCCAGCGCCCTTGTGCGTCAACCAAGGAAAAGTAGGCCTTCTGCAGAGGAATTTCGCTTTTAGCGATCAACTTGCCACGCTGCCACTCGGCGTTGAGCGTGCTTGGTTCGATTGGGATCGAGGAGAAATAGCGCGCAAGAGGCGCGCCGTTCGTATCAGCTGAGCCGCTGCCAACAGTAATGCCGATCGCCGCCGACAAGTCGCGAGGCACGACTGTCAGTGTTGCTTGCCCTTGAGCATCAGTTTCAAGCTGCATGCTCGGCGCAGCGGGTACGCGCTCAAGCCCTTCGAGCTCAAGCGTCAGTGTCACTGCGGCAGGGTGTTCGGACGCGTCCGTGACCACGATCCCGAGCGCGCCAGGCAGCCCCAGTGCCAATACTCCGGTGCGACAACCGACCGCGATCTTGAGTGAGCCTTCTACCCTACCGTGTAGCCAGCCACCGCGGCGCTTGCGCTGCTGCCAGAAGCGCTCGCGCGTTAGCGCGATCGAACCTTCAGCGAGACATTCTCCACTGCTCTCAATCGAGAGCAGGGCGCGCCCACCCACTTGGGGAAGCTGAACGAACGCTGAGCCTTCAGTGTCGAAATCGATCGGTAGCTCGGTTCTTTGATCGGTCGCGTCTGTCAGCTTGAGTTGGGCATGCAGGTTGGCGACGCGGGCGCGAATTGGATCGGAATCGATGAGTTCAAGCCGGAGGCTGAGCGGCGTCGGCCCTTCGGTGGGACCGCCCCAAACCCTGACCCATCGCTGGGGCTGGTTGGGGCCGCCGAGTGAGAGACCAAGCGCGACCGCCAGGCTGGCTAGCGCAGTTAGGAGCAGAAGCCAATCGAGCGCGCCGCCAGCGTGTGGCCCACGGAGGTTCTTGAAGCCAGTCCGGAAACGAGTAGAAATACGACCTCCTGAAGGGCAGCGTAGCCTGAAACAGTCTCACAAGGGTGATAGCGAAAGCCATGGCAAGTCAAACCTCGACCAGTTCTGGAACGAATTCTCCCGGCAATACGGCAGCGAAGCCATCGGTTTTGAACGAGACGCGCTTCGACACCGAATGGAATCGTCCGGATTGGTTCGTGCTGGGCAGCTCGGTCGCTGCGGGGTTGCTGCTCGGTGCCGGTACGTACGCTGTCCGTTGGGCAGAGCCGCCAGTCGATTACGCCAACTTCTTGCTGCTTTTGGGCCTTGCAGCAACGGGTTATTTCGCGTTTCGTCTGACCTCGGGCAAAACCGTCGCGCGTGTCGGTAGCGCTGGGGTAGCGCTTGAGCAGGGCGGCGAGCTTTCGCGGCTACTTTGGTCCGAAATCGAATCCATTCGTTACTTGGATGGTGCTCTGGTCGTGGCCGGCGCAACTACGACCCTGCGCTTACCAAGCCAATGTCACACTCGGGCCATCCGCGCGGTCTTGGCCGAGGCGGCGCAACGGGTCCCGAAGATCCTCGACGTATCGAGCAAAATCGTCAATGCGCTACCAACCGTTGTCGGCGGCAATTCGAAGCCCGGCCCGGTGGAATCGCTGCAGATCGCGGGCAAACGTTGCGCGGTGACCAAGCAAGTACTCACCTTCGAGCGCGACGCGCGGCTTTGCCCAAATTGCACGAGTATTTACCATCGCGATCACGTGCCCGGGACGTGCATTGGGTGCGAGCGGCCGTTGGGCGATGCTGCTATTGCCATCGACGGCTAGAGGCGAGGGTTCATGGGCCCTCGCCTGACGCTAGTGCCTCATCAGCCAACACCAGGCGGCACCAACCGTTGCGGCGAGTACCGCGATCGTGAATGGACCTACAGCGTGAGAACTCGCTAGCTGGCTCTGCTGCAACGGAAACTCGACTTCATGCACCTGCTCGGTCTCCCCGTCCACCAGCAGGACACCCTGGACCTCGAAGGCCACGAGGTATTCCAGTAACTGTCGCCGAGTTGCGGGATGGCCGAGCTTGGGAGCCTGCTTGCCCGATTTGACCTCAGCGATGTAGTGCGCGCCACCTCGTGCCACGAGGTAGTCGGCTCGGAGTGCTACCGAGACCGGTTGGCCATCGACGACCATGGTGTAACTAGTCTCGACTTGGGCGCCCAATACCTCGTAGCCGAGTCGTCGAAGCAGCTTGGCGGCAGTCGCTTCGGCGGCCTGCGCTCGTGACCATCGACGTTGGCGTTTGCGCCGCCCGAACCAGCGCTGCCCGGTCGACCACAGTGTTAGGGCAACAACCACGACGACCCCAACCAACAGCAACTCGAGCCAGGGCAGCTTTGCGGGGCCGATGTTCATGCCATTTGTCGATTCAGGCGGCGCAGTGGCTGCGCATCGAATTATGGATGACCTTTGACCGACTCGGTTGGTAGGCGTTTTGTGGGACGGTTGACGGCTTTGCCTTCGGCGAGCACGCTCACCTGGTCGCCATTGATCTCAAGTACGGAAGATGGGTTCGTCCCGTAGAAGCTCGAAAGACCGACGTCGATGCGAATCACGTGCTCGTTGCAAGCGAAGGACACCCCACCCTTCTGCGGAGTATGGCCAATGACGAGGCGCTTGACCGAAAGTTGAGTCAAAATAGCTTCCAATGTCTGGCAATCGGCGTCGCTCACCGCGTCACCGTAGGTGCGGTTCCAATACGGGGCTTCGTCACCAGCCAGAACCGGGCTGAGTTTGCCGGTGCCGCGCATCCAGGCTGAGAGCTCAGTATTGAGCTGTTCGAGACCGAAACTGACGTGCTTGGGTGTAAGGCCACCGTGCGTGAACACACTATCGTTGACGATTAACACTGCCGGGTAGGCGGCGAGCCGCCGTGCCCAAGGACCACCTGGCAAAAAGGCGACGAGCCGACCGCGCTGGGCCGCAGGCAATTCGTGCAACTGCCTGGCGTTGGCGGTTTGGGCATATTCGGCGAAAGCCGCAAACCCATCGTCCGTCACGTAGCGCAAATCGCCGGCCACGTTCATTACCTCGTGATTGCCGTTGAGTCGGTAGAGCGCACCACCACCCGCCTTGGCCACATCGGTGAGGCGCTCGAGCCACTCGAGCAACGGGCGTTCTTCGTTGCCTCGGTCCAAAACGTCACCGGTTTGCACGACGACGCTATTGCCGCCGATCCATTGATCGGCCTCGTCGATGACCTTTGATGTGCGAAAGGCGCGGCGCGTTGCCGTAAGATCGCCATGCAAGTCGCCGATCGCCACCACTCGCCCTGGAGCACGAACTGGCCTGAGTGCTGCCAGCTTGGGCGTTGCTGCGGCAGTTGGATTTGTGGCAGCGGGCTTGGTCTGGTTCTTCTCGTCGCCGGGCGACCCTTGGACATCGCGATGACAAGCCACCGTCGTCGCGATAACGAAGAGCCAGGAGTAGAACCCGAGTTTGGGCCGCTGGACTAGCGCCAACTTTGTCACGCCACGAATCTAATCGGGTTGGCCGCGTCAGACTAGCCTTTCCGACTAAGTACCCACGTGAATCACGTGGACTTCGACCGACGGGCGGCACCCGGTTAAATCGGTGACCAAGCGCCGCGCCGCACGACGCACCTCTTCTTGCAGTAGGTGCTGCCGTTTCTTGTGACGATCCACGACGCGAGCAACCTCGAGCGAAACCGCGCGGATGAGTGACGGCAGGTCGTCCGCAGGGGGGATCCCGTGCAGTGTCACCGTCGGTGGCACGAGCAAACTGCCCGTATCGGCGAGCACCAAGGAGACGAGCGCAATGCCTTGGCGGCCGAGTTCAGCGCGCCACCCGAGCGTCTCGTCGTCGAGGGGCCTACCCCCGAGGTCGATCGGAACGCGCCCATGCGGGACTCGGTCGGAATTGCACAGCGCGCCGCCGCTCAGGCGCAAGGTTGCGCCATTCTCGATCGTGGCGACGTGGTGCACTCCGTTGTTGCGAGCCAGGGCTGCGTGCTTGGTCAGATGGTGTAGCGTGCCGTGCACGGGCACGAAGGCCTTGGGGCGTACGAGGTCAAGCATGCGGGACTGTTCGGCGCGACTGGCGTGGCCAGTCACGTGTAAGTCCGGATCGCTGTGGCGCGTGTGAACCTGCGATCCGAGCCGCAGCAAATCGCATACGATGTCGTGCACTGGCCGCTCGTTGCCTGGGATCACGCGACTCGAGAACAAGACCGTGTCGCCCGGTTCGACCTCGACCCAACGATGTTTGCCTTTGGCGAGACGATACATCGACGATGTGCGTTCGGCCTGCGTGCCACCGACGAGCGCGAGCACCTGATTGCGCGGATAGTCACGCAGCTGTTCGGGCGAAATCTGCAGATCGCTCGGCCATTTGAGGCGCCCGATGTCGTGACCGACCTGGGCCTGAGTCTGCAGGCTGCGACCGAGGAGGCAGAGCTTGCGATTGGCCCGTCGCGCGAGTTCGCCAAGTGCGGAAAGGCGCTGCAAATTGCTGGCAAATAGGCCGACAAACACCCGGTGCTCGGCGCCCTTGACCAATCGCTCGAGGGCCAGGCTAACTGCACGCTCAGAGCCAGAGCGATCGGCAACGTCGACGTTCGTGCTGTCACTCAGTAACAGATCGACGCCCTCGTCGCCGATGGCTTCGAGTCGCGATTCGTCAGTGGGCTCGCCATACGGAGGATCCGGATCGAAGTCGAAATCTCCCGAGTGGAGCAGCGTGCCGGCTGAACTTCGTACACAAAGTGCGCTGGCTTCAACGATCGAGTGCGCCACGCGGATGGGCTCGACCTCGAAGGGACCGAGCCGGTACCGTTTGCCCACTGCCGCTACGCGCAAATCAGCGGCGGCACTGTCGAACCCGTGCTCGTCGAGTCTGCGCCGCACGAGCCCGAGCGCATGACTTGGGCCATATATCGGAGGGGTCAAGCTCGACAGCAGGTACGGAATTGCCCCGATGTGGTCTTCATGTCCGTGCGTCACGAACACGCCCACGATGCGTTGCGCTGCCGCTTCGAGGTAGCGGAAATCGGGACGGATCACGTCGATGCCGCGATCTTCGGCTGGAAACGACGTACCGCAATCCACGACGAGAATACCGTCGGGGTGTTCGAGCGCGAGGCAGTTCATGCCAATCTCGCCTAGGCCACCCAGGGGAACGATACGCAACTCAGATGAACCAAGAACTGAAGACACTGGCGAGGGTGCCTACTAGCCGGTTCCCTGCGACTTCGCTAGCTGGGGCGGCCACGCCATGGGTCCAGCGCCGACAAGCGGCACCAAGGTCCGTTGGCCGAAGCTGGCATCATGGACGCTGGGTCGGTCACGGGCTAGGCCTATGTCGTCGCATGAATCCGTCGCGTGTAGTATCCCCCGGTGAAGCGTCGTCCTTGATCGAGCGCGGCTACCAGTATCTGGACGTGCGCAGTGAGGCGGAATTCGAAGCAGGGCATCCTCCAGGCGCATTCAACGTGCCACTTTTACGCGCTGGTGAAGGCGGGCTCGAGTCCAACGCAGACTTCGTTTCAGTCGTGACCGCGGTATTTTCGACATCTCAACCGCTGCTCGTTGGCTGCAAATCTGGCGGGCGCTCGCGGCGCGCGATCGAGATGTTGGAAGCAGCAGGCTTCGTCGACCTCGCTGACCTTGGAGCAGGGTGGGACGGCAAGCGCGACGCCTTTGGTCGGCTTCAACCCGGTTGGAGTCGTGCTGGGCTGCCAGTTGAGTGCGGCCAACCTCACGGCCGCGCCTACGCCGACTTGAAGAATCGGAAGGCGACGTAGTTTATCTGCCTCGGAGTCGATGACTCGACAATTCGGAGCGGTCAGCGCCGCGGTTTGCCGCGCGACTGCGGTGCGTACAAAAGGCCAATCGACACGTTTGGCTTCTTGTCGTCAAGGACCACTTTGCGCGTGACGAACCCCGTGCGTGCCACCTCGACGGCAATGTGCTTGTCGTCTGGCACGTCGAACACGTAGGGGGGGCCAATAACGGCCACACCGTGCAAAATCACCTTGGCGTCAGTGGGTTTGACGTCAAGCGTCACGCGCGTGGTGCCTGGCAATGCAGCAGCAGAAGTGGGCGGGGCAGACAGGGCAGACGATGCCACGGCTTCGGTCGGGGCGGGATTGACCGCGGGCACGTCAGTCAACTTGTGAGGTGTCGCTGGAGCAACCGCGGACACCGTTGGCGCCAGATTGGTCGTGTCACTGGCCGCGCCACTCGATACTGAACCGTTACGACGTCCCACTATCGTGGCTGCGACGACCCCAACCAAACCAATGCAGAGCGCAATAGCTGCAATCCTGCGCCGCTTGCTGGCATTCGCGCCAGCGGGAACCGGCTGCGTCAAACTCGTACCGATGGCGATCGGCAAGCTTTTACTTGGCTTCTCACGCGCGGGTGCGAGCGTCTCGCGCGGCACTGCTGCAGGTGGCGGAATAACTAGGGAAGCGACGGCGTCGCTCTCGCTCAGCGGCGCAAGATCTTCGGCAAGCGCAAAGGGCTCGATTCGGGTCACGCTGTCGAGCGCGATTTGCGACGGGTGGCTAGGCGGTGGCTCTGGAATGTCCCAAGCCGCGTCGCTCGGCTCGGCGTCGCCAGCGTGAATGACCATGGCTGGTCTGAACTGGGCAGGGTTTCTGGCACTCGGACGAAAGCTTGGTGGCGCTGGCCTCAAACTCGAGCGTCGAACTTGGGGCCGATTTTGGCTCACCGGGGCAGAGGTTGGTGCTGACTCCAATGCCGCGTGGTTCTCCGTCGCCGGTTCGCCGCCTTCGGCGCCCGGGCTCGAGATGGATTCATCCGCAAGCGGAGGCTTCGGGTCATCGAATTGTTCGGTATCTCCCATCGATGCTTCTTGGGGTTAAACAGGCTCGGTGCTTGGTAGGCCTGGTCGTCTGGAGAGCCGCGTCGCTTATAGCTGCCGGTCAACCTGCGCCATTGTATCGTCGGACGCAAGCTTCCGCGCCGCACGCGGCAAGACTTGATCGGGACCATGCCGCCGCTTGTGGATTTTTTGGTTTATACGGCACCCAAACGGATGGGAGTCCAGAACCAATTGCTAGCGAGAGGTACCGGACCGATTGCCCGATGCAGGGGGCGTCACGGCGCGCTTGCCGGGAGCTGGGAGATTGTCTGGGTCGGCGCGGCAGGCAAGACTCGTTGGTAGTCCGTGGCGCTCTGTTCAATCAACGCAAGATCGCGCGAGGCCCGCGCAGCTTCAGCGTCAAGCGTTGCCGTAAACAGCGTGAGGCCCCAAATGCCATTTTCCCTGCGGCGGAAGGCGTAACGCGTTCCCCGCGCGGTCACGATCGTGGCTCGGTCGCCGTTGATCTCACTTCTGACAATGCCAGACAAATCACGCCGCAATCGATCGAGCCATCCGCGCTCGCGAGCGTAAATGGCGAATACGTCGCCACCGTCTGGCGCATTGGCAAACGAGCGATAGCTTTCGGACGCTTTGGCGCGATCGGCTGCGGGAAAATGAGCCGAAATGGATTCGAACGCCTTTCGACGCATGTCGCGGATCGTGTAGCAAGCGTGCTGGGCTCGAGTCTCGAGGTAGGCGAAGGCGCGTTCGGGTGCGTCGCGATTCACCGCCGTGACCACGCGAAGATAGGCACCTTCAGGTGTGTGGTCGCTGGGAAATCGCAACCAGGCCCAGGCCGCATAAAGCAGCGGCAGAGCGACGATCAATGCAGCCAGGATCAAGAGCAATCGGCGCGACAAGGTCCGCACCTTACCACGTGGTTTGGCCCACGCCGCCCGAGCCTGCTCGGACGAAAAGGTTGCACTCTTGCCTCGATTCCGCTACCGACCGGGCATCGTGTGGTTCGAGCAGCGAGTTTCAGTCATCGTTCCTTGCTACCGTGAAGCCAAGCTCGTCGGTCGTACGCTCGCCCGTATTCCGAGTTGGGTCGACCAGATTCAGGTCATTGACGACGGCAGTGACGACGGCACGGCCGAGGCTATCCTCGCCCATGCGGATCCGCGCGTGCAGCTGATTTGCCATGCCGAGAACCGCGGTGTCGGCGCTGCGATCGTCACCGGCTATCGTTGCGCAATCGAGTCCGGCGCAGAGCTTATGGTCGTCATGGCTGGCGACAACCAGATGGATCCCGACGATCTTCCAAGGTTGCTCGAACCACTGGTCGAGGGCAGAGTCGATTACGCTAAGGGCAATCGATTCTTGCACGGTGAACGACGCAAGATGCCCTGGCTGCGTCGGCTGGGTGGCATAATTTTGTCGTTTGCGACCCGCTGGGCGACGGGGCTAACGATCAGTGACTCTCAATGTGGCTACACCGCGTTGCGCGCAAGTGCGGCGCTATTGCTGCCTTTGGCCGAACTTTGGCCGCGCTTCGGGTACCCGAACGATCTGCTCGGCATGCTCGCGGCTCGCGAATTGGCTGTTGCTGACGTTGCCGTTCGACCCGTGTATGCCGATGAGCGCAGCGGGATTCGGCCCTGGCACTTGTTAGTCGTGCTTTTCGTCATACTGCGGCGTAGGCTCATCGAGCGAGCTCCGCCACAGCTGAGTGGCGCTACCGTCGTGCAGAATGCCGAATAGCAGCGACCTATCCGACCCAGGGTATACGCCCAGCCGCAAGGACTTGGCCACGGTTTTGGACTGGTTGCTCAGTGGCGACGAGGCCACCGCTAAGCTCGCGGAAAGGGCCCTCGTGCGCGCTGGAATGACCAGTATCGAACTCGGGGTGGAGCGGCGCGTTGCGGCAAATGCCGAGCAGCGGGTGCGTTTGGCACGCCTCTTCGGGCGTTTGGCTCAGGGGATTTCCGACGCGCGGCTCGACGAGGCGTTGCTTGCCATGCTCACTGATCCACAAGCGCGAGTGGCACGCGTTGCGGCCGTCGCCATAGGCAAGCTTCCCCAAGCGCGGGCGCAGCAGTTCGGTGCCGAGGCTGCGCTTACCGAGCAGCTCGCTCGGCACACGGGCGCTGAACGTCGTGCCATTATTGAAGCTTTGGGCAAGATTGGCGGGGGCGCCGCTTTGACTGTGCTAGGTAACATCGTTGCGGAAAGTGAGCTTGAAACTCAGCTGCTCGAGCGTGCGAGGATGCGTCTCGGTCGGGCTCAGGTGGCAAAGAGTGATGCCGACACCATATTGCTCGATGTAGCCTTGGCTCGCCCCTGCACTGTGGCACTTTTTCACCGACGCGGCCTTTCCGAAATCATCGGGCGACAGCTACGCGGTTTAGGCAACACAGTGGTCACGGGTCAGGATTGCCGGCTGCTGCACCACTACGCCGGATCAATCGCGCGCTTGTTGCAGGCGCGCAGCCTCTTAGTGCCGGCCATCGTCGTCGAGATTGTTCGGCCTCGCGACGAATCTAGTTGGGCCACGGCCGTCGTCGATGCCATCACCCAAAACTGGGTGCTCGACCTCCTCGAACGGACCACCTCGACCCGACCGCGCTTGCGTTTCACGTTACCGCGGGAAGGCCATCAACGCGCCCTGCTCTGGGGGATTTCTGAACAGTTAGCTCAGCGCACCAGTCGTATTGACGCGAACCCCAAAGCAGCCTTGTGGGAAGTGCAGCTTGAGCGCGGTCGCGACGCGCAGTTGTTACTCATTCCGAAACACTTTGACGACCCCAGGTTCGGCTATCGTGTGCGTGAGATCAGTGGTGCGTCTCATCCAACAATTGCCGCCGCCTTGGCCGACCTGCTTGAGCCCACGGAACGCGACGTCATCTGGGATCCGTTCGTGGGCAGCGGCCTTGAGCTCATCGAGTGCGCAAGGCTTGGACGCTACCGAGAATTGATCGGCACAGATAACAATGCGCGCTCACTCGAGGCTGCGGCAGCCAATGTTCAATCAGCCAAGATCGAACGAGTTCGGTTGCTCAATGCTGATGCGCGAACCGCTCGGCTCAACGGTGTGACGGCGATTATCACCAATCCGCCGCTCGGCATTCGGCACCAACGCGACGGGCAGCTCGGACCATTGTTGCTCGATTTCTTGACGAATGCACGGGCATCGCTCGGAGCTGCGGGGCGCCTGGTCTGGCTTTCTCCGCTTCCGCAGCAAACCGCTCGCCATGCCCATTCGCTTGGCTTTGCCGTGGAGCGGTTGGGGCCAGTCGACGTCGGCGGGCTTTCGCCCGAACTGCAGGTGCTAAGATTGGCACGGTCTCGGTAGGCAAACATGGCGCCTTTGACCTTCAAGTCACGACCCAAGATGCATTCTTGGTCGCCACCGCTTCCCCCCAAACCCAAGCGCAGCAGATTCTATGTCTGGGCAGTGCTCGGTTGGTTTGGTGCGACGGCTGTGAGCTACCTTTGGCTTTCGGGTAACCGCGACGAGGCCAACTCCGCGGTTACGCCGCCAAACCCTGTTGACGGGGCGCTGGTCCCGCCTGCGCTCGAGGTGTCAATGCAACGGGTCGACGCACGAGTCGCAGTGCCGACCCCGCAGCCTCCAAGTGCCATGCAGCGTGCGAGTGAGTCCGAGCGTCCGAGCCCCACCAACGACGGCGAGGTTCGCGCGTGTGAAGAATTTATCGAACAGGCCAATCAAGCGCCGGACAATCGGCTCCCCACGTATCTGGGCCGGTCGGCAATTGACCAGTTCATTGGCGAGAACGACTGGGCTAGGCCCTGTCGTGCAGCGAAACGGCGACCTCTAGCACTGTGCGTCGCGATTCGCGATGGTGCAGTCGTGGGGCTGACGGCTCGGTCTTCGCCGCCGAATCTGACGCTCGAGAACTGCCTCCGGGAGCAGGCCAAAAAGCTGGCGCTGCAACCTGAGAGTGCCGTGCGCGTCATACGCTCGACACTCTATCTATAACAGGTTCAAACGAAGCCGATCAGCGCTGGTCTCCGGCGGGCGGCCCACGACGACGGATCTGGCACGCATAGGCGACGCTCTGACCTGTGCCAATGTCACGCAGCGAACCAATCGTTGTGGCAAGTGGTTCTGGCAGCGGCAGCGTCGTTACCTCGTATTCATTTGGCTCAAGAATCGATTCAATGAACGGTAACCCCGGGGCATAGCAGAACATGCCGCCCGGCCGCAAGCTTCGAAGCAGTTCGACATATTTGCGCGCAAACGCGTAGGCACGTTCGCCGGGATGCCAGTGGTGATGCAGAAATTGCAATGAAAATGCCAAGTGTGAGAGGAGCGTTCCGATGCTGTTCGGCTCAAACCGCACATCGAACCAATCCTTTGCCAACACGAATTGTGAGCCACTGCGTCGTTCGACGCCTGTGGCATCGAGGCCGCGCTCGCGCAGGTAGTGCACCAATCGCCCATCGACTCCGCACCCCAGGTCGACAATGGGCCCTAGCCATGAATGCTCCTCGAGGCCCAGCAATTTCAACTGCAGTTCGGGGGAATACTCGGCGCCACGGCCGCGCAGGCCCTCGGGTGCCGAGAATGCGCGTAAGATCCGCGAAAGCCGTTCCGCGTAGTGGACGAATGACAGCTGACAGTGTCGCGCGAAATCGGCATAGTCCTCGCAACTGTCGAGGCTTGCTTGAACGCTCCGAAATAGGAGGCGATGGGCGTGACGTAGGGCTTCGGTCTGTTGGGGGGTAAGCTCGAAGAACTGGTTCTGATCGTAGAGCCAATCCAACCAGCGCCGCACGCAATGGGTCACCGACTCCTCAAGCGGCCACTGTGATTGGGCATTGCCCGTCGGCTCGTACTCTAGAACCATGGCCAACGATTGACGCTCAAGCCAGAGCACCTCAAGCAACCGCTCCGCTGGCTCGCTGCTACGGCGCGCCACTCGACCGAAATCGGCGGTATCGTTCGCTTGCAGTTGTGCGAGCAACTCGAAAAGGTCGCGCTGTAGGGAAGGGAAATGGGCAGTAAGTGGCTCCACGGCCCGGACCAGTAGCGCTTCTCAGTCAATTTGCCAGGTTTCGTCACTGAACCTTCCCTAGGGTGGCGATCCAGTGACGAGTCCACGCGACACGGTTCAGTAGCGATCGGCAACTAATCTGCGCCGAACGTGACTTCGTGCGTCGGCGCGATCGCGGATTTAGATGTCGAAAAGCTCGATGAGGCGCTGCTTGGTAGTAAGTCCCACATATTGGGCAGTGCGCTCTCCGGCCTTGAACACCATGACCGTCGGCACCCCACGCACGCCGTACTTTCCGGCAGTAACGGGAGAATCGTCGATGTCGACCTTGCCCACCTTGACCTTGGTATCTAGCTCGTCGGCAATCTGATCGACGATCGGTGCGAGGGCTTTGCATGGGCCGCACCACGTGGCCGTAAAGTCGACGAGAACGGGGACCGTCGATTTCAGAACTTCTTCTTCGAAGTTTTGGTCGTTGAACATTCGAACCTTCGCTGACGCCATGTGCGACTCCTTCTATTCTAGGGCCCAACATAACGTCGGATTCTTGCGTGGCAAATCCGGCGTCAGTTATCAGGCGAGCGGCCGTCCGAGTGGCCTGCGATCCACTGTGGTTCAACGGCCGAATTACCGCTAGAAACATGCTACGTCGAGCTCCGTGCGGCGTTCGACTCCGGAAGCATTCCAACCAACCGCGGCAGGTGCCGGCTTCATCCCATGGGCTGAAGGCTGGACTGCGGCCGGTGTTATCGAGGCGCTCGAGCCACTTACCTTGCCGCGCCGGGCCGCTCGAATGCGAGCTGTTCTTGCCGATCGGCTCGAGTCGGTCACGGTCGTCATGGACGCTCCGCACGATCCCCACAATGGAGCGGCTATTATCCGTTCGTGCGAGGCTTTTGGGCTGCAGCGCCTGCATGTGGTCGAACGCGTCGAAGCATTCCTCGCCTCGCGCAAGGTGACCCAGGGCACCGATCGTTGGGTCGACGTGATTCGCCACGCGAGCGCGGCTCAAGCGCTCAAGGCGCTTGAGCGCGAGCAGTTTGCACTGGCGGTGGCCCACCCCCAAGGCGAACTTTTGCCTGAGGATCTGGCACGGCTTGGGCGCGTTGCGCTGGTTATGGGCAACGAACACGATGGGGTATGCGCTGAGCTCACCCGCGCCGCCACGCACAGTGTGCGTGTTCCAATGCGTGGGTTCGTCGAGAGTCTGAACGTCAGCGTGACGACCGCGCTCTTGCTGGCTGCTGCTACGCGCGACAGGCCAGGAGATCTACTGGCGAGCGAGCAAGCAGTCCTTTATGCGCGCGCCCTCGCTTGCACCGTTCCACGGGCGCAAGAAGTGCTTGCAAACCTTCAGCCGCGCTGACGGCGACGCCTAGATTTGGAAGCCTTTGCGCACTGTGACCGGGCCGCCGGAGAACGGCGAAACCCGGGCTTCTTGGAACGCGCGCAACACACAGGCCACGTTGACGCCCCGCCCAGACAGTGCAGAGATCGAGGCGCTCTGGACGAAACCCGACGGCGCAAAGGTGATGAGGACGCTACCGCTTGCAGGGCCGTCCGAAGTGCAACGACCGGCACGACTAGCCGAACCCGTCAATACGCGCCTCGCTGCCCCGGTATCGAGTCCGCCGGCGGATGGAGTTGGGTTTGATGGGCCGAGTGTGTTTGCGGCGCTGGCAAGCTGGATGTCGGCCGGTTGAACGCCATGACGGGCACCGCTCGATGGCTTTGCCGAACCGTTCTGGCTGCCGGAACTCACCGCGGATCTGCCGGAGGATACAACGGGTAGATCTTCGACACGGTGGACATCCGCAAGCGCAGGCGACGCGTTCGTCGGTGTGATTCCGGAACGGGTGGTTGGTGCCTCGACTGAACTTCCAATGCGCGAGGCCGCCTGGTATAGGTCGTTAGCCGGGGAGCGCATCAGGAGCATGATCGCCGCTGAGATAGCCACACCCGCGGAAAGCCACAATGCGCGCTCGACGTGGACCAGTGGGAGATCGGCGAACCGCGAGGTTGCACGAGCGATCAACGCTACGCGACTCGTGTCACGTCGCGTTGGCATTGCCAACGTTGACGAACTTGGAAACGCATCCGGCGTCGCGGGTTGGTGAGCGGTTGAGCGGGCAACACGCGTGTGCTGGTCGATATCTGGTACCCGCGCTGGGCGTGGAATACTCGGCAAACTAGCAACGGGAATTTCAGCTGCCGCCGAAACCGGTATCGACTTGACCACGGGCGGCACTGTCGACATCGCAGCCGTATTTGGGGCGACGGCTGGCGGGACCGAACGTGGCCGAACGAGTGGAGGTGCTGGCGAGTGAGCCTGTGAGACCTGAGACTTTACTGATCCCAAAACAGGCACAGCGGTCGTGAGTAACGGCGGCGGGACGTTCGAGATCGTGCGCGCCTTTGGTTGCGACCAGAGGCTCGTGGTACGGACAGGTCGCGGTGGCCCTAGTGACTGCGGCAGTTTCGGGGCTGGGAGCGGTCGGTGTTCGGTTGACGGTGTTTGCGTATTGACGAATACGAAGCTCGAATCACAAAGTTCGTGGCGAGTGTGCGCGTCGTGGGCGTCGCGGATCGCATCGCGCAGTTCACGCACGGTGAGCAGCGGCACCCAGGACCTCATGTCATCGGACCAGACGAGCACGTTGTGGGGGGTCCGTTCACGGATCCAAAGCTCAGCAAGAACATCGGTATCGAGTTGAACTCGAAGGTACCACTTGTCCGCTCTTGCGGACTCATCATCCGGTTCGGGCCGTTGCAGATACGCCTGCGGGCGCTGCGACGGGGCAATTGCCCTACCGGGCAAGATGAGTTGCTTGGCCGTATCACTCAAAGACACCGAAGATGCCACCGCCGAGCGCGCGCTCGAGTGGCCCAGTGCGAACGCTGACGATGTCCCAAGTTCCGACTCTTCAGGCTCCGACTCTTCAGGCTCCGACTCTTCAGGCTCCGACTCTTCAAGCTCCGACTCTTCAAGCTCCGACTCGGTCAGATCGAGCTCGGTGCCCAGGTCGAGGCGCAACGGCCTGACCAGGCTACTTGGTTGTTCGTCGAGATCTTGAAGGGGCTGCGGAACCATGGTCGTGCGATGCACCCGGGTATTGGCTTGCTCGTCCGTGGAGGCTAGCGGTTCACGCACGCCATGCTCCGCATGTTTGACTGGTGCAACGACGTTGGTAGATTGGATACGCTCTCGATCAAGCATAATGCAGGCTCCGCACACTACGTACTCGACGAGCAAACCACGCACCGCGCATTGAGACGCGTTCTCCCGTGGCGAGGCTGCAGTATAGCGCGCAAACTCGAAAGGCGAGCTCTATCTTCGACGCAATGCCCACGCGCTTGCCCTGTGAGCTCAACAATTGTGCAGCGGGAACGCAAGCGAATGGCAATCACGCTGCAACTTCAACCAGGGCAGCTGACACCTGTGCAGCAGTTGTCGTCGATTTGCATCATTATCTCATTCCTGTGCAAAAACGATCTGTCGCGGCTGACTGGTCGGAGGAGCCTCGCTCTGCTATTGGGCGTGCAGGGCTCGTGCATTTGGCGATCCGTCGATCCATCCTCGTCGTCGTTCTTCTGCTGGCAACCAGGGTTGTGCGCGCCGATCCATCTTTTGATCTGGCACAGGAGAAACAGGCGACGATCCGTGTCGAATGGCTAGGAAGTCGCGACTGCCGTCCTGCCGCTGACGTGCTCGACGGAGTTTGGCGGCTGATTGGGCGAGAGTCCAAGGAAGTTCCCGGACACGAACTTGCTGTTCGCGCAGAGGTTCTTGCTGTCCCCAATGGCTGGTCTCTGACGTTGTCCAGCACGGGGCCCAATGGGCCCGCCGAGCGACGACTCATCGTGCCGAGTTGCGATGAGCTGGCGGAAGCTGCAGCGCTGGTGATATCGCTCTGGATTCAGCCGACTTCTGCTGAAGCGGTGAAGGCCAGGGAAACGCGCGACAGTCCCGCCGAATTCAGTACGAAGCGTCAGCTTGAGAAAATCGAAATTGAGCCTCCACGAGGTCGAACTCTAGCGCCGCGGCAAGTACGCGTGAGTCTTCGGAGTGGTCGAGTTGGCGTCGCACGAGCTAGAAATATCCACTTCCGCATTGCGCTTGGGGGGACGGTGTTTTCCGGCGCCGTGCCGGGGTGGAGCTTCGGGATCATGGGACGTGCTGGCGTCGCTATTCGAGCTTTCCATCTCGACGGATTGCTGCTCTGGCTCGACCCGCGTCAGCGTTGGACAATCGCGACCCAACCGATTGGGGGCGAATTCGGTTTGATTGCCGCGGGGCTGCGCGTTGCGTATCCTTGGCAAGTTTCGTCTGGCCTGAACGTGCAGCCCGCGTTCTGGGCGCTTGCAGGGCGACTTCACGCTGAGAGTCTAGGTAGTATTTCCCGTTCCACGCCGTCCAATGATGGTTGGGGCGCTGCAGGCTTGGGCCTCGACGCACAGCTGTCGTTCGGGCCAGTCTCGTTTGCGCTTGGCGGAGGAAACGGCCTGCCGCTCGGACGTCCAAAGTTTTTTGTGGGGGACAAGCTCCTCTACCAAATTCCGCCGGTGGCGTGGTTTGGTCACCTGTTGGTCGCAGTGGCATTTCCGTGACGGATTTCGCGTCTGAAAGGAATCTTGGGCAACGTGTCCTTCATCTGGTTTGCTGTCGCGACCGCATGGCCCTTGGCAACGCCGCTGCAGGCATGTGCGTCGAATGAAGACTCAAATGTACCGCCGAAGCAGGCACTCGTGCCGGTAGCGTCGGCCATCTTGGATTTCGACGCGATCTACGAGCGACATTTCGATTTCGTTTGGCGGAGCCTGCGTCGTCTCGGGATCGATTCGAGTTCGGTTGATGATGCTGCGCATGACGTTTTCTTGGTCGTGTACCGACAACTCGCAGAGTTCGATGGGGGCAATTACAAGAGCTGGCTGTTTGCCATCGCTCAGCGCGTTGCTTGGCACTATCGCCGTGCCTACGCTCGACGCAAAACCGAGCCGCTCGCTGAGGATTCACTGCAAGACGTGGGTACGAGTGGTCCAGAGCAATCACATCAACAGCGCGAAGCCGTTGATTTGGCTCATCTGTTGCTCGAGCAACTTCCGGATGATAGAAGAGCCGTATTCGTGTTGTCCGAGCTTGAGCAGTTGAGCATGCCCGAGATCGCCCAGATCCTTCGGATCCCGCTCAATACGGCCTATTCAAGGCTGCGCTTAGCGAGACGCGATTTCAGTTGTAACCTGAAGCGCCACGAGCAGAAATTTCTAAGGAGTGCCCCATGAACCATTGGGATGCACGTGCAGAGTCGCTCCTCGAGTTGGCGCGTTTGAACGAACGTGTCCCGGATAGCGCAAAATGCCGGGTTAGGGCTTCGCTCATGGCGAGTATTGCGCTGTCCGGTGCTGCCGCCTCGGTGGTGGCGGCGCCAGCGGCATTGGCGAAGTTGCCGGCTGCGGTGAAGGCTGCAAGTTCGGTTCTGCCCGTAGCTGCGGCCGCGACCGTCTCTTTTGGCCCCGCAGCATACTTGGCGCCATTGACCATTGGGCTCGCATTGGGTCTATCGGCGGTGAGTCCGAGTGAAATTGTCACACCAATTGCTCCGATGGCATCCGCGAATGCGCTGCAACTTCAGCCGCCGCGGCAGAGTGCAGCTCGTGGTGTCCAAGTCGCGCCGCGCATTGCGACTGTTCTACCCGAGGCGGTTACGAAAGACACCGTGCTGCCCGCGACTGTCACTTCCGGCAAGGCCGCGGCCGGCCCCAACAGTCTGGCGGCAGAAGCATCCTTGATTGAGCAGGCGCGGCTCGTGTTGCGGCAGGGCGATCTCGACTTGACGCTGCGTCTACTCGACCAACATCGTCACGAGTTTCCGAACGGCGTATTGTTCTTCGAGGCATTGGCAACGCGAGCGACTGCGTTGTGCAGACAGGGCAAGGCCGAAGAAGGACGACTGATCTTGGGTCGGCTCGAAGCGACTACGCTTGGGTCGGGCTCGTTGGTTCAAGTGCATCACGCGTGCGGCGCGGAAAAGGAAGCGGCAAAGTGATGCGGTTTTGCGCCCTTGGTGGCCAGTCAGCAAAAATCTGGTTCAGCCTTTGGTTGTTGGGGGCCTGCGACTTCGGCGGGGACCGATCGCTCGGATCGATCGACAGCGCAACCCAACCGACTACCGCGCCCTCGGCCACCAACTGGCCCCAAGCTGGGGCTGCCGGTGCGATAACCGTCGAGGTCAGTGGCCCCCCTGCCTGCAATCCCGTTGCCCCATCGAGCGAATGCGCCGAAGGTGAATTCTGTGCCGTCAACACCGCCTGCGGCAAATCGACGGATCCGATTCGCGGCTACTGCCAGCAGCGACCGCCTGAGTGCGGCGTTCCGTCGGGCTTCGAAGTGGTATGCGGATGTGACACTCAGTTCTACGCAAGCCGCTGCTTGGCCTGGCAAGTTGGCGTATCGATTGCCACGCTGGGAATTTGTGCGGGAGTGGCTTGTCTGACCAGCGCTGATTGCAACCGGTTTGCCGAGAGTTGCGTCGATAGCTATGGGTCTGCGGTCAAAGGCGCGGCTTGCTACGAATCGGTGTGTTCGTGCGCCAGTAGCTCCGTCATTCTTTAGGTTCGAACCACCCGCAAGCCGTCCCCGCACGGGTCCAAAAGCTTGGTCGAGTGACTCGACAGCAACAACAATGCTTGGAATGCGCTGGACAGACCTCGGCACCAGACTATGGTGAGGGTCGCGGACGACCATGGTTCACAGGCCACTCTGCATCTCGACATTGTTGCTCATTGGGGGAGCAGCCGCGATAGGCGGTTCGACCAGTGCATCGGCCCTCGCCGAACCCTCGCCGGGCCACGGTGCTAATTTCGAGTCCGCCTTGGGGACGGTGTCGACTGCGGCAGTCCGTGGCGCCGCACCGGTCTACCAGGACACTGACAGTCTGGCCTTTCGCGCTCTCGTGGCGCAACCTACGGAGTACATCGATTCCCAGCTGGTCGGGCAAGCTAAACCTGGTGATTTGGTGGGGGTCAAGCTCCTTGGGTTCAACGATTTTCACGGGCACTTGTCGGCAACACGAGTTCTCGAGGGGCGACCATTGGGGGGAGCCGCGGTTCTGGCTAGTTACCTGCGCACGTATACACAGGGTTACGCAGGGCGCAGCGTTATTGCTCACGCGGGGGATCTCGTGGGCGCCAGCTCGGCCGAATCCTCACTATTTCAAGACGAACCCACGATTGCGTTTTTCAATCAATTGTCCAATGGGCAATGCGATCGTAAGGGAGTGAATCCGAAGTGCAATCTGGTGGGGATCCTCGGCAACCACGAGTTCGACGAGGGTGTTGACGAACTGATGCGGCTGGTGCGTGGCGGCAACCACTCGAAGGGTCCATTTCTCGCCAGCGCCTATCGTGGAGCGCGGTACCCGACCGTGTGTGCCAACGTCATCTACGCTGGGTCGGGGCAGCCCATTTTGCCACCTTATGTCATCAAAGAGCTGGCAGGGGTCAGGGTGGGGTTCGTCGGTGCGGTCTACGCCGGTGCACCTTGGTTCCTCAAAAAATCAGGCCTTGCCTCGGTGCGGTTCATTGACGAGGCAGCGAGCGTCAACGAGCGCGTTCGTGAACTCAAAGCTCAAGGCGTGCACGCGGTCGTCGTGATAATTCATCAAGGGGGCAAGCAGCGTTTTTCGCAGGACTTGCCCCGCGACGCGAGCGCTCTATCCGGTGAAGTGGTCGAGACGGTTTCGAAACTCGACGCTGCAGTTGACGTCGTGCTATCCGGGCATAGCCACAGCGCACTGAGTGCGCTCGTGCCCAATAGCGGTGGGCGACCAACGCTACTGACTCAGGCATTTCACTCGAGCACGGCCTTCTCCGAGATCGACTTGGATATTGACTCGAGCGTAGGCGTAGTCGTGAAAAAGCGCGTGCGGATCGTCTCAACTTTCGCCGATGAAGGTCCTGGTACGCGCCCAGACGAGCCAACGCTCCGCATCGTTCGAGCTGCCGAGCGTGTCGCCTTGAAGAAGACGAGCCTTCGGGTTGGGCGGGCGAGCACCGCCATTTCGGCAGGTGCCAACATTCACGGTGAGTCGACGATGGGCGACATCGTTGCGGATGCTCAGCGAGCGGCGCTCCATGCAGACTTCGCTTTTACGACGCCAGCTTGGGTGCCAAGCGGTCTTGACCCGGGCCCCGTCACCTGGGGCGCTCTGTTCGGGGTCCAGCCCTTTGGCAATCGACTGTTTTGGGTCGAACTGCGCGGGCGCCAAGTTGTCGAGCTATTGAACCAACAATGGGCGACCGAATCCTATTCGAGGATTCTTCATGTTTCAGGGTTAACCTACACCTGGGACGGCACCCGGCCTGCCAATGATCGTGTCGTCGAGGTGATGGTTCTCGGCCAACCACTCGACCTTTACAAGCGATACTTGGCAGCAGTCAACGAATTTCTGGCCGAGGGTGGGGAGGGTTTCTCCGTTTTCGAAAATGCACGGCGCACGCCTTCTGCGTTACTCGACATTGATGCCTTGGCCATGGCGTTCAAGAGCAGGCCTGTGTTCGGTGCGAGCATCGACGGGCGAATTCGGCGCATAGACTCGCAAGCTCCGTCGAAGTGAGGGCAGGCGCCATTGACGCCTGTGATTCGCGTCAACGCTCCCGTGGGACCAGTGGTGGCTCGGGCCAATCGTCTTCGGCACGATAGGTGGCGTCGCGCGCCGCCATGCCCCGATCGCCAATCGATAGGCCGCGCCAAGTGCGTCCGGGGGGTGAGGCATCGAGCCAATGGTAGCTCTGCTCCCGCACATCGAGATGTACGAAGCGAGTGCGCCGATGGGTGTACACGCCCACTCCCACGCGCGGCAACTTGCGCAAGTAGCTTGCGAGCTCCTCGGTCTTGACACCCGCGATCGCAAAATCGATGGCGCGCCCAGTTGCATGCAACCCTTCGCGTCTTCGGCCAGTGGCACGGTAGGCGGAGGTGACTTCGATGCTGCTTGCTTGGAAGTGGTACGCGGTTCGAAAGAGCAATTGGAGCAAACGCCGCTCGATTTGGGTCGTCTTTGGTTGATTGGGGTCACGCGTGTCTGACAGGAGCGTGTCGAGTTGGGTTGCCGCGGATTCGTCGATGTGTCCGTCGTGGCCGTACAGTTTCGTCGTGACTGTCTGCTGGTTGTTGCGATTCTTGAACATTACGGCAGCCAGGCGTTCGAACGGGTCGGGGGCACGAATTGCTCCCTCAGTTCGAGGGAGCGGCTCCGGAAGCGGCAGGCTGAATGGGGTCGAGGACGCGGCGAGTTTTGTAGTTGGGGTGTTGGGGTGTGGCGCGGCCGTACCTTGCCGAGCGCGAACCACGCCCACTGCGGATGCGCTGCCCAAGGCGGCGATCACAACGACAGCTCTCGCGGTTCGGGCAATCACTCAAGCCGAGTATAGTGTCCAATCCTCGGTTTTGGGCGAATTCGGGTCAGTACTCGACGGAGGATCCAATGGGGGTAGCTCGCATTTCCAGGGTCAAATCGGTACTATTCGACACTTTCGTGGGCGCCGGTCCGATTTGCGCACCGACCACGCATCGATTCGCTTGTCCGTCAGGTTGCTGTAAGCTCGGCGCACGCCCGTGCCCGAACCCCCAGCCGTGAAGTCTTCGAAACCCGCCGAACCCAAACCACGCCAGCATTTGCAAGTGGGGACGGTCCTCGCCGATCGCTATCAGATCCTCGAGGTCGTTGGCGAGGGCAGCATGGGGACGGTGTACGCCGCGGAACATCTTCAGCTCAAAAAGAAGCTAGCGGTCAAGGTTCTGCACGCTGAGCTGACATCGGTCAAGAGCCTCGCCATTCGGTTCGAGCGTGAGGCGATGGCGACCGCCAAGATTGACCATCCGAATGTTGCTGCCGCCGTCGACTTTGGTCAGGCAGCAGACGGGTCGTTGTATTTGGCTCTCGAGTTCGTTGATGGTCGGAGCCTGCGGACTGAAATCCAGATGGGTGCGTTTTCGATCCAACGCGCCTTGCATGTTGCCAAGCAAATTGCTTCCCTACTGGCAGCAGCTCAGCCGCTTGGGATCGTGCACCGCGACTTGAAACCCGAGAACGTCATGCTCGTCCATCGTGGCGAGGATCCCGACTTCGTGAAGGTGTTGGACTTCGGGATCGCTCGGATCATCGAGCCCATCGAGGGGGAAGGGAACAAAGCCCTGACCAAGCTCGGTGCCGTATTTGGCACTCCCGAGTACATGGCGCCCGAGCAGGCGTTGGGGCAGCGTGTTGATTCGCGCGCCGATCTATTTTCTCTCGGGGTGATGTTGTTCGAAATGATTGCCGGTGTACGTCCGTACGGTGTCGCGGTTGGTCAGTCCGGCATATTGGCTCAGCAGATTACGGCGCCGCGCCCGAGCTTTGCCGAAGTTGCGCCGCAGTTGAGCGTGCCAGAAGCGGTCGAGCGGGTCGTCAATCGACTATTGGCAAAAGGCGTAGCAGAGCGCTACCAGCGCCCGAGTGACGTCGTTGGCATCCTCGAAAGCCTCATCGCTGGCACCGCGGTCGTGGCGCCCTCGGGCAGTCTGGTTCCAAAGACCAACGAACCGCTCCCGGCATTCGAGTTGACGACGCGGGTCCCTGACCTGGCAGATTCAGCAGCGAGCAAAGAGCCGTCGCCCGAGGGGCAGCGTTCATTCTCGGTTCGTCCGACGTTCGATCGTATGCTGGCAGCAATTCGCGCCGCTCAGCCCTCGAACAACGTGCTTGGTCGCTCGATGGCTTCGGCGCGAACGTTCGGGGTGATCTTGGGCGATTGGATCGGCAAGCGCGTCGAACCGCGTCTGGCCAAGGTTCCGCCGATGGCCATCGTCACGTTCTGTGTCGGGCTTTCTGTTGGTCTCGTCGTGGCCATCGTCATGTGGGCGATACTTGGCACCAAGCATCACGATGCCGTGACTTCGGGCTCGTTGGTCTCGGCGAGAGTGGCAGCGATGCCAGCGGGTGCACCAGCGGGTTCCTCATCCGCTGATGCTGCGATTGCCTCGGCGTCTGCTGGCGCGGCCCCGGCTGACCTCTCCAAAGACCCGGATGTCGCGCTCGGCCTCATGCAAGCCAAGTTGCAAGAAGGGCGCGATGTTGAGGCCGTAGGTCTGGCAGCAAAGGTATTGTCCAAACACCCGGATCGTCGGACTGACCCGCGCCTGGCTCCCGTGCTCTACAAGCTCGCCAATGCGTCAAGCAAGGAAGCCAGCGATTTGGCCTTCGGATTGCTCGAAGGCACGATGGCCACTCAGGGCGCAGACATCTTGTATCAGCTGTGGCTCGACAAAGCGGTGCGCGAGAGCACCCGTCGTCGCGCAGAGAAATGGCTGCGGGGTGAAGCCTTCGCGCGGTCCGCGTCGAATGCAACGGTCATTGCCTCACGGCTGCGCACGACCGAGTCCTGCGAGAAGAAACGCGAGCTTTTGCCCTTGGCCGCGAAGGGGGGTAACGCTTTTGCGTTGGCCTACCTACGAGAACTTGAGGCGGACAAGGGCTGCGGCATCGAGGGAAAGGACGATTGTTTTCCGTGTCTGCGCCAGGACAGCCGGTTGAAGGACGCCATCGCTCAGATCGAGTCTCGCTTCACCAAGTAGAAGTGTATGCCTCCCCGAGCGCGGGGCGCGACGGAATGACACGGACCCGCAAGCAGCGGAACTACGCGCGCCCGCGGGCAGGGCGAAGCACGCGCGGGGCACGGGGCGGGATCCCGTCGCGCATCTCGGTGATGCGAATGCGAGGCTCCTCGGGATCGGGCTGCTTGGCGCGCACCGCAAAATCGGCAGCGACATCATGGCGCACCTCGACGATGGTCGAGGTGGGTCCGATGCGAATGGCCCCAACGTCCGCACCGCGAATGTTGCCGCGACGGCACAAAACAGCAAGCATGCGGCGAGGATCGGCGCCTTGAAGTTGGCCCCAGGTCACGTGGAACATTCCCCACCCTGGGTTGGGATCCGGCGTGCTTGCGTCAGTTCCCCAGGGACGGCGCGGGGCCAATGAATGGTCATCGCTGTTGATGCGTTCGGCACGCGGCCAGTTGCCGGCAATTGGGCGTTTCGGCGCGGTCGCTGCTGCAAACGGCGGGCGGCCCTTGGCGTCGCGCTGCTCGAAGCGTGCCGGTCGATTTTGTGCGTCATGCCCCATGGGTTGGGTGGCGCGATACGCGCCGCGCTGCTCGCGGGCGTTCGGCTTGGGCAGCCGCGGCTCTGGGATTAGGCGCGGTTCGGGTGCGTGCTTTGAGGTACGGGTCAGGAGCATCGCGACGACGTCGGCGGCATCCCGATCGCGCAAGAGGTTTTCGGCAAGCTTCTTCTGCCGCGACTCCGTGGGGGTTGCGGTCAAGGCTGCCTCAAGCTCCTTGAGGGCGCGTTCGTCGGCGGTCTGGCGCAATGTTTCCACGCTGGGCAGTGCGAGCACGCGTGCGCTGACGCGAGCCTGATTCAATAGCGCGCGCAGCCGCTGCTGTCGCTCAGGTGCCACGAACACGATACTCGCGCCCTTCTGTCCGGCTCGACCGGTGCGTCCACTGCGGTGCGTGTAGCTATCTGGATCCGTTGGCGGCTCGAGATGAACGACTCGCGTCATCCCCTGAATGTCGATGCCACGCGCAGCGACGTCTGTTGCCACCAGTACGCGGACCTTGTCCTGGCGGAACGCCTGCAGCGCTCGTTCGCGTGCGGGTTGTTCCATGTCTCCGGAAAGTGTAGCCACGCGAAACCCTGCATCGGATAGCTCGGCTGCCACGTCGGTCACGTCGACACGCGTGCGAACGAATACCAATGTGCGCTCGTCGGGCGCGGCCAGAAGCACATTTACGAGCGCGTCAATTCGATGCTTATCGGCTACTAAGTGGACCAGGTGTTCGATGTCGGCGTGGGCGTCACCGGGACGCGAGCCCTGGACGTGGCGCGGACTCGTCTGATAGCGATTAGCCAAGCGCATCACTTCAGGCGCCAGCGTCGCTGAAACGAGGTGGGTGTGCTTGCGATTGGGAGCCGCGGTGAAGATCGCTTCGAGCTCTTCGGCAAAGCCAAGGTCGAGCATGCGATCGGCTTCATCGAGAACGATCGTTGACACCGTCTGGGCGTCGAAGGCGCCGCGCTGCAGGTGGTCGACGAGCCGTCCAGGCGTACCAATGACAATGGCAGGGCTCATGCCCAAAGCCCGGCGCTCATCGCGATAACTCGAGCCGCCGGTGACACACGCCAGACGCAACTTGAATGCCGCGTAAAGCCAGCTCAATTCGTCGTGGAGTTGCTTTGCTAGTTCGCGGGTCGGAACGACCAACATGGCGCAAGGTCCGAGCGGCTTCGGAATTGCCTGACCGTGAGCCTCGACGGCGGCTCGCAGCACGAGCCCAATCGCTACGGTCTTGCCTGAGCCAGTCTGGGAAGTGATGCGTAGGTCGTTGCCGGCCAGTGTTGGATCGAGCACTGCTGCTTGTACGGGCGTAAGCTCCGTGAATCCGCGGCCCTCGATAGACTGGGCGAGCTGCGGGCCGAGCAGATCCAGGAGATCAGAAGCAATCATGGGGCGCGGCTTTAGCAGGGAAATGACCTTCAGGGCAGCGGCATTCGCATACCTGCCCGATCCGACCACGCGTCAGTTGACCAAGAGCTACGATTGCTGTAAGGTCGGTCGCCCGGGTGTAAGTGCCTGAAATCGCAAAAAGCTGGAAAATGTTGTACTCCACAGCGGTCCCGAGCGGGACATGTGGACCTCCGAAATTCTTAGCGAGACAACCACCGAGTGGCGATTGATTGCGGACCGAGGCGGCAGTGGCGACGACGCTATGATGACGACAGCAGAAATCCTAGAAGGACTCCAAAGGAATCGCGCTGAGATCGTCTTGACGTCGACGATCGGTGGGTCCGTATAACCGCGGGAGCGGAACGGGCCCACCGGTCGGTACTTTACCGCAATTGTGGACGAAGCTGAGTGTTGCGGCGCGCTGAAATGCATCGAGGGCACCGCGCGTGCGATGCCCTCGAATCAGCCAGGTGTCAGATGCAACAGCTCAAGGATTTGCTGGCGGAGCTGGTGGCGTCGGTGGAGCTGGAGTAGGCGGCGTCATGGGTGGCGGAGGCACTGGTGGATCGCCAGGACCAAATGGTCTACCCGGCCCGCCCGGCATTGGGCCCTGCATTGGTCCACGCGGACCTATGGGTCGTGCAACCGCGAGCCGCAGCGACACTTCCTTCTTGGGCTCGAGTGGATCGTTGCTAACGAGTATGAGCTTACCAATTTCGCCTGACGCGTCGGGCTTCGGAGCGGCGCCGTCCTGGAGCGCGACCTTGACGTCGAACGACGGCTCGACGCTGACACCTCCGGCGACGCCCGCTGGCTGAGGCGTCGACTTTTCGATCTTGGCCTTGAATGGACCGCTCTCGATCCTGACGTCCCGCAACTTGAAGTTTGGCTTGCCACTTGAGACCTTGAGCAGCCGCTCCTTGGCTTCAGGGCGCTTGTCATCGAAATAGAGCTGTGCAGGTAGGACGCGAACGTTGCCTTTGACGTTCCAAGAGTAGCGCAAGACCAATTGATTTGGCTTTTCGATGCCCGTGGCTATGGTGACGCGCCCGCTGCCATAGCCGACTTTCTTGCCCTTCAACTTGAAGCGCAAACCGGTGACCTTCTTGTCTCCCTCGGTTTTTTCGGCCAATTCGACCGACACCTCTTTGTCGTCGTTCTGCTCGGTGATACTGAGCTTGGCTTGATCGATCAGTTTGCCGACAAGCCACGCCTCGCGCACTTGTTCCTCCCCGAACTCGGGATTCAGCCGGACGAAGAATGGTTCGAACGCGAGAAGCGACTCGACGTTGACCGCAACCTCGAGTTGCGTCCTCGGATTCGCTGGGTCATTCGAGTTGATAGTGATCGATTTGCGATTGGCACCACGGCGGGCGCTCGTATCAAACGTGACCTCGATTTGACCGGTGCCTCCAGGTGCAATCTCCTTTGACTTGACGACGGCTGCGGTGCAACCACACGAGGTCGTGACACGATCAATGACCAGGGTTGCTGCGCCCGTGTTCTTGACCTCAAACGCGTGCGTCAGTTTCTCACCCTCGGTAGACGTGCCGAAGTCGTGCAACTTGGTTGCGACTTCGATCTTGGGGGCATTGGTGGCGGCGTCGGCAGCTGCCTGGTTGCCGCTCTTACCCCGAGAACAGCCATTCGTTAGTGCCACGCAGGTGAGCGCACCTAGTAGCAAGCACCCTCTTAAAGACCTGAAGTTCATTGCGCGGTTGAGAGTTACGCGCTCGGCCAGGGCTTTCAAGCATAAGTTTGGCCTTTTCGGTCCAAAGCCTCATTTTCCTGGCACAAGGCAGGGCCAGCCCCTGGTCTGGGGTGTGCTCGATACGGTGGCAAGTGCCGGGGGCCCGGCTCGGTGCGGGCAGCTCAATCTTCTGATGCCAAAAGTGGTGAGCGCGTCGTCCCGGTTTGAACCACGGGAAGAGGGAAAGCCTGACCCTCGATTGCCAGATAGATTGCCATCGGGCTCCAACGCTCGTTGGTCTGATTGATCGGTGAGGAAAGTGGAAACGACAGGTCAAGGCGCCCCACGACCCGTTGCAGTTGCGGGATTGTCGCGCGCCCACCAATCCCAACCGAGTGCTTGGGGTGCAAGAGGCGCATCGAGTCGAATGCATCACCCACGTCGTAAAAACCAACCAAACCGAACAGGATCTCCAGGATCTTGAGCGAACGCGTTCGGAACTCGAGATTGGACGTTACCAGATGTTGTCCGAGAAACTGTTCGGAGGGATAGCCGCGCAAGCGGCCGTCGCCGCCCAACGAGTAGCGGAGGTTTCGACCGTTTTGGTAGTGATAGAGTAAGCCACCATCGTATACGAATCGCCCAATACCGACTGAGGGTGAAACGACGCGTAACCCCGACTGAACCATGCCGTCGCGGTCGCCGACTTTGGGGCTTAGTTCAGTCTGGTGGGTTGCCCAAACTCGCATGAGTGAACCGGCTAGACTGGCTGTGTACTGAAGTCCGGTCGACAGCCCCACGAGATCGCGTGTGCCGAGGGCGCGCTTGGTACCAGAATAGGCCTTTAGGAAGAGCCGCGGGCCCAATTGAAAATCCTCTTGCAACCCGAGCGTCTCGACGTCGACCATGGAAATGAAGTCGTTGCGGTAGTTGTCAAGCTGCGCAAACGGTCCAATTCGCACTGATTTTCGCTCCAACACGTTCTGCTCGAAGCGGTGCACTGAATCCGGCGCATAACCCGCGGCAAGCAGCTCTGATGCGTCGAAACTGCGCTGGAGCGATTCGAGACCAAAGGTTAGATTCGTTTTCTGTTCGAAGCCGTAGGAACGCGTCACGAACGTTTGCCACGAAACAATGCGTGAATGATAGCGGTACGGGATGGGCTCAGCATTGGGCGTTTCGTTGTCTCGATACAACCGCGGCGCATACGCGCCGTCTGGCGTCGGGAGCAGCGGGCGGCTGACGTGGTTGAGCCAAGCGAGAGAGGTGCCCCAGGCCCAAGCGGCGCGTGTCGAGTAAAGTGGTTGTCCAAAAATGAACGTTCCGCTCGAACCCTCGACGGTACCAGTAGCGCGGTATTGGATTGCGTTGAGGTTCAGGCTCGCACGAATACGGCTACCGAACAAGCGCTGATGCGAAATCGTACCGCCAAAGGTGTTGTTGGAGAGATCGTAGACGTACTGGCCAGCGAATTTCAGGTGCAACCCGGCGAGATTCTCTTCACTGGGCTGAAGGGCGAGATACTCAATCGTGCCGTTTCTCGCCCGCACAGACGAATTGAGTCGCAGGCTCCAAACATCTTTGGTGATGACCACAAGCCGAACACGATTGCTCCGTTCACTCCGGACGGGAACGACCAGAACCACGGAAAGCTGCCTCAACTGGCGCAGGTTCCTGGCCGTTTCGTCAATCGCCCGCTGGTCGTATTGCTGACCTGCAGCCACCAAGACTTCGCGTTCGATCACCGCGGCACGACTGGTCGTGTGAAACCAGTTCACCCAACCGGGCAATGGATCGGCGGGCTCGAAAACCTCGAGTGGTTCAGCCTCGATTGATTCGATCGTCTTGCCTTCGGGGTGCAGTTCCACTGTCAGTCGTCGTTCGTCGAGGACTGACTTCAAAACGCCGCGCTCATACGGGGAAAGTGCAGCAAAGCGCTGACTCCAGGCGTTGGGGGGTGCGGGCAGAGCGGCAACAGCATTCGGGAGTAGGCCAACGATGACCGGAACGATTCGACTGGCCAGGTGTCGCAATACGCCTTCAGGATGCGACATCGAGCAACGCCGCTTCGGCAGCCAGGATGGTTCGGGCGATGTCCTCGTCGCTGTGGGCCGCAGACACGAAGGCAGCTTCGAGTTGCGACGGGGGCCAGTAGACGCCGCGTTCCAGCAGGCCGCCATGAAAGCGAGCGAAGCGTTCGCGATTCGATTGCGCTGCGTGGGTGTAGTCGTCAACCCGTTCGGGATTGAAGAACAACGTGAGCATCGACCCAGCTCGCTGGACTACGGCCGGGATCCGAACCTTGGCTATCGCTTGTTCGAGCCCGAACTGAAGCGTCGTGCTCAGATCGGAAAGGCGCGCATAGACGCCATCGTCGAGCAGTGTCAACGTCGCGATACCGGCCGCGACGGCGACCGGGTTGCCACTCAAGGTACCAGCCTGATACACTGGGCCGAGTGGCGCAACCTGCTGCATGATGTCACGGCGCCCGCCATAGACAGCGAGCGGCAGACCACCGCCGATAATCTTGCCGAGGCAAGTCATGTCCGGAACGAGGCCCATTTGGCCCTGCGCACCGCCGGGCCCGAGCCGGCATCCCGTCATCACCTCGTCGAAGATCGAGACCGCACCGCTTTGGCGACAGCGATCGATAATTGCCGCGAGAAAGCCAGGCTTCGGCGGGATGCAGCCCATGTTTCCGCAGACTGGCTCGACGATGACGGCTGCGATGTCGTGCCCGCGTGAGTCGAACAGGGCAGAAAGGGCGTCCAGGTCGTTGTAGGGGAGCGTCAACGTGAGTTGCGCGAGTTGAGCGGGCACGCCCGCGGAGTCTGGTACCCCAAACGTGGCTGCACCGCTGCCAGCGCGGACCAACAGCGAATCAGCATGGCCGTGATAACAACCTTCGAATTTTACGATGAAATCGCGCTTGGTATAACCGCGAGCCACGCGGATAGCGCTCATCGTCGCTTCCGTACCGCTCGAGACGCAACGCAACATTTCGATGCTCGGATAACGAGCCACCAGCATTTCCGCAAACAACACCTCGGATTGCGTTGGCGCGCCGAAACTCATACCACTGGCAGCGGCGTGTTGCACTGCACGAATGACTTCCGGGTGCGCATGTCCGACGATGGCAGGGCCCCAGGAGCCCACGTAGTCGATGTAGTCGTTGCCGTCGGCATCAATGATGTGCGAGCCGCGTGCCTGCGCAATGAAAGGCGGCATGCCTCCCACTGCGCCAAAGGCGCGCACCGGGCTATTGACGCCAGCTGGCATGAGACGGGTTGCTCGCTCGTAGAGGTGGGATGATCGCTCTCGCATGGGCTAGATACGACCAACACTTCCCGGTTCCCGCTGTCAAGTCAAGACCGCTGCTGCCGCTGAACGCGCAGGGCGGGCGTGCCGGATAGAATTGGGCAGCGAGCCCCCTAGTTGCCGACGGGATGGTTTCTGTCGCCAATGCGGCGGCGCCAGGTTGCAACCTTCGCCTGACACTCGGTCGGAAGCGTCAAGCGAGATAGCCGCGCCAACAACTGCGAGGTGTGGTCGGCGACACGACCATTGTCTTCGAACAGATCGAATGCCGCGGTCAGGCGCTCTGCGGCGGTAGCGTAGCGCTCTGCGGCTGCCTCGAGCCAAGCCTCGGTCAATAGTTGGTGCTGGCGAGCTTCGGGTTCGAAGACCTCAATCCTTCGAGCTTCGGATAGAATCGTCGCAGCCACGGTCGCGTCTTGTTGAAGTAGGGCGGACTGCGCGAGCAGCAGTGAAGCTTCGAGGTGACCGGTGGGGTCGGCCAGACTCCGATACAGCTGGACGGCCTGCGCAGCGTGGCTGTTTGCGGTGTCGAGGTCGTCGAGATCGACGGCGATCATCGCCAAGAGTCGCTCGCATTCCGCTTGGTATTGGGGCGTGCTCAATGCCGCAAAGGCATCGAGTGCTTCGAAAGCTCCACGTTCGGCATTGTGGAAATTGCAGAGTCGATACTCGATCTGCGCAATGGCGGTGTCCGACTGGGCGATTCCGAGACGATGCCCAGCTCGCTCGAACTCATTGCGGGCTTCGATGGTCCTGCGGCGCGCACGATCCAAGTTCCCCTCGGCCTGTTCGATCACACCCAAGAGCAGCAGGCATTGGCCGCGACCCATTGGTTGGCCCAGCGATGCGAAATGATTCTGCCCACTTTCCACCATTTGGCGTGCCGTTGCGGTGTCTCCAAGGGTAAAGTGAATCTCGGCAGCGACGGCCTCACAGTTAGCCAAACCTTGAACGTTGTTCTGCTCCTCGAACAAGCCACGCGCCTGTTCTACGAGGGATAGCCCCTCTTGTTGGTGCCCTCGTTCGGCGGCGATGTGCCCCAGCAACCTGAGTGCGTGAGCACGATTCTCGCGGTCTCCGAGATCTTCGAAGGTCGAACGGGCGATTTCTGCGTGGACGCTCGCTTCGTCGGCGCGTGACAACTGGCGTAGGGCCTCGGCTTGCCAGCGGTGCTTGAGCGCCAAGGTACGCCCCTGGAGTTTTCCTTTCAGCAGATCGAGATCCGAGAGGAGCGTCAGCGGCTCGCGTGCTGCGCCACCGGAGTTCTGTAGGAAATCGAATAGCAGCATTGCCGCGGCATCTGGGTCGCCAGCGCCAAGCAGATTAACCACACGTTGGCGTACGATGCGGCGCGTGCCAGAAAGTGGATGTCGTGTCAGAGCTTCGGCGGCAGCGCGCAGAATACGGCGAGCGTCGTCGGTCTGATGCAGGCGGTGCGTCAAGTGTTCGAGCAGTAGTGCGTGTGGCCACGAATAGCGACCTGGCCCACGGGGAATGAGGATCTCCGCATTCTGCAGGCTGAGCATCGCGGAATCCGCTGGGAGTTCGAGTGCCGTGAGCAACGCGTGCAGCACCATGCGCCGGATATCGGCACCCAGTGACGCGGCCGCATACGCGGCCAGACGATGCTCAATCGGTAGGGCCGCAATACGACTGTCCCAGAGTTCGGCCGTCGTGCGCGGCTGAACCGCCAGTACGTCTGCCGGGACGCGATATCGACCTTGGTAGTGCTCGAGATCACCAGCCAGCGCCCAAGCATGCAACTGTTGCAGTGCAAACAGCGGGTTACCACGGCTGCGGCGCGCTGCTTCTTCTACGGCGTCATCGTCCAGGGGCAACGCTGCGCGCAATAGCGAGCAGGTCGTCGCGTCATCCATGGGGCGAATCTCGATCGTCTCGGTGGCCACGACGTTCTTCAATGGCTGAAGGCGTTCCAAAAGGCGAGCGTCAGGCTGGTAGTCTTCCGTCCGAATCGTTGCCACCATAATCATGCGCTGGTCAGGCTCTTCCTCGAGCAAACGCATATGGCCTTCGAGCGAGGGATCCGAGGCATGATGTAGATCGTCGAGCCACAAAAGCAGCGGACGACCACGAGCAATTCTGCGCAGCGTATAGCGGATCACCATGCGCCGCGTCTCGGGCGTATCCAAAGTGAACCGAATGCCGCTCGGCCCGATCGGTTGGTCGGCAATTGGACCCAGTGGGCGCAACCATTCCGCTACTCCAGCAACCCAGGTGCGGCCAGCCTTGTCGTTCTTTCCAATCTTCCAGCGCGATAGGAGGGTGCGCTCGATGGTGTCGCGGTCGGCGCGTTCGAAATTGAAGTACTGCGTGACTGCACCCATCATGCCGTCCAACGGGCCGCGCAGTGGCCGATAGCGCGCCCGAAGCGGGACGAGCGTGCCCTCTTCGTGGACCGCCTCGTACAGCCATTCCGCGATTCGACTCTTCCCGACTCCTGCTGGACCAACCAACACAACGAGACGGTGCAAGGGGCCTCGCCCCTCGACTACCTCGTCACAATATTCACGGAGCAACGTCCGTGCATCCTGGCGACCGACGAGCGGACTTTGCCGAATGCTGAGCAACCCCGGAGCGCGTTCGATCGCCACCCCAGCAGGTACTCGAAATACCGATTCACGCCGCGGCGTGTTTTGCGCGGCGGCGACCGATGCCGACTTTCTGCGCGGGAGGGCCGGGAAGCGCCACACGCTGGGGTCGACCTTACCGCTCGGGCGCCATCGATCCCATTCGGCACGGGCCTCGCTCGCAAACTCCCAGCGATCCCATGGGTGCTTCGCCAACAGACGCATGACGAAGTGCACGGCGTCGTTGGGCGCTTCAAGTTGGAGCTTCGGGATCGGCGGCATGTCGAACGCGTGGTGGCGCAGCAGCTCCTTCGAATCGCCAGTGAACGGCGCTTTGCCGCTGAGCATGCGATAGAGAACGCAACCGAGAGAGTAAAGGTCGGTGGCGCCGCAGACGTTGTGACTCTCGTGTTGGATCTGCTCTGGCGCCATGTAGCCGGGCGTGCCGGCGCCAGCGTGAGGAGCGAACTCGACTGACTTGTTGCCGTCGAGCCGCTCATCGTGGCGGTCCTGCTTGAGCCAGGCCAAACCGAAGTCGAGGATCTTCACCCTTGGGGGCTCGTCGGGCACTTCTTCGACGAGGATATTCGACGGCTTGAGGTCTCCGTGGATGATTCCACGCGCGTGAGCATGGGCCAACGCGCCGAGCATCTGACTGATGATCGACCAACAGAGCGGGAAGCTCATCTTGGTGTGGGACAGTTCGTGCAGCGAGGCACCGCTGTCCAGATCCATGACCAGGTACGGAGAGCCATCGTGCAACTGTCCAAAGTCGCGTGCCCGAACGATGCTCGGGTGGTCGAGAGTTGCGAGCGCCCGTGATTCTTTGTAGAACCACATGACGTATTCATTCGCCAGTGGTCCATCTGGAATGATGACGCGTTTGACCGCCACTTCATCGTTCGCGAAGGTGTCGCGGCATCGATAGACGATACCCATGCCACCTTCCCCGAGTATGCTGTCAACCAGGTAACGGTCAGCGAGCAGTTGTCCAATTGCGATGCCACTCGGCGACGCTAGAGCCGACGGAGGAGCTTCGGCAACTGCTGCTGCAGACGGTATGCTTGGAGGGCCGCTGTCCAACGCAGCCCAGAGATCCGCCTCAGCTTCTACCGCGCGCGCGCGTCTCGCTCGATGCTTGCGCGGAACGGTTTCGGTGGAGTGTTCAAGCGAACGATTCGCTGGAGCCGCATCGGGTCGCGGCGGTACCAGAACTGCCTTGAGCGCACCAATCTCGCGATGCGTCGGAGGTGCTGGCTCTTCATCACGAGCGCCTGCGTCAGGTGGTGGCTGTTCGACGCCGTTGCTCAGCATAGGGGCAAGGGGGCCAGCCTGCGGGGCCGCCGGGGGCATTGGCAGAAATAGTGGAGGTGGAAGCGGGGTCATCCCTTTCGGTTGGACCGGTGCCAAGACGCGCCCGCGCGCGCCCTGGTCACGGGATGATTTGAGTTCCGTCTGAGACGGCTCGGACTTCTTGTCGCCCCCTTCGGGCATATGATCCGGCCGATAATAGCCATTGGGTGGCTGCCGTCGAGGATCTCTCGTCACGTGCGCCATCAAACCGGCGTTGGTGGATGAGCTTGCTTACGCGACCGAGTGGCCGGCTCTGCCCCATTTGGCTCGCCTTGCCTTCCGAGAAGCTGTCGAGCTGGTAAAGAACCGGTTTACTCTGGGCGCGTTCAAGTTGGTCACCATGGTTTCTCATGGGCCCATTAGGTTGGCGCAACAACGCCCGCTGATTCCGTTACTGGTCTGCGCACCGCCGACGCAACGTACGCTTCGGTCTAGAACAATATGTCCAATATTTCCTATCCACCAGCCGCAACGAAGCTAGCGTCTTTGGCGACCATACTCGTGTCGTGCCCGGATCGACGCGGCATCGTGGCGACTCTCACGCAGGTGCTTTACGGCCACGGCGCGAATATTTTGGATTCTGATCAGCACAGCGACACCGTTACGGGGCACTTCTTTCAGCGCATTCGGTTCGACACGTGCGAACTGCTGACGGACCATGGGACGCTTGAGCGTGCCATTGACGAAGTGGCGATGCGTTTCGACATGACCTATCGGCTTCACTACGCCAGAACGCAGAAACGTGTGGCAGTGTTTGTGTCCAAGTACGATCACTGCCTGATCGATTTGCTGTGGCGGCACCGGGCAGGCGAGATGTCGTGCGATATGGCCGTGGTCGTAAGCAATCACGAAGATTTGCGCAGCAGCGTCGCACCGTACGGCATCGACTTTCGGGTGTTTCCCGTCGATCCTGAGAGCAAACGAGTCGAGGAGGATCAAGAATTGGAGCTGCTCGATTCTCTCGGGATCGATCTGGTCGTGTTGGCGCGGTACATGCAAATCCTATCGCCCGATTTCACCACCCGCTATGCTGGTCGGATCATCAACATTCATCACTCGTTCCTGCCGGCGTTTGTTGGCGGTCGACCCTATCATCAAGCTCACGAGCGAGGGGTCAAGCTCGTCGGTGCGACGGCACACTACGCCACGGCACGCTTGGACGAAGGCCCGATCATCGAGCAAGACGTTGCGCGTTGTTCGCACCGCGATAGCGTTCCAGATCTCGTACGCAAGGGGCGCGATCTAGAGCGCGCCGTATTGGCGCGTGCTGTGCGCTGGCACTTGGAAGATCGTGTATTGGTCTACGGCAACAAGACGGTCGTATTCGACTGACGCGACGTGTTTGTACGAGTGGTGCTAGCGGCCGCGAGCCAGCGCGGCAATGGCATCTTCGAATTCACTCCAGTCGCCCAAGACCTTGACTCGGTTGGGCAAGTCTTGAAGGCTCGTGGCACCTTTGCCGCCAAGCCAAATGCCAATTGGCGTTGGCAGGTGCTCGGCAAGCCACACCAGATGACTCGTAACGGCAGCGGGCGCAGTGGCAAGCGAGATGCTTAGGCCAACGGCTTGAACACGCAAAGCGACGGCGGCTCGGGCGAGCTCGGCAACGGGGAGGTCCGGTCCAATCGTCTCCACTGAAGCTCCGGCAAGCAATGCCATCAGTGCGGCGAGCTCAAGCCCGAGAGTGTGTTGTTCTCTTGGCAACGTGGCGAGCATTAGCTTTGGCCCAGTTGAGTGGGCATGCAGGGCAGCCAACAGGCGAAGCTCGGTCGAGAGCGCAACGCTCGCCAGGTGTTCCTGATGAATCGCGAGGGTGCCGTCGGCCCAGCCGTGCCCAATGGCTTCGAGTAGGGGACCAGCCACCTCGCCGACGAACTGCTGGGCACCAATTACCCCTGGAATGCGGCGTAGTTCGTCGCGAAGCCGGCCAACCTCATTCGAACGCACCAAATCGAGCAGGTGCTCGAGTTGAGTGGATCCGTCCGCACTCGAGGCCCCGCGTGCGACTGGACGAACAGCCAACACCTGCGTCAATTCCTGATTGGTCAGGCGAATGGCTTCACCGGCACGATAGCCAAACTTCATCGCCCTGGCGATCAGGACCAGTCGCTCCACGTCAGCTTCGCCGTACAACCGATTTCCCGTCCTATTGCGCATCGGTGAGGGAAAGTCGTAGCGCCTTTCCCACATTCGGAGCGTGTCCACCGAAAGACCAGTCATTCGCGACGCAACTTTTATCGAATACCCTGAGGCCATGCTGCCCAACGGGTCGTCTACCGGCGCGTCATCGATATGGCTTTGGTTCATTCGTGGGAAGGACTCAGCGGGCTTGGGCAAAGCGCCAGAATTTTGGGATTGCTGATTGCCCGCGGTCTAAGACAGATATCGGTCAAGCACTGGACAACAATAGGCCTCCATTTCAAACTCCTTCGTGCCGCGTGGTGACCAGGGGATTGTCACGTCGAATTGATGGGACACGGGCTGGACGACGCCTTGACTGTTCCGTCAGTTCGCCAGGGCGGTCCACATCTCTTCCTGGTCCATTGTCCGAACTGGGGACCTCTACTCGGCAACGACGGGTCGAGCTCTGGACAATGTCTGGTCGATGTGGTGAGGTCCGGCGCCGGTTGCGGCCTTGGTCCTTCGACGCATCGCACGGATTGGGCGGCATGGGGCCGTCACAAAAATGCAGGGCTCCTCGTTCGGCAGATGGTCAAAGTATACGGCGCAGACATGACGCGGCCTCGTGCTTGCCAGATGGGGCTGCAACCTGCGCGCGGCGTTCGGGGTCGAGCGGTCGATCGACTGTGGTCGGCGCTGAACTCCGCCCAGGCTTACCCAGCGATCACGAACATTCCTCGGCGAATCAGAAATCTACGCAGTAAAACTATACACCGTATACACTTAGCGGTTGAGTTACCTAGAGGCTGCCTTTAGTGCCGCATCGACCGCCTGTTGACTGAACCCGACTATCAGCTTGCCACCGATGTCGATAATTGGGATCGAGCTGGTGGCCGGCATGCCAGCTTTCGCGAGCTTGGCCCGCAGCTCGGCTTGGACTGCCGGACTTTGGTCCACGTCCTTGTCCAGGACCTTGATCCCCTTGCGTTTGAGGTAGCGTTCCGCTTCACGACACGCTCCGCACCACTCGGCTCCGTAGATGACAACGACGAGGGCGTCTGGCTTTTGCGCTTGTCCGGATGGGTCTGCAACCGCCTGCGAGGCGATCGGAGCGAGCGCTTCGATGCGCGATTTGCGCTTGGCTGCACTTGTCTCCTCCCAGACCGCGCGGGCCACGGTCGAGATAGCGTAGGTGCCGTCAGCTGACTTGGTGCGCAGATCCGCGATATAGACCGGATCCGAGGTGCCATCAGCCAGGGTTGTCACAACGACGCGCACGCGCTCCTTGGCCTCATTCGGAACTTTGTCCACGGACTCGACCACGTGGAAATCTCCGGTCGAGTCGACCCACGTCAGCATCAGGTTGGCAGTTTCGTCGCGTAGAACCAACTTGGGCAACGCCGTGCTGGTAGTTGGGCTGTCCCCGGCTGTGCGCTGCTTATTACTGTTGCATCCGGTAGAGATGCAGGCCAAGCCGACAAAGAGGGTTGCAACAATGCGGAGTCGCACTCGGGCCGAGCGAAAGCGCCCCCTTCGCGCCAGGGCCGGTACCCCGGGGTATCGTTGAGAAGTGGGGTGACTACACCCTTTGGACGTTTCAGTCAGGGGGAACGGCATGGGTGTTGAACGGGTGCGCCATAGCATCGCGATGCAGATTTGGCACGTTGCGACTGCAACGTCCAAGTTAGAGGGCTGCTACCCGAGACCGATCAAAAATCTCAGGGTGCTGGTGGGAGGCTCTTACGTTCCTCAACCTGTCGCCGGAGGCGTGGGATGAGTTCGCGTACGGTCTCCATCAAGCCAATGGCCAGGTACATCACTAGCAACCACGCCAACACGAATTCTGCGTGGAAACTCTGCCAGACAACGACGCTCGTTCCAAGGACGAACAAAACCAAAAGAATCGAGCCAGCATCTACCCGTAGATCCTTGAATGACCGAAAACGAATGGTGGAGACCATTAGCAGGCTGAGCGTCACTGCGGCCCCCAATACGATGGGAGTGTTTTCGGGTTGACCAATGACGCCATTCATTGCCCGATCCGCCACGATCAGGGCGACCAACCCCGATGCGGCGCACGGAATGGGCAAGCCGAGGATGTGTCGACCGGGCTTGGTAGGCTCGCCTGAAGTGGTGGAAGCCAAAACGTTGAACCGGGCCAGGCGAACCGTGCCCGCTGCCACCCACAGAAACGCCACGAACTGGCCCAACACGGCGAAGCGGTACAACGACCATTGGTACATGACCAATGCTGGCGCGACGCCAAACGAAATGACGTCGGCGAGCGAATCCAATTGTAGTCCGAAGGCGCTTTGGGTACGCGTCATGCGGGCGACGCGACCGTCGAGCAAATCGAAGAAAGTGGCGAAGACGAGCAGGGTACATGCTCGGTATATCGGCTCGTTGTTGTTGCGCGGCGTGGCCACTAACAGAATGGCCGCGACCCCGCAAAACACGCTTGCCAAGGTGACTAGGTTCGGCAAGACGAAGAGCGTTTTGCGAAGATCGACACGCCGAAAACTTGGATGCTTGCGCTGGCGTCTCACGGGCTGCAGGGTATCGCCATTGACGCATTGCGTCCAGTTGCGTCGAAGCGAGCGCTCGCGGGGTTCCTCGCCAACACTGGCGGACAATGCCGGCTTATGGTCCGGCAACACAAGCTCCGCGGATCTTGAGCTCGCGGTCTGTCTTCGGCGAGATAAAGAAGTTTCCCGAAGAAGGATTTGTCCTGGTTCCCTGGCCTGAACTACGATTCCACTCCTCATGACCCGTTCTGTTGTCCAGTACCTGACTATCGGATCCGCATTGTGGTTGGGGACGGGATGCGCATCGCAACCAGACCAAGGTGCGCGACAGCTGCGCGAAATGAGCGACCAAGTTCGGCGGCTTCAGGCCTCGACGGATCGATTGGAGGAGCGCATGGCTGCCATCGAGAATAACCGATCGAAGGCCGACCCTCGACCACCAATTCCGGTCACGTTGACTTCCGATATACCCGAACTTCCCGTGGTGAAGGCGACACGTACCGATACTGGCACGGCCGCGAGCGAAAATCGAAACGTGCCTAGCGATGCCGATGAATCCCGACCATTGATTATTGGTGAGGGGTCGAGAATCGAGACCCGTTCGAGTGCCGGAGAGTCGCCTGGGACGACCGTGTCGGTGCGTCGAAACAAAGACAAGCCAGCGGTTGAATCTACTGCTGCCAAGCGTCCCAAAGCTGCCACCGACTCAGGAAAGAAAGCGCCATGACACGACGTACGCGACCATTGCGGGGACTGCTACTGTGGCTGGTTCCGGTGGCGGTTTCGGCCCAACCGACGGTGCAAGACACTGGCGTTACGCCGGCACCGATTTCGGTATTGCCACCGGCGACAGCTGCGACGACGACGCCTGGTACGTCCTCTACGGCAGTTCCAACGGCTCCAATTTTGTTCAACGTTGGCTCGGCTTCGGCGGACAAAAACGCGGTCGGCTTGCCTTCAAGTTCTCGTCCGACTTCAAACACCGAGTCATCTCGTGACAGTTTCGATCTGAACCCAGGTAGCGACAGTGGCGGAGTTGTGAGGGGCAACAAGGGGTCGTACGCCATCACCGGTGAGTCCATTCGGGCAGTCGCTGTCCCTGACATACACACCGTGCAGCGCGGCGACACGCTCTGGGATCTCTGTGGCCACTATCTGGGCGACTCCTGGGACTGGCCCAGGATCTGGAGCTACAACCCTGACATCCGGAATCCGAATTGGATCTATCCGGGCGACCAGGTTCGAATGCGTTCGTTCGATGACCTGGGGAAGGGGTCGGCGTTCGCAAGATTTGGTAGCACCGATCCCAGTGGGCGCGGAGCTTCTGGATCGAGTTCGGGTGGCGACTCCGACGGGAAAAATCGCGGCTCGGGGCTAGGACGCCGCGTCGGGCCAGGTGCGGTGTTTTTGCGCAATGAGGCCTACATCGAGGATCCCGACAAGGACGTTCTCGGTGAGTTGGTTGGCGCCAAAGAGGAGCAGATGTTGCTAGGCGCAGGCAATCACGTCTACCTCGACGTGAAGCCGGGCAGTGACGTCAAGGTTGGGCAAGAACTGACCCTATTCGAACAGAGCCGCAAGCCAGAACCTGTCGAAGGCGCGCGCCAACCACCCGGCGAAGTCATTCTGATCAAGGGACTGGTCCGCGTCGAAGACTACGATCCCAAGAAGCACTTGGCCCGAGCGCTGATCATCGAGTCCTCCGATGCCGTCGAACGGGGCACCAAAGTCGGTGCCGTGGGGCGACAGTTTCTCGTCGTCGAACCCGTGCCAAGCAGGGTCACGGTCTGGGCGCGATTACTTACTGGTGTCTACCCGCACGTCTACATGGGGCAGCAGCAACTCGTTTTCGTCGATCGCGGCTCCGAAGATGGCCTGGCGCCGGGCAATCGGCTGTTGGTCATCCGTCGTGGCGACACCTGGCGCCAGTCGCTAGAAACGGCTTCCCGATCGGCACGGTACCGCATGCGAATCGACCTACCCGGAAATGCGCAAACCGATGCGACCCAGCTAAAACGACAAGATAGCGAATTTCCAGAAGAAATCGTCGGTGAGTTGCGAATTGTCCACGCCCACAGGTGGAGTTCCTTGGCCATTGTTACAGTCTCACAGCGCGAACTGCTGGTGGGAGACCGGGCAGTCGCACGCACGGGCTACTAGGATCACCAGACAATAGGACTTCCAAGGTCGTCATTTCCACCGCCCCGCGGTTCTGTTTGGCAAAACACTTTCGTCGAATTAGTCTCCCGCCGCGCTTCGGCCCACTGATTCGGCCCGAGCTTAATTGAGTCCATGGGCCACAATCGTATCTTCTTTCCTCAAGACGCACTCGACCGATGGATCGGAGAGTCTCGCGTGGATCTTGACGGCAGTGAACTAGTCATCAAGGCCGAAAATCGACGTTACCGCGTCGTTGAAGCCGTGCGCATTCTGTCCGAAGTCAGCGGTGCGCCCGACCTTCACGAGATCGTTGGCAAAGTGAAGAGCCTGAACTTTCTGTCGGAGCTTGGAGCCGAACTCTTGGGCAACTCCATGGTTCTGGGGGACAACGCCTACGAGATCATGCCAGGTTTTCTGGGCACCGCTATCGGCGCATTTTCCGACCACTTGGCGCAGCGCAATGATGTTGGGCATGATGCCGTCGTGCTTGAGAGCGAAGAAGCCTTGCTGGCGCAGTACCTACTGAGAGCGCTGGAATGACAGTCATTCGTTCGCGTCCCCGTTGCGCTTCGGAGTACCCATGTTGCAGGTAACCTTCGCGCTGACTCTGGCTGGATATTTGGCATCCTCGGTGGTGTTCTACTCCGCGCTCGTGCGCGCACAGGTGGCGCCGTCTCTCTTGGGCGTTGCTCGGCGGTTGCTCATCGGGACTGCGCTCCTGCATGCGATGGACATTGCCCTGCGGGCGGTCGTCATGCACACGTGTCCGGTCCTCTCGGCGGCGTTCGCATTGAGCCTCACGGCGCTCGCGGCCACGATTGGTTTCTTGCTTTGGGCGAGGCAAGGCCGGATGGTCTCGCTCGGCGTTATTGTGGCGCCAATAGCGCTTGGTTTGATCGTAGCGTCGGAAGTCCTGATGCGGCAAGCGACGGCCAATGACGTTCCAGCATGGTTGCTCGCCCTGCACGTGCTTGCCAACTTAGGAGCCGTTGCACTGTTCGTCATCGCCGCTGCGGGAGCGATCATCTACCTCCTGCAGGCTGGTCGTCTGAAATCCAAGCGCCCCACCATCGCCGGTTTCGCCTTCCCTGGTTTGTCGACACTCGAAGTCCTGATCGAGCGCTCGCTCGGCTGGGGGCTTGGCCTGATGACGCTTGGAGTTGTTTCTGGAGCAGTTTTTGCAGAACGGCTAGCCCATGGCGGTGTCGAGTCGGCGCGAATGATTTTAGCCTACACCTGTTGGCTGGGCGCGGCCGGGCTCGTTGTTGGGCAGAAGCTCGTCGGCTGGAACGGTCGCAAGGTGGCTTGGGGCGCCGTGGTTGTGGCCGTTGTTGCCGTGGCCGTTGTTCTGCTGTACGCGCTTGCAGCTGAGGGGCGTGCTTGATGTACGTCCTTGGCCTCTCACATCGAACGGCGCCGATCGAAGTCAGGGAGCGCGTCGCACTGGATGAAGACGCCACTCAGACATTGCTTCGCCACCTGCTTGACCGAGGCACGATCGTCGAAGCGATGGTCGTTTCAACCTGCAATCGGATGGAACTCTACTTCGTTCCTGCGGGCGGTGAAGGGGGAACGCGTGCCGTTGACGATGCGCTCGATGCCCTTCGCTTTTCGCGTCGCGATATTGGCATCGTTATCTATTTGCATGCCGATCGTGCGGCCCAGCAACACCTGTTTCGTGTGGCCGCATCACTGGATTCGCTCGTCGTCGGTGAGCCGCAGATCCTCGGACAGCTCAAGGCGGGGTTCGAGCGGGCGCGTGCGCTCGGTGCGGTTGGTTACCAATTGAACCGGGTCATTACTCGCGCGTTTCGAGCGGCAAAACGCGTGCGCACTGAGACGACGATTGGTTCGGGGCAGGTTTCAGTCGCTACCGTGGCACTCGACCTGGCACGGCAGATTTTCGACCAATTGCGCCACCGAACAGTGGCGCTGATCGGGTCCGGTGACATGGGGGAGGCGATTGCCCAGTTGCTGCAGCAATCGGGTTCCCGGCTCATCATCGTCGGTCGAAATGAACAACGCGTCTCGGAACTTGCGCGTCGAGCGGGGGCCGAGGGGCGACTGATTGCCGAGCTCGAGATAACGCTCGCTGAGGCTGACGTGGTGGTAACGAGCACGAGCGCCATGCTGCCGATAATTACGCAAGATCTGGTCAAAGCGGTGATGAAACGCCGGCGCGGGCGCGATCTGTTTTTCGTCGACGTCGCGGTGCCGCGTGACGTCGACGAGCGTGCGGGCAAACTTGATGGCGTCTACCTCTACAACGTCGATGACCTCTCGAGTGTCGTTGCCGAGACGCAAGCGAGTCGCCAAGATAGTGCGCAACACGCGGAGCGTATCGTCGCCGAGGAGCTCACGAAGCTTGAGCGTTCGGATGAATCCGAACAGGTTACGCCCACCGTTCGAGCGCTCTACGATTGGGTGGGCGGAGTGATGCGAGCCGAGGTTGACCGCAGCATCCAGGGTAATCTGAAGTCGCTCGAGACCGCCGAACGTGAGGCGCTCGCTCGCTTGGTCGATGCTGCGACGAAGAAACTCTTGCACCATCCGGCCACCACGCTCAAGCGATGGGCCATCGAACGGCCTCTCGAGCTTGAGGGTGCCCTTGAGCTCTTGCACGAACTCTTTCTGCCTGAAGCCACGAAGGCGCACAGTTCGAATTCATCCGCTGCTGGCGCACAAACGACGCCGCAGGCCGCCTTGTGTCCGTCGGCGAATCCATTGGCAAAACGTGAAGTCGATGCCGCAGCTGCGGTGTCCCATTGCACCGACCCAAACGAGGGGCCTCGATGACCAAGTCGTTGATTGTAGCCACACGTCGAAGCCTACTGGCCTTGACCCAGACGCGTGCCTTCGTAGCAGCGCTCAAGGTCGCTCACCCGGGCCTCGAGGTGAGCGAACTTCCCATCACCACCACGGGAGACATGATTCAAGACCGACCGCTGGCCGAAATTGGCGGCAAGGGTCTGTTCGTTAAAGAAATCGAAGTTGCCCTCATCGAGGGGCGTGCCGATTTTGCCGTCCACTCGATGAAAGACGTGCCAGCCGATTTGGCCGACGGCTTGACGATTGCAACGATCCCCAAGCGCGAAGATCCACGCGACGTTGCCATCGCTCGCGGCACGACGCAGTTCGACCAACTGCCTGTAGGGGCCCGAATCGGAACATCGTCACTGCGTCGTCAGGTACAACTGGCCAGTGCCCGCCAGGATCTAGAATTCGTCGCGTTGCGTGGCAACGTCGACACGCGGATCCGCCGCTGTCACGAGGGCGTCGTGGACGCCGTGTTGCTTGCTGCTGCAGGGCTTGCTCGTCTAGGTTGGCTCGATCGCGTGACCGAATTCTTGACGGTTGAGCGTTGCCTACCCGCCGTCGGCCAGGGGGCGCTCGCGATCGAGTGCCGGCAAGGCGACGTCAACGTGCTTCGGGTCCTCGGGGCGCTCCACGATCCCGAGACGGCTCTGCGCGTCGCCGCAGAACGAGGCGTCCAGCGGGCCATTGGCGGCGGATGTCAGATCCCCTTGGCCGCTTTTTCCGACAGAAATGGCAAAAACCTTCGGCTGCGGGCCCTGTTTGCCAATGATTCGGGGGTAATTTGGCGGTCAGAACGGAGCATTCTGTGGCCGGCGGACGAACGTGTAGCCGCTGAGCTGGGTGAAGAAATGGGTCGCGAGCTGCTCGAAAAGTCGACAAATGCCGTGATAGACTCCGCGCCATGACGAAGCTCACGGTGAAAAGAATCGTCCTGGTCCTTGGTCTGATGATGCCCATCGCGGGCACACTAGGCTGCAGTGGTGGCAGTGCAAAATCGCCTGTCCTCAAGGCAGCCGAAATGCCCGAAGGGGCAACCTGGAAGGGTGTTTACTACAGTCAGATTTACGGCAACCTCCACGTGGTTGAGAACGGTGGAGAAATCAGTGGTGCCTGGCGCACGGTTGCCGGGGACGCTTGGGGCGAGTTGACGGGCAAGGCCGATGGTAACCTGCTGCGCTTTGAGTGGGTCGAGCACCGTATCGGCATGGTCGGGCCGTCTGCGGACCGCAAGGGGCACGGGTATTTCAAGTACCTTCGAAAGCGCACCGCCGAAACCAAGGATCCCGACGAGATCCACGGCGAGTGGGGTTTGGGCGACAGCGAAACCGGAAACGTTTGGAAGGCGACTAGGCAGAACAACCTCGAACCCGAACCAAAGAGCGTGAAGCCCGATGAGGTCGAATCGGCCGGAACTGTGCAAGCTGGGGGTTGGGACTCTGGCTCGGGCAAGAAGGGCGACTCTGACAAAGACAAGGACGAGGATTGAGTCGTTTGCCGCCCCGAGCGGGTTTCCCGCGCTAAAAGCTCACGATTTGCTGCAAAGTCCACAGGGATACGATGCGTCGTAGTTTTCGGCTACGACGCATCTCGTTCAGTGGGTGTTCACGCGACGGTCGTGGTCTGCGTTACGCTCGACGAGCATGCACTTGTTTCTCGCTGGGCGCAGAGGCTTTCGTCGAGCAGCTCAAGCATCCGGTCGATCTCTTCAGCGCTCACGCGCAACTGCGGCATGAAGCGCAGGACATTGGGTCGCGCAGCGTTCAGTAGCAGGTTGCGTTCGAAGCAATCGTCGCGGATCTTTTCGGCATTGGATGTGTCGAGCACCAGCGCTTGCAGCAAGCCCTGACCGCGCACGGTGCCGTGGTGCTTCGACGCAAGCCGTACGAGACCGTGTTGCAGTTGATGGGCGCGCAGGCGCACCCACTGTAGAAACGCGGGCTTTGAAACGACGTCGAGCACAGAGCAGCCGACGGCAGCTAGCAGCGGATTGCCGTTGAACGTGCCGCCGTGATCTCCAGGGACAATCACGTTCGCTCGCTCATTGACGAGTACGGCCGAGAGTGGCACGCCCGAACCGAGCCCCTTGCCGAGCGTTACTACGTCGGGCAAGACCCCAGCCTGCTGAAATGCAAAGAGGGAGCCCGTGCGTCCCATGCCGGTTTGGACCTCGTCGAACACGAGCAGCAAACCATGAACGTCTGCGAGCTTACGTAACCCAATCAAGTAGTCGACACTTGGCGCAATCGCCCCAGCCTCACCCTGCACCGGCTCGACAAGAATCGCTGCAGTCGATTCAGTGATTGCCTCGCGCATTTGTGCGAGATTGGCATATTCAACTTTGCGAAAGCCCGGAGGGTTTGGGGGAAATAGTGTATCCCAACCGGGCTTGCCACTGGCGGCCATGGCTGCGAGTGTGCGCCCGTGAAAGGCGTTCAACGTTGTGATAATTTCATAGGCACCCGAGCGATGCCGGGCACCCCACTTACGACAGATCTTGATCGCTGTTTCGATGGCTTCTGCGCCACTAGAGCAGAAGGTTGCACGCGCAAGGCCGCTCGATTCACAGAGTCGCCGTGCCAATTCGAGCTGTGGTGCGTTGTGATAGGCGGGGCTTGGTGTGAGCAGGAGTTCGGCCTGGCGTGCGAGCGCCCGGGATACTTCGCGCGGTGCGTGGCCGAGCGCGTTGACGGCCCAACCCTGCACGAAATCAAGGTATTTTCTCCCGGACTCGTCCCAAAGGTACGAGCCTTCACCCCGGACCATGACTGGGCGCGGGCGCTCAACGACGTGCATTAGGTATTGCGACTCACTTTGACTGTCCATGGTACCTCCTTTTCGGGTGGCACACATGAACCTACGACGCTGCCACCCGAGCTGTTGTCTTGGGCGGTGGCGTCGTGTTTGCGCTGGATACTACGCAGGCAACGACAACCCGCCCAAAATAGCGGCGGTTCGTCGGGAAGTTGCAGCACGAAAGAACGACATCACTTCCCCGAGCTTACATCGGATTACTTCGATGTCAAATCCACCGCCGGCAGCGTCGCAAGTTCGTGCTTGGTTTCAGCGGCGCTCGGAGACATATTGAGAGTTTGGCGAGGTAGAAGATGCGCTCTCCTGTTCACGTCATTCTGGTCGCTGCCATGGGCATGGTTGCTTGCGCCCAAGGCGTTGAAGTCAGTGCCGGCCCCGCCGCAAACGTGGGCGGGCGCAATAGCGCACCTAATGGTGGCAATAATGCCCTTCCAAGTGATGGGGGCAACGTCACGGCGATTGGTGGTGCTGCGATTGGCAATGGTGGCGCGTCCAACGGTGGAACCGCGACGACCAGTACTGGCGGAACTACCGTCGGCAACGGTGGTACGGCGAGCGGTGGAACGTCAGCCACAGGCGGTGCAATTGGCAAGGGAGGCACGTCGCCAACCGGTGGCGTGTCGACAACTGCCGGCGGAACTTCAACGAATGGTGGGACGCCGTCGGTCACCGGCGGCAAGAGCGGCGGTTCGGCAACGGGTGGAAAAGCGGCAACAGGTGGTGCGGTTGCTGCGACTGGTGGCGTGACAATCGCAACCGGCGGCGTAACAACCGCAAATGGGGGAACAACCGTCGCAACAGGCGGTGTCGCAACCGCGACTGGTGGCGCGACAGGCAGCGCTGGTTCGACCGGTACCGGGTCGTGTCTTCAGAATATCAAGACCGGGTGCACGATTTGCAACACGACTGACCCCAACGTCAAGACCAAGTGTCAGAAGGTCATCGATTGTTGGGTCACCAACAGTTGTGGCCCGAATGACCCCTGCTCAAGCGGCTCGGGCGCCTGTTCCGTCAACACGCTCGGGATCGATATGGCGCCGGTCGACTTGGCAAAGGCCACCTACACTTGCAGCTGCGTCTGAGCGCGAATCCAACGCGCTGGGCCAAAGCTTGCGGCGCTTTTTGCCAGACTACCCCAAGATGGGCAGTTTTGCGGCGTCGCGTAGAAACAGCGGGATGGTATCGAGTGCCGCGTCGACCTCGATCGATTGCCCACCGTCGAATACGCGGCCGCTCCAGGCGCAGGACCATGTCGACGCCAAGGGCAAGTAGACCTTGCGCGTGCGCTCCGCCTCGTGCATGACGGGCGCAACTAGTAGGTCGGGGCCAAACATGTATTCGGTTTCGGTCTCCCACGCTTGTGGGTCGCGCGGGAAGTCGAAGAAGAGCGGTCGCATGACGGGCGCGCCAGTTTCATGGGCAGCTTTCATCAGCTGCCGCAGGTAGGGCCGGAGGCGCTCCCTCAGTAGTAAGTATTTTTTCAGGATGGGGTAAGCGGCTTCGCCAAAACTCCAGACCTCGTTCGGTGCGCCGGAACCAAATTGTTGTATCCCGTCGCGCATTGGTGCTGGCGGAGGCTGATAGGGCACGCGATCGCCGTGCAAACGGAAGACCGGACAGAAGCATCCCCACTCGAACCAGCGCACGAGCAGCTCACGGAACTGTGCGTCGGATGGAACGCCACCGATGAATCCGCCAATGTCGGTAGTCCACCAGGGGATCCCAGCGATTGCCATCGAGAGCCCTGCCGCTAGTTGCTCGCGTAGCGCGCGGAAGCTCGAATGGATGTCACCCGACCAAACAAGTGCTCCGTAGCGCTGGCTGCCGGCCCATGCAGTTCGCACGAGGCTCATGGGGTGCTCCACTCCTGCGGCTCGAAGGCCATCATAGAACGTTTTCGCGTACAAGACTGGGTAGATATTGCCGACCTGAAGTACGGGGCCCATGTGGTAACGATAGATATCGAAATCGTAGATCCCGAACTCGGGTTCTGCCTCATCGAGCCAGAAGGTACGGATCCCCTGGTCGAAGTAGTTCGTCTTCGCCTTCTGCCAAAGAAAGTCTCGGGCTCTGGGGTTGGTTGGATCGAAAAAGACGGTTTCACCCATCCAGTTCATATTGATGCGTAGCCCGCGGTCGACGCCGATGAGGTAGCCCTTTTCTTCCATTTCGCTCCGATTTTCCGAGCGTGAGTCGATGGTGGGCCAAATTGACACCATCAGTTCGACCCCGAGCGAGCGCAGTTCAGCAAGCATGCCTTCGATGTCGGGCCAATCGGTCGTATCGAACTTGTAGTCGCCTTGGATCGTCCAGTGAAAGAAGTCCGCCACAACCATGTCGAGAGGCAGGCCGCGTCGCTTGTGCTCGCGCACCATGGCCATCAACTCATCCTGGGTGCGGTAGCGCATTTTGCATTGGGTGAAGCCGAGACCGTGCTCGGGCATCAGCGGCACCCGACCTGTCACGGCCGTATACTGTTCGAGGATCGCCGAAGGCGTGTCTCCGGCGGTGATCCAATAGTCGAGCTCAAGCGTGGATGGCGCGCTCCACTCAGTGATGTTCTTGGCAAAATGGACACGGCCAATTGCCGGATTGTTCCAAAGCAGCCCGTAACGCCGATTCGATAGCGCAAAGGGCACCGACGACTGAGTATTGCGGTGCGCCAATTCGAGAACGGTGCCCTTCTTGTCGAGGAAGGGATCTTGATATTGGCCCAGACCGAAGAGCTTCTCCCCGGCCTGCGCTTCGAATCGTGCGCACAGGCTAAATGCGTCGACCCCAGGAGTTGGACGAAGCTCACGCGCCGAGAGATTCAAGGGCGAAGTAAAGCGATCGAGTCGATTGCGATTGCGCCAATACTCTTCGAGCAACAACTGGCCGTTGTCGTCGTAGAAGGTCAGCCAACCCTCGGCATTGATGCGGCACTCGATTGAGCCATTACGGATTGTCCCGGTAGCCCCCTCGACACGAACGATGACTTCATCGGGTGCTGCTTGTGGCTTAGTCAACAGCGCCCAGTCATGGCCTGTGAGCTCGGGACGCCGAGTGGCACGCACGCGTAGGCTATGCTTCCCCCACGCCTCGACGACGAGGGTCTCCCAGTCGTGCTTGCGGATCAATTGAGTCGGTTCGACGGTGAACTCTGCCATCTTCGGTCGCAATCGTCAGGTATATGTGGGGCGTGTCGGTGGTACGGGTGCCAAGGCTAAGCCGAGCCGAACGCAAGCCATTCTCACTTCTGGCGCAGGCTGATCGACGCAGCTCGAAACGACCACGGCACAAGCGTCCCCTGAGGCGTAGGCATGTCAAGACCCGCGATCAAGCAGCCAGCAAAGCGTGGGATATTGCGTGAATTCGACGTGACCACGATATTTGGGCGCACCCGGGGTGGTCCCATTGCCTGCGCAACAATACATCCCGTCATGCCAACGCGCCTGCCAAAAACACACACTCCACCGCGGGCACTACCAACGACCACGGTGGAGCATCTGCGCCGAGGCTATCGTCGTTCAGCTATTCGCAGCGATGGCGGCGCAAGCGTCGCCATTGGCGTCCATGCCCTTGAAGAGATCGATCGTTGCCTGATCGTAAATGTACACCGTTCCCTTTTGGCCGTTGGTTACGACATCTTTGCAGGTGAGCAGTGCCCCAGAGGCACAGCTTCCGACCACTGTACCGCCGGTGTCTGTGCACTCCTTGGCGGTTCCTGCACCCGTTCCACACAACTTCATGCTGGGCATGTCACAGCTGATGGTTGCCGTGCCGCTGCTGCTGCTGTCGTCGCCACAACCGACCGCGGTTAGCGCTAGAATCGTCAGAACGCACAGTGATTTGATCGAATTCACGAAATTACCTCCCGATGAGAAGAATGCCGGACCACGATGTCATCCGGATATCGATCGGCAGACTAGACGAAGCCCGAGAAAAAATTCATTCAAAACAGATACCGGAATGCACAAAGGAACAGGAGAAATTCCGTTCGCACTATCAAGGCCGACTGGGGGGCCGCTTGCGCTTCGCATGTGAAGCCAAAACAATCGCCAGCCGGAGTTTTTGCGGGAAACCAAGCGCAGAATTCCGGAACGCACAATGGGTGCGCGTTGTGTGACAAAGCTCTGATAGGCCTACACCAGATTGTCAGCGTGAAAGGTCTGCTCTCTCTGCTCCCATAGCTTGCCCTATTGCTTGTGCTGGGTTGTGCGCGGGCACAGCTCGGAGTCCCTGCCGCACCGAAAACATCGCTCGAAGCCCGGTTGGCCTTGGTCTCACCGATGCCCGAAGCGCTTACGAGCGCGCCTGCTCCCACCGCAGTTGCCACCAGCACATCCACCCCACGCACTGAAACTGTGCCCGAGGCCGCGGACCTCTATGCGGGGCTTGCGCTGAAACGATACCATCTCGTCTATGCTTGGAATGGTCATTCCTTCGTGGCCACGGCCGCAACCGAATCGGCGATGAAGGAGGTGGCGCCGGAAGTATCCGAGGGAAATACGGAGTAGCTGGGCTTATCTCGGCACTCGCCCTGCGCCTGAACTCTACGCCGACAACGCCACACGTAGGCGACGCATTCGAGTCCCTCGGGCGGTCGTGTGTAAGTCGTTCGGATTGAACGCGCTCGTCTCTCAAAAACTTGAACGCCGCTGCCTGCGCGGCTGTGCACCGATGTAAGTCGTTTCGCACATTGACCAGGAAGAAAACCCAGACTTGGTCGAGCCCTGGCGGAACGCGGATCGAAAATCGCGTAGACTTGCCACCGGAGGCACGTCATGAGCCATCACTTCCTGTCGCGGATCTCTGGAGGATGCCTGATCGTAGGACTCGTTGCATGCACTAGTACCCCGAGTTCAAGCGGAGATCAGCACTCCGGGGGGCTCCAGAATCAGGGCACGGCGGGGGTTGGCAATGGTGGCGCTGGCACGGCGACTTCCCTAGGCGGGACTCAAGGTAACGGTGGCAGCACCGTCTCCACCGGCGGAGCGACTGCCGCCGGCAGCAACGCGCTTGCTACTGGTGGCGCTTCCAGCACTACCAGTGGCGGCGGCGGCAATCGTGCTGTTGGAGGCACCACCGCAACGGGCGGCATCGGAGTGGCCGCGACCGGTGGAGCAGCGAATTCCGGCGTGGCGGGTAAGGGCGGCGCAACGACTGGTGGAGCAGCAACGGGCGGCGCTACTGGCAAGGGCGGCACAGCGACAGGCGGCGCGGCAACGGGTGGTGCAGCGGCCGGAACTAGCAGCCTGCCCGTTACTGGTAACCCCGACGGACATTGTGCCATCCCGGCAGACGCACAGTTGGAAGACGTATCCGCACCGACCCATGTAGTCGGTAACGGTTCGGCCGCGAGCTGCACTGGCGCCGAGTTTGTCAAGCAAGTTGCTCTTGGTGGCGTCATCACATTCAACTGCGGCCCTGATCCATTGACTATCAATCTCGATCAGACGGCTAAGATCTTCAACAATACCGGACCGAAGATCGTTATCGACGGAGGTGGAAAGATAGCCCTGTCCGGTCAAGACAAGGTGAGGATTCTCTATCAGAATACCTGTGACGAAGCTCAAGTCTGGACCACTTCGCATTGTGACAATCAGGACCACCCCCAACTGACGGTGCAGAATCTCACATTCGTTCATGGCAACGCCAAATCGGAAGACGACGGCGGCGGCGCCATTTTTGCGAGCGGTGGGCGGTTGAAGATCATCAATTCACGCTTCTTTAACAATGTCTGCGCGAATACTGGCCCAGATGTGGGTGGCGGGGCGATTCGCGCGTTCCAGCAGTCCAACGGACTACCATTGTACGTGGCCAATAGTACTTTCGGCGGGCGCAGCGACCTTGGCAACGTCGGCTCGAATGGCGGCGGCGTCAGTAGCATTGGGGTGTCTTGGACCGTCATCAATAGTCTCTTTAGCTATAACAAGGCCATCGGCAATGGCGGCAATCCAGCTGATCCGAACACGCCCGGTGGTGGTAGCGGTGGTGCGATCTACAATGACGGCAACACGATGACGTTGTCGCTCTGCGGCAGCTTAATCGAGAACAATACGGTGACGGCCTACGGTGGCGCCATCTTCTTCGTGAGCAATAGTCACACTGGAACCATCAACATTACGGATTCGACGATTCGAAATAATCCGGGTGGATCGTGGTACCCAAATCCGAATGCGCAGGGAATATCGATGCACAGCGATTCGACGGTCAACATTGTCAATTCGACCATTACCCCGTAGGCGTGGGACTTCTCGCTCGGGCACCTCGCCCAAAGTGTGAAATCAAATCCAACCCGTCAAGCGTTTCTGGGCGAGCGACTTGAAGCGGGTGAGGCCTACCCAGGCGCCAAGCCATCCATGGTCATTGGCGCCGAAGAGGCAGACAACAGTGAGCGGCTTTTCGAGCTCATCGGTACCACAGCTGCCGCACTCCCCGCGGTCAAGCCCAGAAGAGCCAAGGGCGTGCAGTTGAAAACTCTTCAGCGCAAACGCCACGCATCCGCGCGTCCTGCGACTGCTGCATGTCGTCGAAGTGCGAGATCAGCGGAGCTCGACCTACCTTCACTGCGTCAACCGGCCGGGGCCATATCTCCGCCAGCCAGCAGGGAATTCTGATTGTTAGTGCAGTTGGGATTCAGTCCTATCGGCTGCCCGGCAACTGGGTGCGCACACAAGACTCGGACAACAGCACCTAGCGAAACTCCAGAAGGTGAGACACTCTAGAGCCCGCCTCGACGCAGAGGCAAGTAGCAGACTACGAGGATCCTCATGGTGACGCCGAAGACGAGGCAGACACCGAGCTCGCCAAGGAACGGGTCAGCATGAGCCTGGTCGACTCCTGGCAGGGGTCCACGATCCTCGCCAATGCCGAAGACGAGTTGGTTGGCAAGACGCTCAACAACACGTACGCGGTCGAGCGCGTCCTCGGCGAAGGTGCCATGGGGCGAGTCTATCAAGCTCGCCACACCCGGATCGCCCAGAAACTCGTAGCGGTAAAGGTGCTGCGCCCCGAGTACTTGCGCAATGCGGACGTGCTGGCGCGGTTTCAGCGCGAGGCAGAAACCGCAGCGTCGATATCCCATCCCAACGTCGTTGCGGTCTACGATGTTGACCGCACTTCGCGCGGCTTGTCGTACCTGGTGAGCGAGTACTTGGAAGGGATCGATCTCGGACTCTACCTCAAACAGCAGAAGAAGGTTAGTCTGTCAACGGCCGTGCACATTGCGCGTCAGTTGTGTGAGGGACTGGGCGCCGCGCATCGTTGCGGCGTAATTCATCGAGATTTGAAGCCGAGCAACATCTTCTTGGTCGGTGATTTCGCCAGTGGCGTACCTGAGTTTCCGTTCGTCAAGATATTGGACTTTGGCTTGTCCAAGTTCATGGACGCACCCGTTGGACAGCTGGTCACCGAAACCGGCATCATTATGGGAACGCCAGCGTTCATGCCACCCGAGCAAGCGCAGGGACAACAGGCAGATCTTCGAGCAGACATCTACGGTGTGGGGGCACTCCTCTACATCTGCCTCACCGGACGTCTCCCCTACGACGAGGCAACGCCGCAAGCGACGGTGCTCGCCGTGATTGGCACCGAACCACCCCGTCCTCGCGCCATCGCACCTTCCATCCCGGATTACGCAGAACTGGTTATTCAGCGCGCCATGGCGAGGCAGCCCGAAGCGCGATACCCAGACATGGGAGCGTTGCTTGAGGCGCTTGAGCCACTGCTTGAGGAGCCGCAGGTTCGCTACGCTGGCAGCTCATCCCGTTTGGAACCAAGATCGTCGCTCGACATACGCATTGAAGGAGCGAAGACTGCACGCTTAGAACTCGTGCTCTTTCTTGGTTCGGCGCTCATCCTTCTGTTCGGCAGTGCAGCAGTATCAGTCGCTGGAATCGAGCAAGCTGCTCGCTGGTCGCTGACCCGCCGCGAACTTGGCCTACTGCTGGCTTGCGGGGTGGCGGTTGCAATCACGCCAACGTTGCTAGTCGTGCGCCGAATCCGCCGTCTGGTGTGGGAGAATACGAGTCGAGTACTCGAGCTACTGTCCAGAGTCCGCAGCGCAGTGCTCACGACGGTGTCGATCTACGGATTGGCTTGGCTCGGATCCCGCGTGTTCGACGGAGTGGTTCTCAGACTGCTGGGAGAACCTAGTCAGGTGAACCTGGCTTGGCCAGGCTGGGACTTCCTCTTGCCACTGATGGCCGTGGGAGCAGGGCTTGTCGCGCTCCTGCGAGAACGGGCGTTGTCGGCGCGGCTGAGCGGCGCAATGCGCGCGCTGGTCGTAATCGTAGCAACGCTAGCGACACTGGCTCTAGTGGCGCTCGCCATTCCAGTTGGTCTTCGCTGGCAGGCGCGCACCGCATCAATCAATGCCGGGGCGGCGCCGGGCGCCAGGCCATCAGTGTCGTCACGAGAAATGGCGCTGGCGGAGTCCGTGGCGTCCGGTACCATTTCAGCATTGCCTCGGGTTGAGTCTCAGCCGGAGTCCGTGGCATCGGCAGCGCCCGGCGAAAGCGCCAGCACTATCGCTTCTGCCTTGCCGGCTCAGCTGGCAAGCGAAGAAGAGTTGCGTGCTGCA
>Ga0302323_100000031_pt1 | contig 85348 bp, 73 predicted proteins | sample Fen_T0_3_FD_201950 | JGI IMG/M metagenome (GOLD analysis project Ga0302323, IMG submission 201950) | Peat permafrost microbial communities from Stordalen Mire near Abisko, Sweden - Fen_T0_3 | ecosystem: Environmental > Terrestrial > Soil > Wetlands > Permafrost | place: Sweden: Abisko...
CTCGACGACAGCAGCATCAAGGTGGAAGGCAACGTCTTCTATAACAACCTCGGCAACGAAGCGACTCCGGTCGAGGACGACTGCACGAATTGCACGAGTCTCTCCGGCAGCTCAGCCGACCCCAAGCTGTTGCCCCTGGGCAGCTACGGCGGCACAACGCCCACCATGCTACCGATGCCGGGCAGCTCGGCCATCTGCCTCGGATATTTACCGGCGCCCATCGAGATATACCTGCAGCAGATTCCCACCGATCAACGCGGCTTCCCCAGCACCAACACCACCTACCTAGACGGCGGCGTTTGCATCGACTCGGGCGCAGTGCAAACCAACTACGCCCTGGCCTTTGCTCAAGGCAAATACAGCGGCACGATTGGCCTGGCCGTCAGCCCCACTCCCGTAGTGGCTGTCACCGAGAGCGGCAATCCCTTTGCCGGAGGCGCGGTGACGCTCACCTATAGCGGCGCGGGCGCTCTATCCAACGCCGGTCCGGTGAACTCCGCCGCAACCACGGGCAACGCAACCTTCAGCAACTTCTCGGTCGACACCGCAGGCGACGGCACTCTTACGGCGAGTATGCCCTTGTGGCCTGCCAACGGCGAGGGCGACAATTCCATCTCCGCCGGTTACGCCATCGCAACCGCAGACTTGACCATCTCTGCGCAAACCACGGTTGCTCCTTTGGTCGTGGTTTCGGCCAACACTCTCACAACCTTCCTGCAGAACCCAGTTACGTTGACTGCAACGGTCTCATCTCCGTCGGGCACGCCCAGCGGCACGGTCACCTTCCTCAATGGGACCACCTCACTCGGCCAGGGCACGCTGGTAAACGGCGTGGCCTCGCTCAGCGTCTCGACCCTCACCGCCGGTTCGCACACCATCACCGTCAGCTACGCAGGCGACCAAAAATTCCTGGCCGGAACCAGCGCCCCGATCACGGAGTTTGTCGAGGACTTCACCGTCACCGCGGCCGCAGGCTCGGCCACAGCGACTGTGATGCCCGGCGGCACGGCGAAGTTCGCCTTCACCGTCGCCCCGCCCGCCGGGACGACCTTCCCCGCAGCGATCGCATTATCTCTCAACGGCTTCCCCGCCGGATCGACCTACAGCCTCTCACCCTCAACCCTGCCCGCGGGCGGCGGCTCCACCGCCGTTACGCTGACAGTCAACGTACCGCAAACCACCGCAACCGCGAATACGGCCAGCAAACTGGCGCCGCTTACACTGGCGCTCTTGTTGCTGCCTTTCTTCGGCCGCATGCGCCGTGCGTCCAAACGCCTGCGCCGCGTCCTTCCGTTGCTGCTGCTGCTCGGTGTAAGCCTGGCTGCTGCAGTCGGACTGACCGGATGCAACTCAACCAGTGGCTTCTTCGGCCAGCAGCAAAAGACCTACACAGTGACCGTGACCGGAACCTCCGGCAACCTATCGCACTCCGCCACAGTCACTCTCACCGTCGAGTAGCAAAGGAAAGAAAAAGGGAGCATGGTTTGGCCAAACGGCCAAACCATGCTCCCTTTTTCTTTTGGGCCTCTTCACGCCACTCGGCTCTATTCTTGGTGCTCGCTTTCGGGATTGTCAAAGCGCGTAAAGCGCGAGACAAAATTCAGATGAATGGTGCCGGTGGGGCCGTTACGCTGTTTTGCGAGGATCAGCTCAGACTTGGCCTTGTCGGCTTCGCTCATCTCCTCGTCGCGCTTGTAATAGGACTCGCGATGAATGAAGGCCACCACGTCGGCGTCCTGCTCGATCGATCCTGATTCGCGCAGATCGCTGAGCAGCGGGCGCGGATCGTCTTTGCGCTGTACGCCGGCACGGGAGAGCTGCGAGAGGGCCACAACGGGCACGTGCAGTTCCTTGGCCAGAGCTTTGAGGCCGCGCGAGATGGCCGAGACCTCCTGCGTGCGGTTCTCATAGTTTTTCTTGCCGGACGAAGGCACCGAGGCCGTCATCAACTGCAAATAGTCCACGACGATCAGGTCGAGGCCGCCCGAGTTCTGCTTCAGGCGCCGTGCCTTGGCACGCATCTCAGAGAGCGAGATGCCGGCCGTGTCGTCGATGAACATGTGCGTCTCGACAAGCTGGCCGAGGGCATTGACGAGCCGGTCGTGATCTTCGCGTCCCAGGAAGCCTTTGCGGAGTTTTTGCTGATCGACCCAGGCCTGTGAAGACAGCATACGTCGCAGGAGCGATTCCTTGCTCATTTCCAGGCTGAAGATGGCGACGGTAGCCTGATGATTGATGGCCGCGTTCTGCGCGATATTGATGGCCAGCGCTGTCTTGCCCATCGAGGGCCGCGCGGCGAGGATAATCAGTTCGCCCTTTTGCAGGCCGCTGGTCATGATGTCAAATTGCGTGAAGTCGGTGGCCAGGCCGGTGACTTCCTTGCTCTCCTTGTACAGGTTGTCGATCGTCCCGAAGGAGTGCTCGACGATCTGGTCCAGTCGCTGAAGGCCCTGCGTGACGCCTTTTTCGCTGACCTCCATCAACTGCGCTTCGGCGGCGCCGAGCACATCGAGTGCGCTCTCGCCCTGGTCGGCGGCACGCGCGATAGCGGTCGAGCAGATCAGCATCAGCCGGCGCAGCAGGCTCTTGTCCTTGACGATGCGGATGTACTCTTCAATGACTGGGCGGCGCGGCAGACCCTCAGTAAGCGAGGCCAGATACGCCACGCCGCCGACGGACTCGATTTCCTTCATCCGGGAGAGTTCGTTGGCCAGAGTGACGATGTCGACGGCCCGCGACTCGTTCATCAACTCCGTCATGCGCAGGTAGATGCGGCGATGCGAATCGAGGGAGAAGTCGTCAGCGTCGAGTTTTTCGGCGGCCTCGGCGTGGGCCGCATTGTCGAGCAAGATAGCGCCGAGAATAGTTTTTTCGGCATCGACATTGGCGGGTAGGCCAGTATCAAATGCCGTGCTGGGGATCGTTGCCATATCCAACAAGTCTAGGACGAAGAGCGGCTGTGCAGAATTCGCCGAATTTTGGAAATCTGGAAAAACGGTCCAACTAGCGTTTGAATTGGGTGCCCCATATCTCCGGACGCTTTTTGTCCGGAGATGTGGGAATGGATCAGAAGTCAGAACGGTGTAAACTTCACTCATCATGCCCACAGGCCTGAAGCGGTATCAACAATTAGGTGATTTGCATTTTGTCACCTTCAGTTGCTATCACCGGCTCCCCTACTTGATGAGTGCGGAGGCAAAGCACATTTTCGAGCATTCGCTCGAGGCGATGCGTGGCAAATACGGTTTTTGTGTGGCCGGTTATGTCATCATGCCCGAACACGTCCATCTGCTCCTCACTGAGCCCCATGTTGGATTGTTGGCGATAGCATTGCAGGCGCTAAAGATCTCGGTATCCATGAGGTTGCCGGAACGGCCGTTTTGGCAGCGGAGATATTACGACTTCAACGTATTCTCCGAGGCAAAGCGGGTCGAGAAGCTCCGCTACATGCATCGCAATCCGGTTGCCCGTGGATTGGCTCGCGCACCGCAAGAATGGCTGTGGTCGAGTTTCAATCACTACGCAACAGGAGGGATTGGTACTGTAGAGATTGAATCGCCATGGACAATGGCCCGGCGGGAGGGACTTGTATTGCCGGATGTGCAGACAACGGGACACGGTGCTGCGTTCGGGGTTGCTCAGATCCCACATCTCCGGACAAAAAGCGTCCGGAGATATGGGGCACCCAAGATTCAACTAATAACTAACCTGCTTATGCCGTAACCGTCTTCGAGGGTTTGTGGCCCACGAAGCCATAGAAGGCGATGTAGAGGTAGCAGATGATCGGCAGAATCGCGGCGACCCGGAATCCGAAGTGATCTACCAATCCCCCGAGTATGACTGGAATAATCGCTCCGCCCACTACCGCAGTCATGATCATTCCCGATCCCTTGCTGGTCATTGACCCCAGCCCCGTGATGCCCAGCGCGAAGATGTTGGGAAACATGATCGAATTGAAGAATCCGCACAGCAACAGGCTGATGACTGCAACCCGCCCCGTAGTGCCAATCGAGAGGAGGACGCAACCACCCGCCAACAGGCCAAAGATGCCAAGCAGCTTACCCGCATGGATGAGCGTTAGCATCCATGAGCCAAGCAGCCTTCCCACCAGCGCGCCAGCCCAGTAGTAGAAGGTGAAAGCTGCTGCAACCGCCGCGACCATCCCACCCAACTCCGGAAGACCGAAGTAACCCACCATAAACTGGGCCAAGCCCACCTCAACACCTACATAGAAAAAGATGCCGAAGGTAGCCAGAACCGTTTGTTTGTAATTCCAGATGCTCTGCTCCGGCCCGCTCGCCGCAGACTTGGCAGGGCTGGACTCCTCAGTGGCCTTGATGGCGGGCAGATGGGCAAAGGAAACAGCCAAAGCTAGCACCACGAGCGCGCCTGCAATGACCAGATACGGCATCCGCACCGTGCTGGCAATGCTGATCTGGTAGGCTAGCTGTTCTTCGACGGTCTTGGTGGCCAGTGTTGCCGCATCAATCACGACCTTGTGTTTGAGAATCAGCGCGCTCGCCACAACCGGAGCGATCATGCCACCGATGGAGTTGAAGGCCTGCGCCAGATTCTGCCGGATAGGTGCGTTCGACTCCGGTCCGAGTGTGGAAACGTACGGGTTGGCGGCGTTCTGCAATACAGCGACTCCCGCACCCACAATGAACACCGCAGTCAGGAAGAGCCAAAAGTTGGGAAGACTCGCCGCCGGAAGAAACAGCAGAGCTCCCACCACCTGTACAAGCAGTCCAACGATCATGGCACGCTTGTGGCCGAAAGCATCAATCAGCCACGATGTCGGTGCGGATACCACAAAATAGGCAGTAAAAAAAGCCCCATTCGCCAATGCGGCTTGCAGCCACGGCAAATTGAAGACGGACCGAAGGTGGGGCACTAGTTGCATGTTCAGGTTGGTAATGAACCCGAAGATGAAATACAGCGCGGTGACCGTGATAAACGGAGCAAGATACCCGGGCGTCGTCAACGCCGTTTTTTGTTTCGATTGAGTTGCCATATGGTTGTACTCCCCGCTTCCTCAAAAAGAGATCGCCCGGTAAGGGCTTGTTGTGTTGCCCTGGACGCTGAAGGCGCACAGGACGGCGGCCGGGAATCCCGGATTTTTCGCTGCTCACAACACTACATCTTGAACCCAACACTAGGGAAGCGTGCTTCAAGCCTCATCCCAGAGCCCTACCGCCGAGGCCCGGATTCCGTTATTCTCAAAAGACAACGAGGAGACAAGAATGGCCAATGGAACGTTGAGCGGCGCCAAGCTCAAGAAGGTCTTGGCGGCACTGGAAGGCGACTGGCAGGCGGAGATGGAGGGCTACCACACCTACCAGGCCCTGGCCGATCTTGACACAGACCCGGTGCGCGCCCAGGTGCTGCGCCATCTGGCCGGCGCCGAGTGGGAGCACGCCGCCCTGTGGCATGGCCGCATCCTCGAACTGGGCGGGCCTGAGCCCGTCTACCGCGGCAACCCAAGCGGAGATGCACACTCGCTGGCCACACGCGCCGGGGGCATCCGCATGGCCCTGCGCCGCCTGGAGATCGATGAAAGCCGCGCCATCGCCAGCTATGGCGAGCAGTTGAAAGCGCTCGGCGATGAGGAGTCCATCGCCATTCTCGAACACGTCATTGAGGACGAAAAGGACCACTATAAAGAACTGGGAGCCCTCTTGCGTGGCCACTATCCGCAGCCCGCCGGAGCGCACAAGATCGACGCCCAGGCCGTGCTCGATGAGATGCTGGCCAAGCGCAACCAGGGCCGCAAGCAGCCCGGGAGCTGGATCGGCGACGCCATCTACGGCGTCAACGACGGCCTGGGCGCCATCTTCGGCATCGTCAGCGGCGTCAGCGGCGCCACCATGGGCGACCCGGCCCAGACCAGCCATTACGTGCTGCTGGCCGGCATCTCCGGCCTCATCGCCTCGGCGCTTTCCATGGGCTCAGGCGCATATCTTGCCGCCAAGAGCGAGCGCGAAATCTACATGGCCGAACTGATCCGCGAGCGCGAAGCCATTAAGATGAACGGCCCCGAGGCCCGCGAACTGCTCTCGCTTTATTACCAGGTCAAGGGTCTGCCCGAGGAAGACGCGCAGAATATGGTCAACCACATCGCCGCCGACCCCGAGCAACTGCTCCGCGTGCTGGCCGCAGAACGGCTTGGCACCAGCGAAGATGCGCTCGCCAATCCCTGGGTCTCGGCCGGCTCGGGCGCGCTCTCGACAGCTATCGGCGCGGCCATCCCCGTCATTCCTTTCTTCTTTTTGAATGGAATCAACGCGGTCATCGCCGCCGCCGTTGTCTCGCTGATCGCACACTTTGCCGTCGGCGCAGCCAAGTCGCTCATCACGGTTCGTTCGTGGTGGTCCTCTGGCATGGAGATGACCCTCGTCGGCGCGCTAGAGGGCGCAGTCACCTACGGCATCGGCTTCCTGCTGGGCAAGGGCGGCATGTAGTCACGCTTAAGCATCTGCAATTCTTAAGGGGCGAAACGGGTAGAATGGACTCGGCCTTTGCCCCTGGGAGAATCTTGTGCTGAAAGCGACTTTTTGTACGCTCGCCCTTGCATCCGCTCTGCTGACCTCCATTCCTGCCGCCAGTCAAGTCGATGTCGTCTTCGACCACAATCTTGCGATGAAGACCCGCGACGGCGTTGCGCTGCGCACCGACGTCTACCGGCCGGGTGGCGAAGGCAACTTCCCCGTCCTGCTCGTGCGCACGCCTTATAACAAAGACGGTTTCGCCGCCTTTGGCCGCCGCGGAGTAGCGCGCGGCTTCATGGTGGTCGCGCAGGATGTGCGCGGCCGCTACGCTTCCGAGGGCGAGTGGTATCCCTTCAAGCACGAGATCGACGACGGCTACGACGCGGTCGAGTGGGCCGCGGCGCTGCCTCACTCCAACGGAAAGGTCGGCATGTTCTCGGGCTCCTATGTTGGCGCAACGCAGATGCTCGCGGCCATTGGCCGTCCGCCGCATCTGGCCGGCATCTGCCCCATCGTCACCGCCTCGAACTACCACGAGAACTGGACCTATCAGGGTGGAGCCTTCGAGCAGTGGTTCAACGAGTCGTGGACCTCGGGCCTCGCGCAAGACACCTACAGTCGGTGGATCAAGGAGCAGGCCAATGCGACCGTCGGCGCCACCGTTCTGCCGCTCAAGAACTTTCCCGTCTTCAACATTAATACCCCTCAGGACGGCGCTTCCCTCACCCGCTCGCAGGCCCCCTACTTTCTCGATTGGCTCGATCATCCGACCTATGACAGTTATTGGAAGCAATGGTCCATCGAAGAGAATTATGACAAGTTTCAGGTGCCGGGACTAACCATCGCCGCATGGTACGACCTCTTTCAGGGCGGTTCGCTGCGCAACTACATGGGACTGAAGGCCCACGGCGGCAGTGAAGCGGCTCGCAATGGACAGCATCTGATCGTCGCCGTTGGCGGCCACGCCGGTTGGAGCCGCAAAGTGGGTGACGTAGACTTCGGACCCGACGCCGCCTTCGACGAGAACGACTACGTGCTGGATTGGTACGACTATCTCTTCCTCGGCAAGCAAAACATGTTTGCCGGTAACAAGCCGGTCAGAATTTTTGTAATGGGCGAGAATAAGTGGCGCGATGAAGATAGTTGGCCTCTGGAGCGCGCAATATCGATAAAGTACTTCCTGGCGTCCGGCGGTCATGCTAACTCGGTCGCTGGCGATGGAGTTTTCAGTTCCGTCGCCCCTCCCAAAAGTTCCCCCGCATCCGACACATTCATCTACGACCCCGCGACCCCCGTGCCCACCGTAGGAGGACCGCTCTGCTGCGACGCCGTGCATCTGGCTCCCGGACCGTTCGATCAGAAGGCGGTGGAGGCTCGTCCGGATGTGCTGATTTACTCCACGCCGCCTCTTGAGAGCGATACGGAAGTTACTGGACCAGTAACTCTTGACTTATACGCCATCTCTTCTGCAGTCGACACCGACTTTACTGCCAAGTTAGTCGATGTCTGGCCAAATGGCTTTGCGCAGAATCTTACTGAAGGAATCTTGCGCGCGAGTTATCGCGAATCGACGACCGCCGAACCAAAGCTCATCGTTCCCGGCAAGGTTTACGAATACAAGATCGATCTTTGGTCAACGAGCAATGTCTTTCTGAAGGGGCATCGAATCAGACTGGAAGTAAGCAGCAGTAACTTCCCGCGCTTCGACCGCAACCTGAATACCGGCAAGACGGCCAGCACCAGCGCGACCTTCGTGAGGGCGACAAACACCATCCTTCACGACACCGCACACCCCAGCGCGCTGATCTTGCCGATAGTGCCAAGATAACTTCAGCTTATGTTTCCAGAAACCACCGTGCCCCATCCATTCGCCTTTTTTCTGGCGAATGGGTGGGAAACCAGGAACACGAAGGCGCGAAATCACGCAGTCAGAGACCAATCTGACTTGCTGACTAGCTAACTCGCTGACTCGCTTACCGCGACCAGCTCTTTCGCCGCCTGCCGCCCGAGCCGAATGCAATCGGGAATTCCGATGCCGTCGTAAGCATTACCGGCCAAGCGCAATCCGGGCAAAGCGGCCACGCGTTCTGCGATGCGCTCCCTGCGTTCCTGGTGACCCACGGCATACTGCGCCATGGCGCGGCTCCAGCGCGAAACCTGTGTGTGCTCCGGCCGGGCCGCCTGCGGAATCACTGCCTCCCCAAGTATCTCGCTCAACTCACGGCGCACCGTGGCCACGAGATCGGCGTCCGACGCCCCTTGCAGCGCCTCGTTTTTCATGCCGCCCAAAAATGCACGGAGGACCACTTTGCCATGCGGCGTGCGGCCCAGGAACTTGCGATGCACAAAGGTACAGGCCAGCATCGTGCGGCCCTCGACAGCAGGCACCAGAAAGCCGAATCCATCGGGCAGGCGTCCCAGTTGGTCTTCGTCGTAGATCAGGTTCACGGTGATCGACGAGGAGTAGGGTATGCCGCTGAGTTCCTCGCCCAGCAGAGCGTCAACCGGGCCAAGAAGTGCAGCGGCAGCCCATGCCGGCGACGCCATGATGACTGCATCGAAGCGAGCCGTCGTGCCACCAGCCTCGACTCTCCATCCGTCCGGAGTCTTCTCGATGCCGGTGACCGCCGTCGCTAATCGCAGCGAAGCCGGATCGAGCCGCGCCGTTACGGCGTCGATCAACTGCTGCATGCCGCCACGCAACGCAGTGAAAACCGCTCGTGGCGCGCGAGACGCTCCGCCATTCTTTCCATTCCCTTGACTGGCTTCCTTTGCACGCGCACGCATCTTTTGATGCGCAGCCAGCATGCCACGCGTCAGCGAGCCGTATTCGCTCTCCATCTCCACCAGGCGCGGCAGTACAGTGCGGGCACTCAGTCGCGTCGAGTCTCCGCCGAAGATTCCAGACAGCAGTGGGTCGGCCAGCCGCTCAACAGCCTCGCGGCCAAAGTGGCGCTCCACCAGCGCAGCGACAGACTCATCCTGCCCCGCAGGCCGCGGCGGAAGCAGCAGTTCCATTCCCATGCGAACTTTGGTTGAGAAGCTGAAGAGCCGCGTCAGCGCCGTGGGAATCAGCTTGGTCGGCACCAGAAACATCAGCCCGTCAGGCAGCGGCACCAGCCGGTTGCGAACCACAATGTAGGTCTTGCGCCCGGCGTCGTTCGAGGGCGTCAGCTCGGCCGCCAGGCCCAGCTCGCGGCAAAGTTCGGCGGCGGCGGGCTTTTCCGTTAGAAAGGAATCCGGACCGCGTTCCAGCACCGCGCCGTCCACGATCTCCGAGGCCAGACAGCCGCCCAACTGCTCCCGCGCCTCAAAGAGCGTGTACTCGACTGCGGCGCCTGCCTTGCGCGCTAGTTCAAGCTCATAAGCCGCCGCAAGTCCTGCAATCCCGCCGCCAATGATCGCTGTTCGCATCGCGGTCTCCTGATCTCATTAGATCAGTTCCGGCCATCACCAGACTCACGAAAGCAATCCCAGACCGACCGATTGTCACGCGCAACGTTCTCCACTCGCTACTTCCGAAGCCTGCGCAGTGCCTCCGCAAGGCCGCTCTCGTAGGCGTCGATGATCTTGTCCCAGCTTGCGTTCGCGTCTTCATCGATCTGCTTGCGACGCGGGTCCGCATCAAACCATTTGATCGTCCGCTCGATCCCCTGCGCAAACGGCAGCGTGGCGCAGTAGTCCGGCACAAAGCGCTTGATCTTCGTGTTATCGAAGACTACGCTCGCGGACTTATCCCCGGTCAGTCCGCCAAGTTCATCGGGCAGGCATGCGCTCAAAAAGTCCGACGGAATATGAACGATCCGCGCCTCCACACCTGCGGCCTGCGCCGTGATCGCGTAAAACTGATCCCAGGTCATCGCCTCGTCGCTGGTGATGTGGAAGGCATGTCCAATGGCCTGCCGATGGCCCAGCAGGCCCACCAGCCCTTTGGCAAAATCGCTGTTGTGCGTAATCACCCACAGCGAGCTGCCGTCTCCCGGCACGATCACTTTTTTTCCCTGCCGCATCCGGTCGACCGCGGTCCAGGACTTTTGCCAACTGTTGAACGCCAGCGGAATCTGCGTATCGCCATAGGTCAGCGAAGGACGCACAATCGTGATCGGAAATCCCTCTTCGCGATAGGCCTTCATCAGCCGCTCTTCACAGGCGATCTTGTCGCGCGAGTATTGCCAATAGGAGTTGGCCAGCGGCGTCGACTCCGTAATCAGATAGTGTCCGACCGGCTTTTGATACGCGCTCGCCGAACTGATGAAGATGTATTGATCTGTCCGGCCGCGAAAGAGGCGAATGTCGCGCTCCAGTTGATCCGTCGTGAAGACCGTCCAGTCGACGACCGCATCGAACCTTCGGTCGCCGATCACCTGCGCCACCGCCGCCTCGTCGTGAATATCCGCCGTGATCGTGCTGACATTTTCCGGCAGTTCGGCCGCGTGCTCTCCCCGCCGCAGCAGTGTCAATTCAATTCCGCGTTCCGCCGCAAGCCTCGTTGAAGCTGTGCTGATAATGCCGGTGCCGCCAATGAAAAGGACTTTCATCTCGCCCCCAAAAACCGCAATTCATCAGCAATCATAGAGCCTCCGCGCCGCCTTCGTCCGCAATCGCGCGTCACTGGCGTTGAGTCAAGCCAAAGTGCGCAAGCTGGCAACGCGGACATTCCACGTCTCGCAAGCCGCGAACGAAATCCACAGTTAGACACGCAAGAAATGAGCCGGCCACCCTTTGTTGGTGGATCAGCTCATGGAAACCCGTCAAACATGGCAGAGAACCGGAATCTCTTACGGAACGCGGCCTCATGCGCTCTTAGGTCACGTTTATTTTTCGAGGTAAGTCGAAAATCTTTAGAACCAATGCTTCTTCTTGAAGTAAATCAGAATGGAGATCGTGGAGATCGCCATCAGTGCAACCGCGAAAGCTGTGCCGTGAATACTGTTGGCCCATGGAAGCTGGAGATTCATGCCAAAAAAGCCCGTGATGATGACCAGAGGCAGAGCCACGGTCCCCCAGATGGTAAGCACTTTCATCACTTCATTGGTGCGATTGGCGACGGCTGAGAGATAGATATCGAGCGCGCCAGATAACAAGTCCCTGTATGTCTCGACCAATTCGACTGTACGAAGGATATGGTCGTAGATGTCACGGAAGTAGACGTCAAGATCGTCGCCCAACAGCCCTTTCTCCCGGCGAGCGAGATTGTTCACAACTTCTCTCATGCCGGAGGCTACTCGACGGAACTCCACCAGTTTGCGCTTGAGAGAAAAGATCTCAGCCAGCGTCTTGGGATCAGGCCTGTCGAGAACCACATCCTCTATGTCGGCAATGTCATCGGCGATTTTGTCGAGTACAGGCTGATATCCGTCGACGATCTGGTCGACAATCATGTAGAACAGCCGATCAAGACGGTCGATGTGCTCCTGCTCGACTCGGGCACACACGCTTTGGAAGATTGCGGTGTCATTGCTGCGAACTGAGATCAGGAAATCAGAACCAAGGAAGAGATCGATATCGTCGAACTCGAGTTCTCCCTGGTTGTGCATGTGTTTCAGCACAGAGAAAATGTAGTGATCGTGTTCTTCCGTCTTGGGCCGCTGCGGCCGATGGCGACAGTCCTCGATCTGCAATTCGTGCAGTTCGAAGCGGCGCGCGAGTTCGTCGAGATCCGGCGATGCTGGATCGGCGATGTCATACCACGCAAGATGCGGAAAGACGGGAACCATGTAGGCCAATTCTAGAGCTTCAAACTGGCACTTGGGAACGTAAGCTACGCCTGCGTTAATCCTTCAGTTGCTTTTCAGCGATGGGAAATGAAACGTTCGAAGAATCAACTTGCTCAAATCCCGAAGGCCTGCCGTTGCTTTACGAGGTTGCGCCAAAGGCTGCGGCTGCGTTTTCCAGCTCAGCGTCCCAATGCTTGGGCTGGTAGATGCAGCAGGGCTCCGGAGCCAGCGGGTCGCCGGTCACGGCGTAGGCGCGGGCACGGGAACCGCCGCAGATCTCCTTGTACTCACAGGCGCCGCACTTGCCTTCCAGCTTGCTCGTGTCGCGCAGCGATTTGAAGATCGGCGCGTTGCGGTAGATCTCGCTCAGCGGCGTCTCGCGGATGTTGCCGGCGTGGATGGGCAGGAATCCGCTGGGGTAGACGTTGCCCACGTGCGAAACGAAGAGAAAGCCCTTGCCGTCGTTGACGCGCCGCGTGGCCCAGCTTGCCGTGCGTGTCTGCGCGTCGGCGGTGGGTGCGCCGGGCTCGTAGGCCTGCCCTGTCGGCCTTATGCCCCCCGGATGGCCGTGACCGATTTTGCGCTCCTCTAGGTTGTGTTGCAGCAGGTACCGCCGGTAGTGCATCGCCTCGGTGGTCTTGATTTGGAAGTTGACCCGGTGCGAAAGCTCGTAAATCTGCCCAAAAACTCGCTCAAATTCCTCTCCGTCCAGCAGGTCATCCATTTGCCCGCGTCCGACCGGAATTAGGAAGAAGACATTCCACATGACGATGGCCAGTTTTTCAAAGAGTGCGCAGAGATTGTCGAGATCGTCTGCGTTGTGGCGGCTGATTGTCGTATGAACCTGGATGGGAATGCCCGCCTCGTTGGCCCACTCAATCGCTTGAATCGTTCGGGCATAAGCGCCAGGAAGGCCGCGAAAGGTGTCGTGAATCTCCGGCGTTGAGCCATCGAGCGAGATGCCGAGCCGCACCAGCCCCGCCTCTTTGAGCTTGAAGATCGCCTCGCGAGTCAGCAGCGGCGTGGCGCTCGGAGTCAGCGCCACCTGCACGCCTTTTCCGGCTGCATAGCTGATCAGCTCGAAAACATCCTTGCGCTTCATCGGATCGCCGCCGGTAAAAACGAAGATGGGCACCCCCATTTCGGCAATCTGGTCGATCAAGGCCTTGCCTTCAGCGTTGGTGAGTTCGTCGGGATGAGGGATGGGCTGAGCGGCGGCGCGGCAGTGCTTGCAGGCCAGATCGCAAGACTGCGTGATCTCCCAAATGGCCAAAAATGGGGTTTCATCGAAGTTCAACCCGCCACGTGCGGGAATATTGTGCATCGGCTGCATAGGACCTCCTGCGGAATCGGGGCGATGGGCCGGAAGCGGGCCTTGCGCCGGGGAATGAGCGAGCTTGCAAATCATTGAAGGGAAATCGGAACTCTGCCGATAACTCACTTTGCCCTCGAAAGATAGCTACCATGAGAGCTTACGGCAGAGCCCCGTGATTTGGAAGACCGCACTGGAGCGCCACGACTCCTCTTGAGAAGAGCAGCCCCGGCGCAGATGCCGCTGTGATTTGAATCACATTGTCTTGCTCAATCAACAGCGGCGAACCTGCCATTCCGGGGAAGATCTTCCGATGGAGCAACTTTTGGACTCTACCTTCAACAACAGTGTGGAATCGCAGATTTATCCGAAGCAAAGCGAGAGTGCTGCCCCTTCGGGAAGTTGTAAACAAAGCGTTTTCCGGGTGATTCAACTCACCCGGAACTGTGCTGCCGGACACCGCGTCGCCTTTGCGGGTCTCCTAACGTAACTGCGCACCATCAGGAGGTTTCCATGGCCTCTCTACTGAAATCCGGTTGGAGCAAGCCCTCCACCATCCTCTTTGCCACAGAGATTCCCGCCAATGAAAAGGCCTTCGCCTTCGCACTCGCCCAGGCGGTCGAGTTTGGCGCGAAACTGGTTCTCTTTCACGTCTACGACACGCTGATGGTCTCTGCATCGGATGCTTCAGGGATCCGCTACTACGACTATGCCGCAACGGCTAAAGTCGAGGCCGGGCATTTGGAGCCGCTGGCCCAGCGCGTCCGGGATGCAGGCGTGCAATGCGAAACCGTCGTGCGGCCAGGGTTGCCAGCCGACCAGATCGTCGGCTATTTGCGCGAACGCGCAATCGACCGCATCGTGATGGGCACTCACTCGCCCGGCCCCATAGGCAAGCTGCTTGTGGGCTCGGTGGCTGAGGCCGTGCTGCGAACCGCCAGCGTGCCGGTCTGCGTCGTGGGTCCCGACGTGGTGGATGGCAAATACCGCAACTTCGAGACGCGCACGATCCTCTGCGGCGTCAGCCTTCACGATTCCTGCCGTGTGGTGGCCGCCTTCGCCGCGGAGCTGGCCGCCGAGCAGAATGCGCGCCTGATTCTGCAGCATGTGATCCGCGATCAGGATCGCCGCGAGACCCTGGCCGGCCGGACCATCGATCAACTGGAAGCCGAGCTGATCGCAATGATTCCAGAGGAACTTCAAGGAAGATTCACAGCCAAGGCAGTCGTTGTGCCCGGCGACCCGACCGAGGAACTGCTCTATCAGGGCCGCGCGCAGCAGGTGGATCTGATTGTCCTGGGAGCGCAGGGCGCATCGGCCTTTGCTGCTGTCGCCCGCCAGGGCGTCGTGTACAAGGTGCTGGCCCACTCCCACTGCCCGGTGATGACACTATCGCCGGTGGTGCTGGCGGCCTGCGGCGCCAACCACGCAAAGGCCCACGCACGCGAAGTCGTCCTGGCCGGCGTCTTTTAAAGCACCGCATCCGGCAGAATGGATGAAAGGGCGCGGCTCCGGCTGCGCCCTTTGCAGGCAGCGCAGTTCCTCTTTCAGCGAATCTCCTTGGTCCGCTCCATCGGGAGCCGTCCCATTCCCGATGGTTCCTGGAGCCGGTTTCGTCGTATCCTATAGCCCAAGGCAGTCCTCCTATGAAGACTTTCACTCTCGACGAAGCGCAGTCTCTGCTCCTGGTGCTGGAGTCGCTGCTGAAGCGCGCCATCGAAGGCAAGCGGGAGGCCGAGGTGGTCGAGCAGAGCCTCTCAGAGATCGCCCGCCGCATCTACCTCTCCGGCGGCATGAGGGTCGACGTGGCAGCCATCACCAAGCAGCGCGCCGAGCTGGAGACCCTGGTGCAGAAGGCCCGGGAGAGCATCGCCGAGATCGATTCCATCGGCGTACAAGTGAAGGATTTGGAGACCGGCCTGCTCGACTTCCCCTGCCGCATCGACGATCAAGTTGTGCTGCTCTGCTGGCGCATGGGCGAGCCAACCATCGAGCACTGGCACACCGTCGACACCGGCTTCAAAGACCGCCAGCCGGTCGATGAGCGCTTCCGCCGCCGTTCTGCCTCGGGCGGCCGCCCCAATTGAGCGAGCAAGAATACCCCCTTTCAGAATTTCTTTCCTGAGGTTCGCCGTGCAGAAGAGAATCCTGCGCGCTCCATCGCGCATCTTCTCAGAGTGAGAGAGTTTCTGCCGCAAAATGGGGTTTTTCTGTCCCTCTGCGGGCACGTTGGCGGAGAATGTTTCCCCGCTGCTATCTTCAACCTTCAGTAAACCCTTCCCAAGGAGCCTAAGAATGCTTTCCGTTGGTGCAACTTTTCCAGCTTTTGAAGTGACAGCCGTCGTCGATCTCGACCTCAAACACGCCTTCCAGCCCATCACAGAAGCCACTTACGAAGGCAAGTGGAAGGTCTTCTTCTTCTGGCCCAAGGACTTTACCTTTGTCTGCCCCACTGAGATTGCCGCCTTTGGCGAGCTGAATTCGGAGTTCGCCGCGCGCGGCGCCCAGGTGCTGGGCGGCAGCATCGATTCGGAGTTCGTTCACTGGGCATGGCGCAACGAGCAGCCTTCGCTCAAGAACCTGCCCTTCCCCATGCTCTCCGACATCAAGCGCGAACTCTCGACGGCGCTCGGCATTCTCGACCCCAACGCCGGCGTCAGCCAGCGCGCCACCTTCATCGTCGATCCGGAGAATGTCATCCGCTTCGTCTATGTCACGGATCTGTCGGTAGGCCGCGACCCGAAGGAAGTTTTGCGCGTCCTCGACGCCCTGCAAAACGGCGGGCTAACCCCCTGCGGCTGGCACAAGGGCGAAGCAACGATCCAGGTCTAGGCGTTTTTCATAACATGAATCCGGGTGCCCCAGGTCCCGCTTTTGGGACCTGGGAATCTATGAACTCTACTTCAGCAGCAGCCCCATCACTGCCGCCACAATCCCAATCGTCGAAAAACCCAGCCCAAGTGCCCAGTAGATGCGACGCTTTGTGAGCAGCGTAACCGAGCTGATCACCAGGCCAATCTCGAGTAGCGCCTCGCCAAAGTCGAAGTAGTTGGCCTTGTGCTCGGCCTCTTCGACCTTCTGTTCGAACTCGTGGACGCTCTTCTCGTGCTCGCGGGCCTTTTCTTCGCCTTCCTTGAGGTCCATGGCCAGCTTCTGTTGACGTTCCGCGTGTTTCTTTTCCAGCTTTTCCGCCGAGGCCTTGTCGGCGATGACCAGAACGCCGAGCAGGTTGTCGTTCAGTTCGATCTCGTTGGAGTTTGCCTTCTTGGCCTGGTAATACGCCCACTCGTCCGAAGCTAGATTTTGCTCGACCGCGGCCTTGGTCTGGTTGAGGATCGCGTCGGTATGCGTACGGTGGCCCAGAACTGTGACCACTGCCACCAGCACGGCCAGTATCGTCATGGTCAGTGCGACGGGTCTGAGTGAGTCCGAGTGACCGGCGTGTTCGGCGTGTTCCTGCAACTCCTGCGCTTCGTTGGCTTCCATGGGTCTAGATGTCCTCTGGCTTCAAGCCTGTTCGTTTTGCGATGCGGGCAATCATCTTGGGGCCAATCTCTTCCCCATCGTGGAAAGCCCAAGTAAATTCGTAGGGGTAGTCAGGATGCTCTAGCTGCTTATGCGAACCGCTCTTGCTGATGCGGGCTTTTTCGTGCCAGCCAATGCGCTGCAGGGCACGGAAAAGCCTCTTTGCGTTTGTTGAAGGCCACTGGCTCATGCAGCGAATACTTCCTGTGTGTAATGCAATTCGAGCAGGCGAGTGCAGGTCCCTGTTATGCCGCAGCGAAGCGAACCTGATCCGGTACGCTCTGATCAACCTCAATGCGATCTGCTACGACGCGAAGCGCCAGCGCCTCCACTTTGGAGCGTGCTTCCACCTTGGTTGCTCCATAGGCAAGCACCCCTGGCAGACTTTCAATCTCCGCGATCCAGCGGCCATCTTCCTCGCGATCAAACACGATCTCGAAATCCATGGAACACCTCCGTAGAAGACTGGTAGCTCCGTTCAATAAGTCTACGCGATTCCTGCTACTTCCGCTTCCAGCGCACGCCGTCTTTGGAGTCTTCGATTACGACGCCCTTCTCCGCCAGTTCGTTGCGAATCTGGTCGGCGCGGGCAAAGTTGCGCTGTTTCTTGGCCAGTGTCCGCTCGGCGACCAGTGCGTCAATGTCCTCGTCGGCCAGCCCTTGCCGCGCCAGCAACTCGGGAGCGACCTCGGCCATACGACCTGACTTCTCCGCCCACTCCAGCGCGCGGCGGGTCGGCTCGGCGTCTCGATCTTCCAACACGTCAAAGACTGCATCAAAACTAGCCAGAACGGCCAGAATCGCATCGCGGTCGCCGGTCTTGAGCTCTCCTTGGTCGAGTGCCGTATTTGCGGTTCGAATCAAGTCAAAGATCGGTGCGCGCGCCTCTGCGGTGTTCAGATCGTTGTTGAGTGAGGCCAGATACTCCGCCTGCGCTTTTTTCGCGGCCTCTTGCAGCGCCGGATTTTCGCCGGCCGTGAACGTTCCTGCCGTCAGCCGCTGTTTAAAGGTCCGCAACCGCTCGATGGCCGCGGTCGCCTCCACCAGCCCATCAAACGTAAAGTTGAACTGATGCCGGTAAGGCACCGAGATCAGCGCCAGCCGGATCGCCGAGGCCTTGTAGCCCTTGAGCAGAAGATCGCGCAGGGTATAGAAATTCCCCTCGCTCTTTGACATCTTCCGCCCATCAACGAGCAGAAACCGCACATGCATCCAGTGGCGCGCAAAGCTCTTGTGTGTCACGCTCTCGCTCTGTGCAATCTCGTTCTCATGATGCGGGAAGATCAGGTCTTCGCCGCCGGCGTGCAAATCGAAGCTCTCGCCGAGGTACTCCATCGCCATCGTCGAGCACTCGATGTGCCAGCCAGGCCGACCGCGCCCAATCGCCGTGTCCCACGAAGTCTCGCCGGGCTTGGCTGCCTTCCACAACGCGAAGTCGCGCGCCGAGTCTTTCTCGTACTCGTCCACGTCAACCCGCGCGCCGTCTTCCATGCCGGACAAATCTTTTTTGCTTAATTTTCCATACTCGGGAAAGGCCGCGAGACGAAAGTACCAGCTTCCATCCTCGGCCTGATACGCGGCCCCGGCCGCAGCCAGTTTCTGGACCAGCGCCACCATTCCCGCAATGTGCTCAGTGGCACGCGCAATGACCTCAGGCCGCTCGACTCTGAGCGATTCCAGATCCTCAAAGAACGCAGCCTCGAAGCCCTTCGAGTATTCACCGATCGAGACACCCGCCGCCGCTGCGTTGCGGATGATCTTGTCGTCCACGTCGGTGATGTTCATGACGTGGCGGACCTCGGTCCCGGTCAGCTTGAGAAACCGCCGCAGTACGTCAACTTGGAGGAACGTGCGGAAGTTGCCGATGTGCCCGTAGTCGTAGACCGTCGGTCCGCAGGCGTACATGCGGAGGGCCTTGCCGTCGGAGGGAGCCAGTTCGTCAAGTTGTCCCGTGAGGGTATTGAAAAGGCGCAGGGTCATCGATCGAATTTCTTGCTCAAAAAGGGTTGGGAAGACTGTTCAGCAATCCATTGAAATCGCCGCACTTTCGGCCATTTCGATTGTATCAGCGAGAGAGAGCCGCCGTTGCGGGCTCAAGGGCAACCAGCTTCAACGTCTCGTCGAAGGCCTCGAGCGCGGCTTCGGAATTCAACCCAGTCACGCGCGCGCGTACCAGCCGATTGGATTCCAGCCGACCCTCCAGTTCTATGGGCAGGAAATTTTCCGACAGAGCCGCGGTCCGGCCACGGGCGGCCATTTCCGCCGGAGTGTGCAGCGTGATGGCATCTAGTTCAAGGCCAACAAAGCGACTCCGGTGAACCTTGCTCTTCTCTGCGGCGAGCGCACGCAGCGCAGCCATTCGTTCGTCGACCGCGCGAGGCGAAACAGGCCTCTCGGCGTGCAAAGCCCAGCCCGGCGTACCCGGCCGCGGCGAAAAGGGAAACAGATGCAAATAGCCGAAAGGCAGCTCCTGAACAAAGGCCAGCGTCTCCTCGAACTCGGCGTCGGTCTCTCCGGGGAAGCCCACCATCACGTCCGCGCCAAGAGTCAACGCCGGTCCGGCGGCGCGAAGCAGCGCGGCAACCTTGTCAGCGTAATGCCAGGGCCGGTAGCGCCGGTGCATCCGCCTGAGCACCGTATCGGAACCGGACTGCAAGGGCAAATGCGCATGACGCGCCAGCCGCGTGCCTCCGAAGTCGGCCATCAAGGCAATCAGCTCCGCATCCCAATCCATTGGTTCGATTGAGCTGAGCCGCAGACGGGGCAGCGCCGTCTGCTCGAAGATCTGGCGCACCAGCGCAGCCAGGCTTCGCGGGGACGGGGAGCACTCGGCAAGCGGAGAACCGGGCAGATCGTGTCCCCAGCGGCCAAGGTTGATTCCGGAGAGGACCAGTTCACTGCCGTGTGCGGCCACGAACCCTTCGACCTGATTCAAAACGCTGGCGGCGGGCAGACTCTTCGATGGACCACGGGTCTGGGGAATGACGCAAAAGGTGCAGCGATTTCCGCAGCCCTCCTGAATCTTGAGGTTGGGCCGCGTTTGCGCGCCGGGCACAACTTGCGATTCCTCAAGAAACGAGTGGGCAAAGCGGTCGTCGGCCCAGACCACCTGCGCCACCTGCGGTGGGGCCAGCGGCTCGCTACTCGCTCGCTCCAGGTTTGTTGCCGCTTGAATTTGAATGAGTTCATAGCCTGGTTGCACGGACCCATGCCGTGAGAGGCGCAAAGCGATCTCCGGCGCGAGCGCCTTGTGGCTATTGCCCACCACGGCAGCCACGCCGGCCATCGCCGCCAGTTCATCCGGCGCGCGCTGCGCATAGCAGCCGGTCACGACAATCCGCGCCTCGGGATTCAGCCGGTGAGCACGGCGGATGAAGGCTCGCGCGGCGCGGTCCGCCTCGGCCGTCACGCTGCATGTGTTCACCACCACCACATCGGCGGCGGTTGATGTCTGGCCGGCAAGCCCTGCCGCGCGCAACTGATGGCCGACCGCTTCGCCATCCGCGCGCGCCGCTCTGCAACCGAAGTTCTCGATGTGAAATGAGGCCGCCATCCGTTCCAGTTTAGTACCTCCGTGTTCCAGAAATCGAAACTCAGGTTCACGTCTCCGCTATACTGGAGAAAACCGCTTCAACACACCGGTAGCCCTCTTCCTCATGTCATCCTTCTCTGCCACCGCCGAGCCTGCCCCCGCTTCCATCACCTCAAAGGGGAGCACGTGGCACATTGTCGGGTTTACCTACTTCACCTTTATCGTCTATCTGTCAGTAGGGCTTCCGCTCGCGGTTTTGCCGCCGCATGTCCATCTGCACATGGGCTACAGCGCTGCGCTGGCCGGGCTGGTGATCAGCGTCCAGTATGTCGCAACGCTCGTCAGCCGCCCCTGGGCAGGACGCATCTCAGACCGCGCCGGGGCCAAGGTCTCTGTGCTTTGGGGGATGGGCTGCTGCGCCGCGAGCGGGCTTGTGCTGATCGCAGCGGCTGCCTTGCATGCAACGCCCTGGCTCAGCCTGGTCGCACTTTTCCTGAGCCGGCTGGTGCTGGGAGTGGGCGAGAGCCTTGGGTCTACCGGGTCGACTTTGTGGGGCATCACGAGCGCCGGCCAAGACAGTACAGCGAAGGTTATCTCTTTCAACGGCATCAGCACTTACGGCGGCATGGCGCTTGGAGCGCCGTTGGGCGTGGTAATCGACCAGCAGTGGGGGCTGGCATCGATCGGCTTGCTGATCCTGCTCATTGGCGGCTTCAGCCTTGTGCTGGCCAGCCGCAAACAGCCGGTCAAGGTGACTCCGGGCGAGCACCTGCCCTTCCGCGACGTGGCGTTTCGCGTGGCGCCGCACGGCATGGCGCTGGCGCTGGGCGGCATCGGATACAGCGCGCTGGCTACCTTCGTTACGCTTTTCTACCTGAGCCGCCACTGGACGGGCGCTGCGCTCTGCCTGACGGCATTTGGATTGGCGTTTATCGCGGCGCGGCTGCTTTTCATCCAGACCATCAGCAGGTTTGGCGGATATCCAGTGGCCATGGCGTGCCTCACGGTCGAATCAGTGGGACTGCTGCTGATGTGGCAGGCTTCGTCGCCGTGGATGGCGCTGGCCGCGGCCGCTACAACAGGATTTGGCTTCTCGCTGGTCTTTCCGTCGATTGGCGTTGAGGCAGTGAAACGGGTCACGGAGAGCAATCGCGGCGCGGCGCTGGGCGTCTACACGGCCTTTGCCGACGTCAGCTTCTTTCTGACCGGACCGCTGGCCGGGGCAGTGATTGGCGTCTGGGGCTATTCAAGCGCATTTCTGTTTGCGCTGATCAGCGTGCTGGTGGGGCTGGGGATTGCAATTGTGCTGCGGCAGGTGGAGAGAGCCTGAGCTGGGCGACGGGTTTCACAGGTTCACTGGGTTGCTGTTTTGGAGACTGTGAATCAGTGAAGTATAAGATATTTATTTTTATCAACTTACAACATGGTTCACCCTTTCACTAAACCACAGCTTTTGCATCTCTGTGAAGACGGAGCGTGCAAACTCCTGATTCCAATTTGGTTCTGTATGGCTCCACAGTCTCACAGGCAAAAAACTGCGAAAGATCATCCCGGAGTTGGCGCGTTGGATTCAGGGGTTGAGTCTGAAATCGTGTTGACAGAATTGGAGTTGTGGAGCGGGAAGGCCATGGCAGCACGCCGGCGTCCGGGCAGAGTTTCAAGCAGGTATTTGACGACTGCAGAGACCGAGGTATTGCGTTGAGCCGCCCAGACACGGGCTTGGGTGTAGCAATCGTCAGGGATGGTTACGGTGATGTTGCGCATGGCTTCTCCTGGTGTCATTGGACAGTGAACAGTGACCAGCCTCTTGGGTCTTGTAACTATCAGTCAGTGTGCACCAGTGAGAGGTAATTATCTGCAAACCTAGGAGTGGTAGAGTTTCCAGATTGCCGGTAAGTCCAACCGAAGCCAAGAAACTCTGGAAAGCAGTCTAAAAGCCGACATCTGAGGACCTATCTGCGCTCCGAGGGTAACTCGGCGATTGTGCACCATCCGAAAATTGGTCGATATATTTGGTGATTGTCATCTGGAACGCGGCGCGCGTTTTTTCAGAGTAGAAAGAGGCCACATCGTCTTCCATGAGTAAGATAACGATAACTGGCAGAATCAAATCGGATCGTCTCGAATTTGCATTTGAAAATCCCTGCTTGACGAAGAGCGTTCTTCCACGCGACTTGCTTATCCTTCTCGCAGACGCACGTCTGCCATGATCGTGCCTGCTCCTGTATTGTGTTCCACTTCATTTCAAAATCTACACGCCAATCAGCACATTAGACGCCTTCACGATTACGTTCACCTTGTTGCCCTTTGAGATGTCGGTACAGCCCGCGCGTGAACGCAGGCACCATACCTGACCAGATCCGATGTTTTACAAGGAGTATGGAAAGCTCCATACCGAGTTCCCGAAATGGCTCGTTCTTTCAAGTGAGGTCAGGAGACAGTGGCGCCGCAAAGGGCAGGTATAGGCATATACTCCTTGAGTCAGGAGCAGCTCGTCGCTTCGACGGCAGGAAGTGAAGGGAGCTGTTCATGCGATTCAGGTTTAGTCTTGGGCTGACTTTTGCTGCGGGATGGGTTCTCCTCAGCGGATGCAATCACTTGCAAGCGCCATCGATGCTGGGCTACGCGACGCCCGCAGCGGTCTATACCAAAGGGGTGCAGATCGCGTCGAACACTCCCACCGTCAGCGGGGGCGCAGTCGCCTCCTATAGCGTAACTCCGGCCTTGCCTGCCGGCTTGAGCCTGAATACCACTACCGGCGTCGTGAGCGGAACGCCCACGGTGGTGGCCGCCGCAGCCGGCTATATGGTCACCGCCACCAACGCGAGCGGCAGCACCTCGGCATCCTTGTCCATCACGGTGAACGATCAGCCGCCCGCCGCGCTGAGCTACAGTACCGGCACGGCGGTTTACACCAAAGGAGTGCAGATTACTCCCGACCTTCCCACCAACAGCGGCGGAACGGTCATTTCATACAGCGTGACCCCGGCGCTTCCGCCCGGACTGACGCTGAACGCGCTCTCGGGCATCATCATCGGAAGCCCCACGGTGGTTACCGCCGCAGCCAACTACACAGTAACGGCAACCAATTCAGGCGGCAACACAACGGCGGTTCTGAACATTACGGTGATGGCGCCGCCGTCCTCGGCGCAACTGATTCCAAACCTGAATCAGCAGATTACGCCGACGGCGCCCTACGATTCCACCTTCGAGCCGCTGGTACCTGGATTGACCCAATATCCAAGTTGGCAGGCAGGGCAAGCGGTCACCACGGTGGTAAGTCCGGATGGCAATACACTGCTGATTCTCACCAGCGGGTATAACCGCATCTTCAATCCGTTCACCACGACCAACGTCGATGGCACCGTGTACAACAATGGCAGCGCGTACAACATCGATTACACAGCATACGACTACTTGAATTCGAAAGAGTACGTGTTCATCTACGATATCTCGCAGGGCGCGCCTGTCCAGAAACAGGTTGTGACCATCCCCAACTCCTACAACGGAATTGTGTGGGATCCGGTGCCGGGCAATCATGCATTTTACGTCTCCGGCGGCATGGGCGATTACCCGTTCTACAAGGGCGGCACGGATGGCCTCGATATCGTTGCAGTTGGCCCCAACTTCGCCACTGACTTTCAAGGCAACGGCGACAACGTGCATGTCTTTGCGCTGGACTCCGTCAAACTCACCTGGGAAGAGCAAACGGCACTGGTGATGAACCACCCTGCCGGCCTTGGACTCAACGTGAAAAACCAAGGGCCCGAAACGGCAAATGGCGCGCTTTTCGAGTATCCTTGCGCAGCCGGCGTGGCCATTTCGAGCGATGGCCAGACCCTGGCAGTAGCCAATTACGACAATGACTCGATCTCGGTCTTCACCGGAGGCTTGGGCAACTGGACCAGAATGCCGGACATCGATCTGCGCCCCGGCATTGTAAATCCCGCGATGACAGGTTTTCCGGGCGGCGAGTATCCGTTTTGGGTGCAGATTCAAGGTACGGGAGAGAATACGACGGCGTATGTGTCGAGCATTCGCGACCGCGAGGTCGTTGTGGTGAGCCTGGGCTCGACGATGAAAGTCACGGGACGGATACCCGTGGTTGGCGAGCCGATCAAGATGACGATGAACAAGGCCCAGACGCGCCTCTATGTTGCCGAGGATATGTCGGATACGGTCGATGTCATCGACATATCGAAGGGCAGCGCAACCAGCGGCGCGGGGGCGATAAAGGAAACCATCAAGGTGGCCGCTACCCCGGCTTTAATGGCGGCCTACCCGCCGTTGAGAAATTACAGGGGCGCCAACACCAACAGCGTGACCCTCTCGCCGGATGAGTCGCAACTCTATGTGACGAATGGCAATCTGAATGCCGTCGCGGTGGTGCAACTGACCGGAGCGGACAAGGGCGACCAGGTTGCCGGTCTGATTCCCACCGGCTGGTACCCGAATTCGGTGAGCTTCGGCCCCACAGTCAACAGTCCCAATGGCCATTGGGTCTATGTGGTCAACGGGAAGTCGCCAACGGGCCCCAATCAAGGCCTGTGCTACAGCGCCGACCCGCCTCCGCACAAGAACTGTATGTCGTCGCAGGAGTACAATCCGCAGCTGGTTAAGGCCGGCTTTCAGAGCTATCCCCAGCCCACCGTGGCGCAATTGGCGACGCTGACCGCGCAGGTGGCCATCAACGGCCACTTCTCCGCCACCGAGAGCAACAGCGATGCCGCGGTCATGGCGGCCGTGCATCAGGGTGTCCAGCATGTGATCTACATCATCAAGGAGAATCGCGGATACGATCAGGTTCTGGGCGACCTGGAAGTGGGCAATGGCGACCCCAGCCTGACCGAGTTTGGCCAGTTGATCACCCCGAACCAGCACAATCTGGCGCGAACCTTCGTCACACTCGACAATATGCTTGCCAGTGCTGAAGTCAGCAACGACGGATGGCCATGGAGCACCTCAGCTCGCTCCCCCGATGTGATCGAACGCCAGGAAATGCCCATGTATGCCGGACGCGGCCTCAGCCTGGATTACGATGGATTGAACCGCAATGTGAACGTGGCCATTCCCACGGTCGCAGGCCGCGTTGCAGCCAATTACCTAACACCGTCCGATCCGAATCTGCTGGCGGGGACCGCCAACACGGCCGCGCCGGATGGACCGGATGGGCCGAAAGGCGATGGCGACGTAGCGTATCAAGGCGAGGGCTATTTGTGGGACGCGGCGCACCGAGCAGGTCTCACCATTCGCGACTATGGATTCTTCGTGGACCCGACCCTGTATGCATGCCCATTGCCGATTCCCGAAAAGTGCACCCCCACCTCAATCTGGATCCCCCCGACCCTGACTGAACCATTTAAATCCAACGCCCAGGTGGCCTACTCGCAGAATGTGACTCTCACACTGTTTACCGATCCATACTTTCGCGGCTTCGACAACCAGTTTCCTGACTATTACAGGTTCAAGGAGTGGGAGCGGGAATTCGATACCAACTACGCTGCCGGCGGACTGCCGGCTTTGAGCCTGGTCCGCTTTATGCACGACCACACCGGAAGCTTCGGCTCCGCCATTGCCGGATTGACCACACCTGAGTTGCAGGTATCGGATAACGACTATGCGGTTGCTTTGCTGGTTCAGAAGATCGCCAATAGCGTTTACGCGCAAAACACGCTGATCTTTGTGATTGAAGACGACTCGCAGGATTCCGGCGACCACGTCGATTCCCACCGCACCACCGCCTATGTGGCCGGCGCCTACGTAAAACAGGGGGCGCTGGTCTCAACACAGTACAACACCATTAACTTCGTGCGCACCATTGAAGAGGTTCTGGGTTTGCCGCCGATGAACTTGAACGACGCGCTGGCCGCTCCCATGGCCGACATCTTTAACACCTATCCGACCCAGTGGAGCTTCACAGCCACGGTTCCAGCCGGTCTCTACTCCACGGGCCTGCCGCTCACACCTCCGGTCGGCCTGGTCGTGCCCAAGCCAACACACACGGCGGAGTACTGGGCGCGAGCCACCAGAGGTATGAACTTCACCTCGGAAGACCGCATGGACTTTGCGGAGTACAACCACATTCTCTGGAAGGGGCTGATGGGCAACCGGCCCTATCCCTCCAGGCCAAGCGGCAAAGATCTGCGCCAGAATCGCGCACAGCTACTGGCACGCTACCAGCGGAGTTTGCAGCACAAAACCGCGTTGACCGCAAAGCCGGTCAAGAACTAAGCACTCCTATGCCGTCGTACGTGAACAGGAGTCCCGCTCTCAATGCGGGACTCCTGCCGCGCAAGGCACTACCGCGCAATGAACGGGTCCATCACAAAACGATAGTCGCGTCGTGATTTGAGAGTGCTCAGGCTATTGAGTACGGATGCTTTTGCTTCGATGAAATAACTTGAGAAGTTCAGGCTGCCATCTGTTGGTAACAGCCCTAGCCGCTCATCCACAACGATTTGATCGCAAATGATGGGATTACTCCCCAAATACGCCGCAGGGTCCAAGATCACGGTTGCGCGGGGTTGGTCGGCTATCCGGAGACTGCACCACACCCGCGAATATCTGCGACGGGGATGGATGGGGTCCGCGGTTTCTGGCCCTACGCTTCGGCGCTTATCGAGGCTTTGGTGCGATGTGCCGCGAATGCGATGAGGACGACGGCGGCGCTGAGGAAGATCACGTTGCCCTTCCAAGATAGAGCCGCGGAAGGCGCCCGGCATTGCGGTTCATCAAGGGCAGATTTTTTCGCAAAAGAAGCAATCACGATGCATGAATGCCCTTGCCGTTGAGATGAGATACGTCCCGGGCCTAAAGGCCCCCTTCACACTTTGAGCTATCTTTAGGAGCCTGAAGGCTCCTGCTCCCTCCGATGTGTTCAGAGTCCTGAGGTCTGTTGCTTTCCCCAGAGGAATATGGGAATCGCTCAAAACGCAGAACGGCCACCCTTGCGGGTGGCCGTTGGTGTGTTGATTGAACGAAAGCGTTGTTACTCGCTCTTTTCGCTCTTCTCGCTCTTCCAGTTGATGAGGTCGCCAAGCGTGGTGGTTGAGCTGGAGACGGGGGCCTTGTGGGCCTCCTTCTTGTAGCTCTCGACCTGGGCGCGGCTGGCTTCCTGGCCAATCGAGCGCAGGCTGAGGCCTACCTTCTTCTCTTCCACGTTGATCTTGATGATCTTGAACTCGTGCTCAAGACCGGTTTCAAGCTTGGACGGTCCGCCGCCTTCGTCGCCGGCCTCGGAGATGTGGCAAAGACCCTCGACTCCCTCGGCGATTTCAACGAAGGCGCCGAATTGCGCTGTACGGAGCACCTTGCCGTGAACCACGTCGCCCACGCGATGCGCGGCGAAGAAGCTCTCCCAGACGTCGGGCTGAAGCTGCTTGATGCCGAGCGAGAGGCGGCGATTCTGCGGCTCGACGCCGAGAACGACTGCCTTGACCTTTTCACCCTTCTTGACGATCTCAGAGGGGTGCTTGACGCGCTTGGTCCAGCTCAGATTCGAGACGTGGACGAGGCCGTCGATGCCGTCTTCGATCTCAATGAATGCGCCAAAGTCGGTGAGGTTGCGGACGCGGCCCTCGACGATGGTTCCGGCCGGATACTTGTCGGTCAGATTTTCCCAGGGATTCTCGAGGAGCTGCTTCATGCCAAGCGAGATGCGGCGGTCGGCGGGATTGACGCTCAAGACAACTGTCTCGACTTCGTCGCCGGGCTTGACCAGCTTGGAGGGGTGCTTGAGGCGCTTGGACCAGGTCATCTCAGAGAGGTGAACCAAGCCTTCGATGCCCTGCTCGAGCTCGACAAACGCACCGTAATCGGTGACGGAGAGGACGCGGCCCTTGACGTGCGCGCCGACCGGATAACGCTCGGTGGCGTCAAGCCATGGGTCAGGCGTCAACTGCTTGAAGCCCAGCGAGACGCGCTGCTTATCCTTGTCGAACTTGAGAACCTTGACCTGAATCTCGTCGCCGACGTTGACCAGATCGCGGGGGTGAGTGAGGCGTCCCCAGCTCATATCTGTAATGTGAAGCAGGCCGTCGATGCCGCCTAGATCAACGAACGCACCGTAATCGGTGAGGTTCTTGACGGTGCCGGTAAGCACGGCGCCCTCGCCCAACTGCTCGAGCGTGCCGGAGCGCTTGGCGTTCTGCTCTTCTTCGAGGATCTCTTTGCGGCTGACGACGACGTTTCCGCGCTTTTTGTTGAGCTTGATGACGCGGACTTCAATCTGCTGGCCGAGATAGCCGTCGAGGTTGCGGACGGGACGAATCTCAAGCTGGGAGCCGGGGAGGAATGCCTTGAGGCCGATGTCGACGGTGACGCCGCCCTTGACGCGGCTGACGACCGTTCCCATGACCGGGGTCTTGTCTGCGGCGGCCTTTTCGATGGTGTCCCAGACACGGAGGCGCTGCGCGCGCTCGTAGCTGGCCAGATAGCCGCCCTCGGGCTCTTCGCGCTCGATGACGACGTCGATCGACTCGCCGGGCTGGAACTTGACTGCACCGGTGTGATCGAGAACCTGATCGAGCGGCACCAGCCCCTCGGACTTCAGGCCTACGTCGATGACCAAATGCTTTTCAGTCTGCTTGATGACCGTGCCGGTGACGATCTTGTCGCCATAGGCTTCGACGGCGGCGGCTTCGGCGGCCTGTTCGCGTTCAAAGGCCTCGAGGGCGGCGGAGAAGTCGTCCATGGATTCAAGATGATCTGCGTGTGCGGCGGCCTTGGCAGGCGCGGGGACTTCCGTTGCAACCTCGGCTGCGGGCGCGGCTTCGGGGGTGGCTTCGGCCACGGGGGAAGCTTCGGCTACAGGTTCGGTTGGGGCATCGGCGTCCAGCGCGGGTACTTCTACGACTACTGCGGTCTCTGTGTTGGACGTGGATTCTGGCAACGGCTGCACTTGCTCCGTCGCAGGTTCGAGGACTGGGCTTTCCAATTGGGTGTTCAGGGTTGTACTCTCGGTTTCGGGATTGAGGACGTTTGCCATCGCTGCGAGCTCCGGGATTCCTTGCTCCCGCGACGAGAACGTGCCTGCCGCTGGGGGTGGCTCCTCCGCCATTCTTGCCGTCAACGAGGGGAACCGGAGGCCATCTCCCTGCTTGCGTCCGCAAACCTGAGACCGTGGCGCTCCACAAAAAGAACAGTATCCCCGGCCTGTGAAAAAGGCGTGAAAGGGGTCTGGTCTCCTTGGGGAAGCACCCGGCAGGCGGCGGCTTACTGGAGAGAGGCCGCAACTCACTGCTGGAATCCGCGCAGGAAGCTACGCTCACGAGTGTATCAACGTGAGGAATGCCCCGTCAATGCTAGCCACCTGCGGTGGGGCGGACGACGCTGGCGCGCCATGAATTAGCGCGGTCCATAACTCTTGCGCGATGATGGTGCGAAAGGCCAACTTCGCACTCTATAATCGTGCCTTGGCGATTTCCACCGGAGATTGAGCCAACGGAAGTGCCCCAAAAAATCCAATAACGGAAGTTCCCCATGAAAAAAGCACTGACTTTGGCGCTCATGCTGATCTCAAGCGCGGCATACGCAGAGACCTGCACCCTGAAGACCTACGCCTCTTCGTGGATGGCAACGGGGACTGAGTTCAAGGTGGATTGCCCGTCGGGGATGTATACGGGCCACATTGTTTCGACTCCGGCGAAGAGGTTCTTCCGGCGCGGCCACATGATGCTTGTCTTCGATCAACCGATCACGGTGAAACCGAAGAAGGACGGCGACGAGGGAAAGATTCAGCCGGGACGGGGCAGGCAGATTGCCAGCATGCTGACAGCCGGCGGCGTGGGCATCGGAGCCAAGGATTTAACGGACGGGATCTCCGGAGCCGTCTATAAGAACTGGTATGCCATCCCGATTTCGTGTGTGACGCTAGCGTTTTTCTCGAATGGCGGCGATGTGAACCTGAAGCCGGGATTCAAGCTGGAACTCGTGCCGTTGAAGGACTGAACGCTATCTCTCAGGACGAATACCGATGGATTATCTTTGGACTCCGTGGCGCTACGCCTATATCACTTCGGCCGACACGAAGGTGCGGCCGGGGGTTCCGGCGAAGCTGGCAGCATGGCCGGGCGACACGGGCTGCGTCTTCTGCAATCTGATTGCTTCGATCAATTTTGCGATTGAACAGGGCATGAGCGCGGAAGAGGCCGAGGGGGCTGGCGGACTGATCGTGCGCGGCAAGCATTGCTTTGTCTGCCTGAATGCCTTTCCGTATACGTCGGGACATGTGATGGTGATGCCTTATGCGCATCTGGACCGGCTGGCTGCGTTGCCGGTTGAGGCGGCGCATGAGCTGATTGAACTGGCGCAGCGGACGGAGCGGGTGCTGCAGCAGCTCTACCGGCCGCATGGCTTCAACTTTGGCATGAACGTGGGAAAAGCTGGCGGGGCTGGGGTTGCAGGGCATCTGCATCTGCACGCGCTGCCGCGTTGGGCTGGGGATACCAACTTCATGACGACGGTGGCTGAGTCGCGGATCTTGCCGGAGGAGTTGGAGATGACGTGGAAGCGGATGCGGGAGGCGTTTGGCGAGCTGAAAGGCTAGCGAGTTGGCGAGTCAGCAAGTACCCCGCCTTTGGCGTGTCTTTGTTCCTTCTCGACGATCGATACTATCGGTCCGTACGTATCTTAGGAATTGGATCAGGTGCACCCTGCCTACCATCGCATCCTCTCCATGAGGGTAGCTGGACGCGCAAAAAACATAAAATGTCCTGGTGTGCCATTTAGCCGTAAGGGGCCACAATTGTTCGGGGCCGACAATCCATTGGAAATGATTGTGCTGACGCTGAAACTCGCGTGATTGGGGTCTGATTGGCAGAGAGTGAGTGCGTCCACCCACACCTGTATCAATTCTGCATCTGTGGCGGAGATCGTGAGAGCAGCTAGTCCGTCTTTGTCGGTCTTAAGGTCCAAGTGATTTGCCCAACCCCCAACCGCATCGCCAGACATACGTATTTTCACTAACAAGTGCCTGTTCGCAATTGGCTTCCCGTTCCTGCCATCCACTGCGTGGAGAACGATCTTGACGTTTTGCGCCAACGCAGTTGCTCCAAGAATAAACACAACAACCAGCACGCACATTCCTTCGAACAAGCGATTCATAATTGCACCAATACTCCCTCCGTGTTTGACATTCGGAGACTTTCTTCTTCTCCCTCACTCATGGGCTTCGCTGGTTTCATCCGCCCCTGCGGCCAGTGCCAGCCCCGGCTGGGACCACTCATTGGACTCCATTTCGCGTAGGTCCGATTGCAGTTTGCTAACTTCTGCCAACTCGCCGTCGGAGTGGGCTAGCTCGCCTAGCTGCCTGCCGATGGAGAAGACTCCGCCTTTGCCTTCAATGGTGCCGAGGAATTTGTTGTAGTGATCGACGCTGCTGCCGAGGGCGTTGCCTAGCTTGGTGACGTGGCCTTGCGCGACAACCAGCTTGTCGTAGATCTTCTGGCCCAGTTCGTGGATGGCTTTGGCGTTCTTGGTGATCTCCGATTGCTGCCAGCCGAACTCTACTGCACGAAGAAGAGCGATCAGCGTGGTCGGCGTCGCCATGACGACGTGGCTTTGCGCGCTGAATTCAATGAGCGACGGATCGGCTTCGAGGGCGGCGCTGAAGAGGGCTTCGCTGGGCAGGAAGCAGACGACGAAATCGGGAGCCTTGTCGAATTGCTTCCAGTAGGCCTTGCTCGACAGGTCTCTGAGATGCGCCTTGACGCGCGCCGCGTGGGCAGCAAAGCGGAGCGTCTGCGTGGCGGGATCTGTGGCTCCTGTGGCATCGAGAAAAGCATCGAGGGGAGTCTTGGCATCGACGACGATCTCGCGGCCATTGGGGAGCTGAATGGTCATGTCGGGGCGCAGCATTTTGTCGTCTTCATCGCGCGCGGTGACCTGCTCGGAGAAGGAGCAGTACTGGACCATGCCGGCGTATTCGACGCAGCGCTTGAGTTGCAGTTCGCCCCAGTTGCCGCGTGTCTTGGGGGCGCGCAAGGCGGTAATCAACTGCGCGGTCTCGCTGGTGAGCGCGGCTAGCGAGGCAGGGATGGTCTTCTGGAGGCCATCGACAAGTGCTTCAACCTTGGAATATGCGCCGGAGCGATGCGCCTCCATGGCCTGGGCCTGCACGTCGAGGGCCTTGAGCGCGGCTCCGAGCGGGTCGAGCATATTTTTGATTGCGAGCTCTTTGGCTTCGAGGGTCTGCCTGGCGGCGTTGCTTTGACCGCCGAGTTCCTGCTTGGCGAGAGTCAGGAAGCTCTGATTGTTGGCGCTCAGCGCCTTTGCCGCAAGATCGCCAAAGGCTTTTTCGAGATCGGCCTGCATCTGAATGTACTTGCTCTTCTCCGCCGCGACATTCGCACGCTCCGTGCCGAGTTCGCCTGTGAGGCGCGTGATGTCGGCTTGCAATGCCTTCAGATCGGCAGCCTGGCTGGCTTTCTCCGCTTCGATGCTCTTGAGCTGGTCGCGTAAGAGAGCACTCTCAGACTTCGCGGAGTTTTTTCCCAGCCAGTAGCCAAGCAGAACGCCAGCAAAAACTGCGATTGCGCCGATCAATAATGTCTGCATTGATGATCCCTTTCGTTCTTTCGCCTAATATACGCCTTCAGGCTGTTGTATTGCTGGCAAATTCATCGGGTTTTCTGTTCCGCGTTCTCGAATCCCCAATCCCTCGCACTTGACGCCTTTACACACCCCGGCGCGCCCATTAGACTTGAAGCTTCGGGGTAAAACGCATTTTTTAGGGTGTGGTGGTTGCGGACCCCTGCTGTGAGCCGGTATGGTAAGCAGGCGGAGTCTGAAGAGACGAGCCCCCGGAGATTCCGGAAATAAGAAATTCACGAGGAGAAACACGCATGGCCGTTGAAGAGAAAGTCAAATCGATCATCGTCGAACAGTTGCAGGTGGACGAGGCCGAAGTCACCCCCGGCGCCAGCTTCCAGGAAGACCTGGGCGCGGATTCACTGGATGTAGTCGAGCTGGTCATGCAGTTCGAAGAGGCGTTTGACATCGAGATTCCCGACGAGGCAGCCGAGAAGATCAAGACCGTCAAGGACGCCGTCGAGTACATCGAGAAGAATGCGAAAGGCGGCAAATAGCCAGTGACTCGCCGCGTCGTCATCACCGGCCTGGGGCTGGTCTGCGGTGTGGGCAACACCGCGCCCGAGGTTTGGCAGCAACTGTTGGCCGGAGCCAGCGGCATGGGGCCCATTCAGGGCTTCGATACCACTGGTTTCCCTGTCACCTTTGCCGCCGAAGTGAAAAACTTCGACCCGCTCAATTTTGTGGATAAGAAGGAAGCGCGCAAGATGGGGCGCTTCATCCACTTTGCCTTTGCCGCCACACAGGAGGCGATTGCCCAGTCGGGCCTCCAGATCACGCCCGAGAACGACGAGCGAGTTGGCGTCTTTATCGGCTCCGGTATCGGCGGCTTTGAAATCATCGAGCGCGAGCACTCGAACCTGCTGGCAGGCGGTCCGCGCAAGATCTCACCCTTCTTCATTCCCGCGGTGATCGCCAATATGGCAGCCGGCGATGTGAGCATTCGTTACGGAGCCAAGGGACCGATCTCGGCAACGTCGACGGCATGCGCCACATCGGCCAACGCTATCGGCGACTCGGTGCGCATGATCATGCACGGCGATGCCGATGTAATGATCGCGGGCGGCGCCGAGGCATCGGTTACGCCACTGGCAGTTGGCGGTTTTGCAGCGATGCGCGCGCTCTCAGCACGCAACGACGACCCGACACACGCCAGCCGGCCCTTCGACAAGGATCGCGACGGCTTCGTCATTGGCGAGGGCGCAGGCATCCTGATTCTCGAGGAGCTTGAGTTTGCCAAGGCGCGCGGTGCAAAGATCCTGGCCGAGGTGATTGGCTATGGCATGAGCGCCGATGCGTATCACATGACGGGCATCGCACCTGAAGGCCAGGGCGCGCAGCGCAGCATGAGAGCCGCGATCAAGGACGCCGGCATCAAGCCGGAGGAGGTGGGCTACATAAACGCCCACGCCACGGCGACACCGGCAGGCGACGGCAACGAGTCGCAGGCCATTGAAGCGGTCTTTGGCGAGCACGCGCTGAACAAAAAACTCAAGGTCTCGGGCACGAAGTCGATGCACGGGCACTTGCTAGGCGGCGCGGGCGGACTTGAAGCCGGCATCACCGTACTGGCGCTCGTGAACCAGATGCTTCCGCCGACGATGAATCTTGAGAACGTCGACCCGGAATGCCACCTGGACTATGTGCCGAACAAGGCCGTGGCACACAGCTTCGATGTGGCGCTGTCGAATTCGTTTGGGTTCGGCGGCATCAACGCGACGCTGATCATGCGGCGGTGGACGGAGTAAGAACAGCTGCTAGCTTTTAGCTACTAGTTTTTCAAAGTACCAAAGTAAAACGGCGCTCATCCCTGAGATGAGCGCCGTTTTACTTTTGAATTCAAGAACCAATCTCAACCGAAGGCGGCGGCCCAGCCGACGCTAATCACTGTGATGAGCCCCCACCATCCAAAGACGGCAATGTAGCCGGAGGAGCGCTTGACGCCCGCCACCGTTGCGAGTCCAATCGCCAGGAGCACCATACTCCAAATGGTGGTGACATCCAGAGCACTCGCCAATTTGTAGAGTGCAGCGTTGGTTTCGAGCTGGTTCAGGAATGCGCCCAGGCTGGTGGGAGCAAAGTTATTCAGATTGAAGGACTCGGGAGCGGCTCCCGTAAAGAGTACTAATGCACCTAGCAGCGATTTAAAGATTCCCGGCAACCCTGCGTACATCCACATGACAAAAACGCTTCCGAAGGTGGCTTTGCCGCCAAAGCCGAAATTGATGGTGCCCCACATGACCAACGAGCCAAGCGCAACAGCCACCAATACAATGACAGGGCTGGCAGCGAAGCCGCCCTGCATACTATATTGGGTGATCTTCATCGTCATCGCGCGTTGCTCCGGAGGGGCTTGCGCCAGTTTCTCTTCAGCTTTGGGGTTGAAGTGGATAGAATTCTCGGCCACCTGGGCCCAGCCGACCTTGAGAGTGATAGCGCCAAACAAGACGTAGCCGACCAAGACCATGATGAGGAAGGGCATCCACCAGCTCTTGTTGCCGCGCTTGATGTCCTCGAATGTCTTCGACGGCGCGGAGAAAGTGTTCGATACGCGCTGCCACTGGGAAAGGCCGGGGGCTGCCTCGGCTGCGGGTTGGAGATCGACGTCGCTCATGATAAAGCCTCTCTCAGCCATAACTGGCTATGGCAGCGATTGTAACCTTGAAGGGGCCGTGCGGCACAATCAAAACTTGATTGCAGTGGAAGACCCGGCTGCATGCGGCTGTTTTCGGGCGCAAAAAAGCCCGGCGTGCGCCGGGCTCTTTTGCTTGCCTTGAGTTCAGGTTGCCGCTGCGACTACTTGGTTGCCTTCTTTGCAGGGGCTTTCTTGGCTGCTTTCTTCGCAGGTGCCTTCTTGGCAACTGCCTTCTTCGCCGGGGCCTTCTTGGCAACTGCCTTCTTTGCTGCCTTCTTGGCTGGCGCCTTCTTTGCTGCTTTCTTAACGGCCAACTTGTTACCTCGTTTGGTGGTTTTGCTGGCGCTCTTTTTAGTCACGGCCTTCTTGGCCTTGACCTTTCCGCCCTTCACGCCAGAGCTTTTCTTCTTTGCGGCGGATTTCTTTGCGGCCTTCTTGGCCACAAACTTTTTGCCGGCTGCCTTCTTTGCAGGAGACTTCTTGGCAGCCTTTTTGGCTGGAGCTTTTTTGGCGGCGGCTTTCTTTGCCGGGGCTTTCTTCGCAGCCTTCTTGGCAGGAGACTTTTTCTTCGCGGCCTTTTTCACGGCCGGCTTTGCAGCGGGTTGTTCGACGATTACAATCACCGCCTCTTCAACTAGGCCTTCGTCATCATCCGAGGAGGTGAGCACGCTTGAGGTTTCAACCTCTTCGTCTTCTTCAAAGTCGTCGTGAACCGAATCAAGCCCCGCTGGCTCGGCATTCGCTTCGTCGTCGCTCATCGCGTACATCCTGAACACTTCTTCCATCCGATTGCCTCCAGCGGCTCGCCGCTGCGCTTTCTTGTGTTCCCCTCTTTGCGCGGCGGAACAATTTGCTCCGCTCACGCAACACATTGTAGCAATAGGATGAACGCAAAGGCCAGCAAATAACAAGCACAGAATGCACTCAGCCGCATTTTTTTATTTTGCCTTGGAGGATTTTCTCCGCGCGCCGTGTTTTCTTGCATGCGGTTTTTCCGCTTCCGACGAGGATTTCTTCTTTGCGGCTGTCGCGGCTCGCGAAGTTGGCTCGTGCGTTTTCTCCGCTGCTGGCGCGGCTTCCCGCGTCTTGGACTCGGCTTGCGAACTGCCGCGGCGATGACTGCGAGAGGATGTGCGCGACATGGTCGAGGGATCGGCTACGTGCAGTTTGCGTCCCGGCTCCACCTTGATGCCGGTTGTGATTCTGTTCCAGCGACGCAACTGATTGAGCGAGACTCCGAAGCGATCGGCGATGGTGACAAGCGTCTCGCCCTTGCGCACGGTGTAGAGCAATGCGCGGGCCGACGGCGCTGCGGCAGGCTGTGCGGGAACCACCAGCGCCTCGACTCCTTCAATGCTGTCGCTGGCGGTGAGTTGATTGGCCGCGGCCAGATCGTCGGCCACCACATGATACGTACGCGCAACTGAGGCGAGGGTATCTCCAGCAACGACGCGATGGTAGCGCCAGGCATTGCGTTTGCCCTCTGGAATCGCGGCGATGCGCTGCCCGAACAAAGCGCCGGTGCCCGCGGGCAGATGCAGATCGAAAGATGCGTCGGGCGGTGTGACAAGCCGCAACATGCTGGGGTTGAGCGCCATCAACTCGTCGACCGGCGCGCCAACTAAATCAGAAACCAGTCGCAGGTCCACGGGATAGTTGATGGTCACCGTATCGGTGAGCACCGGGGGATCGAGCGTGACATCGTCGAAGCCGTACTGCGTGGGATGATTGGCGATAATGATGGCCGCGAGAATTTCAGGTACATAATTCTTCGTCTCGGCGGGCAGGTTGTTGCGCTTGTAGAGTTCCCAGAAGTCCGCGTAGCCGGTCTTCTGCACGGCGCGCTGCACATTGCCCGAGCCCCAGTCGTAGCCGGCCATGGAGAGATACCAGTCGCCGAGTTGGTTATAAATGAACTTCATGTAGCGGGCGTAGGCGCGCGTGGATTTTTCAGGATCGAAGCGCTCGTCTACATAAGCGGTGCGGGCGAGGCCGTAGTTGCCGTGTGGCATGAATTGCCACATGCCGCCGGCGTGAGAACGCGCATTGAGCGCCCTGGGATTGAAACCGGACTCAGCCACGGCGAGGTAAATCAGATCCTGCGGCACGCCCTCTTCTGCCATGACGCGCTGAATCATCGCCTTGTAGCGGCCGGCGCGTTCAAACGAGTGGGTCAGCGTGTTGTGGCCTTTTTTTGTGTTGGCGAAGAAGTTGATATAGACGGCTACGTAATCGTTGACCACGAGGGGCAGATCGGATTTGGTGGTCGCCAGTTCGGCCTTGGCCTTGGCTACGATGTTGGGATCGACCTCAAAGGTCGCTTCCTGCGCAACATCGGCCGGCGTGGGCTCCTCTTTGGGCACGAAGCCGTTGCCCTGCTTGAGCGCCTCCATCTCGAGCACGTTCACGCCATCTACAACGTGGTCGAACTCTTCCTGCAACTCGGGATCGTTTTTAATGTCGATGCCGCTCAGGAGCATCAGGTCCACTGCGCGATCGAACTCCTGTTTGGCCTCGGGCAATCTTCCCTTGTGATAGTCCGCCTCGCCGAGTGTGTAAGCCTCCTCGACCTGGTGAATCAGCAAGCGCACTCTCTGTTGCTCGAGCGTGGGAGGCGGAGGCGCGGCGGGCACAGGAGCCGGCTGCTGCGCTTGAGCCGCGGGAAGGGCTGGCGCCGTGGCCTGTGCGACGGGGTTGCTTGAGGCACTCGTGGGGCTGGTGGGAGCACAGCCAGCCAGCCAGAAAGCCAGCAGCGCACTGCCGAAAGATCGATACCGAATCTTGCGAATATGCATGAGTAAGATTTCTTGCCCGGCCGCCGAAGGGCCCCTGAAGCCCGATGCCTTCGGAAGAAGCTATGTAGATGATAAGCTATGCCATGGAGGCACGCGCGCAGCAAGGCGCGAAATGCCTCTTGGCCAAGCCCTCTCATGGACGCACGCTTCCTAAGAAATTTTGCGATCATCGCCCACATCGACCACGGCAAGTCGACGCTGAGCGACCGTCTGCTCGAATTCACCGGCTCGGTGACCGGCCGTGAGATGCAGGCCCAGATCCTGGACGACATGGATCTGGAACGCGAGCGCGGCATCACCATCAAGGCCCACGCCGTGCGCATGATGTACAAGGCGCACGACGGCAATACATATCAACTGAACCTGATCGACACGCCAGGCCACGTGGATTTCAGCTATGAGGTCTCGCGTTCGCTGGCCTCGTGCGAGGGCGCCCTGCTGGTGGTGGATGCCTCGCAGGGCGTGGAAGCGCAGACGCTGGCCAACGCCTATCTGGCCATCAATCACGGCCTGGAAATTATTCCCGTCATTAACAAGATCGACCTGCCTTCGGCGGACATCGTGCGCACGCAGGAGGCGATCGAAAAAGCTGTTGGCCTGGATGCTACCGACGCCATTGCTGTGAGCGCCAAGACGGGCGTCGGCGTGGCTGAGGTGCTCGAAGCTATCGTCAAACGCCTGCCGCCGCCCACAGGCGACCCGGACGCGCCACTGCAGGCGCTGATCTTCGACTCGTGGTTCGATGCCTATCGCGGCGTGATCGTGCTGGTGCGAGTTATGCAGGGCACGATGCGCAAAGGGCAGCGCATTCGGCTGATGTCGAATGGCAAATCGTTTGAAGTGGAGTCGATGGGCGTGTTGATGCCCAAGCCAGTCGAGATCGGCGAACTTCGTGCCGGCGAAGTCGGGTTCTTTGCGGCGACGATCAAGACGGTCAGCGATACCAAGATCGGCGACACGGTCACCGAAGAGAACCGGCCCGCAGCGGCGCAGTTGCCGGGCTTTGAAGACATCAAGCCGATGGTCTTCGCCGGGCTCTACACGGTGGACTCGCACGAGCACACGCTCTTACGCGATGCTCTCGAAAAATTGCGCCTGAATGATTCGTCGTTCTTCTTTGAGCCGGAGAGTTCGGCTGCGCTGGGCTTCGGCTTCCGCTGCGGCTTTCTCGGCCTGCTGCACATGGAGATCATCCAGGAGCGGCTGGAGCGCGAATACGAACTGGACCTGATCACCACGGCACCCGGCGTGCGCTACCACATCACGCTGACCGATGGAACAGAGCTTGAAGTGGACAACCCTTCGCGGTGGCCCGATCCGACGAACATCGAAAGCATCCGGGAGCCGGTAATCACGGCCAAGATTCTGACCAATGAAGAGTATGTTGGCGGCATCTTCAAGCTGGTGGAAGAAAAGCGCGGCAAGCAGTTGAACTTCGAATATGTGACGGCGAGCCGCGTTCTACTGACTTATGAATTACCGCTGAATGAGATCGTGCTGGACTTCTATGACCGGCTCAAATCGGTCTCACGAGGCTATGCATCGCTGGATTATCAATTGGCCGGCGAGTGGGAGTCGCCGATGGTGAAGCTCGACATTCTGGTCTCGGGCGAACCGGTCGACGCACTCTCGATTATCGTCCATAAGGACTTTGCCTACGAGCGAGGCCGCGCGCTGGTCTCGAAGATGCGCGAGCTGATTCCGCGCCAGCAGTTCGAAGTGGCGATTCAGGCGGCCATTGGGGCCAAAGTAATCTCCCGCGAAACGGTAAGCCCGCTGCGCAAGAACGTGATCGCCAAGTGCTATGGCGGCGACATCAGCCGTAAACGCAAGCTATTGGAAAAACAGAAGGAAGGCAAGAAACGCATGAAGCGCATCGGTAAAGTGGACATCCCGCAGGAGGCCTTTTTGGCGGTGCTGCGCATAGGCGAAGATTCGCAGAAGTAACCGTTTTTCTGGTGACCTGATTCACATTATTTTTATGCCGGAATGTGGATAACCCCGGTAGAGAACGATCTGCGGGGCTGCTGGGAGCAGACTATCGAAGGGAGAAAGTGCTCTTCGCATAGTAATTGATAAATAAGGAGTTGTTCCTCTTACCAGAAAAGAATGTCTTTTGGCAAGGGGAGAATCCTGAAATTCTTCCGGAAATTCGGGGAAGCTTTCCACAATTTTTTCCACAAAGAAAACTCTCAAGAACAGTGAAGAAATGTCTGTCCGGCCAAGGATCGGTTTGGCTGCCTGCAAAGACGGCCACTGGAACGGCAAAGGCCCCGCATAGCGGAGCCTTTGCGAGCCTTGACGCTGACCACGATTAGTGGGCGGCAGGTGCCTTCTTGGGAGTCACCCTTGCTGGCGCTGCACCGGCAGGCGCGGCCGGAGGTGCGGGCACACCCGACTTCACGTTGTAGGCGTCGATGACAGCCTTGGTGATGTTGGTGGAGTCGCTGGCGTAGAGCACGGGATTCTGCTCTTGAGACGCATCCAGCACCATTGTGTATCCCTGCTGCTGCGCGTAGGTGGCCACAACCTCATAGACCTTGGGAGCCAGGGTATTGAAGATGCCCTGCATCTCAGTCTGAAAGTCATTCTGAGCGTCCTCGGCATCGCGATCGAAGGCTTTCTTCTTATCTGCGATATCTTTGGAGCGTTTCGCTAACTCTGTCTCACTGAGCGCACTACCCTGGGTTTGCAACTGCTTGGCCAGGGCATCGAGCTCCGCGCTGCGAGTTTGAAGCTGATGGCGCTTCGGTTCGAACTTCTTCTGCAAGTCGCCGACATCGCGCTGCCCCTCGTTGGTTTGGGCCACGGCGGCTTGAAAGGCTATGACGGCAACTTTGGCAGGCCCAGCGGGCGCAGGCGATGTCTGAGCTGCGGCGCTCAGGACCAATCCCGAGGTCAGCAAGATAGCAAGTGCAATGAAACGCTTCATTTGAACAAATACCTCATTCAGTATGTTTGATGGAGATCCTGCACAGGCACCCCCTTGAGGCCGATTGCACTACAAAGGCTCCGCATTGCGGAGCCTTTGTAATGCGTTCGAGCGATAACAAGATTAGTGAGCGACGGGAGGCTTGGCGGCCGGCCGGGCTGGCGCGGGAGCTGCCCCAGCCGGCTGGGCCGGAGGAGCGGGCACACCCGACTTCACGTTGTAAGCTTCGATGACAGCCTTGGTAATGTTGGTGGAGTCGCTGGCGTAGAGCACGGGGCTCTGCTGCTGTGCAACATCCAGAACCAGAGTGTATCCCTGCTGCTGCGCGTAGGTGGCCAGAACGTCGTAGACCTTGGATGCCAGGCCGTTGTACATCTCCTGCATCTCGGTGTTCATGTCGTTCTGCGCATCTTCAAGCTGGCGCTGGGCCTGCTTTTTCTTGTCGTCGATGACCTTGGCCTTGCTGGCGCGCTCGGCATCGCTGAGCTTGTCGCCCTGGGCCTGCAACTGCTTGGTCAGGGTTTCGATCTCGTCGCTGAGGGACTTGAGCTGGGCTTCCTTGGGTGCGTACTTCTTTTGCAGGTCGGCGAAGTTGCGCTGGCCCTCGTTGGTTTGGGCCACGGCCACCTGGAAGGCGACGACGGCGATCTTGGCCGGGCCAGCAGGGGCCGCGGCAGGCGAAGTTTGGGCAGCGGCGCTCAGGGCAAGACCCAAGGCCAGCGAGAAGATCAATACAAGCGAACGCTTCATGTGAGTGTAAAGCTCCTTCGAAATTCCTGATGACCCGATCGCCGATGGGCGCGAGGCCAAGGCTGTGCCTCCTGAGAAACCTTGCGGTCTATCCTTGGGGGCTCTGCGCCGGACGGAGCAAAGGCCTGGAAAAAGACGCGGACGGAGACGTCAGCAGGAACTAGATGGATTATAGGAGCCGTGGGTGGGAGCGTCAAACACGCAGATCGTGAATTTCCCCGAGAATCCCTGCAATCCCAACGCTCAATGTCCTGTATCAAGGTCGAAGGACTCCCAGATGAGCAAGAACGCCGAATCGCTGCAACAACTGAAAGCCGAGTCCAGCCAGACTAAGTAAAAGAAGGAGAGAAGCCAGCGTAAAAAACGGGATCTGGAGGACAGGCCATGCCTTCGCAGGCAACTGGTCAGATAGCTTGTCCCTCAAGGTCTCATTGAAACGCGTCGGCCTGTCCTCGTCTTCGGCCGCTGGCCTCCACTCAGAAGCCAAAAACGCCGCGCGGGTGTTTGACAACAATATTGCGGCAGCGATAATCGCCAGAATCCCGGGAGGCTGGCCCATAGCCATGCCAGAAAGCAAATTGAGAAAGAAGATGCTGAACACCAGGGCTGCCGCCGGCCAGTTGCTTTCTCTGACACCTAAACCGCCAACGAAGAATGCCATCGCTTCCAAGACGCCAAAGACGATCAGAATCGGGTTGGCCGACAGCGCTGCAACCAACAGTTGGAAGACCGCAATCAGGAAGCAGATCCAAAAGCCCTGTTGCCCCAGATAATCCACATCCCAGGCGTTCTCGACCTTAGGCCAGAAAATGCTCTTCAGCCGACCATCCGAGCGATCGCTCTTTCCGGACAATCCAAGTGTTTGCATGGCAGCAGAATGCACGTGCGCAATTCCCTGTGTCAAGCAACCCCTTATCCAGCAGCCGGGCAGCGATCGAAAAAAATCCCCAGGTCGCTGCAACTCAAAGGGCCGCTCATGATGAGCGGCCCTTTGAGTTGCTGGTTGAACGCTGCTTTAGAAAGTGGTTGAGACCGTCAGGCGGAAGGTCTTGCGCGGTTCGCGGAAGAGATCCCGCGCGCCGTAGGCCTGGATCGCCTCTTGATAGGTGTAGTCTCCCGCGCCACCCGACGGGAAGAGATCGCGGGTGATCAACTGCGCCGAACAGCTCTGCTTGTGGCCTCCCAGGATGACGGTATTGCAGTAGGGGTTCACATCCAGGCGGAGCGGGTTGTAGGCGTAGAAGATGCGGAAGGGCGCGTTGATGACCGGCATGATGACCGAGATCTCGGCGCCGGTAGACATGCGCGGGACAAAGTTCGTGCCGCTGACCGGCCGGATGTTTCTCTGGAAGCCAACCTGCGAGCCCGGAATGCCGCCCTGGCAGGCGCCGTTGTTGAAGACCGGGCAGCCGTAGAGCGGGGCGGTGAGCGAAGCAAAGCCCTGCGGGCTCTGCTTCAACTGGCCTTTGTTGAGGGCGGAGTCGATGCCGAAGTCGCTGAAGAAGGAGAAGGTCGCCGAGCCGACGATGGGAATCCGGTACTCCGCATTGGCGATCAGATTGGTATCGCCGCCGATCGAGGAGATGCCGTAGACAGGCAGCGCCACCAGGATGCACTGGTTCAGCTCGGGGTGCTGGGGGTCGCGCGGAACGCAGTTGCCATCCGGATTGGTCAACTGGATATTGACGCGATTGGGAACATAGCCGTAAGGCGTTGCGCCACGGATATCGAAGCCTCTCAATTCAGCTTCGCCGCCGGCGTAGAAGCGGTTGTTGGGTGGAGCCACGGCGCCGCCGAAGCCCTGCACATATCCCACCTGCGCGCGCAGTGCCAGGACGTTGCGGCCGGCGGCCGAAGGCGTCAGGTAGTGCATGGGCACGAACTGCTTGTAAGCAACCGTCGGCAGGATATAGCGCACGTTGCCCCAGATGCCCGAGGTCTGGAAGACGGCGGTAAATTCCTTGCCGGTGCGCGGGCGCATGGGGTTGTTGATCGTGTTATAGGCGTAGCTGAAGGAGGCAAAGCTGTTCACGATGCCATCCAGAGCGTTGGAGCCCTGGATACCCGAACGGAAGCTGATTGTCTGGAAGAAGGTCTGCGAGGCGGTCGAGAAGGTGGTGATCGACGACTTGCTGAGCGAATAGGTGAAGCCCAGGCGCTGGAAGGCGTGCCGCTTGAGCGGATAGCTGACGGAGAAGTTCAGGCCGGTGGCGGCCTGATTGTAGTTCTGCGTCAGCGACTGCTGGGCCGCGGTCAGGTTGGTCGACATGCCGCTCGTTGCCTGAAAGCTTTTGGCGGCATTGAAGTCCTGCTTGTTGTTGTAGATCTGGAAGCCGACATTGAGCGGGCGATTGTGAACGTAGGGCTGCGAAAAGCCAAAAGTGAACTGGCGGTTGGTGCTGCCCAAATTAGCCTGCAGGCTGAGCGTTTCGCCGAGGCCGAGGAAGTTATTGGTCTGGTAGTTGAGACCCAGGAAAGCGCCCGACATGCCGCTGAGACCGCCGTTGAGGCCGATGGAGTTTTTGCCCTTCTCCTTGACCTTGAGCAGCAGTTCCACCGTGCCTGCCTCGGCATCCTGATGGGCTTCAGAGTCCTGATCGACCTTGAGCGGTTCAAAGTATTCGAGCTGGTTGAGCCGGAGCAGGCTGTATTCCCAAAGCTGGGAGTTGTAGACCTGGCCTTCCTCAAGCATCAACTCGCGGCGAATGACCTTGTCGCGGGTGATGGTATTGCCTTGGAACTCGATGCGCGAGACATAGAACGGCTTGCCCTCATCGATGTCAACGACCAGCGAGACGGTCTTCTTGTCCTCGTCGAAGACGGGCTTGGGAATGGCGCCGAAGTTGATGTAGCCCGACTGTCCGTAGGCTTTTTTGAGATTCTCCAGGCCCTTGCCGACCAGCGTGGCATTGAACCATTCGCCGTCTTTGACCGCAAAAGTGGAGCGCAGGGCCTTTTCATTGCGGATGGCCTTGTTGCCGGTGAAGGTGATGGTGCCGAGGCGATAGCGCGCGCCCTCTTCGATGGGCATCAGAATATCGATGCGCTTGCCCTTGTTGGGCCGGAAGGTGAACCAGTTGAGGCCGCCCTGGTCGCGAATCTGCGTGCGGGGCTCCTCGATGGCGGTGTTGTAGTAGCCCTTGTCGCGATAGGCCTGGCGAACGCGCTCGGTGTCTTCCTCGAGCTTGCGGGCGTCGAAGGTCTGGGAAAAGATGTTCTCAAAGACGAGCGAATAAGGAATGCCGATGGGCTTCAGGTTTTTCATCGACCGCCTGAGAATGAGGCCACTCAGGTGCTCGTTGCCGGTGAATTGGATGTGGCCCACCTTGACCGTGGGGCCTTCCTTGATGTTGAAGTTCACCTGCACGGAGGCCGGGGGAATCGTCTTGACCTCGGTCTTGATGGTGGCGAACTGATGGCCGTGCTCTGAGAGCAGGTCCTTGATCACAGTCTCGGCCCGCTTGATCTTGGTGGGATCGTACTGGCTTTCGACACTGAGGCCGACCTTCTCCTTTTTGAAGCGGTCGAGCACATCGGACTGCGAGACGGCATTGAGCCCCTTGTAGTTGATCTCGCGGATGGTGGGCCTCTCCCGGACAAAGATGTTCAGGATGATGCCCTTCTCGGTGTCTTCGCGCTCGATGCGCACATCGTCAAAATAAGACGTGTTCCACAGCGAGTTGAAGTCGCGCTCGACGGAGATCGGGTCAAAGGTGTCGCCGGGGTGCGTAAAGAGCCGCGCGAGCACGGTCTCCTTGGGAATGCGCCGGTTGCCAATGACACGGATCGACTCGATGGTATCGGGCTGCTGAGCCACGGCTGCGCCGGCGGCAAGCATCAACGCGATCAGCGTCATCGTCCGCGCCATACGGCTCGTGGTCCGCAACGCGCGGGTGACGGGATTGTGCTTGATCTTCACCGGGCCAGAGCCCTGCGTTGAGCACACGTTCTGGTGCGGTCCATAGTTCACCATCAGGTTCGGCTTCACGGGAAGAATATCGCCACCCTCACTGCTAAAATCTGATCCTGCATCAAGGAAAGATTGATTATATTGGACCGCGCCCATCCGGCCCAAACCGGCAGGCAGCAATCGCTCCGAAATCATATCCATCCCCAGTATTCCCTGCCGCGCTTGCCGCCTTCGGACTCGGGCCGGTTCCCAATCTCCCTGATCAACTTCCCAGGATGATTCGAGACCCAATCCACAGTCTACCGGACGCGGCCGGGTTGGGAGGGGGTATCCATCCAATCGAAGTCAGGGTTCATCGTTTTTTAGACGCAGGCCGGGCGCACATGGCATCCTCTCTGTGCGGAGGATTCTGCAAAATGAGCGAAGCGATCGAGAACATTTACGGTTTTTCAGCTCCTCTGCTGGATGGGTGTGCCGGGGAGAGCCCGGTCAGCCTGGACCGGTTCAGGGGCCAGGTGCTGCTGATCGTCAACACAGCCAGCAAGTGCGGCTATACCCCGCAATATGCCGGCCTGGAGCGGCTTTACCTCGATTACAAGCAGCGCGGCTTCACGGTGCTGGGCTTCCCCTGCAACCAGTTCGGCGCGCAGGAGCCGGGTGGGGCGGCCGAGATCGGCTCATTTTGCGAGCGGAATTACGGGGTCAGCTTCCCGCTCTTCACAAAGATCGAGGTCAATGGCCCCAAAGCCCACCCACTCTATCAATATTTGAAGAGCGCCAAGCCGGGGATTTTTGGCACCGGGCGGATCAAATGGAACTTCACAAAATTCCTGGTGGACCGGGAAGGCGGGGTTGTCCGCCGCTACGCTCCAGCAACAGACCCCAAGACACTGTCTGCCGCCATTGAAGGGCTGCTCGACACGCAATAGTTCAAGCGCGGCTGGGGTTCTTTTCAATCGAATGTTTTCTGGAAATATCTTCGTGAATCCTCCTCTTTTCCCCCCTTTGGTTTTGGCCCCTGCGGTATTCTCTTTCTTACCGGGGCCTGCGATGTGGCCCTCTGAGCATCCGATAGGGTTGTGCCCAAAAATCTTCAGAATGGAGGCAGTGTGCGCCAAAATCTTCCCATGATTCTGATTCGGGTGATTGTGGGAGTGGTGTTCCTGCTTGAGGGCGTTCTGAAGTTTGTGCAGCCCGCCACGATGGGCGCGGGACGCTTTGCCGCGATCGGCCTTCCCTTCCCTCATTTGCTGGCGCCGCTGGTGGGTGGCATCGAGATCGGCTGCGGGGCCGCCATCCTGCTGAATTTTTTTGCCGGCGATGCCGCTATTTTCTTGCTGGCGGTCATTCTCACCGCCCTGATCTCCACCAAGATCCCGATCATGCTGGGCCGGCCGCTGGGGCCATTTACGCTGGCCAAGATGAACACCTACGGCTGGCTGACCTTCTTCCACGAGGCGCGCCTCGACCTGACAATGATCTTCGGGCTTCTGGCGATCGCCATCGATTCCGGCGTCAACATGGGCCACAAGAGACGCTGGTATCAGGGCCGGGGCTAGAGTCTGTCCGTAGCGAGCCGGGCTCATGAGCCCCCAGGCAGAACAATCACTTTTTCCTTCGCTCCGGTTCCCGTTGGGGAGTGAACTGATCTATCTTTTAATTTTTGTTGCACTTGTGCCGATAGTAAGCTCAAACGGCATCGCAGTCCTTCCTGCCGACTGCAAGGCCACAAAAGACTTTGCCTGACGGCAGAAAAGCAAACGGCCGCAGAAAGGGAAAGGTCGTCTCCATGTCCTCCATTGCTATCTTCGACGCCACAAGCAACTCAAACAGCTCAACCAGCACAACGCAGGCGGTCCAAGTCGGCGCCAAGCAGGAAGTAACGACAACCACCAGGGCCGCCGCAACCTCCAAGGAAGACACCGTCACGCTGTCTGCGGCGGCACAGGCCAAAATTCTGCACCAGTCAGGCCAGAGCGTTGCAAGCATCGCCTCTTCGCTAGGCACAGACACCAAGACGGTCGACGACTATCTTGGCATAACGGTCACCAATGCAATCAACGATGCACTGAAAGCTGCGACAGCCGCCAAGACATAACCGGTTCGTCTCAATCGAAGCGGTAGGCGCTGATGGCCGCGCCCATTGGCTCGTCAGTGAAGATGCGTCTTCCGGCGTCGTCTCCGCCGGCGTCTGCGGCCACCAGCAGCGGAATCAGGTGCTCTTCTCGGGGATGAGCGTAGACGGCATAGGGGGCCTCGCGCCAGTTGATCAGCGACAGATCGCGTTCGGCGGCAAGAGACTCGACGGCATGGGTCAGCCAGGCATCGAAGGCGCGGGCTCGCTCAAGAGTCTCGGGGCGAAGATAGGCGCGCAGGTTGTGAAAGCTCATGCCGCTGGCGACGATCAGCACGCCTTCATCCCGCAACGGAGCGAGCGCACGGCCCGCCGCCAGATGAACGACAGGATCGAGCGATGCGGCCAGCGAGAGCGTGACGACTGGAATTTGCGCCTCGGGGAAGGCGACTTTGAGCGGCACAAAGACGCCATGGTCGAAGCCGCGAGTCGAACTCACCGCCGCTGGCAAGCCTGCCTGCTGCAGCAGGTCTGCCGCGTGCTGGGCCAGTTCCGGCGAGCCGGGCGCAGGCCAGGTGAGCTGATAGGTGTGCGCGGGGAAGCCGGAGTAGTCGAAGATCAGCTCAGGATGGGCCGCGGCGCTGGCCGTGAAGGCCGACTCCTCCCAATGGCCGCTGATGACCAGAATCGCCTTGGGCGGCTCAGGCAGCGTGGCCGCAAGGCCTTCCAGAAACCGCTGTGTAGCATTCCATGTGTCGGCGGGGCCCCAGGTCCAATCCATAAAAAAGCAGGGGCCACCGCCGTGGGGTAGGAAGATTGCGGGCTGGCGTTGCGGGTTCGTGGACATGGGGCGAGCCTCCGGCATCGGATAGATATTTGTTCAAACAACTATCTATCCGATGCCCGAGTTGCCTCCGCGATTCAGGCTTTTCGGTCACTCCTCATACTTTCCCGCGAGCGCATAGACGTAGACCAGAAGCGCCACGCCGACGAAGGCCGGAACCAGCCCGACCAGATAGGGAGTGCCGGGATCCGAACTCATCATTGTCCTCAAAAAGATCACCGTCGCCGCACCTACCGCAACGCAGATGAGGCCACCGAGTTTTAGCCCTTCAAACTTCTTGATCCGCTCGAACCGGTTTTCTTCGCGCAGCAATTCGAGGGCTGCCTTGGCTCCCTCGCCGGAGGCCTCGGTGACGCGCCGGATGGTCTCGGCTTTATAGAAGGCCACGCGTTCCTTGTGCTGTTTATCGATCCAGGTCACGGTCGGAATGAAGACCACGAAGAGCGCCACTGCGCCGATGGACAGAAACATCCACAAGCCATTTACCGGGTTATCGAAGATCTCCAACATCAGATGTGCCATACAATCCTCCTTGTCTACTTGCAGGGGCTTTTGCCCTAACATCCGGTGGGACCGGAGAGCGGGCAAAGCGGTTGCATTTTTTTAAATTTGTTTTTTAGGAAGATAATGCAACCTGGCGGAAAAACATCGAGTCTCCACTCAAGAAGAGAGAGTGCCTTGAGCCCAACATCAACATGCGCCGCGAAAGACCAAGCCAGCGCCGATCTGGCCGACGTGGAGCGCGTGCTGGCCGGCGAGGTGCGGGCCTTCGAGGGGATCGTGCGCCGCTGGCAGGGGCCGTTGGTGAACATGGCGTGGCGGTATTGCCGCGACCGCGGACGCGCCGAGGAGATGGCTCAGGAGGCATTCATCAAGGCTTGGCGCGGGCTGGCTCAGTGGCGGCGCGAAGGGAGTTTTTCGACCTGGCTGTTTGCGTTGGCCACCAATGTCTTTCGTTCGGAGCTGAAGCGCTTCCCTACTGAGACGCTGCCTCTGGAGGATGCTCCTGAACCCGCCGGACCAGCCTCTCAGCACCAAGACCTCGAAGATCGAGGACTGAGCGAAGCAGTGAGACGCGCTGTGCTGGCTCTGCCCTCGCGCTATCGCGAGCCGGTGATTTTGTATTACTTTCATGAGCAGGATGTGGCTGCGGCAGCGCGCAGCCTGGGCTTGCCCGAAGGAACCGTGAAAGCTCGGCTCTCCAGGGCGCGGGCACTGTTGCGACAGCGCTTTCCGCAGCTCGAAGGCGAGGAGGTTTCCCACCCTTCGCAAACTGCGCGAAGGATGGGGCACCCAAAAGCTTTTGAGGACGAGATTGAAAGTGAGACGGGAAAGGAGGCCATCAATTGAAGCCAGCCAAGAAAGTTCGCACCGAGATGAATGTGGATGTGAGCCGCCGGATCGACGCAAAGATCGACACGATTCTGGCCACGGAAGAGGAGTTGATTCCCTCTTCTGGCTTCCTGGCCTCGGTGATGGAGCGCGTCGAGGAAGAGGCCGCCGCGCCAGCGCCTATTCGCTTTCCATGGAAGCGTGCCATTCCCGGCATTGTGCTTGCGACTGGTGTCTTCGGCTGGGGGGCGGTGGAGATGATTCGCCTTGGATTGCCCGCAGTACGCTCACTCACGTTCACACCGCCGCAACTCTCGGCAGGTTCGATGCATTCTGTCGAGTCGGTGGGCTGGGTGGCGCTGGCGCTGGGCGTCTCGCTGGTCAGTTGGCTCTTCTCGCGCCGGTTGGCCGGCCGGGGCGGACTGCTGTAAGCCCGGCGGGGCGGGAATCGACCGCGATATACTCGATGCATCTTCTCTGAGGCGTTTTTTCTGGTCACTTTGGCCTCGCCGGTATGGGGAGACCGTCTTGAGCCCCTGCGCCGAGAGCAGATTGCGGGTGTGCCGTTCACGTGAGGAATCCCAGTTTGAAGCTCTTGCAGAAGCGTTGGATCTTTGGAGTTTGGCTGCTTTTGATCGCAGCTTTTTCTTTCCTGCACGCCCTGCATCTCAGCGCCGACTTTCCCAACCACACGCAGTGGTTCATGGATTGGGCCAAATATACCGACGAGGGCTGGTACGGCAACGCCGCCATTCGCGCCCATCTCTTCGGCAACTGGTATCTGCCGGGGGACTTCAATCCCGCTCCGGCGCTGCCGCTGTGGCCTTTTCTCGAGTGGGTGCTCTTCTTCTTCACCGGGGTCTCGGTCGAGGCGGCGCGTGGGCTGGCCGTCGGTTTTTTTTGCTGCAACCTGCTGCTGAGCTATCTGCTGCTGCGCGCGAGAGCTCCGCGCTGGGTGGCGATGCTGGCTGTGACCTTGATCGTGACCAGCCCGTTTGTCTACTGCTTCAGCCGGCTGGCGATTCTGGAACCGATGCTGACCACTCTCACGCTGGCCGCATTGAATCTCGCGATCCGGCTGCCGCGGATGCGCAGGCCGATAGCCGCTTCGGCTGCCATTGGACTGCTCTTCACGCTGATGATGCTCACCAAGACCACCGCCGTCTTTCTGTTGCCGGCGCTGGGCTGGGCAATGCTGGTGCCGCTGTGGGGCAACCGCAAGCTGGCGTTGCGTTCGACTGTCGCTGCGGGCGGCGTCTTTGCAGCGACGTATGGCCTCTGGATGGCGCTGATCATTCACTATGGCCTGCTGGCCGATTACAAATATCTCTTTTTCGTCAACAAATACGACAAGCCGAAGGAATTCTACTGGCCACTGCTCAGCCTTTGGTGGTCCTTTCACGGCGGGCTGTGGGTGGGTCGCATTCTGGTTCCGCTGGCGGGGCTGGTGACTGTGGTGGTGATCGCTGGGGCGGCGATGGCCTTGCTGCAGCCGGATTCAGCGATCACGCGACGCAACCCGAAGGTGCGGGCGCTGCTGGTGGACCCGGTCTTTGGCGCTTCGATTCTGGCTGTCGGCGGCTATCTCTTCTTCATGACCTACCAGAATCATCCTCAGCCTCGCTACTTTGCCGTGGTGGCCTTCTTCAGCTTTTTCCTGGTAGCGCTGGGCGCGGGGGCGCTGCTCTCGACGGCCAATCCGGCTGGGGAAGGCTGTCGACGCCATTCGCCGGAGTCGCTCTTTGGCTGGGCTGTCGTGGCACTGGCCAGCCTTACCGCCGCCTTCAACGGCTACCAGACGCTGAACTACGCCACCCATCCCGAGTACACCTTTGTGAGTGCGGCTCAGCGGCTGACTCAATATATAGATGCCCACCCGAACGGCAACCGCCTGCTGGTCTCGATCAGCGGCGACCAGATCAGCATGGTCAGCCACCTGCCGGCGCTGTGCGACGACTTCGGAACCCCCAGTCCCGCGTATCCGGACCTGGTGACGAAGCTGGCGCGCTACCAGCCCGGCTGGTGGGCCACATGGAACGACATCGACCCAGGGACGCTCGAAGACATCCATACGCACTTTTCGCTGGAACAGGTGGCCAGCTTCCGGGCCTTCGACGACCCGGAGCGCAACGTGCTGGTTCTCTTCAAGCTGCACCCGCTTCCGGGAGGCAAGACTCGCTCTCCAGGCGACCAGAATCTGCAACTTCCGCTCCCCGGCGACAAGATCGAGATTTCCATCGAGTAGCGCACAAATCGCAAAGTTGTGTTCCATCTTGGATCTTCGCTTCCCGTTCCCGGAAGTACGCTGGAATCGGTGTGATTGCAATCACTCGACAGTGCACTATTCGGGTGATAGCCTTCGGATGACTATTTTTGCGGAAAATGCTCGTCGTCTTTTCCGATTTCCGTTCGCCGTAAGCCATCAGCAATTCAGCTTGAAATTAGCTTGGGAGGATTTGTGACTGTTCAGTATGGGGTGTATTTCTTTCTGGCCGCCAGCGCGCTTTCGCTCGTTGCGGCCTTCAATTTTGAACGCGCCAAGACATGTCTGAAGCGCCAGTACAAGACGGTGGCGGCCCTCCTGGGCATGCTGCTTGTTCCGGCCCTTGCTAACGCGCAGGAAGCCGGCGGCGGCGAAGCCAGCCTGAAGCTGCCGGATCTGTCGGTCGTGAATCATTTCGGCCTGAGCGGACCCGCTCTGTTGATGGTCGGTCTGGCATTCTGCGCCCTCGGCCTGATCTTCGGCCTGGCGATTCTTGTGCAATTGAAGAATTTGCCGGTTCATAAATCAATGCGCGAAATGTCCGAGCTGATCTATGAGACCTGCAAAACGTATCTGATCACGCAGGGCAAATTCATCATGCTGCTCTGGGTCTTCATCGCGGTCATTATCTCGGCGTACTTCGGCTGGCTGTCACCGGTGGGAAATGTCGCGGTCACCCTGCCCATCATTCTGCTGTTCAGCCTGGTCGGTATCGCGGGCAGCTACGGCGTGGCGTGGTTCGGCATCCGCGTCAACACCTATGCGAACTCGCGCGTGGCCTTCGCTGGCCTGAAGGGCAAGCCCTATCCGCTCTTTGCGATTCCGCTGAAGGCGGGCATGAGCGTCGGCATGATGCTGATCTCGGTCGAACTGCTCATCATGCTCTTCATCCTTCTCTTCGTTCCGGCTGCGTATGCGGGTCCCTGCTTCATCGGCTTCGCTATCGGCGAATCCCTCGGCGCGGCGGCTCTGCGTATCGCCGGCGGCATCTTCACCAAGATCGCCGACATCGGCTCCGATCTGATGAAGATCGTCTTCAAAATCAAGGAAGACGATGCCCGCAACCCTGGCGTCATCGCCGACTGCACGGGCGACAACGCGGGCGACTCAGTTGGACCCTCGGCTGACGGCTTTGAAACCTATGGCGTTACCGGCGTGGCCCTGATCACCTTCATCCTGCTGGCTGTCAAGAGCCCCGTGACGCAGGCCGAACTGCTGATCTGGATCTTCGTCATGCGCGTAGCGATGCTGCTGTCCAGCTCCGGCGCGTACTTCCTCAACGGCATTATCGCCAAGGTGAAATACGGCAACGCTGACGAAATGGACTTCGAGGCCCCGTTGACCTCGCTGGTCTGGATCACCTCCATCGTTTCTATCGCCCTGACGTACATCGTCTCCTACCTGATGATCCCCGACCTCGCCGGTGACCCAACGCTGTGGTGGAAGCTGGCTTCCATCATCTCTTGCGGAACCCTGGCAGGCGCGCTGATTCCTGAGCTGGTCAAGGTCTTCACCTCCACCAACTCGGCCCACGTGCAGGAAGTGGTCACCAGCGCCAAGGAAGGCGGCGCGTCCTTGGGAATTTTGTCGGGCCTGGTTGCCGGCAATATGTCGGCCTACTGGCTGGGATTGAGCATGGTCGCTCTCATGGGACTGGGCTACTACTTCAGCATGATCGGCGGATCGATGGATCTCATCATGCTGGCACCCGCCGTCTTCGCCTTTGGTCTGGTTGCCTTCGGCTTCCTGGGCATGGGACCGGTCACGATCGCCGTCGATTCTTACGGCCCGGTGACCGACAATGCGCAGTCCGTCTATGAACTGTCGCTGATCGAAACCATTCCTGGAATTGAAGCCGAGTTGAAGAAGGACTTCGGCGTCGATGCCAAGTTCGAGCGCGCCAAGTACCTGCTGGAAGCCAACGATGGAGCCGGCAACACATTCAAGGCTACGGCCAAGCCGGTGCTGATCGGAACCGCCGTTGTGGGCGCAACCACGATGACCTTCTCGATCATCATGGCCCTGACCGACGGTCTGAAAACCAATGTTGACAAGCTCTCTCTGCTGCACGCGCCCTTCATGCTCGGGCTGATCTGCGGCGGCGCGGTGATCTTCTGGTTCGCCGGCGCTTCCATGCAGGCCGTCACCACCGGCGCTTACCGCGCGGTTGAGTTCATCAAGAAAAACATCAAGCTGGAAAACGTCGAGAAGGCTTCGGTGGAAGACAGCAAGAAGGTGGTCGAGATCTGCACCAAGTACGCCCAGAAGGGTATGTTCAATATCTTCCTGGCCGTCTTCTTCGCCACCCTCTCGTTTGCGTTCATGGAGCCGTTCCTCTTTGTCGGCTACTTGTTCTCGATTGCGATCTTCGGCCTCTATCAGGCGATCTTCATGGCCAATGCCGGCGGCGCCTGGGACAATGCCAAGAAGGTTGTCGAGGTTGACCTGAAGATGAAGGGTACGCCGCTGCACGATGCAACCGTGATCGGCGACACCGTTGGCGATCCGTTCAAAGACACCTCCTCGGTGGCCATGAACCCGATCATCAAGTTCACGACCCTGTTCGGATTGCTGGCTGTCGAGTTGGCCGTCAAGATGACGGTAAGCAACCCGATACTGGTTCACGTGCTGACCGTCGTATTCTTCCTGGTGTCGGCCTTCTTCGTGCACAGGTCGTTCTATGGCATGAGGATCGAGACCAAGGAAAGCAACTAACTGCTTTTCTTCAGCTTTAGACCACACCGCTCCTGACTGGCGGACAACTGAAAGATCCGGCGGCCCCATGCGATCCAGCATGGGGCCGTTCGGTTTTTGGGGCGGGTTGGCGGCCTATGGAATGGCAAGACCAAAATACATTCTGGCCGTGTCCAGAATGCCGTCGCGTGTCATCACTCCATACTCAACATGCGGCGGCTTGCCGGGAGCGATGAAGTAATACCCAACACGCGTTTTGCCCGCCCGAAATCTCAACAGCCGTTTGCCTGTGCGGATTCTGAACGAACGGGAGTCTGTCTGGCGGAAGTCAACTCCTGCCTTTTGAAGAGGATCGTGCACTTCACTGTTGTATGCCTGAAAGTCACTGAGTACCTCGTTGGTGTCGGGGTCGCTCTCCATCTCTTTGTCCGTTACGTGTCTGAAAAAAGCCACGATAGTGGGACCGTGGATTGCGAAGACCGGCGCTGGCTTGGGGGTACTCTGTGCGTTTCCTATGCCGGCACAAAGAGCGAAAAAGGCAAGAATCCAGAGAATCGGCTTCATGCTGGCAAGTTTACGCCCTGGTTTTGGAGCCGATGAGTCGATAGTCTTCTCGCCCGATCTAATCGGGCAGAGGTTGGCCCCCGAATCTCCACATCTGCACAGATTTCCGCTTGATCTGCACCGGTTTTGCGCCTTGTCCCGCTCTTCGGAGAGGACTAGGCTTGAAGTTGAGGGAGAGCTAGTCCGAGAGCCGGCGTTGCACCGGAATTGAGGCAACTTGGGCGGGCGAAAATCCGCGCCCTGCAAGGGGCTCTGGAGCTTTCCACAGCCAACTGCCTTTGTTTTGAAAGTAGATGCGGGGAATGCAAAGAAAATACTAGATATTGTGGTTTTTTGTTGACAGGCACCACAGACAGCGGTATTTTTTCATCTGCGGCTGTAAACGGACTGTAACGAATCTCCAGGGGGAATGTCCCGCGAGAGGCCGCTCGAACGAAGAAGACTCGCGGCACATTCCAATCCCCGTTTTCCCGTTCTTTGCCAGAGATTTACGTCGACTTGCCCCAGGCTGCCACGCGCCGGGGAGGGCCGCAGATTTTCCGAATTTAGATTGAGAGGGTTCCATGAACGAGATTCAGAATCAGAGCACTACCGCCGTCCCACAGGCTTCCCAGACCCAGCGGGGACTGATCTTTACACGCCGCTTTACCACCGAGGGCGTTTCGCCTTACGACGAGATCCAATGGGAGAGTCGCACTGCGTCGATTACCGACCAGAAGGGCAACACGATCTTTGAGCAGAAGAATGTCGAGGTGCCGGTCGACTGGTCGATGACCGCGACCAACATTGTGGCATCGAAGTATCTGCACGGCAAGCTGGGCTCGCCGGAGCGGGAGACCGGCGTTCGCCAACTGGTGAGCCGCGTGGCGGAGACGATCCGAGACTGGGGCATGACCGGTGGCTACTTTGCCACTGTCGAGGATGCTGTGATCTTCCACGATGAGTTGGCACACATGCTGCTGACCCAGAAAGCGGCCTTCAACTCGCCGGTCTGGTTCAACGTAGGCTGCGACCGCCTGGAGCCCGATGCGGAGGGCCAGAACTGGCACTGGGACCCGGCGACGGGTGGCGTGCGCTTCTCCGCCACGGGATATCACAATCCGCAGTGCTCGGCCTGCTTCATCAACTCCGTCGAGGACTCGATGAGCGGCATCATGGACCTGGCGCGGACCGAGGCGATGCTCTTCAAGTTCGGCTCGGGAACGGGGACGAACTTCAGCTCGCTGCGTTCAAGCCATGAGTCGGTCTCGGGCGGCGGGACAGCGAGCGGGCCTTTGAGCTTCATGCGCGGCCTCGACGCCTTTGCGGGAGTCATCAAGTCGGGCGGCAAGACGCGCCGCGCGGCCAAGATGGCGATCCTGAACGCCGAGCACCCCGACATCATCGACTTCATCGAGTGCAAATCGAAGGAAGAGGCCAAGGCTCACTCGCTGATCAAGGCCGGCTATGACGGCTCGGGGCCGGACTCCGAGGCCTTCTCGTCGATCTTCTTCCAGAACGCCAACAACTCCGTTCGCGTGAGCGACGAGTTTATGCGCGCCTACGAGAGCGATGGCGAGTTCACGACCTACACGGTCAAGGGCCATGAGCCGGTTGAGACCATGAAAGCGCGCACGATCATGCACAAGATCGCCGATGCGACCTGGCACTGCGGCGACCCCGGCATGCAGTTCGACACGACGATCAACAAGTGGCATACATCGAAGAACTCGGCGCGCATCAATGCTTCGAATCCCTGCTCGGAGTACATGTTCCTGGACAACTCGGCCTGCAACCTGGCCAGCTTTAACCTGATGAAGTACGTCACGCCGTCGGGCGGCTTCGACATTCCCGCCTACCGGCACTCGATCTCTGTGCTGATCACGGCGATGGAAATCCTGGTGGACAACTCGGGTTATCCCACCGAGATGATCGCCAAGAACTCGCACGACTACCGCCCGCTGGGAATTGGCTATGCCAACCTGGGGGCGCTGCTGATGGCATTTGGACTGCCCTACGATTCGACGGCCGGCCGCAATCTGGCCGCCGCGTTCACAGCCATTCTGACCGGACAGGCCTACCTGCAATCGGCGATCATCGCGGCCAACTGCCCGTCGATTACCTCGGCAACGCCGCTGACCGCCAGTGTAGAACACCAGGGCGGCGCCTGCCCCGGCTTCTATGTAAATCGCGAGCCGTTCCTCGACGTGATCCGCATGCACCGCGCCGAGGTGAACAAGATCGGCACGACGAGCAAGAGCGGCGAGCCCTTCAATGTGCCGCAGCTTGACGCGCTGATCGACGCCAGCCGCGAGTGCTGGGATATGGCGCTGGTCTACGGAGAGAAGTATGGCTACCGCAATTCGCAGACCTCGGTTCTGGCTCCCACCGGCACGATCGGTTTCATGATGGACTGCGATACGACGGGCATCGAGCCGGATCTGGCGCTGGTCAAGTACAAAAAACTGGTAGGCGGCGGCAATATCAAGATCGTCAACAACACGGTGCCGGCCGCGCTCTTCAAGCTGGGCTACAAGGACGACGAGGTCAACGCCATCGTCAGCTACATCGATGCGACGGGAACGATTGAAGGCGCGCCCGGCGTGAAACCCGAGCACCTTGCAGTCTTCGATTGCAGCTTTAAGCCGCTGAAGGGCACTCGCACGATCCATTACATGGGCCACATCAAGATGATGGCCGCCACTCAGCCGTTCCTCTCGGGCGCAATCTCGAAGACTGTCAACCTGCCCGAAGAGGCCACGGTCGAGGAGATCGCCGAGGCCTACGCCGAGAGCTGGCGTCAGGGCATCAAGGCCGTGGCCATCTACCGCGACGGCTCCAAGGGCACGCAACCGCTGAACACCAGCATGGACGCAAAGCGCGAGTCTTCTCCGCTGGACGTTGCCGCCGGGCGCGTACTGGCTCAGATGGCAGCCGGGCAGCCCGCCGCCGCCGCCGACCTGAAGATGCTGGAGGCCAATGCCGGCGAAAAGCTGGAAGTGACCGCCAAGCCGGTTCTGCTGGCCGCTACAGCCTTCCAGAAATCTCTGGAAGAGATTGCGCGGGTTGCCGCCAAGCCGGTCCCGTCCGTAGCCGCGTCTGACTCCGCGCTGGAGGCTGGCAATAACGAAGTGCAAGATCTCAACGGGCCGCCTCGCGCTGTTCGCCACCGGTTGCAGGATGAGCGCGCCTCGATCACGCACAAGTTCTCCATCGCCGGTCATGAAGGGTACATCACGGTGGGACTCTACCCCAGCGGCCAGCCGGGCGAGATCTTCATCAAGATGGCCAAGGAGGGCTCGACGGTCTCGGGGTTGATGGATTCCTTCGCCACCTCGATCTCGATCGCCTTGCAGCACGGCGTTCCGCTGAAGGTGCTGTGCGAGAAGTTTGCGCACACGCGCTTCGAGCCCTCGGGCTGGACCGGCAATCCGCAGATCGGCTTTGCCAAGAGCCTGATGGACTACATCTTCCGCTGGCTCAACCTGCGCTTCCTCTCTGGCACGCAACTGTCGCTCTTTGCCGGACTGGCTCCGCAGGCCTCGCAACTGCCCGCGCCGCCGACGATGATTCCCGAGGTCGAGCCGGAGGAAGAACTCTCCGCCTCGACCGGGAATCTGGCCAAGCTGGCCGAAGAAGTGGCTTGGCGGCTGCATCAGGTGAGCAACCAGGCCGGTGAGAGCTTTGGAAATCCGGGAACTGCGGGAGGCGGCATCGCTCCCGAGGCGGAGCAGGGCATGTCGATCAACGCCGGAGCTGCCGAGGAGCCAAGCCTGACCGACCGTGGCATCTATCACGCGGCCGACGCAATGCGCGATATGTACGAGATGGGCGACGCGCCGAGCTGCTCGGTCTGCGGCGCCATCATGGTCCGCAACGGCAGTTGCTACCGCTGCATGAGCTGCGGCTCGACGAGTGGATGCAGCTAGAACTCCAACGGGACAATCGACACAACAGGAAAGGGCTCGGCGAAGGCCGGGCCCTTTCTCTGTTACCAAGCGGAAATCTTGCTACAAAATCACTTCTGCCTCGTCGGCCTGCTTGACCGGTTCGACGATCTCCCTGGCCGGATCGATGGTGTGAAAGCCTTCGGTTTTAGCGGCTTCAAGCAGTTGCGCCGAGGCGGAGACGAAGATGATCTCTGTGCCCTGGAACATGTCGCGGGCCACCAGCGCCGCGCCGAGCTGTAGTGCGTCCGGCCAGCGCAGCGTGGTGCGGTCGATGAGTTGCCGCGCGGCCTCAAGGACAGCCGGATTGAGCGGCTCCTGGACCATACGCGCGGCTTCGAGGCGCAGGCTGTCGAGCGCGGCGGCGGAGTCTTCAATGGAGATGCCGCCAGATTTTTCGCGCCGGCGGATCGCCGCGTAGACCTCAAGCGGCGTGGAGGCGGAGATCAGCTTGCGATTGTCCTCGACGGCCTCCATGAGGCGGATGAGGGCGTCAGTTCCCTGCTCCTGGACGAAGAGCTTGGCGAAGGCCGTGGCCTCAAGAAAGTAGCAGCTCACAGGTTCCCCCGTTCCTCTTCGATTGCCTCTTCAATTGACTCGCCGTGGACGGCGACCGGATGGAAGCGCTGGGCCTCCTCAGGGATGCCGGCCTCGGCGCGATTGAGGCGAATGGTGGTGGTGGGATAGGCGGGTGTCTTGGGGTTGGCGATCTTGCTGGTGAGCACGACACCGCGCTGAATGGCCTCGGCGAGAACGGTCTGGCGCGAGTCGGGATGCTGATTCCAGCGGAAGGCTTTGCGCGGCAGGAAGGAATCGCGGAACCACTTGAGAGCGATGAAGGCATGACCACCGCGTTCTGCCTCGGCCAGCGCTGCGCAGAGCTCTTTCACGCGGGCATCGAGATCGGCGGGAATGATGGCTTCCTGTCCATCGTCGTCTTCGTCATAGGATTGGTCCGCGGTACGCGGCGCGCGCACGGGACGAAGAGCCTCAGTTCCATCGATGCGCTCGAAGTAGACGCGCACCTCGTCTTCTTCCGGTGACCAGGAGTCGGCCATGGCGTTGCGGCGCTTGCTGCGGCCGTTTTCGCCGCACAGCTCGACGATGGCCTGATAGCCCGGAGGCGCCAGAAACTGCAAGGCGCGGGCCAGGCCGGGGTCGTTGGATTCGCCCAGCTCGTTGAGGGCTTCTTCGATGATCTCTTCCGCGTCGGGAATGCTCAGACTGGAAACATCTACGCTACTTTGAATTGCTTTTGTCGATTTCATACTTTCTTCTCCGTATGCCGCTTCCCATCCACTGCCAGATGGCCTCCGGTGGCTTTCAGAAGCCTCATTCCAGAGTCCGGCCGCGTGGATTTGAGAGAGCAGCCCTAGTTTTAAACTTCACTCATCACGGCAGCGATTCGCCTGCCACTACCTTTGGTTACGGGCCGCACAGGATGCAACCCAACCATGCTTCAAGTTACTGATTGATTCAATTGAAGGGCGTCGATCTATATCAGCCAACTGGATGCCGCCCTTGTTATTTTCCGCTGAAGTTAAAGGTTCATAGCACTTAGAGGGCTTTTCGCCTGGCTCAAGGCCATCTTCTCTTGTCTCTTCGAACCCAGATGAATTTGCGAAAACCGCAGGCAATTCCTCTGTTTAAAGCTATACATCCCAAGTGTACTCGATCAAAACAGCTTGCCGGCGTGAAGCCAACAAGCACCGTCAGCGCCTTTGCCTCCCCGGAACTAGCCGGCGGAAGGGCAGTAGCGCTGCCGCGACAATTCTAACCGGGCGGTTCGCTCCTTACAATAGAAGATATGCGCCGCTGCTTATCTTTGTTTTTGTTTATTTGCCTGGTTTCAACCGGAACGCACGCCGATTCGGCTTTTGACCTCTCCGGGCCCAAGGTGGATGTGCGCGTAAAACGAGGCGAGGTGACGCTGCCGATTGGCGAGACGCCGAACCTGCAGGCGGGAGACCGGCTCTGGATTCACCCGGATCTGCCCGAAAGCCAGTCGACCCGTTATGTTCTGATCGTTGCTTTCCTGCGCGGCGCAACGAATCCTCCGCCGCCCGAGTGGTTTACGCGCGTGCAGACCTGGGACCGCGCCGCTCGCGAGGAAGGCGTCTTCGTTACAGTGCCGGATGAGGCGCAGCAGGCGCTGATCTTTCTCGCACCGGAGACAAGCGGGGGCTTCAACACGCTGCGCACGGCAGTCCGCGGCCGGCCTGGGGTTTTTGTTCGCGCCGTGCAGGACCTGCAGGCCGCCAGTTGGGACCGCATGAGGCTGGACGCCTATCTGGCCGAGATAAAGGTCACCTCGCAGACCGATCCGGCTCTGCTCAAAGAACGCACCGAGAGAACGGCACGCAGTCTGGGCATCCGGCTCGACCAGCAGTGCTTTGACAAGCCGAGCGACCAGCAGGCTCCCTGCCTGGTGCAGCACACCGAGGGCCTGGTGCTGGACGATGCCAATGTGCAATCGCGGGTGGAGCAACTGGCGAATGGGTCGACGGGCAATTTGATGAACCAGCTTAGTTACTCGCCGATGGGCGGAGCTGGCATGTATAGCGCCTATGTCGGGGCCATTGTGGATACGGCCAAGATCCTCGCCTCGCTGCGCACGGCGCATTTCCAGTACATTCCCGCGCTTGCGCTTCCCGCTAAAGACACCCTGAATCTGCGCCTCAATGTGCCGCCGTCGTTTCGCGACCCAAAGTCGGTGGTTGTGGTTGCGCTGCCGCCAGTTGGCGCAGCCAAGCCTCCGCCGTTGCATCCAGTCAATCCGGCCGAGGTGTATTGCGCTCAGAAGCCCAGCCTGGTACTGCCGGCCGAGGGCGCGCCGCTGATCTTTGCCACTGAGCTGGCCCACGATCTCAAGCTGCGCGTTACCGAGACGCATGGCAGCAAGAAAAATCCAGCCGCCCCGGCGGATCTGGCAGTTCAGGCCGATCCCTCGCTGGGGGGCTTGGTGCTCTCGCAATCCGCTCCCGCCCTTCCGGCGGACGAGCTGACAGGCGTAGTGCACGGCAAGTGGGGATTTGACGACTGGGAGGGCCCTCGCTACCACCTGCGTGCAGCCCTCGCCGGCAAATGGGCCGTGGCGGCGGCCGACCAGTCTGCTCTCGTGGTGGGCCGCGAGGACTTGCTCCACATCGAGGGCGAAAACTCCCTGTGCGTAGAACGGATTGAGGCGCAAGCTGCCAAGGGAAGCCCGGTGAAGCTGGTCTGGAAGTCTCCTAAGCCAGAACAACTGGAGGTAGCTGTACCCCTGAAAGATGCTGCGCCAGGGCCGGTCAGCCTGAAGATTTATCAGTATGGGCTGGAAAAACCGGACGAGCTAGCCTTGAAGGCCTATGTGGAGGCCGCTGCGCTCGACAGCCTCACATTGAGCGTCGGCGACACAGAGGCGCTGCTCAAAGGCAACCGTCTGGACGAGGTGGCCAAGGTGAGCCTGAACGAGATCGTGCTGACTCCGGCCACGCTCACTCGCGTGAAGGACTTTGATCAGTTGACTCTTACTGCCGGCAGCTCGACCTCTGGGCTGAAGCCAAACGTGCGCGCCTTTGCCAGCGTGCAGTTGCAGGATGGCCGCGTCCTGCGCGTTCCGGCGAGCATTGAGCCGCGCCGGCCACAGGTCACACTACTGAGCAAAGCAAGCCAGGAGGAGCCCTCCACTACGTCGTCGCCCGTGCGTTTGGGCAGCCCCGATGACCTGCCCGTCGACCGGCGGCTGGTCTTTTTTCTGCGATCCGGAGTGCCTGCTAATTTTTCGCGCGATGAAAAGATCGAGGTGGCCGCAGTGGACGGCAGCTTCCATACGATACTTGGACTGGCAGATGGCAGCTTGATGCTGGCGGATGCAAAGACGGCCATGGGCACTGTGGACCCGCTGGCCCGTTTCGGACCCTCGGCCTTTGGCCCGCTGCGGGTGCGCGCTCTCTCGGCCGATGGAGTTGAAGGCGATTGGCTGGCGCTGGGAACGCTGGTAAGGCTGCCCGGCTTCAAGGAATTGCACTGTCCGCGATCCCCGGCCAAGGCCTGCGTGCTGACCGGGACGAATCTCTTCCTGGCTGCGTCGATTGCCGCGACACAAGAGTTCTACAACGCCACGGAGATCCCACTGGAGTTTACCGGGACGCAACTAAGCGTGCCGCATCCGGTGAATGGGACACTCTATCTGAAGCTGCGCGACGACCCGGAGACGGTGCAGATGCTCACATTGCCAGTGCTGCCGATGGCCACATCCGCAGCAGGACAAACCAAAGCTGCGGCTGCAGTGGCGACACCGCCGATGCCCGCGAAGACGGGGCCGTGAGTGCGGGCTAAGTTTCAAGTAAGGGACAAAATGCAAATGGGTGCTCACTCAAGCCGCAAAGACCAGAGCGCGGCTAGCGTGGGCACCCATGAAATTGCAGGAACTATAAAGGCTATTTAGTTGAAATAGGCCTTGTTCTTGTCGGCAAACCCGGCCTTGTCGGCTGGCAGATCGTCGAGCGAGAAGATCGCATTCGAGGGGCAGACCGAGGCGCAGTTGCCGCAGTCGATGCACTCGTCGGGGTTGATGAAGAGCTGGGAGACGCCAGCAGCATCGCCGGCCGAGGTGGGTGCGATGGCGGCGGTTGCGCACTCAGTCGCGCAAACAAAGTCCATGGTACAGGCATCGGTGATTACATAAGCCATGATGAAAGCTCCTGGGGTCGCTTGGGCGCTCCGGGCGCCTGCGCCAACCCATTCAGGGTATCGAGTTTCGGGCCTCTGACTCCGTGACTCAGATCACACTTCGGCCCGCGTTTCCGATTATGGGACGCGGCCAGGAAGCTGTTCCTAGCTTCCTGAACCGCCCAAAGACCGCCGCAATCTCATCAAAAACCAGCCCGGATCATGCTCAACTCCGCCTGCGCCACCTGGACGCGCGCCAAGCCAACCGGTTCGCCATAGTGATCGGCAAGCTGCGCGGCAGCATTGTCTTCATCGAGATAGGGTCGAACGGCAGCCAGCTTGACGCTCGATTGAGCGGCCATGCGCGCGACGGCGGCCTTGCTGGAGACGGAGCTGACCAGCGCCAGCATCGCGATGACAACCGTTCCCACAGCGTTGATTGCGTTCAGCACATGCTGCTGGCTGTTGAGGTTGGTGATCCTGGCAGCCGACAAGAGTGAGGCATTGACCTGTTGCTCGAAGACGGCCACTGCAGTCTGCAACTGAGCCAGCACAGAGGCCGTGGGATTGGCAAGATAAGCCTTGGCCTGGGCCACCAGCACATTGGAGGCCGCATCAAAGCCCGCCGTTGCCGCGGCAAAGATCGGCGCATCGGCAGGGGCCAGCAAGGCAGCGATCGAGTCAACCGTCGAAACCGCACTTTGAAGCGCCGGTGTCCAGTTCACGATCTCCTGGGCTACGGTCTTTGCCGAGCAGCCGCCGATGAAGGGCAAGGGCAGCAGCAAGGAAATCAGCGCCCAGACGCCGAGCTTGGCGGTCGAGTTAGCAGAGTCAGCGTTGTTCGCGGAGTTAGCCGGGTCGCGGGCCAGCAGACCAAGCAGAGCGGTGGCCAGGCCGCTCACCAGAGTGATCACAGAGCCGTTACCGGCTGAACCGAGTGTGATGCCCTGCTGTGACAGCGCGCTGCCAATGGTCACGACAGCAATCAGCAGCCCGGTGACCGATGTCTTCGGGTGCTTCCAGATATTTGAGATGGATTTCATGCGCAAAGCTCCTTGCATGGAAAAGGCGGCCACAGGCCGCCCTTGTTTTCATTGAATTTGGAGGCGCGAGAGAGGCTTAGCTTCATTTCGCGCAAAAGAAAATCGAGACCGGCGGCGGGCACCCTTCCGGGCCTGCTGCTGGTCTCGATTGATTGCATCTCCCCGAATTCGAGCGACGCTGTGGTTGCAGCTCAAGCTCGCGGCGGAGAGCCGCACTTTTGCAGACTTGAGACGGTCCCGACCCCCGGAACCCATCCGCTGGGGGAGGGTGAAAACCTTCTCCTGGCTCGGTGTTTCCGTCTCTTGCCTGTCTACTTCTAAGCCTACGTTCGTTGCAGATATTATCGGCAAAAGCCGAGAAGAGTTTAATAACTCAGATTCAAAGGACTTATAAGACGAGAGAGAAGGTCGGCGCCTTGACAGTGGAAATCTTCCGAAAAAAGTGGGCTACAAATTTCGCTTTATGAATTGCCGACCACGGATCTCGTATTCACCACTAGAGACGCGGGCAATCGCTTCGGAGTAGGCGATGTGCTCCTCGACCAGAATGCGGTCGGCAAGCGAGTGCGCGTCGTCTGAGTCGAGCACTGGAACGGCACGCTGCAAAATGATGGCTCCGTGGTCGAGATCTTCATCGACAAAGTGCACCGTGCAGCCGGCCACTTTGACGCCGTAGTCGAAGGCCTGCGCCTGCGCGTCGAGGCCCGGAAAGGACGGCAGCAGCGAGGGATGAATGTTGAGAATGCGATTGGGAAATGCGGCGATGAACTCGGGCGAGAGCAGGCGCATGTATCCGGCGAGACAGACCAGATCGACGCGATGTTCGCGCAGACAGGCGATGACGTCGGCATCGTGCTCGGCGCGCTTGCGGCCCTTTGATACGAAGACTGCGTGCGGCAGAGATTTTTCTTGGGCGGCTTGCAGGCCGCCGGCCTCGGCTACATTCGAGATGACGACGGCGATCTCGACGCCGTTGAGACGACCCGCGCGGATGGATTCGGCGATAGCGAGGAAGTTGGAGCCGCGGCCGGAGAGGAGAATGCCGAGTTTCAAAGGCGAGACGGCAGGAGAGTTAAACCCCATTTTCTTCGCCAAACTCATCAGAACCTATCTGATTCTGGCTCAATCCAAGACCGACCGGTGCATTTTTGATTTCGGCCCTGAAAACTGTTTCCTCGTAGTGTTGGTGGGCTAAACGGTATCCGTGCCGAATAAGTTGCTGCGTGAAATAAATCGCGACAACCAGCAGGAGAAAGATCGATATGTTGCAAACAGTCGGGATGAAAGTGAACAATACTGTCCTTTTCAAATCCATCAGCAGGTCGATAGCAAAATAACTCGCTAATAGAATGACAATGTCGGTGAACACCCAATCCCAAAGTGTCATCTCTCGTTTCATCGCTCACCATCTCCGCAACCGCATGATCAATCATTTAGCGCTGACCACTGATAACTGACCACTGTCCACTGAACTACGTGTACTGCACCCGGCGCTCGCCCTTGACGACGCGGCCGATGACATAGAACTTTTCTTCGGCGCGGTCCAACAGATTTTTGGCGCGGGCAAACTTGGCTGCCGGAATCGCCGCGATCAGGCCGATGCCCATGTTGAAGGTGCGCATCATCTCGTCTTGCGAGACCTGGCCGAGTTCACGCAGATGTTCGAAGATGGGCAGCACGGGCCAGGAGCCGATCTCGATCTGTGCACCGATGTTCTTGGGCAGGATGCGGGGCAGATTTTCTGTGATGCCGCCGCCGGTGATGTGCGCCATGCCGGTTGTGACGCCCGCCGTGACCAACTTTTGAATCACGTGCAGATAGCTGCGATGTGTGCGCATCAGCGCCGCGCCGGCCTTCTCGCGAATGGCGGTGACATATTGCGTGTGCTTGTAGCCGGCTACTTCAAAAAACAGCTTTCTAGCCAGCGAATAGCCGTTGGTATGCAGGCCGGTCGAGGGCAGGCCGATCAGTACGTCGCCGGCCTTGATGCCCGCTCCGGTCAGCATCTTGTCGCGGTCGACAGCGCCGACGATGAAGCCGGCCAGATCGTATTCGCCATCGGTATAAAAGCCGGGCATCTGCGCCGTCTCGCCGCCGATCAGCGCACAACCGTTGGCGCGGCATGCCTCGGCAAGCCCGGTGATCACGTGTTCGGTGACCTCGGGGTCGAGCTTTCCGCTGGCCAGATAGTCCAGAAAAAACAAGGGCGTGGCGCCCTGAACGGCAATGTCGTTGACGCAGTGGTTGACCAGATCGACGCCGACCGTCTGGTGCAGGCCGAGCTCGAAAGCCACCTTGAGCTTGGTGCCTACGCCGTCGGCGGAGCTGACGAGAATGGGGTTCTTCCAGCGCTGCATGTCGAGCCGGAAGAGCGCGCCGAAGCCGCCGATGCCGCCCAGAACATTGCGGTTAAAGGTCTTCTGCGCCAGGTACTTAATGCGTTCCTTGGCGCGGTCGCCACTGCTGATGTCAACGCCGGCGTCGGCGTAGGTCACGGATTTGGTTTTGGGTTCGTCAGGCACGATGCGGTCTTTCTGCGGCTGGAGTTTTTGAAATGCGCTGGTGGCCGAAAGGTCGATTTTAGCAGGATTTCATTGATCTGGCTGTGCATTGTGGAAGTTCGGCGCGCGGTGGGCAGGAAATGCAGTTCGAAGAAATGGAAAGTCGGCTTGACAAACTAGCCGGGTTTTTCTATTCTGATTTGGAAAACTGACTTTACATGCCCGTCAAGATTACAAATCGGGTGAAAGAGTTGCGCACCGCGCGCGAATGGACGCAGGAGCAATTGGCGCAGGCGGTCGGCGTCTCGCGTCAGAGCATCAACTCGATCGAACGCAACCGCTACGTGCCGAGCCTGGAACTGGCGCTGGTCTTTGCGCGGCTCTTCGCCTGCCCCACCGATGAAATCTTTCAATTGGAGAAGGAACCATGACCGATCACATACTCAGCAAGGTGCCGATCCTCGGCAAATTTGTGGATGAACGATTTTTGGAACACCGCCGCCGCTCAACAAGCGTGGCTGGCCTCACGAGCTGCTTCATAGCCGTTTGCATCTTCGAGTACCGGCTGATCTTTCAACATCTGATCAGTTGGGATCTTTTTGCGGTTGTCTGCATCATGGCGTTGGTGAAGATCGCCATGATGCTCTGGTACCGGTTCAAAGACTGAGCTCGAAAGGAGAATGGAAAAATGTGTTTACTCAGGCGGCAACTCGACCCGAAAGCAAGGCGAAGGATCGTGCTTGCCAATCTCAGCTTAGCCGTGGGCCTGCTGCTGCGGGCCTTCGTTCACCCTGCCGGCCAGATGGAGCAGAATTGGCTTGATGCTGTCTGCGGTTTGCTGATTGGACTTTCGATCGGTGTCAACCTGTTCAGTCTCTGGTCATGCCGAGATTGCGGCGACGCTCAATCGGGAAAGCTATAAGAACCGATTCCGCTCTTCGGCGATAGGGATCGGGCAGTTCTCCAGGCGACCCCAGATGCGATAGCGCCAGCGTGCGATGAGCCGATAGCCGAGGTCGCGCAAGGGGCGCGGGATGAGACGCAGAGCAGTGGCGATGGTTGGCCAGGGCTGAGGCAATTCGCGCAGCATTACTAGCGCCGCATTCGAGCGATCCAGAAGCACTTCCGCAGAACCACCGAAATCCCGAACAACCAGAATCGTGTCGGGACCACTTTTGGCATTTACAACGGCTATGCTGTGGCGCGCGAGCAAAGCGGCGAGGTTGATCGATTCAGAGGCGGCAAAGCGCAGCCGGTCACGCCGGTCATGGCGCAGAAACCAGCGCACCGCGCCGTTGCAGAGCACGCAGTGGCCATCGAAGATGACCAGGAGCCGGTCGCCGAGTTCTGGAAGGCTGCTCACTACCAAGCGGATGCGAAGTGAAAGCAGCGGGATTCAATTCGGCTGATTTGATGCCATGAAGACTCTATACTGAAGCCACTATGAGTTCACGGCTTCCCGCACACGATCACGCACGTTCGCAGGCTCTACAACAACGCGCCGAGCGCTTCTTCCCGGGCGGCGTGAACTCGCCGGTACGGGCCTTTCGCGCGGTGGGCGGGGCGCCGCCGTTTGTCGAGAGCGCGCGAGGAGCATGGCTCACCGACGCCGACGGCAACCGGTACGTCGATTATTTTGGCTCGTGGGGGCCGATGATTTTGGGGCACGCTTTTCCCCCGGTGGTCGAGGCGATTGAGAAAGCTGCGCGCCAGTCGGCCAGCTTTGGTGCGTCGACCGCTGCTGAGGCCGATCTGGCTGAGCGCGTTGTTGCCTGCTTCCCGGCGATCGAAAAGCTGCGCTTTGTCAGTTCGGGTACCGAGGCAACGATGAGCGCGATCCGGCTGGCACGCGCAGCCACGGGCCGCAAGACGATCATCAAATTCGAGGGGTGCTATCACGGCCATGCCGATGGGTTGCTGGTCAAGGCTGGCTCCGGCGTGGCGACCTTTGGGATTCCCGGCTCCGCGGGCGTGCCAGAGGAGACTGCGCGCCTGACCCATGCTCTGCCGTACAACGACATTGCAGCCGTCGAAGCTGCTTTTGATGCGCATCCCGACCAGATCGCCGCAGTGATTCTGGAGCCGGTGGTGGGCAACGCCGGTTGCATTCCGCCTGCGCCGGGCTATCTGGGCGCGCTGCGCGCACTCACTCAACGTGAGGGAGCTCTGCTGATTGTCGACGAGGTGATGACTGGCTTCCGCGTGGCTCTGGGCGGAGCGCTGGAGCTTTATGGGTTGGACGCGGATCTGGTTACGCTGGGCAAAATTGTTGGCGGAGGGCTGCCAGTAGGCGTCTTCGGCGGCAAGCGGGCCTTTATGGACATGCTCGCGCCTCTCGGGCCGGTCTATCAGGCCGGAACACTGAGCGGAAACCCGCTGGCGATGGCCGCGGGCATCGCGACGGTTGGCTACTTGCAGGAACACGCAGACGAGGTCTATCCGCAGCTTGAGGCCACTGCCAAAGCTGTCGCCGAAGGAGTGGCCGCCGAGGCCGCGCGCGCCGGAGTGCCGCTCACGCTCAATCGCGTCGGCGCGATGTGGACGTGGTTCTTTACGGGGAATGAAGTAACCAACTATGAGCAAGCCGCGAGGTCAGATACGGCTGCCTTTGGGCGCTTCCACAACGCGATGCTTGAACAGGGGATTTGGCTGCCGCCCTCACAGTTTGAGGCGGCCTTTCTGAGTACGGCTCACGGTGATGCAGAGGTTGCTGCCACGATCGCTGCGGCACGAGAGGCATTCAGCGCTGCGGAGTGATGCGGGATTCAGGACGAATCAGCATATCCTCAAGGCGATATTGCGTTTTCACGGTTCATGAAATGAAGGGTTCAACGTATCCCACCCTAGCCGCAAAAACAAGGACGCGGCGAGGGTGGGGCACCCGGGCGTTATTGCAACTATATACATTCCCAAATGCAAGATGCCGCCCCGAGAGGCGGCATCTTGAAATTTGAATGAAGGCGGGGCCTTGCTAGATGCCGACGGGGAATTCGCTATCACCAGCATGGTCGTAAAAATCGTAGGGAGTGCGGCGCTTGAATTTGTAGCGGCTGCGCAGTTCATGGCCCACGAAGATGCCGATTGCGGCGACCGCCATGCCCAACGAGAGCCAGCCGATGACGCGCAGAGCGCCGAATTCCTTGCCTTCTTCGGGGGTCTCCTCAACGGCGGAGATTGCTTCGGGATCAGTAGACATAGGCTTGGCTCCTCTTACGCGACTCACGATAGCTCGGTTTTATCTGCGACTATGATAACGCAATTCCGCCCTGGCCGGCTCACGAGACTGAGAAGCGGCGGGGAGGGATCTGCATTCCACCCCTGTCGAACCAGCTCAAACCAGGGAACCTAAAACTTGGCCTCGAAGGCCCGGAAACGCCGTTCGAGCTCCCACTGCGCGGCGGCTTTTTCACTGCCATCGAGGAAGCTCTTGCAAGCGGCGGCGGGCTTCTCACCGCCGATGACCTGCCCTTTGCAGGCGGCGGCTGGAGCGGTGAAGAGATCGGGGGCGGCCCACAGGCTGGCGCCGGGGAGGAAGTTGTGCTCCATGCCGGTGCGCGCCAACTGCTTCAGGTCCTGGTAACTCAGGCGGTAGTCGGCGGCAGCGTGCACGTATTCGCCGGTGATGTCGATGCGGCTCACGCCCTCATCGTCTGTCGAGAGCGCCACCGGCACATGCGCCGCGCGGTAGAGCGGGAAGGGGTGATCGGCGCCCTTCACTTCCAGAATGCCTCTGTTGGAGCTGAGATTGATCTCGACCATCACATGCTTCTGCGCCATCTCTTTGAGCAACCCGCGAGCGTCCTCCTCATACATCACGTCGACACCGTGGCCGATGCGTTCAGCGTGGCCAAGCTCGACGGCCTGGCGGACGTGGAAGCGCAGACCCTCGGGCGGCACAAGGCCTGGCACCAGTTCGCCGGCGTGCAGGGTGATATGGACCTTGGGGTAGACGGAGTGAAAGTATTCGAGCATCTTCATCTGCAAGGTGTAATCGCGCATGGAGATGAAGCCGTCTTCGGGCTGGACGAAGTTGATGCCGACCCAACCCGGCTCATGGGCATCGATGCTGGCCTGAACGGTTTCAAAACCCAGCAGCGTCTGCGCAAAGACCCGCTCTGGCTGAGCGCCGCGCGCCACTTGGTAGATATAACGCACGGTCACACGGCAGGCGGGCGCGGCCTGCGGCGTTCCGCAGTGCTCGATCTCGCGGCGCAGGGCCTCGGCAGCGCGCACATCCTCGCGGTCCACAAAGATCTCATCGCGGAGATTGAGAGCCAGCAGCGTGTCACGGTACTTGGCAAAGTCCATGTTCAGCGGGTTTTCGCGGGCAATCTCCGCGGCATGCGAGAAGATCGGCGTCTCCATCAGCTCAAGATACTGCTGATTTTGCGCGGCTGCCCGGCTGGCCACTTCGTCCACCCACTCGCCGATGTGCTTTTTGCCTAGCCCGCCGAAGCGGCCAAATGTCGCGAAGAACTGGTCGTGCCCGCTGAAGCCCGTGGTGGGCACAAAGCTGCGCATCGAGAATGCGTCGATGAGCCGGTCATAGAGGGCCTGATTGGAAGGCAGCTGCGCGGCCGGCACGAGCGGAGCCGTACAGGGAGGCTTGGCAAAGCTCAGTGCTGCCGGGTCCACGCACAGCCCGTCCTCGCCGGCGTCGCGAATGAACGTCTCGGCATAGACCGCACCCGAGAGGTGGACGTGAAGATCGGCGCCCTTGGGAAACTGGTCGAGAAAGCCGCGCAAAGCCTGCGGGCCATCGTGAACGGCGGCCTCGTAAGCGTGAGCGGCGCGGGCTTCCTGGGCGTCCGGCTGGGCAACCGCCTGGAGCTGGACAACGGCAACAAGAACGGCAAGGAGGGAGGAGGCAGCAAGGCAATTCGTGCGACGCATAGTGCCTATCAGTGTAGAGCAGAGCGGCGTACATCTGAGACTCTGAGGCAGAAAAATTTCAGGACCATTGCAGGTACGGCGCCAGTTCGCAAAAAAAGGGCCTCGACCGGCCAACTGCCCAGTCGAGGCCCCTGTTGAATAGCAGCTTCTACTTGGCCTTCGGACCAGCCGCGCAAATCGCCTCGGAGGCGTCGAACTGCTTGAAGTTGGCCTCAAAACGCGCCGCCAGATCGGCCGCTGTCTTGTCGTAGGCAGCCTTGTCGGTCCAGGCATTGCGGGGATTGAGAATCTCCGGCGGCACATCCGGGCAACTGACCGGAATGCTCAGCCCAAAGGCCGGCTCGGTGACGAACTCGACCTTTTCCAGCCGTCCGTCGAGCGCAGCGTTGACCAGCGCGCGAGTGATCTTGAGGCTCATGCGCTTGCCGACGCCAAACTTGCCGCCGGACCAGCCGGTATTGACCAGCCAGCAGGAGGCCTTGTGCTGCGTCAGGCGCTTGCCGAGCATCTCAGCATAGACGCGCGGAGCCAGTGGCAGGAAGGGCGCGCCAAAGCAGGCCGAGAACTCCGGCTCTGGATCCTTGACGCCCGCCTCGGTGCCGGCCAGCTTGGCCGTGTAGCCGGAGAGGAAGTGGTACATGGCCTGATCGGGGGTCAGCTTGGCGATGGGAGGCAGAACGCCGAAGGCATCTGCGGCCAAAAAGAGCACATTCCTGGGATGCCCTCCAACGCCGGGAATCACCGCGTTCTCAATGGCATCCACCGGATAGGCCGCGCGGGTGTTCTCGGTGAGGCTGATGTTGAAGTAATCGGGCTGGCGCGCCTCGTCCAGAATCACGTTCTCGAGTACCGATCCGAAGCGGATGGCGCGGAAGATCTGCGGCTCGTGCTCTTCAGTCAGATTGACGCACTTGGCGTAGCAGCCACCCTCGAAGTTGAAGACGCCCTTCGGACCCCAGCCGTGCTCGTCGTCGCCGATCAGGCGGCGGGCCGGGTCTGCCGAGAGGGTCGTCTTGCCTGTGCCGCTGAGGCCGAAGAAGAGCGCCGTCACGCCATCCGCGCCGACGTTGGCCGAGCAGTGCATGGGCAGAATGTCCTTGTCGGGAACGGTGAAGTTCATCGCGCCGAAGATGGACTTCTTCATCTCGCCGGCATACTTGGTGCCGCCGATCAAAACGATCTTGCGCGTGAAATCTACCAGAATGAAGGCCTTGGAATTGGTTCCATCGCGCTCCGGCACGGCCTCGAACTCCGGCGCGGCCACGACGAGGAACTCCGCCTTATGTGTGACCAGCTCGGCCGGCTCTGGACGGACAAATAGATCGCGCACAAAGAGCGCGTGCCAGGCGTACTCGCTGACCACGCGGATCGGCATCTGGTAGGCGGGGTCGGCGCCGCAATACAAATCCTGCGCGAACAGCTCGCGCCCTTCCAGGTGCTGCGCCACGCGATCCAGCAGCGCGTCAAACTTCTCCGGCGCAAAGGGCTTGTTCACCTTGCCCCAGTCCACAACGTCGTGCGTCACCGCGTCGTCGACGGTGAACTTGTCTTTCGGACTGCGTCCGGTACGCGCGCCAGTCACGGCCACCAGAGCACCGTTGGCGGCCAGTTGCCCTTCGCCGCGCTTCAGTGAGGTCTCCACCAGTTGCGCGGAACAAAGATTTGCATGCACGAGCGGGCCCGCCGCCAGCGCCTTCAGCGACTCCACTCCAGAAAGAATTGCCATGGACAGGACTCCTAATAGACGAGAGATTTAAAAGGGTCAATAACCTATTGTGCCATTCAAACCGCATTGTGGGAAGCCCCAGGCCTTGGAGCCAGCGTCTGGGAAGGGGGAATCGCCTCCTGCTCCTGAACTTGCTTCCGCCTGGCCGCGAAAACCCACGCATCTCCCAGGCCGAAGTTCACCAGAGAGCAGCAGAGAATTGCGATGCTGTTCGCGGCGAGCACCGGCAATCGCAGCTCCTCGATCAGGATGCGCATCAGCGCGAGATTACCCAGCATGGAAACCAGACCGTTGGAGAGATGAAAACGTATGAGTTGACTAAGTCGGCCCGAGTTACCCTTGCGATCGCGCCAGGTATATCTTATGTGCCACGCGAAGTTATGCAGAATTGTAACTTCGACGGCGGTGGCCGAAGCATAGAGATAGTGGCCCGCTGCCCAACGGTTGAGCAACGCCAGCACGCCAAGCTGCACGATCATGCCCATCGCGCCCACCAGATTGAACTTGCCCCAGCGGATCAGTGTCTTCATGGCAACGGCTCCTGCCGGTAGAGTTCAGTTGTGTGCCGCAGGGCAACAACGATCGCCATTACAATCATGCTGACGGAGGCTATGATTCCTCCCAGGTCGAAGAGCAGTATTTTATATCCGAAGAGCGTCGCGTACGGATTGCGCAGCAGCGCAAGGTTGCCGATGATCAGAAAGATGCGAATCTCGGTAGGACCAAAGAAGCCTTGCGAGAGTTGAAAGCAAGTTAGAGTGTAAGTGGCTAGATAACTCTCGCTCGATAACACAAGGAATGCCACTAACATCGCCGCCGCAGTCTGCCAGTGCAGAAATCCCGAACAGCCGAGCCCGCACATCAACGCGACAGAGCCGAAGATGTCCGCCATGTGATCGACGTAAAACCCGTAACGCGGTCGCTGCTGCTGGCGCACGCGGGCCAGGGTTCCATCGAGGCTGTCACCCAGCCAGTTCAGCGCCAGGCAGATAATCACGCCCAGCAGAGCGAAGCGATTGAAGCGCGACCATGCATAGCAAGCGCCGGCTCCGAGCTGCGCAGTCAAACCCAGCAGAGTGAGCTGGTCTGAGCTGATCCACTTAGGCGCGCGCTCGGCCATCCATTGCAATGCCTTCTTTTCGAGTGTGGCTGTTAATGAGCGATTCACTCGGCTCGCTGCGATGAATCCCGATTGATCCTTTGTAATAACTGATGAAACATTCATCTGAAGCTCCTTTTCAGTTTACTTGCGGGCGACTTAACTGTGAATAAGTCATTGGCGTGGCCGAAGGTTACCTCAGGGGCTAAAGCCCAGAGTATTTTTTGCGATATTTGCCGCACAACTGAAGTCGTGCCCTTTCAGAACAGGCGCTTATTCGTAGGTTTGCGCACGAGCTCTATCTCCGCAGCGCATTAGAGACAGAGCGCAGCGTAAACTCAAGCGATTCGCGCGGGACGCTCTCAACAAACGGCCCCACGGCCCAGCCAAGGCCGGTTGGAATTGAACGCGTCAGAGAGACCGACTCAATTTGCATATAGACTCCGCCGTCTCGCTCTTCATAACTCCAGTAAGTCGTCAGCCGCCAGAGAAAGCCGTGCTCTTCCTTTGAAGTTAGAGAGCGCTCGCCACGCGTGCCCGGTGAATCGATTTCAGAGATCTTTATGCTGCGCGAGATGCTATAGCCGTGGCGCGGATCGAGCCGGCCAAAGATGACGTCATAACTCGTATCCATCACAACCGTGATGACGTGCCGCTGGCGAACCCGCATGGTCGTCTGAAAGCGGTCGCCCTGTTGCGCGAGGACCGTTGCCGAAACCACTTGCGGCGAAAAGCGCTGGGGATAGGCATTGAAATTCCGCATCAGCCGCTCAAAATCCGCGGCGTTGGCTCCCGCGACAAAGGCCGTCCCGCGCCAGTGGTGCAACATGGCTCCGGAAAGGTCATCTCCCGTCGAAGGCGTGAGCTTCTCGACGATCAACTCGCCGCGCCTCAGCCGCACCTGGTCTTGCGGTGAGACTGGGGCGATGAAGCCCGACTGCGACACATGCTGCCGGGAAAGCCGTGCCTCGACCCCGCCCACATATGTATTGAAGGCCAAAACAGCCGCTGCCGGAGCCTCAGCCGACGTGCGGGCAGGAGCCCCAACAAGAGCCAGCAGAACAGCTAGCCCCAAGGCAGACGAACGAACCGAAAATCTTTGCGAATCCGTGAACCATTGCCGTGTCATGAACAAAACCTTACCCTGCGCAGCCCTGCCAGGCAATGCATGGAGTCTCATCTGAAGACGATTGTTTCTCACCGGGCAAGTGATTGTAGCGGCTGAACTTCTGGAGAGTTGTACATCGGCTTTCCGGTTCGGAATGCCCGCGCTATCGAATACACTGGCTTGTAGAGATGCCCGGCCCAATCCCAGTTCGGCGCTATCGCTTCGGCGTTTTTGAAGCGGACGCTGCCACCGGCGAACTGCGCCGTCAGGGCATTCGCATCAAGTTGAATGCGCAGCCATTTCAGGTGCTACTGATGCTCGTCGAGCGTCCCGGCCAACTGCTCACTCGCGAGGAAATCTCCGGCGAGCTATGGCCCGACGGGACCTTTGTCGACTACGAGCACGGCGTCAACTCGGCCGTCAATCGCATTCGCGAGGCACTGGGAGACACGGCCGGCAATCCGAGATTCATCGAAACTCTGGCCAGGCGCGGCTACCGCTTTGTGGCTCCGGTCGAGCGCATCGGCCTCAATGAAGATCCGCTTCTCGCTCCGGTTAACGATGCGGCAACAACAGCCACGGATGAGGTATCCGCAACGCTCGAGCCCGAGGTCAAACTCCGAGACCGGATTCTGGCCTCGCCGCAGGAGCTTCCCAAGGCGTCATACCCGGTGGTGCAGACGCTTTTTGTCCTCTTGCAGATGATGTATCTGGGTTTTTATGTGGGCGCGCTGGCCAACCTCGCCGAGATCGAAGACCTTCTCTCTGCGCTGCCGAAGGCGACACAGGCCTTTACGGTTCTCTTCGTCACTGCCGCGATCCTGATTCCGGTCCGCGCCTTTGTGCTTTCAGCCTCGCTCTTTCATGCACCCAAGGCGCGAGAAAAGTTTCTTAAACTCTGGCCGTATCTGCTGGCCGCCGATGAGCTTTGGTCGCTCGCGCCCTTCCTGCTGCTGCACCACATCAACTTCGGACTGGCGCTGGCCTGCACGACGCTTCTGGTCTATTCGCCCTTTGCGCAGCGATCGCTGGTGCTGATGGGCGCAGCTGGCGTCAAGCCTGAATCCCTCAAAGACTTCTCATCGTGAGGTGAGCGCAATCGGGCTGGCGAGACGGCGGGATTTGATATCGCGCATCGGCGGCTGGCCAAAGAGGCGGTTGTATTCGCGGTTGAACTGGCTCGCGCTCTCATAGCCGACCTCGAAGGCCGCACTGGCTGCGTCGATGCCTTCGGTCATCATGCGTGCGCGTGCGGCGTGCAGGCGCAGACGCTTCTGATATTGAAGCGGGCTCATTGCGGTGAGCGAGCGGAAGCGATGATGCAGCGTCGAGACGCCCATCTGAGCAATGGACGCGAGTTCCTCGACGCGCAGGGGCTTGTCGTAATTTTCCTTGAGCCAGCCGACAGCCTTGGCCGTGCGATTGCTCTGCTCGCCCAGCGTGGCAATGGCGCGCAGATGCCTGCCCAGCGGCGAGCGCAGCAGCCGGTAAAGAATCTCGCGCTGCAAAAGACTGCCAAGAAATGGAATGTCCTTGGGCGCATCCAGCAAATCGAGCAAACGGGAACAGGCCCCCAGCAGTTCGATCGGGGTCTTGCCCACAGTCATGCCACGCACTCCAAACGCAACTTCCGGCGTCAGGAACTCATCCTGACTGAGAATCTCGCGAACTACCGGCATCTCCAATTTGAGGACCAGGGCCAGATACGGTTCACTTCTGGAAGCCCCGATGATCTGGCTCTCGACAGGAAGATCGACCGACGTCAGAAGAAAGTTGGAGCCATCGCACAGATGAGTTGTGCCGCCGACGCTAATGCGCTTTTCTCCTTGTGCAAAGACCACCAGTTCAGGCTCGTAGGTGGTGCAGAAACACTCTGAAGGCGCAGTTCTGCGAGAAAGAACCAGTCCCGGCAGAGCGGTATCCACAGGCCCCTCCGCATGGGTGTGGGCAGTAATCTTGCGCGCCACCTCGGCCCGCATCTCGGCCATCTCCGCCTTCGCGTTTCCGGTTGCATCGCTTTTTAGCGTCATGGGGGCCTCCGATTGTCTCGACAAATCCAGCCTACCGCTGATTCAGTCTCAGATGCACAGAAAAACCACGGCTCGACAGAAATAGGCAATCAAAAGGAAGGATCTGGATACCGCTCGGAATCCGACCAGCCGTAGCATCGAGTCACGGTCAAGCTTTACCGGTTGGCGCCGTCGGAATTCAGGCTTAGTCGAGAAGGAAGAGAGTACCTAGCATGAGGGATCACTTACGAAAGTCACTTTTCATCGCTGTTTTCCTGATGCTCGCTGGCGCATGGGGTCACACGCAGAGTTCCACCGATGCACCAACTTCGGCTACTGCGGCGGCTTCAGATATTTCCATTGAGGATCTGAACTGGCGGGGCGGAGACGCGGCCATGCCGCCCTTTTCTGACAGCAATGTCGATGTAAATTCCCGCTTCCGCCGTGCACTTTTGAGCAAGGGGATGGCGCTGCGGCTCATCTCTCAAGAGCAGTATGCGCAGAACACGCTCCGGGCCCCGGTTCCGGCCGACAGCCAGGTCTATGTCGGCGAACATCCATTTGAGGGCGCCATGCTGCATTCCATTTTTACCGCCGACCTGCGCCAGCTTGGCCTGCGCCACGCGCAGTTGAATCTGAGTGGGGTATGGAACTGGGTGAGTTGGGAGCCCGCCGGCCCAAAGGCATTCAACCTTTGGAGCCTCTACCTCTACAAGGAGTTTGGCAAGGACCGCGTGGAGATCAAGGCCGGGTACAACTCCAACGAGCTGGAGTATGTGGGGATGCAGGTGGGAGGCTCGACTGCCAGCGGCGTACAGGGCGTCTATGCCGTGCTGCCCTACGAGGTTGGCATGGCCTTTTTTCCGATGCCCGCCCCGCAATTCAATTTGAAGTTGAATGGGCCAGCGCATACCTATCTCAAAACGGGCGCGCAACGCAGCTTCGATCCGAATGGCGGACCTGCGAACGAGGCGCGGAATCACACCGGCCTGCGCTTCGCTCCCAAGGGCGACAAGCTTCTGCTTCTGGAGGAGGCGGGCTACCGCCGCGCATCGAGCGCCACAGGACGCGAAGCCTGGTTCCGCGCTGGCTACCTGCGCAACAGCACGCTCTACATGAATCAGGCCACGGGCAAAAAGGAGCCCGGCAACCACGCCGCTTTCGTTCTGATGGACTATCAATTGACCAAGCCCGACCCGCTCAAGCCCTGGCACGGCCTCTACCTGGGCGGATCGGCGATGACGGCAGCTTCCAAATTCAACGCCTACGATCGCTACTTCGAAGCGCGCCTTTACAAGATGGCACCCTTTAACAGACGGCCAGGGGATGTCGCATCCCTGCTCTCGACTTATACCGGTCACAGCAAATACTTCACCGATGCGCTCGTCGCAAAAGGCAGCACGGTTTGGCGCAATAGCGCTTCGGTCACCGGCAGTTATAACATTCATCTGGCTCCCGGCAACTACCTGAGCCTCGGCTTGAGCTACATTCACGGGCCGGCCATCACCCCGCGGGTCGACGATACGCTCACTTTCACTGCAAGCTATTCCGTGTTCTTTTGACAGAGAAGCGGGGAATCACGCACAAGGCGGGCCTTTTTTCATCGCGCGCGACTGAGATTGTTGGCATTTTGCATCCACCAAGGCGATTCGGATCATCCATACTTCAGGAAGGCTGAGGGATTCCCCATGTACAACGCAAAAGCTTACTCCGTTGCCAGCGCAACATCGCCGTTTGCATCCACCACGATCGCGCGGCGCGATCCCAGCGAACACGACGTCCAGATCGAAATCCTCTTCTGCGGCATCTGCCACTCCGATCTTCACCAGGCACGCAATGAGTGGAGCGGCATGATGCCCACCGTCTACCCCTGCGTTCCCGGTCATGAGATTGTCGGCCGCGTCACTCGGGTCGGCTCCGCCGTGACCAAGTTCAAACCCGGCAACCTGGCTGCCGTCGGCTGTCTTGTCGACTCAGACGGCACCTGCCCCGAGTGCAAGGCTGGCATGGAGCAGTTCTGTCCCAACATGACACTCACGTACAACTTCCCTGACAAGCAGAGTGGGGGCGTGACCTACGGCGGCTACTCCGACAGCATTGTCGTCAAAGAACGCTTTGTGCTCCGCGTTCCCGAGAATCTCGATCTTGCCGGAACCGCGCCACTACTCTGTGCCGGAATCACGACTTATTCGCCGATGCGCCACAGGGGCGTGACCAAAGGCAAAAAGGTCGGCGTCGTCGGCCTCGGCGGACTCGGCCACATGGGCGTGAAGTTTGCGCACGCTCTCGGCGCCCACACGGTCGCCTTCACTACTTCGGCCAGCAAGAGGGACGACGCCCTTCGCCTCGGCGCCGATGAGGTTGTGCTCTCGCGCAATGCCGATGAGATGGCCAAACACGCCGGCAGCTTCGACTTCATTCTTGACGCCGTCGCCGCCGAACACGACATCAACGCCTACATCAACCTGCTCCGCCGCGATGGCAACATCACCATGGTGGGCGCGCCGGAGAAACCTCTGCCCGTCTCCGTCTTCGGCCTCATCTTTGCGCGCCGCAGCTTTTCTGGATCGCTCATCGGCAGCATCGCAGAGACGCAGGAGATGCTCGACTTCTGCGGCGACCACAACATCACCTCGGATGTCGAGGTCATTCCAATCCAGAAGATCAACGAAGCCTACGAGCGGCTGGCCCGCTCCGATGTGAAGTACCGCTTCTCGATTGACATGGCTTCGCTGAAATTCGAGTAACGCAAGATCAACCATGAACACCAAAGCAAGGAGCAGCAATGCAAATGCGCAAGTTAGGTAACAGCAATCTCGAAGTATCGGCACTCGGCCTCGGCTGCATGGGAATGAGCTTTTCTTATGGCCCGGCGAAGGACGCGCAGGAGATGATCGCCCTGCTGCGGGCGGCCGTCGAACGCGGCGTGACTTTCTTTGATACGGCCGAGGTCTACGGCCCGTTCACCAACGAAGAACTACTTGGCGAGGCGCTCGAACCTTTCAAGGGGAAGGTGGTGATCGCCACCAAGTTCGGCTTTAATCTCAATCAAGACGGAAGCCCCGGCTGGCAGGGACTCAACAGCCGCCCCGAGCGCATCAAGCAGGTTGCAGAGGCTTCACTCAAGCGGCTCAAGATCGACGTGATCGATCTCTTCTATCAGCACCGTGTCGACCTGGATGTGCCGATCGAGGACGTTGCCGGAGCGGTGAAGGAGCTGATCGCGGAGGGTAAAGTGAAGCACTTCGGCCTGTCTGAAGCCGCTCCGAAGACGATCCGCCGCGCGCACGCCGTGCAACCGGTAACGGCTGTCCAGAGCGAGTACTCACTATGGACCAGAGGCCCCGAGGCAGAGGTGCTGCCGACGCTTGAAGAGCTTGGGATCGGCTTCGTTCCCTATAGTCCGCTGGGCAAGGGTTTTCTGACGGGAAAGATGGATGAGAGCACCACCTTCGACAAGACAGACTTCCGCAGCACGCTGCCGCGCTTCACGCCGGAGGCTCTGAAGGCGAATCAGGCGCTAGTCGATCTGCTCGGCAAGATCGCGGCCGAGAAGAAGGCGACACCGGCACAGATCGCGCTTGCCTGGCTGCTGGCCCAGAAGCCGTGGATCGTGCCGATTCCGGGAACGACGAAGCTGCATCGACTGGAGGAAAATATTGGCGCAGTCGCCATCGAACTCACCGACGACGACCTGAAGGAGATCGAAGGGGCTGCGGCGGAGATCAAGGTGGAAGGCGCGCGGTATCCCGAAGCGATTGAGAAGATGACCGGCCGCTGAGCAATCAAGCCGGTCATCTCACTTCTGACGACTAAGGAGAAAAAGGCAAATGGAGATCACGCGAAACGGTTCGCAGCCATCACGAAAAGGACCAGCCGAGTATTTCACGGGCACGGTCCGGGTCGATCCACTCTTTGAGGCGCCGGAACCTGCGCGGGTTGTGGGCGCCATCGTCACCTTCGAACCCGGAGCGCGCACTGCATGGCATACGCATCCGCTTGGCCAGACGCTGGTCGTCACCTCCGGCTGTGGGCGTGCGCAGCGCTGGGACGGCCCTATCGAGGAGATTCGGCCCGGCGATGTAATCTGGTTTGCGCCGGGCGAGAGGCACTGGCACGGAGCAGGACCGGCGACAGCGATGACTCATATCGCCATTCAGGAGATGCTGGATGGCAAGACCGTCGATTGGATGGAGCAGGTGAGCGACGAGCAATACGGGGCATAGTCCTGTCGCCGTTTGGTGCGGGAAAGGTCGCACATTTGCCGGCCTATGCCTCCAGCGCTTTAGCGTCCTCTGCACCCCAGGTCAGTACCGGCAGCGTCGGCATCTCGCCCAGCTCCTTGGCTTCGGCCACGACAACTTCAAGGTGCGAAAGAACTTCTTCGACCGTCATGGTGCAGATCTCGCGCCGGGAGTCGTATCCTTCCTCGATCGACTGCTTGAGGAACCGGCCAGCGATCTGGGCGGCAAGCTGGTCGGTAATCACCTTTCCGGTCAACGACTTCTGACGCACCCAGGCCTCAAGCGGCAGAGCCACCCACAGGGGTCGCCCATTCACATCGAAGCGCACATCCACGGCGTCGGCATGCCGCGTGGCGATGGCGACAACAGTTCCCTTCCAGCGGCAGCGCAGTTCTTCTCCGCTCCAACGGTCGGTTACGCGAAAGTCCTCATACATACACACAGCGTACTGCCCCGCCTCGCCAAGGGCAATGCCGGAATCAACCGATTTTCACATTTTTCTCTCGATCATTCCCCATCCCGCCGATGAACCTGCCAGGAGAAGGCAGCCATCATGATGATTTCCGTTACGGTTCCGGAGTCGGTCATCCGCGCAGCGCAGGATCGCAACATCCCCCTCGATCAATTTGTCGACATGCTGATTGACAAGGGCATGGAAGACTCGATCGGCCACCCAACCGTTTCCAGCGCTATCGAGCGCATCCGCGCCCTGCGCACGGAGATTGTAGACCCCAGGCGCTGAGCCGGAAAGGCGACAACATGCAGTCCATGGCTCAAGGCTCTGGCAAGCCTGAGGCGCCTCTGGAGGTCGACCTCAGACAGGTCGCGAGCAGCCGTTCAAAATCCAATCGCAAGCCTCATCGACCGCAGTAAGTCTGCCAGGCCCGTGAAGACTGCTGGACTTTCCCGTCCTGCCGGGGGATGCCTTCGGCACTGATCGGCGACTCTTGATCTGTGTATACTGTGGTCTGACCTCTTGTGTGGTCAGACCTCGATGATCTGCAGAGAAGAGGAAGAGTTTCCGTCATGCTGATTGATGAAGATCGCTTGTTTCCGGCCGAGCCGGGGGCGCGCAAGATTGCACGGGCGCTCTATGGGCATGTGCGCAAGCTGCCGATTCTGAGCCCTCACGGGCACACCCAGGCTGTCTGGTTTGAGCGCAACGAGCAGTTTCCCGATCCGGCAAAGCTGCTGGTGCAGCCCGATCACTACGTCTTCAGGATGCTCTACAGCCAGGGGATTTCGCTCGAAGAGCTTGAGATCGGGCAGCCGGTGGTCAAAGACCCGCGCAAGGTCTGGCGCATCTTTGCCAGCAACTATCATCTGTTCCGCGGCACGCCGTCCCGCATGTGGATGGACTTTGTCTTTCAAGAGGTCTTTGGGTTTGAAGAGCGCTTTTCGGCAAGTACCGCCGATCGATACTTCGACGTGATCTCGGAGAAGCTGAAGACGCCGGAGTTTCTTCCGCACGCGCTCTTTGAGCGGTTCAACATCGAGGTGCTGACGACGACCGACTCTCCGCTGGATTCGCTGGCGAGCATTCAGGCGATCCGCGCATCGGGTTGGAAGGGGAGGATTCTTCCCGCCTTCAGGCCTGATCCGGTGGTCGATCCGGAGTTCGCAGGGTTCGCCGAATCGATTCTCAAGCTGGGCGAGCAGAACGGCGAAGACGCCTCCACATGGACCGGCTACCTGAACGCTCTGCGCAAGGCGCGGTTGCGTTTCAAGGCGCTTGGCTGCACGTCGACCGACCATGGGCATCTGACCGCACAGACGGCCGATCTGCCTGCGGCCGAAGCTGCGGAGTTGTTCAGCAAGGTTCTCGCGGGCAAGGCCGACGCACGGCAACAGGTTCTTTTCCAGGCGCAGATGCTGACCGAGATGGCCGGCATGAGCATGGAAGACGGGCTGGTAATGCAGATTCATCCGGGCAGCACGCGCAACCACAACCGCAAGGTCTATGAAAAGTATGGCCGCGATGTGGGCGCCGACATTCCCCGGCCGACCAATTATGTGGACGCGCTGCGTCCGCTGCTCGATCGCTACGGCAATGAGAGCAAGCTAACGATCATTCTCTTCACGCTGGACGAGTCGACCTATAGCCGCGAACTGGCGCCGCTGGCCGGGCATTATCCGTGCCTGCGCCTGGGCCCCGCGTGGTGGTTCCATGACAGCCCCGAAGGGATGATGC
>Ga0302323_100000033_pt1 | contig 82665 bp, 74 predicted proteins | sample Fen_T0_3_FD_201950 | JGI IMG/M metagenome (GOLD analysis project Ga0302323, IMG submission 201950) | Peat permafrost microbial communities from Stordalen Mire near Abisko, Sweden - Fen_T0_3 | ecosystem: Environmental > Terrestrial > Soil > Wetlands > Permafrost | place: Sweden: Abisko...
GCCCAGTTTGGACCACAGCGAGCGTCTCGGTGAGAGCCGCTTGGGTCAAACCCGAAGAGGGCAAGACAACTGTCGTTTCGCTCCGCAACGGCAAGTTGGAGCGGATGCTGCCAACGGCTACCGATGCCAGTGCGGCATTGCCCGCACTAGGCACGTCGACGAAACCTGATCTCAAGAGCGCTGTTTCTGGGGCCAAGTCTGCTGTGGCTTCCACCGTAAGCCAAACGCTGGCAGACAAGTACGAAGCGTTCGATAGCATCCCGCTAAAGCCCGGTGATCAACACCAGCTGAGCGTGCAACCGCACGTGACCATGGTGCGTTTGGTGGGTGTCAACTTCGATACCGACAAGAGTTTCCTCTTGCCCACGGCCTTGCCAACCATGCGCCGCATCAAGGATCTATATGACGAGCACCAACGCGACACGCTAGTGCTCGTCGGTCACGCGGATAGCAAAGGTGGCATCGCGCAAAACGAGGCCCTGAGCCTCGAGCGCTCGGTACCCGTCTCAGGTTGGATGCCCCGCAGATCAGCCAACAAAGCCTGACATTTGGGCCCGAAAGGTCACGCTGCCCGTGGTGACCGCCTAGTCTGGCGGTTTCCATTTGCTTGGTAGGAGCGAATCGATTGGCACTTCGGGCTGTTCGGCAAGACGTTCGAGTATGTCGGTTAGGTACGCGGTTAAAATGATGTCCACCGCTTTGCAGCAAGCCACGATCGTGTGAAGCGCAGCAATCTTCTGTCCCGCCTTTGCGTGACCAAGGCGCATGTAATTCTTGCGGCCAAACGCAATGCCTCTCAATTGCCTCTCCGAATGGTTGTTTGAAATCGGAAGGCTTGCATCTGTCAAGAATCGGGTGAGCGCCTGATCGACGACAATTAGTCTTGCCGGTCGTCAAATATTGTTGTCGGCGGTGGTGGCTTTGGCTACGGGCCCGACTTCCTTCGTGCCGCCGTGCGTGACTACCGCACCCCTGATTTTCACAACTACGGCGTCGGGTTCCGTTGCGCCAGGAACCCATAGGCGGAAGGGTGGCGGCATTTGCTACCAGGCTACCCGATGGACGGTGGTCGAGCGCCGGTGGCTCCGTTGGCAAAGTGAGTGGGCCGCGCTGAGGCGCTGGATGCTGCGTTTGCGCGGGTTCGCCACCACTTTTCCAGCGAGATCACGGGTAGAATCGACGCGCTTACCAAGGTCGCCAATCCTAGATCGCCAAGTGTGAGCGGCGAAGAGCCGAACACGCGATTTAGGGCTGGCAAGAATACGAGTGCAAGCTGCAACAGTAACAACACCGCCATCCCAACAAATACCGTTGGATTGCTGAAGAGACCAATCCCGAAAATGGATCCCATTAGGCTGCGGCAGTTCAGCATATAGAAGATCTGAAACATGATGATGGTAGAAACCGCCATCGTTTGGGCTTCGGCCAGGGCAAGGCTTGGGGCGACTCCGGCTGCAAGATCCTTCGAGTATTCAAACTCAAACAGCCCTATTGCGGCAGCCGCCATGAGCAGGGCTACCAATAGCGTTCGGAACACGACGAACTTGCTAAGTACTGGCTCGTTTGGCGACCTCGGAGGACGCTGCATAAGGCCGGGCTCCTTGGCTTCGAAGGCGAGCGGAAGTGCCAGGCTTACAGTCGCCACCAAGTTTATCCAAAGCAGTTGCACTGGCAAAATCGGCAGTAGCAGGGCTTTCGTTTTCAGGTCGAAGGGGAAAAAAGCGACGGCGTAGATTAGGATGAACGCAAGACCCAAATTGGTGGGCAGAACGAACGCCAGTGACTTCACTAGATTGTCATACACCCGGCGACCTTCTTCGACTGCATCCGCGATGCTTGCGAAGTTGTCGTCGGTCAGGACAATGTCGGCGGATTCTCTTGAGACGGCTGTTCCGGTAATGCCCATGGCCACACCGATATTCGAATGCTTTAGTGCAGGAGCATCGTTGACGCCATCGCCGGTCATGGCGACCACTTGGTCGCTCGCCTGAAGTGCCTGAACCATGCGCAGCTTGTGCTCCGGGGACACGCGCGCGAAGACATTGTTCTTGAGGACGACCGCTCTAAGCTCCTCATCTGACATTGCCTGGATTTCTGCACCAGTGATGGCGGCACCTTCCGACAGGATCCCCAGTTGCCGACCGATGGCGGTGGCGGTACCTTGATGGTCTCCGGTGAGCATCTTCACGGTAATGCCCGCCGTTAGGCAGGCCTTGACCGCGATGATCGCTTCGGGCCGTGCTGGATCGATCATGCCTTGTAGGCCTACAAGGTCCATGTCTCCCGCCACATTCTCCAACTCGAGTCGACTGATTGGATTCGCCAGACGCTTGGTCGCAATCGCCAGCACACGCTTGCCTTCAGCAGCCATGGACTCGACCGCCAGTAGCACCGCCGCAGGATCCAATTTGCCGCCAACGGCCCGACTGCACCGCGCCAGCACCACCTCAGGTGCGCCCTTCATGAGGACCTGTTGAGCACCATCAGAAAGTCCGTGGAGAGTGGCCATGAACTGGTTCTCTGACTCGAAGGGGATGGCATCGGCACGTGCGTTTGCCTTCCGTTCCGCATCCACATCGACCCCAAGTTTCATGGCCAACGTAACCAATGCGCCCTCGGTCGGATCGCCGCTCAGTTTCCAACCTTGGCCATCCTGGGTGACCGTTGCATCGTTGCAGAGGGCACCATCCAACGCCAAAACCTGCACCTCATCCGAAGCCCGAGACACGATCTGACCGTCTTGCTTCAACTCGCCAACTGGTCGGTAACCTACGCCGGTGACCTCGAACATGCCAGGCGCGGTCCACAGCGACTGAACGGTCATTTCGTTGCGGGTAAGCGTCCCGGTTTTGTCCGAGCAAATGGTCGTCGTGCTTCCCAAGGTCTCGACTGCAGGCAGTTTCCGTACCACTGCATGGCGGCGGGCCATGCGCCGCACACCAATCGCCAACGCGATGGTCACAATAGCCGGAAGGCCCTCTGGAATCGCGCCGACCGCGAGTGCAATCGCAAAGACTAGCGTGTCCTTGATGGCGGCGCCGAACGCCACTCCATGAGCTACCATTCGCAGTACGCCCAAAATGACCATGACGAACGAAGCCGCAAGCACCACGAGCGATATCACTTTCCCGATTGACTCGAGTGCCTTAGTTAGTGGCGTCTTGAGGTCAGGTGCTTGCTCTAGCAACTTCGAGATATGCCCCAGTTCCGTTCCGGAACCAGTTGCGACGATTACAGCGGTGCCCGTGCCACAGGTCACCATCGTTCCGCCAAAAGCCATGCAAGATTGGTCGCCAATGCCGGCATTGAAGTCGACTGGGGCAGTTGACTTCTCGGTGGATTCAGATTCTCCCGTTAGTGTTGCTTCCTGAACCCGGAGATTTCGGACCGCAATGAGCCGTGCATCGGCGGCGACCTTGTCGCCCGGTGCAAACTGGATGACGTCGCCGGGTACCAATTCGGCGACAGGCAGGTTGGTTCGCTTACCGTCGCGGAGTGCAGTGGCGTTTTCAGGGACCATTTCAATCAGAGCGTCGATGGCCTTTCCGGCTCGCAACTCTTGGACAAATCCGATAATTGTATTGATTACGACGACTGCGAGCACGACGGTTCCATCCGTCATTTTCCCCAAACCGATCGCCAGAACCGCCGAACCGATCAATACCCAGATGAGCGGGCTGTTTACCTGCCTCCACAGCAACTGAAAGGGGCCATCACTGGACTGGCGCTGCAGAACGTTTGGACCGTGGTCTGCTAGCCGTCGGTTTGCTTCGATAGTGGTTAGGCCAGACTCAGTAGTACCGATGGCGTTGAGCGCATCGCCAATGGCCAAGTGGTGCCAAGCGGGTTTGGCGAGGTCCTCGGGTGCTTGCATCTTACCTCCCGTGCGCCTGGTGACTCGAGCGCAGGAGCTCCAGCGCAATGTTCATGCCATGCTCATCGCAGGATTGCAGGTTAGGAGAAAGTGACCTGGAGTTTCGTGTGACGGTTGGAAAGCTCGCCACGAATTTCGCACTATGCGAAATGGGGCTGTCACTTTGCGAAATGCACCTAGGGACGGGCACGTCAACTCCCCGACGCGAATCAATGGGTGGTCATGAGGGACGGTGAAGTTTGGCGGTGGCACCAATCATGCATAAGACGTGACCGATCCGTGCATTCACTCATATGAGTCGCCGGTTCGAAAGGACCTTCCAATGTTGCGAAGTCTAGAAGATCTCGAGCGGTATGCAGTGACTGCTACCGATGGCGATATCGGAACCGTCAAAAATTTCCTATTGGACGATGAGCGTTGGGTCGTACGCTATCTGGTCGTACAAACAACGGGTTTCTTCGAGGGGCACCCGGTACTAATCTCTCCCGTTTCATTCCGCGAGACCGACTGGGCATCGTTGCGATTCAATCTCGCATTGACGAAGGAAAGGGTGCAAAATAGCCCAGCCTACGATTCGGATAAGCCCTTCTCTCGGCAGCTCGAGGGTGAGTTCTTCCAGTACTATGGCTATGCGCCCTATTGGGGATACCTTGGCCATTGGGGCTCGGGCGCCTACCCAACGCAGCTTTCCAAGAAGGAGGGTGACGTGGAAACTTTGGCCCATTCTGGCAGCGCGAGTGATGTCCACCTGCGCATCGCCAGGGAAGTTCGCGGATACAACATTGAAGGGACCGATGCGCCGATTGGTCACGTTGAAGACTTCATTGTCGATGATGAGACTTGGGAGGTGCGCTATCTGGTGATCGACACCAGTAATTGGTGGTTCGGCAAGAAGGTTTTGGTTGCGCCGCAGTGGGCTAGTCGGATTAGTTGGGAAGACAAGAAGGTGTACGTCGACTTGTCACGAGCTGCGATCCAGAACAGCCCAGAATGGGACTCGTGCGCGCCAGTCAACCGTGCGTATGAAACACGTCTTTACGACTATTACGGTCGTCCGCAGTACTGGGACGGAAGCGACCGCCCGGTGTGGTCCCCGGCACCGCCCCACTCGGCAAGCCGTCCGGGTTGACGCTCGCGCCGCCATTACCAATCCAATGCCAGCCAAAGCAAGCACTCTGGACCTAGGCGGCCTACCGGGCCTCAGCGAAGGCGACGCGATAGCGCGATTGCAGCAGGACGGACCGAACGAACTTCCTGCCCAAAAGAAACGCGGTCCGTGGACCATCGGTCTCGAAGTAGCTCGCGAGCCGATGTTTCTTTTGCTGGTCGCTGCGGGGTCCTTGTATTTGCTCATGGGCGAAACCGCAGACGCCCTGATGCTGCTCGGCTTCGTGTTCGTCGTCATGGGCATCACAATCATCCAAGAGCGGCGCACGGAACGAGCTCTCGACGCGCTGAGAGATTTATCGAGTCCCCGGGCTCTGGTGATTCGCGACGGTTCCCAGCGGCATATTGCCGGGCGTGATGTTGTAAGGGGCGACCTTGTAGTCCTTTCCGAGGGCGACCGCGTGTCGGCGGACGGCCTACTGCGGCGAGGCATCAACCTCGCGACGGACGAGTCGCTTCTCACGGGGGAGTCAGTTCCAGTCAGCAAGAAGCCGTCCGCGCAAGCCCAGGCACTAGACAAGCCTGGTGGCGACGATCTGGTGTCAGTATTCTCCGGAACACTGGTCACCGCTGGACAGGGGATAGTTGAAATCGTTGCGACAGGTCTGCGTTCTGAACTTGGGAAAATCGGTAAAGCGCTGGCGCTGGTCCAACAGGAGCCGACACTCTTGCAGCAGGAAACACGGCGATTGGTGCGCACCTTCGCCATTGTGGGGCTCCTGGCCTGCGCTGTCGTGGTAGTGGTATTTGCGCTAACGCGCGGAGGCAACGTAGAGGTTTGGAAACAGGGAGTTCTCGCTGGCATTGCACTGGCGATGGCCACCCTTCCCGAGGAATTCCCGGTCGTTTTGACCGTCTTTCTGGCTCTCGGTGCATGGCGCATCTCTCGCAGCAACGTGCTGACGCGACGAATGCCTGCCATCGAGACTCTCGGCGCAGCCACGGTATTATGTGTCGACAAGACGGGAACGCTGACCGAGAACCAGATGACATTGCGGCAGCTTACTGTGCGAGGCTCCGCCAGTGACATTTCGGATTCAAGCGGAACACTTCCTGAAGCGCTACACACCCTCCTCGAATACGCGATTCTTGCCAGCAAGCGTGACCCGTTCGATCCCATGGAGCGGGCACTTCACGCTGCGGGAGATAGGCTAATCAAGGACTCTGAGCACCTTCACCCAGAGTGGTCGCTGCAGCGAGAGTATCCATTAGCGCCCGAACTGCTCGCTGTGAGCCACGTCTGGGGCTCGGGCGGCGTCGACGATCTTGTGGTGGCATCGAAGGGTGCCCCCGAAGCAATTGCGGAACTCTGCCATCTGGATTCGGCTGAGCGTGAGTCACTATCACGTGATGTCACGAAGCTGGCCTCCCAAGGCCTTCGAGTTCTTGGCGTCGCGCGGAGCGTCAAGCACCAAGGAGTCCTCCCTGAGGAGCATCGGGAGCTCTCGCTCGAGTTCGTCGGGTTGCTTGGGTTCGCGGATCCACTGCGTTCTACGGTGCCTGCCGCGGTAGCTGAATGCCAGTCCGCTGGCGTGCGCGTGGTGATGATCACGGGTGACTATCCCGCGACTGCCCAGAGCATCGCCCGACAGGCGGGGCTTACGAACTGCGAGACAGTCATTACCGGCACAGAACTCGACCAAATGTCGGACGAGGAACTTGCGCAAGGGATCCAGCAAGTCCAGATCTTCGCCCGCGTCGTTCCCGAACAGAAGCTGCGAATCGTCGAAGCTCTGAAGGCTACGAAGGAAATTGTCGCCATGACTGGGGATGGGGTCAATGACGCTCCCGCACTGAAGGCAGCGCACATTGGCATCGCCATGGGTGGACGCGGAACGGACGTGGCTCGAGAGGCCGCAGCGTTGGTCCTTCTGAATGACGATTTTGCATCCATCGTAGCGGCGATTGCCCTTGGGCGGCGCATTTTTGACAACATCAAGAAGGCGGTCGCCTTCATTTTGGCCGTGCACGTGCCGATTGCTGGTCTGTCCATACTTCCGGTATTCTTTGCCGACTGGCCGCTGCTTCTCTTGCCCGCCCACATCGTGTTCTTGGAACTGATTATTGATCCCTCGTGTTCGTTGGTCTTCGAAGCAGAAGAAGCCGAGGCCGATGTGATGCAGCGGCCACCCCGAAAACCAGACGAGAGACTCTTTTCGAAGTGGACGATTGCGAGCGCGCTCATGCAGGGCCTCAGCGTCTTTGTGGTTTGCGTAGGTGTCTTCCTGATTGCGCGCGTCGACCATTCTGCAGACGCGGCACGCGCGCTGACGTTTGCGACGCTTGTGGTGGCATTCGTTGTGATCATATTGATCAACCGATCGTGGACAAGGTCAGCCTTCTCGATGCTGCGTGTCCCCAACGCCGCCCAGCGATGGGTGGTCATTGGGGCATGCCTCTTCCTTGCAGTGGTTCTATTCGTCCCGTTTGCGCAACGGCTCTTTCACTTCGCACCGCTGCACGCATTTGATTTGATCCTGAGCCTTGGCGCGGGGCTAGTTTGTGTCCTTTGGTTCGAATTGGTAAAGCTCGTCAAGCGTCGTCAAGCTGCGCGAGCAAGCGCCCAACCTGAAGTGCCTTCGGGTGAGGGCGCAGGCACGATGACACACTGACCCAAAGCTCCCGGAATCGGCTCGCATGATTAAGGCAAAGTTCGTTTTCAGGGGTCTGGGCGTGACACTCGTTGCGCTCGCGTCCTCTGTTGGCTGTGAGCGAGCTTCCCGTCACTCGGTGGGCTTACTTGGCTCCACCTCGATTCAGCCATTTGCCGAGGTCCTGGCTGAGCAATACATGAAGAAGAGCCCGGGTCAGTTCGTGGAGGTGCAGGGCGGTGGCTCAACCGCGGGCTTGCAGGGAGCAGCCAATGGGCTCGCGGACATTGGCATGTGCTCGCGCGCGCTCACAGCGCAAGAGTCCAGCCAATTTGCCCAAATTCTCATCGCCCGTGATGGCCTTGCCGTAGTGGTTAACCTCGAAAATCCAATTGTCGGGTTATCGCTCGAGCAGCTCCGTGATGTCTTCGCGGGACGAACCACGAATTGGATGGAAGTTGGCGGCAGGGACGGGCCGATCAGGCCGATAACGCGCGAAGAGGGTTCCGGCACACGCGAAAGCTTCGTGCGACTCGTTATGAAAAAGGAGCGCATTTCTCGGCGTGCCATGACGCAGGAGTCCAACGGTGCGGTAAGGGAACTGGTCAAGGGGGATCCCGCGACCATCGGGTATATGTCGCTCGGACTCGTGGGAAAGGAGCTTCGAGCCGTGGTCGTCGGTGGCGCTGCACCCACGGTAGAAAACGTACTCGCGGCGCGCTACGCATTGGTCCGTCCGCTGCTGTTCGTCACGCGTGGTGCCGCCAATCCAGCGGCGCAAGCCTTCGTGGACTTCGTCCTGTCAACCGACGGGCAGAAACTGCTCGAGACCGAGGGGCTGGTGCGAGCAGAATGAGACAAGATAGGCTAATCGGCGGGGTCCTGCGGCTGGTGGCACTCTCCGCCATCTCGGGCCTTGCACTCATTACCGTCTTCATTTTCAAAGAGGGGCTACCAATCATTTTACGCGTCGGGGTGTTCGAGTTCTTTCTCTCGTCTGACTGGGATCCAAGCCTCGGGCACTTCGGGATCCTATCGATGATCGGTGGTTCGGTCGTAGTCACCGCAGGGGCCACGCTCATTGGTGTCGTGTTCAGCTTAGGCCTCGCGATCGTGCTGACTCAGTTCTCGCCTCCAGGGCTCGCCTCTGCCCTGAAACCAGCCGTCGAGCTGTTGGCAGGGATCCCCTCCGTCGTCTACGGGTTCGTCGGAGTCGTCACCCTCGTACCGCTCATCCGCTACTGTTTCGGTGGGCCTGGCCTGTCGGTACTAGCGGGCTCGATCGTGCTCGGCATCATGATCCTGCCGACAATTACCAGTATTTCCATCGACGCGATACAGGCCGTACCACGATCGTACTTCGAGGGTTCGATCGCGCTGGGCGCAACACGGTGGCAAACTGTCACGATGGTCCAGCTGAAGGCGGCGCGGACTGGGATCGTGGCCGCGGTGATCCTCGGTATGGGCCGAGCCATTGGCGAAACGATGGCGGTAATCATGGTAGCTGGCAATGCTCTCGAACTCCCCCACAGTCTGCTCGATCCGGTTCGCACGCTGACGAGCAACATTGCACTCGAAATGGGTTATGCCTCCGGGGACCATCGCCAGGCGCTGTTCGCGACGGGCGTTACGCTATTCGTGATTATTACGCTGCTGAACATCGCTGCACTTGCGGTCTCGCGCCGACGCACGGGGAAGACGGCCGTTTGATGCGAGTTTCACCAAGGACGACAGAACGAGTTGCCGTGGGCGTGTTGTGGGTGCTCGCGTCTATCACGTTTTCGGTACTGGCCTTCATTCTCACATACGTCTTGGTGCATGGGTTGCCACACGTCACTTGGACCTTTCTTACGCGGGGACCGGCAAGCATGGGCCGCGAAGGCGGGGTGTTGCCAATGATCGTCGGGACATTTCTGGTGGCTGGGCTCGCCGTGCTCATAGCGGCCCCAATCGGTGTGGCTACCGCCGTCTACCTGACCGAGTACACGCGCGAGGGACGGCTAACCGCGACGATCCGCTTCGGAGCGGACTGCCTCGCCGGCGTTCCATCGATCATTTTCGGGCTCTTCGGCTTCGTGTTTTTTGCGATTACTTTGAAGATGGGGCTCTCGGTGCTTTCCGGCTCGCTCACCCTCGCGCTCATGGTGCTGCCGACCATCATCCGCACCAGCGAGGAGGCCATCCGCTCCGTGCCTTACGCTTTTCGGGATGTCAGTTACGGTCTGGGAGGCACCCGCTGGCAGACCGTCACCCACGTAGTCCTGCGCTCGGCACTTCCCGGCATCTCCACCGGCATCGTCTTATCGCTAGGTCGGAGCATTAGCGAGACGGCCGCGGTAATGCTGACCGCGGGCTCCGCACTGCGTCTACCGCGGTCACTATTCGATTCCACGCGCACCTTGGCGCTGCACTTCTATATTCTGTCACGCGAAGGGATCTCGATGCCAAACGCCTATGCGACAGCGTCCGTCCTCATTGTCGCTATTTTGGCTTTAAACCTATTCGCTTATTGGCTCATGCGCCGCTTCGTGGCCAAAGTGGGACGCTAGAGATGCAACAACCACGAATCGCAATTGGCGGTTTCACCGCCTGCTTCAACGGGAAGGCGGTCGTCAAGAACCTCGCTCTGGAGGTTGAGGCGCATGAACGTCTCGCCATCATTGGTCCTTCAGGAAGCGGCAAAACAACCTTCTTGCGCTGCCTCAATCGATTGAACGATTTGGATCCTAGTTTCTCGCACAGTGGGAAGATCCTACGCGACGGGAACGACATCTACGCGCCAAACGTGGACGTTGCCGAGCTGCGCCGCAAGATCGGCATGGTATACGCCGTGCCCGTGACGTTACCTTGGTCGATTTACGACAACCTCGTCTACGGCCTGCGACTTGCTGGTATCCGCGACAAGACCAAATTGGATGAACGCGTAGAAGCAGCACTTCGCTTGGCTTTCCTGTGGGACGAGGTAAAAGACCGCATGCGTGAGCCAGCAAACGTCCTTTCAGGCGGTCAGCAACAGCGCTTGTGTATCGCTCGAGTGCTCGTGCTCGAGCCCGACGTGCTCATTCTCGACGAGCCCTGCTCGGGCCTCGATCCAATCTCCACCGCCAAGATCGAAGATGCGTTGGTTGCCCTCAAGGCGCAACACTCCATCGTGCTCGTAACCAACAACACGAAGCAAGCCGCAAGAGCGTCGGATCGCACCGCCTTCTTCCTGCTCGGAGAGCTGGTCGAAGTTGGGGCGACTTCACAGATCTTCACGCGGCCGGCTAAGCAGCAGACGAGCGACTATCTCGAAGGGCGGTTTGGCTAGGAACAACCATGGCGAGTAAGCTCCAAACCCACGGCCTCGACCTCTACTACGGGAAGTTCCATGCTCTCTCGAGTGTGGATCTCTCGGTCCAACCGCGGATGATTACGGCTATCATTGGCCCCTCGGGTTGCGGCAAGTCCACACTCCTGCGCTGCTTTAACCGAATGAACGACCTCGTGAAGGACGTGCGCGTCACCGGTCGGGTGCTCCTCGACGGTGTGGACATTCTAACCGCGTCCACGAATCGCGCCCTGCTCCGTCGACGGGTTGGCATGGTGTTTCAGCGTCCGAACCCATTCCCCCTATCGATTTTCGACAACGTTGCCTATGGGCCACGAGTCCACGGTGAGTCGAGGCGCTCGCACCTCCATCCCCTCGTTGAGTCGAGCCTGCAGGCCACCCAACTCTGGGATGAACTCAAGGACCGGTTGGATGCCCCTGCACTCGAGCTGTCACCCGAACAGCAACAGAGGCTGTGCATCTCGCGCGTCATGGCCGTACAACCCGAAGTGCTGCTCATGGATGAGCCCTGCTCGGCTCTTGATCCAATTGCCACCGGCCGCGTTGAGGACCTCATGCGCACATTGGCAGAGCAATTTGCGATAGTCATCGTGACTCACAATATGCAACAGGCAGCAAGAGTTGCCACAGAGACAGCCTTCATGCTCCTCGGTGAACTCGTGGAATGCGGTCCAACGGCAAGTGTGTTCGAGAACCCCAAGGACCAACGCACCGAAGACTACGTGTCCGGGCGGTATGGCTGAATAACGCCAATTTCTCGTGGAAGGGACCAGTTATGTCCAAACACCTGCAGCAGCAAATCGATCAGCTAAAATCCAAACTCCTCGCACTTGTCGCGAACGCCAATAGTGCAGTCGAAATGGCGGTCAAGTCGGTCGACACGCGAGACTCGAGTCTTGCGCAGCTCGTCGTGGACGGCGATGTGGCCATAGACCGCGCCGAAGTCAACCTCGAGGAGGACTGTCTGAAGATCCTAGCGCTCTACCAACCGGTTGCGACCAATCTGCGGATTATCGTTAGCGTAATGAAGATCAACAACGATATCGAGCGCATCGGCGACCTTGCAGTGAACATCGCCGAGCGCACGCTCTTTCTGTGCACCAAGGCCCCGGTGGAGGCACCCACTGACCTCGCACCCATGGCGACCAAGGCCCTGGCCATGCTTTCAAGCAGCCTCGATGCGCTCGTGCGACTGGATACGAAGCTTGCCCGCGAGGTGCGTGAGCGGGACGACGAAGTGGACGCAATCAATCGCCGGCTCTTCCAGGAGTTTTCAGCTGCAGTCGAGAAAGACCCTCAGCGTGTCGAATGCCTCTTGAGTTATCTCTCGGTAGGTCGCCACCTCGAACGCATTGCCGACTACGCCACGAACATCGCCGAGGACGTCATCTATCTTATGGAGGGCGAGATCGTGCGACACAAGCCCACGCTTCCGGAAAGCTAGGCGCGGTACCGCCGCGGCCATCGGAGCTACCGTGTCATTCACTTGTTTGCTCTATCCGTACGCGGAGTCATTGCCTGCACCACCTTCGCTCGCGCCCAAGACCAAGGTGTCACGTTTGCCACGCGCGATCTCGCCAAGCTGGCCTTCCAAGCCTATGACGGAGGCCGCTTCGAGGAGGCCGCGGAAGAATCCATGAAGGCCTACCAGGTAGCGCACGTCCCGACGATTGCCGTCAACGAAACGATCCGCGGATCTCGGGAACCTTCCAGAAACGCACCCCGCAAAGCTCTAACTCCAATGCATTCGCCGGGCCAACTTGGGCGTCAGCGACTCGCCGAGAAAGCTGGACCGCGATCCGCTGCACAAGCGAGCCGACCACGGGCCGGAAAACCATGCCCATCTCCGCAAGATTGGCTTGAAATACGCTGCGTTCGCCCGAAACGGAACCCGTGAGAAGATTGCGAGCCTGTTGCTTCCTGTGATAGCTTCGGCCGACGCGGTTGGTGTGGGTGGGGAAACATCCTCCCCGACAAATCTCGTAGGCTCGTGGAAGGCAATATAGACACCAAACCGTCGGCACGACATTTGTGTACGGCGGGTCACCACGGAAGGGAATGTGCAGTGTTGAAATCAAAAGCCATCTCGACAGTCGCGGCGTTCGTTGGCGTGGGATGCTTCTCAATAAATGCAATTGCCCAGTCAGACCCTGGCAAGCACGCGGCGACGAAGCCCGCAGCCGCCCAAGTAGCACCAGCCGGCACGGCGCCTGCTGCCTCCGCGGCATCCGCGACCGCCAGTTTCCCGTCGAGCGCGAACCTTCCCGCACCCGTCGTCGGCTCGTCCGCACAAGCTTCGGTGGCTCCCGCAGCTGAGCCGACTATGCCTGTATCACCGCCACAGGCCGCGCCGGCGCCAGCCGCCACTCAGGTCGTGCTCGTTCCACCCGGCTACGCCTTGGTTCCAATCAATAACGTAACCCCGTCTCGCTACGACGAGGATGCGCAGAACCAGCGAGAGCTCGCCGAGCCCCCGCCCTACGAAGAAGGAGAGCCTGTTCCAAGCGGTTACCGAGCGGTCAAGGAGAGTCGGCGCGGGTTGGTAATTGCCGGTTCGGTCGTTGGCGGCGTTGCCTACGGATTTAGCATCGTTGGGGCAACTGGCGACGACTTCAATCACAAGAGCGGGTCATTGCTAGTTCCAGTGGTCGGGCCCTGGCTCATGTTGGCTCTCGGCGGCGCAAAGGACGAGTGCCAGAGCGGCATGTACAACAGCAGCGGCGTCTTCTCCACGACGTCCTATAGGTGTGACAATTCGGGGCTACGCAGTGTCCTGGTTCTCGACGGGTTGACGCAGGTTGCTGGAGCCGCCATGCTCATTGTTGGGGTCGCCTATCCGAGGACCCGGTTGGTGCGTAGAAACATTAGCCTATCAGTTTTGCCGATCCCGCTTGGCAGAGACGGCTACGGTGTCGGCGCAGTTGGTCAATTCTGAGATTGCGCTCACTGAGCAGCGAATCCTGATCACAGCGACGTCTGCGTGACCCAAACAGCCACGAGTCATTGATGAGGTTATCCAACACCAGGCGCAGTTTTGGGCTTGTCGCCGTGCTCAGTGCCTGTCGTTCGAAGGCGGTGGAACAACCTGCGATTTGTGGATGGCTACCCAGGGCGACGCGAGAGTTAGAGCAACGCATACCCTTGGCCCAAAGCTCTGATATACTCCAGCCTCGATGAAACACTTCTTGTCTACGCTCGTTGCTGCTGCGTGCCTCGTTTCGGGCCAGCTTGGCGAGGCGCAATCGCAAGCGCTAGGGCTAGGGCTAGGTTTGGAGTCAAAACGCGACGCTGATGAACCAGGTGACGATCGCAACGCCGATGACGCGTCGGACGAGCAACGCGACGGCCAGGCCAAGCCCGAATGCCGCGAAAGCAAGGCTGCACTCACTCTTTCTGTGGATCGAGATACGGTCAGTATCGAAGAGGGGCACTTGCAGGCCAAGATGGACGGCCCAATCTGCTCGCTCGTGATGCACATCACCCGCAAGGGCGGGGCTGTGACCGAAACGCCTTTCAGCTACACCGGGCCCGAGCAGGAGTTGCGCTGGGATCCAATCCCTCGAGATCAGATCGAGAAGATCGAGATCCGGATCACGGCCAGGGACAACGCCTACCGAGCCGTTTGGCTCGTACCGTGGTCCGTGAGGATCGAACACAAGGAAGTCAACTTCGACACGAACAAGGCCGTTATTCGTCCCTCCGAAGTAGTGTCGCTCAAAGAGAGCCTGAACAAGATCAAGGAGGTCCTGCAGAAAGTCGAAGGTAGGGGCCTTGGGACGATTACCCTGTTCGTTGCTGGCCACACGGACACTCGCGGAAGCGACGAGCACAACCTGGAACTGTCCCGCGCCCGCGCGAAGGCCATTGCTAATTGGTTCAAAGAAGAAGGGCTGTGTATTTCGATCGCATATGAGGGTTTTGGTGAGACGGCGCTAAAGAAGCTGACCAAGGATGAAGTCGATGAGCCAGCAAATCGGCGCGTAGACTACATCTTGGCAGTGGAACCGCCCGTCATCAAAAAGGGTGCACGGACGGCTTGGAAAGCAATGTCGAACGGATGCTGAAAGCCGCCCCCTCGATTCCGGCCTGCGGGAGGAATCGTCTGCGGGCCCTGGCGCCAATACCGCGCTATGCCCAACCGAAGCCCATCGCCGAATCATGACGCTCTTCGAGAATCCCATTCAAATCGCAAATCAGGTTCGCGACCTGAACCAAGCCGTCGCACGTTGGCAACAGCGGTTACGCCAGGGCGACATCGACGAGAGCGGTCCGTTCATTGGCAAACCCGAGTTGACCGAGCGCGATGCATTTCGCGAGATCGCCGAAAGGCCTGAACCAGAACCAGTCAAACGCGCCTGGGCGCGCTGGGCCTTTCGCCTGACTGAAGCCCGTGTCGATGCACGGCTGTTGGCAAACGCCGCGCATGCCTATCGCGTCGAGCTCCACGTGCTCGACCAACCCGAGCGGCTCGAAATCACCTTGGCCGAACTCTGGAACCGAACCCTAACGCGCCCGCTTGAGCGCCGACTTTGGCTCGATTTCCTGAATGCAAACGGCACTCGGCTGAGCCGCCTGAGCCTGGAAGTACCATCGAGGTACGACGAGATTGCTCGCCGTGCTGGTTTTGCCGATGCTGCTTTTCTCTTGGCCCCGGCGAGCAACATGGCCGAATGGGCTGAGCGATTGCTGGTCGCGACCGACGATATCTATCGCGAGCTCGTGCCGAGCGATGCGGCGTCCTGGTTCGATGCGGCCTTGGCCCTGACCGCGGATCAGGGTTGGCCAGCTCAATGCAGTCCGCGCAGTGTACAGCACCTCCTCGGTCGCCGTGAATGGTTCGATGGCCTCGAACTGCCCCGAAGAACTCTGCCGTCAGCCATCGCTGGCTCAAGTTTCGCGCGTGCGTTGTATCAGCTGGGCACTGCCCTTCAGCATGCCGCGTTACCACGCCAAGCGCCCTTCGTCGTTGCCGGCGATCCCTACGGTTTGTATCGGCATACCGTCGGGTGGTTGTGTGCACAACTGACGACCTCTGCCCGCTGGCAGATGGACGTATTGGGGCTTGCGCGTACGCGCGCTCTAGCGCAGGCGCGGGCGATGGGGGTCAGCCACTTGATCGCCTCGCGCAGCGCGGCGTTGGGCGTTCTGTTGTGGGACGGCGCTCGTGGCGGATCCGCGGCTGCAACCAGAGATTTCGAAGCGCTCAGTCATCGTGCGTTGGGTCACGCATTACCCACCGGGTTGGCGGGTTTCGTTCCGCGGTTGCGAGCAGACGCCGGGCAACGGCTCATTGGGCAATGGCTCGCGGCGCATTGGGCTCGAGAACTCATCGCCCAATTCGACGAGGACTGGTACCGCAATCCGAGTGGGATCGAGGCCGTCCGTGATCGATTGAGCCGCATACTGCCGACGTCAGTTGAGAAGGACGAGGTCGCGAACAGCCTAGCGACATTCGCGGCCGAGCTGCACAACCAGCTGTAGCCGCTCGTTCAATCAGAATTAGTCGAGCCAACGCCGGCCGCGTCGACGTGATAGACAAAGGAGATCACGACCGCCGTTGCTGCGACGCCCACAATGGTTCGCCGCAGCCCGAGCTCAAGCCCCATGCTCTTGTCGATGTACCCGGCGCCCGCACTCAGCCACTGCAACTTGGGACCTTCGTCATAGCGATAGCCGACACGAAGCGGAAAATGGTCGGCTACGAGCAGTTCGCCGCCACCCATTACGCGCAGCTTAGTCTTTTCCCAGGTGGTGAAATCTGCCAACACATCGGCCTCGAGCGTGAACAATTCGGTACCGCCACCAATACCGCCGCCAAACATCATGGGCATAAACGCACTTCCGGGCGAATTTACGTTATAGCCCACAAGTCCCAATGAAAAGACAGACGACGGCTGAAGCGTGACCCCGATGTCGACCCCCAAATCCTTGACAATCGCCTGCCCCGGCGTACCCGACGAGGCTGGGCTCCACCCGAGCGGACCGCTCCCGTTCTCGCGCATCGACAGGTACTTGACGCTTCCGCCGATGCGAAACTTCTGAGAGAACGGATATGCAACTGCGGCACGAAAATCCGTGCCACTGCGGTTGACTCCGTCATTGTCCTGAACGATCCACGAACCGGAAACGCCGCCCGCCAATCCGCTACTGCTCGTGTTCGAGTCGACGATCGCGGCTGTGTAGGCCTGTCGCCGAGCCTCGGGCCAAATCGAAGCCATGGCGCCCGCGTGATAGACACGGCTCGAGGCCATGTTTGCTGGGTTGGACAGGAGCCCGCTGAGCGAATTCGAAACCGCGATTTCGGCGCCGGACAATGCCGCACCGCGCCCGGTCTCGAGCCGCCCGGTGTCCCAGCCAATCTGGGGCAACAAAGCGCTCGGTGCCGCCGAGGCAACGCTCGCCAGCGTCGAGACCGCGATCGACAGCGCGGCGATACGAGTCCAAGGTTTACGCGCAGCCATGTGCCAGGTACGAAAACTCCTTCGATGCATTCTAGAGGCCGTGGTCGTACGCGGTGGTCCCCCAACCGTCAACTGGCCTGCGCTCAAGAACCGCTTTTTCACTGGAATTGTCCTGGCTTTGGGTCACCGCTCCGGTCAGGGTCGTGCGGCCCTCACGCTAGCCACGCCGGCAGAAGCCCTACTTGACTTCGCAACTGACGGAGGAGACGTCGAGTTGGCTCTGGCCGATGAACACCTAATGCAACACACGCGACCAGCGCGGAGCCGTGGAACCGAATAGCTCGATCCGCGGTTCGCGCAGTGCCGCAAAGACAACGGCGGCGCAGCGACTCGATGGCGACGCGCTGCAACTCGTTGCCTATTGGCAAGTCGACCGCCGACGCAAATCGAACTTACGGCCGCGCCGCGTACTCCGCCCGATCGCTTCGCGCAAGTGCTCAGTGGATCTGTTTCTGACAAAGTTCAATTTCCGACAGCGGAGCATTCGTATGACAGCTGAAATCTAAATCAGGCTGAACCGGCCAGTGCAATCGACACTGCGATTTTACGTTCGTTGCCCCTTGACTCCGCGAATGACTTGCAGCGCAGCAGAGAAAAAAATCTTATGCGCTGCACGGACGCGCGCGAGCCATTTCGAAGCAGATTTTGAAACAGGCGGGGGCACGAACGCGCAAGACGCGGATCGCACCCAATTGCGGGCCCAAGGTTCAAGCAACATTTCCGCGACGCCTCAGAGAAATGCATGTCAAGCATTGAACTTTACATGCATTGAGTGCTAGCTCGCGTGCTCCGTTCGTTGAAGGATCACGTCTTCGACTAATTCGACGACTGGTCGTACGGAATCTTGATTGCTTGAAGGGGCTTGCTCTCAACTATTCAAACTTGTGCAGGAACTTTCACCGCTGGTCGGACGGAAGGCATAGTGTTCGACCACGACCAGGTCGCGATAACAAAGACTGAAGTCATTATCCACAGCGCTGTGGATAACCTGAGGGGGGATGCGTATCCCCTCGGATCGATGGGTTGAGCTTCGTGATGGTAGATCCAACGCTTTTTGACCAGGCCTGGGCGAGTGCAATCGCACGCACGCGCAGTCGCAGCCCCTCGACATTCGAGCAGTGGTTCTCAGGCGTTCAGTTCGACGGCTTCGAAGACGGCGAGCTGCGATTGTCTGCCCGCGACGAGTTCGTTCGTGACTGGGTGCACGACCACTACGTCCCTGATCTCTTGGGTCATCTGGAGGCGCAGCCCGGCGTGGGCACAGTCCGCGTCGCATGGCGCGTTCAGCGCAGCCTCGGTCGCACGATCTCCGAACCACCACCCGCATTGGCCACAGAAGCGGGTTCGTCGTCCGATGCAACTGGCTCTCGCAACCGTGTTTCGGGGCGGCCGCCAGCCTCCGAACGCAGACCATCACGCGCTCCTGCCGCCCTCGAGCTCGTCGCCGGCGGTCGCGCAAGCGGAGACAACCGAACCCATACAATCAACGCCGCCGTCTGGGCCCAACTCGATCCCAAATTTACCTTCGAGAATTTTATTGTCGGTTCGTCCAACGAGCTGGCCTTCGCGGCGTCACATGCAGCTGCTGGGGGTGGCGGGCTCCGCTACAACCCGTTATTCATCGCGGGCGGCACTGGGCTTGGCAAGACCCATTTAGTCCACGCCATTGCCCACCAAGTGCTTTTGGCCCGGCCTCACGCGCGCGTCATCTATTTATCCGCGGAGCGATTTACCAACGAGTTTATCGTTGCGCTGCAGAATCGCAAGATGGATGAATTCCGCAACCGCTACCGCTTGGGCTGCGACGTCCTGCTCGTCGACGATATCCAATTTCTAGCCGGTCGGGAGCAGACGCTTGAAGAGTTCTTTCATACGTTCAACGCGTTGCGCGAAGCCGACAAGCAAATCGTCGTCACGGCAGACAAGTATCCGCAACAGCTCAATCGCATGCCTGAGCGCCTGGTGTCGCGTTTCACTTCGGGTCTGGTGGCGGACGTACAGGTGCCGCAACTCGAGACCCGCGTGGCTATCGTGCGCAAGAAGGCCGCCCTCGAAGGAATCGTCGTTCCAGACTCGGTGGCAGTGTTGCTCGCCCAATGCATCAAGAGTAACGTTCGCGAGCTCGAGGGCGCGCTCATCCGCTTGGCGGCCAAGTCGTCGCTCATTGGCTGTAGCATCGACGAGGAGTTCGCCCAGCGCGAGTTGCTCAATGTCGGCTCGCGTCGCCCCAACCCGACAAGTGTCGAAGACATTCAGCGCGCGGTCTGTGGCCACTTTCGTCTGACCAATAGCGACCTCTTGAGCAAAGACCGCCACCGCAGCGTTGCCTTTGCGCGTCAGGTCGCCATGTACCTCTGTCGGCAGCGCCTCAAGGCCAGCTTCCCCGAGCTTGGTCGGGCGTTCGGCAATCGGGACCACACGACGGTGATGAGTGCCGTGCGGCGAATGGAAGCGCTGCGTAGCACCGATCCCCAGGTCGCCGCCCACCTCGAAGCCATCGAACGTCGATTGGCTGCCACTGACGAATAGTGCCCTAGGGTACGGATGCAAAGCTCGGCTAGGCTCGGCTAGGCTCGGCTTCCGTACCGTACATGGCTTCGGCAATTTCGAACGTCGCCTGCTCAAGCACCGTGTATGCATTGCGCAGCGCATCAAGGTCCGAATTTCTGTCGAGCAAGCCGCGCAACGACATGACGTCTCCGCGCATTGCCACCACCTTCTCGGGCGTCAGCAAATCCGCGTATCCATCGAGTGCCTGCTCGGTCGTGTAGATCAGGGCCTCAGCCTGGTTGCGCATTTCGGCGAGTTCGCGCCGTACTCGATCAACCTCTTTGAAATGGTCGCCTTCGGAGACCAAACCGTCGACCTCGGCTTGAGTCAGCCCGCTCGTGGGCGTCACGTTGATAACGTGGGAACGCCCAGTCCCGAGATCCTTGGCCTCCACCGAGAGGATGCCGTTTGCGTCGATGCGGAAGGTCACCTGGATCTTCGGCACACCGCGGGGCGCGGGCGGGATCTTGGTCAATTCGAACTGAGCCAAGCTGCGATTATCCGCAGCCATTTCACGCTCGCCTTGGAGCACCTGGATCGGCACGAACGGCTGGTTGTCGACGCTGGTGGTAAAGACCTCGCTGCGCTCGGTCGGAATCGTGGTGTTACGGGGAATGAGGCAGGTAAAGACGCCTCCACCGGTCTCGACACCGATCGAGAGCGGCGTCACGTCGAGCAGCAGCACCTCCTCAATCGCGCCAGCCAACGCCGCGCCTTGAATCGCCGCGCCGACCGCCACCACTTCGTCTGGATCGACGCCCTTGTTTGGATCCTTGCCGAACAGCTCAGACACAGCCTTTTGGACCGCTGGCATCCGCGTCATGCCGCCCACGAGCACGACTTGATCCACCTGGGCTGGGTTCAGAGCGGCATCCGCGAGCACAGCCTTGCACGATGCAATGGTCCGCTCAATGAGGTCTCGCGTTAGAATATCGAGTTCGCTGCGGCGTATCGTCCGCTGCAAATGCAACGGCCCCGCCGCTCCGAGTGCGATAAACGGGATATTGACCTCGGTTTCAAGCGAAGAGGAAAGCTCATGCTTGGCGCGCTCCGCAGCCTCGCGCAGACGCTGCAGCGAGGTCTTGTCCTGCCGGAGATCGACGCTGTTCTGCTTTTTGAACTCGTCCGCCAGCATGTCTACGATGCGATGGTCGAAATCCTCGCCACCGAGGTGAGTGTCGCCACCCGTAGCCTTGACGCTGAAAACACCCGACGAAATCTCGAGGATCGAGATATCGAAGGTCCCACCACCTAGGTCGTATACAGCAATGCGTTCGGCCTTGCTTTTGTCGAGCCCATACGCCAAAGCGGCTGCAGTTGGCTCGTTCAAAATGCGCTTAACCTCTAGCCCGGCAATGCGACCCCCGTCCTTGGTCGCTTGTCGCTGCGCGTCGTCGAAATAGGCCGGAACCGTGACGATAGCCTCCTCGACCGTTTCCCCGAGGAATCGCTCGGCCGTTTCCTTCAATGCGCCAAGGACGATACTTGACACCTCGGGCGGTGACAGCCGCTTATTTTGCACCTCGACCCAAGCGTCGCCATTTTCATGTTCAACCACGCGATAGCTCAATAACTTTATGTCGCGCGCGATGGACGGATCGTTGAATTGTCGCCCCATCAGGCGCTTGACCGCAAACACGGTATGTTGCGCGTTGGTCGTCGCCTGACGTTTGGCAACCTGCCCCACTAGTCGCTCGCCCGAGGCCAAAAATGCGACGACCGATGGCGTGGTGCGCGCCCCTTCGGCGTTTGGAATGACTCGAATCTCAGGTTTTCCGGCGGCGTTGAAGCCCTCGAGCACGGCAACACAACAGTTCGTCGTTCCGAGATCGATACCGATGACCTTACCCATGTGCCCCCACAGGATAGTGCATGATCGGCTAGGCTGATACGGGGGCCTTAGCCACAACGACCATCGCAGGGCGAATCAGTCGCTCGCCAAATCGATAGCCAGCGAGGACTTCCGCGCACACAACCCCTGGTGGCTGGTCGGCCGTTTCTACCTGTTGCACTGCTTCGTGCACAGCCGGGTCGAATGCAATGCCCACCGCCTGAACGCGTTCGACACCGATGCGCCCGAGCGTGTCAGTGAATAGTCGCGTTACCATCGCGACTCCATCGACAAGCGATTGCACGTCCGTTGTTGCACCCGCATGCTGACTCGCTCGATCTAGGTTGTCGAAAACCGGAAGCAACTCGCGCAACAGATCCTCACGTGCCATGCGCTCGGCATCGCCGATCTCGCGTCGAGAACGCTTGCGAAAGTTGTCAAAATCCGCCGCAAGTCGCAAAAGCTGATCCTTTAGTCGAGCGGCCTCGGCTCGCAGCTGCTCTTCAACGGACTCTTCAGGCGCAGCTTCTCCGTTGGCACCAGCCTGCGGCTCTCGAACCTGGTCGCTTCCTTGTTCGGGCGCGGAACGCTGTGCGCCGGCGGCTACGGAGTCATGGCTTAGGGGTTCAGTTGCTGGGCTCGTTCTTGATTCCGACGTCACGATGGCGGACTATAGCCACTGTACGGACGGTGCCAATGGGCGAACGTCTCGTTTGTTTGGTGGCATCGCGCAAACGGCAAATACCTGAAACAGCAGGGCTTACGATTATAGGGAAGCAAGTACCTGAAACAGCAGGGCTTACGATTGTAGGGAAGCTGGCGCCCGCGGGGATCCAATTGGTTCTGCGTGACGGGCCGCAACAATCGAACAGCAGGCCTACCTGCATTGACCCATCCTGAGCAGAGTCACGACGCCGCCGGTGGTTGCCCCCTTATGCATGGACTTTTCCGGAGTGAACCAGAGATCGACCTCGCTCGGCACGATCCAGAACCGCGATGGCGAACGGAAGTCGAGGCGAGTCTCGCCGTCGAATGCGCTTCGCCCATAGGCGGCGCGCTGAAGGTAGAAGCAATCCTCGCGTGCCCCTGGTGCATATAGATGTTGAAAACCACTAACTATTCTGACGTCTGCGGCGTCGACTAACGTGCCGTCGTTCCACAAAGCCTGAATTCGATGCCTGCCGGAAGGAGCCCGCATCGTCACTCCTGCAGCGGGACTCTCGCCGCTGGTTGGTTCGACCCGACCCAATTCCCGGTCGTCGACCAGGATTCGAGTCGTGCGATCAGTGAAGTTGACGACACGAACGCTCGGAAAGAAGAGGTGATGCAAAGCGGGTGTCAGTATGAGCGCCAGGACGGGGCCTAACAGCATGCTCGGTCGCAGACTTGAACCTTTTACGACTGCGCAGGACACTAATCCATGAGACTGCGCTGCGACCAAGTTGGCGAAAGCTTCGGAAGCGCAGGCAATACCCTGTGGAAGCAGCCGCAGCGCCTTTCCTCTTGCCGCGTGACCTAGCTGTCGCGGCAAATTCAACCAGCGTGACCAAATCGTTGGGGCAGCCGCCAAAGTGACGGCAACTAACGTGGTCCCCCAGCGGCTATCCCAGGTGGCAGCGCACAAGATCCCTCCGAACACTGACAGCAGCAGTGAACCATAGAGCGTTGCTGCCTCAAGCAATTGCGGGCGGGCAGCGTGACGCAAACAGGCGCTGCAGTAGGGGACAATCACACAGTGATTGCCGCCGTCAACCGTTTCGCGGCGTGAAAAGCTGGCTGGGCGCGCGCAACAGGCGCACGGCCCAAAAAGCTTGATTGTCTCTGGGTTGGCAGCAACTATCCAATGCCTCCGCCTCGCCGGAGTGCGCAGTGCCGAGAGGCGATGCCAACAACGCCGTAACTTCCTCACACGAATTGGTCCAATTGGGATAATCTGTGAGCCACGTGAAGACGTCGCCCGTTCGGCTCCCTGCGCTTGGCGCAGCCCTCGCCAGCCGGTACCGAATCCTTGAGAAGCTCGGCGCTGGCTGGCATGGTGACGTGTACCGAGCCGTCGACGAGCAAACGCGAACCACCGTCGTAGTCAGGTTGTTCCAATTCGACGCCACGGGTCATAGCAGTTCAGCTCCGCGCCGCTTGGGCGACGCGCTCGCGGCAAATCTGATTCGACACCCGCACATTGTCCAATCACACGAGGTCGGGCAAAGTGAATTTGGTCCCTTCGTGGTCACCGAGGATCTGCGCGGCGAGCACATTGGCAGGCTACTCGAGCGCCACGGTCGCCTGAAGAGGGAGTCTTGTTTTGCCATTATCGAGCCAGTCCTATTGGCACTCGGGGCTGCCCATTCGATGGGCCTCATACATGGGGATGTCAAACCACGCAACGTTTGGGTGTGTCAGCTACCGGACAATCGGGTTACGGTCAAGGTCCTCGGCTTCGGCATGGCAGCACCACCGTTGGAACCGCCACAGTCCCCCGTGCACATAAGTCACTTCGCCCCAGAGCAGCTCGAGTCGAACGCGCTTGAACCCCGTACCGATCAATTTGCCGCGTGCGCGACGCTATACGAACTTCTCACCAACTCATTGCCGTTTCAAGGGCCAACAGTCGCAACAACCATCCAGCGCATCCTGCACCAGCCGTGTCCAACACTGGAACAAGCAGGTGCACCGCAAACTGATGCCCTCTCCAAGGTCATCATGCGAGGTCTCGAAAAGGATCCGGCGCGGCGATATCCGGGCGTGCGCGAGCTGCTCGATGCTCTTCGCCCACTAATGCAAGGCGATTCGACACAGGCCATGCTACTGAGTGAGCTATTGCCCGCCTCGGCCTTGCTGCGTAAAGATTCCGGCACAATTCCCAGCGCGTCCGCCGCGTCACAACGTCCACGAGCAAGCTCCATTTCGAGCCCAGAGAGTGGCGCTCGGCTCGCTGCCGCTAGCAGACGCCCTTCGTTTTCGCCCCCAAGCTCGCGTCCAGAGTCGAGCAGGCCAACGCTTGATTCGCTTGTCCCAGTCCTACCGGCGCAACATCGGGGTCGCTACCGCGCGCGCGCCGTTATCTGGCAGTCACTCGACAGCTACGTGCGTGCCAGGCGCCCTGCCTATCTCCGCGAACGCATCCTCTACGACATTGGCAGCAATGACGCGTCCGATCTGCTGCTTGGAACGCTCCAAGGCATTGTGTATTGCGATCTCGATTCGATTTCCCAGTACATCGAGCTGGCGACAGCACGACTCTTCTCCGGCGATCCGTCTTGGTGCCGTTATGCTGGTCAAGAGGCCGTCGACGGTGTCCTGTCCGCAGCACTAACGCGTAGTATCCCACCGACCCCCGACATCACCGTGTCAGTCCGACGGGTTTGCCGGATTCTCGGACCAATGTTCGACTTTGGGGAGTGGCAGGTCGACGAGGCCGGCGCCCCAAACTCCGCGCTTGTCACCATTTCGGGCATTAATGCCGTCTGTCAGGGGCTGCGGTTGTGGGTCGTTGGTTTGATGGAACGCTCGCTGAGCGTGGCCCATCAAAGGGCAAGATTGACGGTAAATCGCGGCGAAGCGGCGTTTACGCCCCGCCTGATGATTGAGATCGCCAATCACTGAGTGACGAGCATATTAGCTGGGCGCGCACACCAGTTGCGCTGACGTGTACGCGCCGAGGCATGTGGCGAAACTCCAGCACCAAAGCGTCACCACCCAAGGCTTCGATGTACGGCAGACCCCATTCGACGATGACCACCTCGCCCTGGTCGCGACGCTCGAGCAGCCCAAGTTCGTGCACCTGCTGGGCGGCAGCCAGCCGGTATAGGTCGGCATGGGCGATCGGAGGCACTGTGCCAATTTCGTGGACGAGTGCAAATGTTGGGCTCGTCACGCGAATCCGTTCCGAGAGCCCAAGCGACCGACATAGCGCGCGGACGAAGAACGTTTTGCCACTTCCGAGTTGCCCATCCAAAATGACGAGGTCAGCCGGCCTTAGCAATTTGGAAAGCGTGCGCGCCAGGCGGCGCGTCGCCCGCCGCGTCGAAAGCGGGAAACTTGTCGGTTCGCCCGCTGTTTGCGCCTCGCACGTCATCGAGATGCCTTCTCGGCCAGCACGCGCTTGGCCACGACTGACGCTCGCAACAGCGGCTGCCCACGAAAGCCGCGCTCAGTGGTCGTCATCAGTTCACCTTCGGCGACAGCCAATTGATCTCGGATCTTCTGGCGCGCAGCATGCACCACCGACGCTCCGCGCAGCGACTCGAATCCTCCGCGCTTGATGGCCTCGATCCCGAGTCGGGTCACGTCGTAGCCCAACGCCTCTTGCCAACTGGGCAATCGCTGGAAGCGCTGACGAAAGAGCGCTACTGGCGCAGACGAGCGGGTCTCCGCCAGCTGGGGACTCGTGATGACCGTCACGTCGCTAAAAGCGTCGGCGGCATTGGCAGCAGTCGGCCCAAGCCATACCTTCAGATGCGCCTCGCGGGTCTTCAATTCGTCTGCCAGTCTCGTGGCACAGGCCGCGTCGGCTTCGACCAAGACCTCTGCACGCGAGCCGAGAAACTCCGGTGCCCACCCGAGGTGCTCCTCGGCCCGACAAAAAGCATCTTCGCGCGTGAGCTGCACGAGCCTGCGCGAATCGGCAAGAGACTCGCGAAACAACTGCTGCACTTGGGCCCGTGGGGACTCGACCCAGAAGACAAATGGACTCAAGTTGTCCAGCTTGGTCGGTTGCGAAAGTAGCACCACGGCAACCCGATGGCTGGCCGCCACCTCGACCGCCAACCCTGCCGTGCGCGGCGACAGACCCGCTACCAACAAGGCAGCTCCGTCCGAAACGAGCGCATTCAATGCTAGCTCTATGTCGGCAGACTCGAAGCCATGAAGCTCCCTGGTGATCAACCGAACAGGTTCGTCCTTACCGACACTGGCAATCGCACGCATCGCTCCGGTGACAAGTTCGGCAGATTGTCGGCTCGACCAATCGTCGTCAAGCTCCAACAAAAGACCAACTGCCGCATGCATCACGCTTTCAGGCACATCCGACGCTCGCGCGAGCCGACGAAGCTTTTCGCCCTCGGGGCTGCGTAGGTACTTGGTCGGCGCATCGACGATGAGACGACGCGCAAGCCTACCGTCGCCGGTACTATCGGCAAGCCTTCCGAGGGAGCCGCGCATGGCTTCGAGCATCCAAAGCCGCGCACGATGTCGTGACTCTTCGACGACCGGCTCGGCTGCTGCGACCACCAACCATTCGAGTGCTCGGAGGCGCGCCGCCCTGTCCAACCGCTCGATATTGGCTTCAATTTCTCGGTCGACGTGTTCCTGATGTTCGTCAGCCACCCCCATGCGCCACGCCAACATCAGGGCAACTGCATCGTCCGGGGCTGAAGCCAAGAATGCCACGTTGACGGCCTCGCTGGCCCAGAGTTCGCGTGTTTCGCTATCGACGATTCGCCCACCCATCGCACGCAATTGAGCCAACGCCACAACTGGCTGCCCGCGTCGTGCCAGCGTTACGGCGCGCAGCACTTGCACGGTATCTAAGTCGACTCCCGATGCGTCCTGCCCAGCCTCCGCGAGCAGCCGCTCGGCTTGGTCGAGTTGGTGAACTTGAATCCTCAACCACGCCAACCGTAGCCGCATGGCCCGAGCCCGAGGATCGGCCGGGTAGCGCGCAATGAAGTGCCGCAGCAGCGGCTCGGCGGCAAGACGCTCACGGTCAGAGCCATCGCCCCAAGCCGATTCGATGGTTCGAGCGTCACGTTGAGAATCTGTACTTTCCGCCCAAGCGGACAGGGGCGCCTTGGTCTTCTGTGCCGCTGGCGAGCAAGCCCCGAGCCCCACCATGACCATCGTGGCAACGATGGCGCTTGACCCAGCGACACGGGTCCCGTAGCAAAGGGCCGAATGCCAAGACAAGTGTCGGGAAACCACAAAGCGGCAGCATTCTCTCTGCCTTCGCTCCCGTCAAGCCAGAATGCCTCGACGCGACTTCGAAGCTTCAGTGTCGCCTTGTCCAAGGCGTGGGCGCCGAGCCTGGTGCTTTGGATCCTGATTAGCTCAAGCCCACTCGCCGATCCCTCGGCATTTGCGCGCGTCTCCTGGGTGCTCGATCGTCCGAGCCTTGCCTGGTTCGAGCTCGGGTTCGGTTACCTGTGCATTGCGGCGGTTTCGTTGAATTTACGCCAGCGCTTCGAAGGCACACGACTAGCCACACCAAGCATCGTTCTATCGGTCATGGCCTTCAGTTGTTTCAGTTATCATCTTCTGTTGCTCAGGTGGCCATGGTTGACCGGAAGCACCCCGCCCGGCACACGCTACACGGTATGGAGTGAGGTGCTGTCAAGCACGTGGCAAGGAGTGCCGGTGCTTGCGTTTGGTGAGATGCTGACCGCCCTAGTGTTGGTCACCCACGGCCTCTTGGTTGCGTCGGCGACCGCGCCGTGGGAACGCCTGGGTCGGGCCACCTCATGGGGCCACGTGACACGGTTCGTGGTGGGGCTGGTCGCGTGCGTGCTTGCGTGCGCACTCGTCGTTGCCTTGGCTACGGGCCGACGCTAGCGACGTTGGCCGTTGCCGCGCCGGATCGACACAAAAAACCAATGTCGCGGCCCGGTCGAAGGCTTGGCGACGCGGTATGCGACGGAAATGCCCGTGCAATCACCGAGATTACGGAGTAGTGCTCACTCCGTGCCAAGGTGTTATCTGCTCACCATCTGCTCGGGTTCGTCGCTCGACCAGCATTCGAACAACGTGACTCTGTTCAATCTCGTCGAGCAGATCAACCTCCGCCCCAATTCCGAGATGCCACCAGGCACCTTGATTCCGGTCGAGGTGCACGCCTACTTTCAGTGTGACACGCGCGAGCTGGGGGTCGATTTCGAGGTCCGGTTCGCGCTCGTCTCGATGGAGTCGGGTCTCGAAAGCTTGAGCGACGTCTTCGTGCATCGTTCAGCCACGCCACGCTATCGCACGCGCACCGGTGGGTTGCCCATGCCGCCGGTCGCGGGCGCCTACGAGTTGCGCATCGACTGGCGACGACGCGGGTCGAGCAACTTCACCCGCGAACCAATTGCCTGGCCCATGCACATTGCCGAAGTGCCCGAGGAAACCGCGCGCGTCACGCACTAGTCATTCAGCATTGAGCCTTGACGAGCCGCCAGATCCATTCAGCACCCGCAACCACTGCCCACGGTGCAGAGCGCCATGCTGATGGCCTTGCCTACCGAAGCACTCTGTAGCCCACCTAAGGCACTGACAATCTTCGAGCAGGGGCCAGTGATGAAGCAATCGACACTCATGCAGCTGTATTGTGCCGCACACTGTACGAGCGTGATACAGCCAGCGTCGGCGGCGCAATCAACGATCCGCGACGCACAGGCTTGGCACTGACATTGCTGGCAAGGATCAGCGCTCAAGCCCGCGCAGGCCTGATTCACGATGTCGATCAGCCCACCTGCACCGCCGGATGCAACGGCGCCCCCTGTTGCCGTTCTGCCACCTAGGCTTGGCCGCCCACCTTCCCAAAGGATTGTGCCTGCAGCGGCACCAATGCCGCCTGAAGCCCATCCGCCGGATCCAATGTTGCCTACTCCGGCAAAACCGCCGATAGGTGGAGCGCCGGAAGCGCCGCCGCGGCTCGTGTTTCCGCCAATGTTGGTGAAACCACCGCGGCTGACACCGCCGCCAATCGAAACCCCGCCGCCAAACCCGCCGCGACCGCCCGAACCTGCGGCGGGGGAGCGCCCACCTCCCGCACTCCAACCTCCCGCACTCCAACCTCCCGCACTCCAACCTCCCGCACTCCAACCTCCCGCATTCCAACCTCCCACGGGGCTCCGACCTCCCACGGGGCTCCGACCTCCGGTTGAAATCCACGTGGCACCTCCTACATTCGACGGCGCGCCGCCGCGCGTGTTAGTGGTGGTCGTCGTCCAGGGCACGCCGCCTTGAGCCCAAGCTGTGGTGGTCCAAGTGGCACCGCCCGAACCGGGGGGAAAAGGTGTGGCACCGCCTTGCCCAACCCCGTGACCGCCGCCAACCTCGACCCATTCGCCGTCCTCGCCCTGCGTGTCGGTCCGAGCGCCACATCCAAGCAAAATCCCACAGAAGACCAAGAATTTCCCGCGCCGCATGGTTCGTTCAGGTTAGCGCACAACGCCGAAGTTGGCCCAAACAATGTCGGCGTCATAGAATCGCCCTATTGTCCTTGGCTTGGTTGCCGTCCATAGCGAGTGTCCTCTGACACCTGACACTGACAGAAACGCCCGAAGGGGGGCAGCATGACGATGCGTGGACTCGATGCGCAAGCAGAGCTAAAATTGGAACCGTTCGACGGCGTCGGAAGCGGAACTTACGCGGAGAGCGGCTCCTGGCCCACTCGGGGTGAGATCTTCGACACCATCGTTCCGCAGCCCTGGGCGGCGAGCGACTTCTGGGGCTCGGACGATTTCGACCTGATGAGTGCGCACGGGGACCGACACGACACCATCCCATCCCCTCCGCCTGAGCTCGACAGCTCTCCGATCCATTTCAAATTTTAGACAGAGTGCCGGCGGCCGGTTCGTCTCGCCCTTGCAGCGTCGACCCGCAGCGTGATTCTGATGTCACTTGAACGAAGTGGGCTTCGCGTGGCACCAAATTTCGACTAGCCTGCAGCTCCCGCGTGTCATAAGGTTAGGCCTTCCGGCCAATGTGACAAGCGAGACCGAGCAGCAAGTCGAGCGCCCTCGAGGCGCCTGGAGGTCACGATGTTCCTACGCGGATTGAAGAGTTGGCGGCGCCGTTGGCTCGCCCTGGTTGCGACATATCTCGTCATGCTGGTGTCGACAGCGGCGTTTGCCGCGGGTCGTATCGAGTGGGGTAGCAAAAAGGTCAAGCCACGCAGCGACAACAACTCGTGGAACATCGACATCAAGGTCTTCATGCCAAGGGCACCCGACGTGCCGTCAGTGCCAACCAAGTTCATCTTCCTGCAGACCGTCTACTGGGAGCGAGCCATGGTCGATGGTGACAAGCTAACGACGCGCAACGTGCCGATTGAAGGCAAGTTGCCGGTTGTCGAGAGCGTGGATATCGGCTTTCTCGACCCGCGTTCGGGTAAAATCGAGAATCGTACGCAGTTCTCCTTCAAGATCCGCCGTGACCACGGCTTCGAGTGCGGTGAATACAAGGTCACCGTGCGTGATGCGCGCAACGATTCGATCATTGGTCAACCCATCAACCTCATACTCGACGGCGAGAACGAAGTGATCGATCGGCGCAGCGTCGTTTTCTCGGGCGAAAAGAAGAAGAAGGTCGATTCGACCGGCGGCGCTGACGACGACGCCAAGAAGAAGGACGCCACCGGCAAGGACGACGCCAAGAAGAAGGACGCCACCGGCAAGGACGACGAGCCCACGGCGAAGGACTCGAAGAATTCTGATGGCCCTGTAGCTCAAGCCGATATGCCGCCAGCAGACGAGCCAGCGGCTGAGAATTCGGAAAAGATCAAACAGAAGCCGGGTGGTTGTGGTTGCCGTGTTCCGGGTCAGGCCAACAATTCTCGACAAGCTGTGGGTTGGTTCGTCCTAGCCACGGCCCTGCTGCTCGGACGTCGGGCAAAAGCGCGACGCGTAGCATAACCAAGGCCCGTCCAGCATACCCAGAACGGCGTGCGATCCGCTCAATCGAGCGCCGCGCGCCGTTGGTGCATTTGGCCGCTACCCCGCCTGTACGCGGCGCACCAAGCGCGCAATCCCTTCGGTGAACGCGGGCTCGGGTGTCAAAAGACTGACCACAACGTAGGCCTCACGCGCAAAGTCGAAGAACCACCCCGGCTGAATCCAAAGGTCGTCCTGCTCGAGCCAGGTCAACACCCACTCGGTCTCCGAACGAGTACTCGGCACTTGGAGCACCGCGCTCCACCCACCGTCGAGCTGCAGCAACGTCACGGCACTGCCCGCCACTTGACGTTTCAGCTCGCGAAGATTGGCCTCAAGCCGCGTTTGGATTGCGTGGTTCCGCTCGGGCTCGCGACGGAGCAATTCGGGCAAGGCCCACTGAATCGGGGTCGCCACACTCAGGAATGCATCTGAAATGACTTCCATCCGTTCGAGCGCTGCCCCGACGAGTCGGTCGGGTCCAGTTACGCTGGTCCAGGCGAGCTTACACTGGGGTAAGCCAAGCGATTTCGAAAGGCCGTCGAGCACGAATACCAGCGCTTCTGATTGGCCCAGCGCCGAGCAGTAGCGGGCCTTGGCCGAGTCGAAAAGGTAGCGCGAGAACACCTCGTCGGATACGATCGGCAACCCGAGCGCGACAACTGCGGCCAATTCGTCACTGCTCGTCACCGAACCGGTCGGGTTGTTCGGACTTACCAAGATAACTGCGCGTGTTCGCGGCGACCTCGCACTGCGAAGTGAATCGAGATCGATGTACCAGCCGCCGTCGTACTCCAACTGGTAAGTCGTCAGCTTCACGTGTTCCAACTGAGCCAACTGTTCGAACAGCGGGTAACTTGGCCGCGGCACCAATACCTCGTCGCCAGGCGCGCAGAGCAGCTTGAACAAGTGGCTGTAGGCTTCGCTGGTGCTCGACGCAAGGACGATGCGCTCGGGTGGCTGGGCGTGCCCCATTTGCGCCCAACGCTGAGCCAACCCCAGTCGTGCCGTGTAGAGGCCGAGTGGTTCGGGTTCGTAGAGAAGTGCGCGGGCATCACTCAAACCGTCAAGAATCGTGGCGTCAATGGCGAGATTGACTAAAGTCGGATTTGATCCAGACAAGTCGAGGATTGTTCGACCGTTAGCAACCTGTTCAGCGCGACGCCGTGTGATGAGATTGGGTTCGGTGGGAAACTCGGTTTGCCGGGAGAACACGCTTGGGAGCATTGTCGCAGTCTCCGGCCCACGCAACTATTCACTGGATTCTCCACGCCTAGCAAGTTTGTACTCGCGCGGTACGGTTCGCCAGACTAGGTTCTGCGCCGCATGTTGTCGTCTGGAACGGTCACCCGCATCGAACATCAAGGGCGCGAGATCTACATTGTGGGCACCGCTCACGTGTCACCAAAGAGTGTGGTCGAAGTCGAACGCGTCATCGCCGAGGTTCGCCCTGACACGGTCTGCGTCGAACTTGACCAGGGTCGCCACGACGCATTGGTCGACGAGAGTCGCTGGCGAAAGCTCGACCTATTCCAGATTATTCGGCAAAAAAAGGTACTTTACCTCCTCGCTAATCTCGCGCTATCCGCCTACCAGAAGAAGATCGGCGAGAGTCTGGGGGTCAAACCCGGGGCCGAGCTGCTCGCGGCAGTGCGAAGCGCCGACGCCGTTGGGGCAAAACTGGTGCTGGCGGATCGAGATATCCAAGCCACGCTGAAGCGAACCTGGCATCGGCTGGGCTTCTGGAACAAGTCGAAGCTCATCAGCGGCCTGATTGCGGCGCCGTTTTCCATGGAAGAACTCGGCGAAGAGCAGATCGAAGCGCTCAAGGACCGCGACACCATCTCCGAGATGCTCGACGAATTGGCCAAGATGATGCCGGATCTCAAGGAGCCCTTGATCGACGAGCGCGATCTCTACTTGATGTCATCCGTGGTCGAAGCCCCGGGCCAAAAACTTGTTGTCGTCGTGGGGGCGGGACACGTGCGCGGCATGTTGGCGAATGTCGAGACTCAAGTCGATCGCAAGCGGCTCAGCCAGCTGCCGCCACCCTCACGAGTTGGGACGATTGTCGGTTGGGCGATTCCGATCATGATCCTGGTCGCCTTCTGGTTTGGCTGGCAGAAACATCAAACCGAAAGCCTGATCCAGATGGCGCGTGCCTGGATTTTGCCTACCTCGATTGGTTGTGGGCTCTTCACGCTCGCCGCATTCGCTCACCCGTTGACGATTCTCGCCGGCATGCTTGCCGCGCCATTGACCACGCTCAACCCGCTCATTGGCGCCGGCATGGTCACGGCACTGGTCGAAGCCTGGGTTCGGAAACCTACCGTGGAAGACTGCGAGGGCATTCCAGAAGCGATAACCAAGCCGAAGCTGTGGCTGAAGAATCGCGCCACCAGGGTGCTGTTGGTGTTCGTGCTCTCCAACTTGGGGGCTTCAATCGGCATGTTCATCAGCACCACCTGGGTCCTTAGTCTGCTGCGGTAGAGGGCGCTATCTGTGCAAATCGATCTGGAACAACCCGGCGATGTCGATCTGTACGAACTGGTAACCCACGTCGTCATGCCGCGGCCCATCGCATGGGTATCGAGCCTGGGGCCAGGCGAGCTGGTAAACCTAGCGCCTTTCAGCTACTTCGGCGTAGTGTCGGACGACCCGATCGTGCTGATGCTGTCAATTGGACGTCGCCGCGGTGAACACAAGGATACCGCGCGCAACCTGCTGACCCAAGGCGAGGCGGTCATCCACATGGTCGAGGCGGCACTGCTTGAACCTATGCTGCAGTCGTCGAAGGAACTGCCCCCCTCAGAAAGCGAAATCGACTACGTTGGGTTGCTCACTGTACCAAGTACGCGAGTCTGCCCACCTCGGCTCGAGCGCGCTAGCGTGGCGCTCGAGTGTCGGCTCGACCGGCACATCGAACTGGGCCCGGAAGCAACCGACCTTTTTCTACTTCGCGCGGTCTACGCCCACATGAAAGACGCAGCGCTCATTGATGGGATGCCAGATCCGCAACGCCTTGGGGTGGTCGGCAAATTGGGTGGCAATGACTACGCCATAACCGATCGGATTCGAACGCTGAAGCGCCGCTAATTCTCCACAACTTTCGGTTCGTGGCGATCGACCGAATACATTACGGCATTGGCGCCATGTAAAGCGCAGCCATGGACGTCCCGCCAGTCGAACTACCACCCGATGCCGACTGGCCTCCGCTACCACCAAGCGGCACGGCATAGCGAATGCCAGCACTCATGCCTCCGGTATTCGTTGCCGTTGAAGTTGTTGAAGCTGCCCCGCCCTCCATGGGCGCTGAGTAGACCGCAACCATGCTCGTTCCGCCGAATCCGATCGACTGCGCCTGTCCAGCAGAGCCAGCCAAGTTGCCATTGCCGTTACCAGTGTCCGAGTCATCGCAAGCCGCCAAAGTAAGTGCTGCACCGATGGCCATGGCACCGCCCAGCCCACGCAGCCGAACCCAATCCTTCCATGCCGGCAACCGCGACTCTGCTCCGGGCTGGCTAAGTTGCTCAAGGTACTCACGCAGAAGCTCTGCATGCGAAGGAATAGTCATGCGGCCATTTTGACCGCTCCGTGGGCCCCACACAAGGGGCAAAGTCCCCCACGCTGCCGCCGGACCGCTCCGCCTACATCGGAACCGAGGCATAAGTAGCGGTTGCCGATGGGATTGGTCGGTTCCCAGGCCTTTGGCGTTTGACGCTGCCAACACCGTCCGTCCGACATGTTAGCGCATCAACGCCGGGATCAGTCCCGAGCTGGCGCGCAAGGTTGCTTACTTGCGCGAGCACACAGGCGGCTCAGCGCTTCAACGGATTCGCGGCTGCGTGCGGGGAGAAGCCAATCTGTCGAGCACCTGCAAGCGCGACCTAGCGGTATCGCTCAGCAAATCACTCCCTCGGACTTCAGCAGCTTCGCCCATGTCACCGTGAACAGCGGATCCCGATCGTGACTGAGGTGGGTCGCGCTTCGAATAAATCCGCCTTCTGGATCGAGGAGATTGCGGGCAGTCCGCATCATTCAGGCGCCATCTGGATTGATTCGCATCCCGGCGATTCGAAGCGCGCTGTTGCGAAGTTCGATCACGAACAAGACCCTCACGCGAACGGTTCCGAACACGCCGCGGGTTTCCACGGCAAAGAAATCACAGGCGCAGAGCATTTCCCGATGGCTCCGAATGAACTGTTTCCAAGTGCACTTGCGAATCCGTTCAGGCGCTGGCTCGATCCCAGCCTCCGCCAAGATGTTCGCCACTGTCGTGGCACCGATCGCGATCTTCAGGCCGCGAAGAGCATCTCGAGCCGCGTAGCCAGCCGTGCTGCGCTGGACTGAACGGAATCTAGACGGCCTTGAAATGTTCGAAGGAGCGCCAAACGAACCGTCACCTGGTGAGCGGCTAGTTCGCATAAAATACGCGTCTTGTAGCCTATTTTCGCCTCACCGGACGATGACTGCACCCTGGCACTTCTGGTCGTCCTGGCCACGAGATTCTCACGAATGTCGCATTGATGTCACAGAACACTTCTGGAACGGTTCTTCCGTTGGGTTTTGCCGGCTCGGCGCGCAAACGTCGCGGTCCGGTCTCTTGGCGCGCTGCGCAACATTCGTGCGCACGAGCGGAAGGTGACTCAGGGCTTCATTTGTCAAGGCGCGCCGAAATCGCCGAAGCCACCGTCTGCATGGCGGAGATCCGTGCATGTAGCTTGTCATTGGCCGCAATGACCGTCCACGGGCACTTTGGCGTGCCAGTCAGTTCCAGCATGTCACACACTGCCGCCTCGTAGAGTGGCCACTTCTCACGATTGCGCCAGTCTTCATCAGTGATCTTCCAGCACTTCTCCGGATCTTCCTGCCTAGCATGGAACCGTCGCAGTTGCTCATCCGCATCGATCTGAAACCAGAACTTGATAAGGACGTTGCCCGAGCGCACCAAGTGAGTCTCAAACGCTCGAATCTCCTCGTAAGCCAAACGCCAATCGCGTTCAGAACAGAACCCTTCGACGCGTTCAACCAATACCCTGCCGTACCAGGTTCGGTCGAAGACCGCGATATGCCCGCCCTTGGGCAGCCGCTGAGCGAATCGCCACAAGTAGTGCATACCTTGCTCCGCGTGGGTCGGCGCACTAATGGGAATTACTTCGTAGCCACGGGGATCGAGCGCTGAAGCCAGTCGCCGAATGCTTCCGCCTTTGCCAGCAGCATCCCAGCCTTCATAAAGGACGATTACGCCGACTCGCTTCTTGTAGATCCGATGCTCAAGTTCGCGAAGCTGTTCTTTGAGCGCCTGCAATTGCGTTGCGTAGGCGGCCGCGTCGAGGTGCTGGGCGAAATCAACGGCGGCCAAAAGGCTTGGTCCGCTGGTGATGCGACTACCCGGCGGCGTTGCCGCATCAGCAGTCGCGGTCTCGACCATCGCATCGGCAGGTGGCACGTTCAAACGGCAACTTAGGACATTACGGATTTCGCGAAAAGCAAGTAATGCTGCACCGCGTCGGCTTGCGGCATCGATGACGAGAAACGGCGCCTTAGCTACACTGGTCTTGTCAATCACCCGCCCGATGGCGCGGCGCCAATCCTGGTAGTGCCGGTGTTGGCGCAGGTCGCTTGCGTCAATGCGCCAAGCGGTTGCGTGGTCACGCTGCAGCTTCCGAAAACGCCGACCCTGGTCGTCCTTGCTGATGTGAAGGAACAACTTTATCAGGACATAGCCGTGATCAATCAAGGTGCGTTCAAAGGCACGGATATCCTCACAGGCTTGCGTCAGTTCGCGCTTGTTGAGTTCGCCCTCCGCCAGTTCCCGCCAGGTGCGGTCGTACCAACTTCGATCGTACAACGCGATTCGACCGGGCTCGGGTAGATCGCGCCAGAATCGATACAGTGGCGGTCGCAGCAGTTCCTGAGCTGTTTCAGACTGGACCGTGATGACGCGATAGCCGCGCGGATCGAGCGCCATCGCTAGGCGGTTGATCAAGGTGCCCTTGCCTGCCGCCTCCCAGCCCTCGAATAACACGATAATGGGCAAGTTGGCCACGCGCGCCGTGCGCTGCAATTCCCCAAGTTCGACTTCAAGCGCCTCGACTTGCCGATCGACCTCGGCCTCGTCCCCTACGGGCTTCTGTGCCAACGTGTCCAGGATTTGTTTCATGGTCTCTCCTCGACCGGGAGTCGAGATTCGCTGCAAGCTCCGGACCGCCGACGCTATACGACTTCTTCTGACGTGACTAGCCTGCTGTTGCAAGGCGCCTATCGGCGCGACTTTGTTAGGCATACATCGTCTGAGCCCGGCCCGTTTCCATCGGCGGGCATATCCCGGCGGGCATTGAAGTGCCCAAGATTCAGAACGTGCTCATTCCAACCGCCGTGCAGAGCCGATGCTCCTACTGGCTTGAACTGAGGATGAGGCAAAGTCGTTCGTTGCCCAACAATGAAATTAGGTACCGGATTGGGGGCAACAAGCAGCACTGGCACCGCGGTCAATGCGCCACTCCGTCGCGGCTTGTTCACTCAACTGTTGCATGGACGTGAGTTGCGCCGAGTAGCGTCTGCTCGAAGCCGCGGCAGTGACCCGCGCGTGGCAATCACGAATTGGCTCGACAAACAGTGAATACAAATGAGGTTAGCAATGCAGCAATCAATCCGCAGAACTCTGGTGCCCGTTGCCCTCGGCAGCATGATCGTGCTTACGTCCGCTCTTGCGCTTGCTCGTAATGACGGATTTGCGAAGTCGACAACACTGGCCGTCTACGGCGATGCACCGTACGGAACGACGCCGACGGACACGAGCGAGCTCGATGCGACACCCGCATTCGTCGACGCGATCAATGCTGATCCGGACGTCGAACTCGTGGTGCATGTCGGCGACATCCATTCCGGAAAGCAGTATTGCACTCTAGCCTACAATCGAGCCGTCCACGAACTATGGTCCCAGTTCGAGGATCCGTTGATCTACACCCCAGGCGACAACGAATGGACCGACTGCCACAAGAAGGCAGAAGGCGGCGGTGCGTACAACGCGGCCACGGGTCTCATCGACTATGTACTGGACACGAGCGGTGCCCCAGTTGACTACGCGAGCGGCAACCCAGTTGCCAATCTAGAGCTCATTCGCTCGATCTTTTTCCCACAGCCGGGCTTGACCCTCGGGGCAAAACGGGCGGTTCTGTCGCAGCATTTCCTGTACGACCGCTCGCACCGCACTGACGCAAATTACGTCGAAAACGTCATGTGGGACCAATCGGGGGTGCTGTTCGTGACGCTCAATGTGCCGGGCGGCTCGAACAATGACCAGGATGTTTGGTATGGAGCGACCACGGAGACGGTCGCGCAAACCCAAGAACGCGACGAACGTACCGGTGCCGATCTGCGCTGGCTCGAGTTTGCCTTCGGTGCGGCCAAGTTTCTGCGTGCAAAGGGCTTGGTTATCGTGATGCAAGCCGATATGTGGGATCCAGAAAAGGGTGTGGCGCATCAAGCGGGTTACGAGCCATTTGTCAGCAGCGTCGCACAGAACACCAAGGCATTCGGCAGACCGGTGCTCATGCTCAACGGCGACTCGCATGTGTATCTCTCGGATAACCCACTGTCAGCTGCAGATCCGCTCAACCACATGCACCCTGGCTACGACGTGCCGAATTTCCACCGTATTGTCGTTCACGGTAGTACGCTGCCGCTCGAGTGGTTGCGGCTGACGGTTGATCCCCGGGCGAACTCAGCCACTGCCGAGAACGCGTTCGGCCCGTTCAGTTGGGAGCGCGTCATCGAGTAGCGGACTTTGGCGAAACTTGATGGCCACGGCACCAAATAGGGTCGACCGGGAACCGTTGCTCAGGGCCCCGCGGTGAATGGACGAATTTGCCTCACCGTGCGCCGGGACTAGCTCGATTTTGTTGCACGCAATTGGGCCAGCGGCCGCTCGAAAAGTAGGACATTTTCACTGGAATCTGATGCTTCGCCGGCTCTAGCGGAAGTGAATTTGGTCAGCATGGCGAGCTTGACCCTACCAGCAGCACCGAACTCTTTAGCGGCCTGTTCATACGCTTGGAGTAACTTCGCGGCCATTTGGAGCTCCTGCTATTTGGGGCTGAGAGTTTCGGGCTTGGCCTGCGGCGCATCGGCCATTGACATCAGCTCTTCGAATGCCGCCAACACTCCACGCATGCTTTCACCGAATTCACCTATCTCGTTGTGACCGTGTATGTCGATGGCCAATCCGTCAATTTCTGCTTTGGCATGCCGATCCGAGACTGCTTTGCGGCGACCGAGCACATTCTTCACCGTGAGCGCTCCGGCACCGTCCAACAGTAGCAGGCTCAAGCCTGCATAGCCGAGCGCCTTGCGTCGCGCGAATGCGCCGGCCGTTTGCTGTGCGGCCACTGACTCCTGAACGTACGCGTTCAATCGAGCCACCACCATGTCGCAGAGATCGGTTGGCGCGCGATCCTGCCCGCGTACCATCTTGTACGCGGTCTTGAAATCGAATTGACCGACCAGGTACGCCTGCCTCGTTTGCTCGTATTTGGCACTCAGTTTCAGGTGTTCGGCCATGAACTCGCTGACCAGTTTTTGCGCTTGGGCGTCGTCAACGGCTCCAAGCAGTGCTCTTGCGCCGGCATGGGTCGCGGCCTCTTGCTTGTGAAACTTGTTCGTGTACTTTTCTAGGTCTGCAGGTGTATGGCCGCGAAGTAGGATGTCCTTCCATTCTTGGACCTGCTTGTTGAAGTCAACCTGCATGACGCGCGCGGTCCGCTGCGCTAGTTGGTCCAGCCAAAAGCAGGACATAATTGGACGATACCCGATCCGCTTGGCCAATGAGGGCAAACGCCAGACCAAACACGAGTGGTCCTGTTCATGGCAGCAGCAGATCACGGCGCAGCAATCTGCTTCAGCGCCAAAGTCGTTGTTGAAGATATTCGTCGCCGCTCACATCGGACATTGATCGCAACGCTGCAATTTGGCGGCGACAAGGTGCGATCAAGCGGCAGGGCAGAGCCGGGGGGCACTCCCGCTTCGTCTGGGATTCTGAGTCCAGAAGCCGTGACTCTTACAGCAAGGTCGGCTGGTTGCGCAAGCAACGTTGACACCAACATCAAATAGTAGGTATCTGTTGGTGTACCGATTGGAGGAAGCGATGACACTGAAATTGAGCTACGGTTACGTAGTTTTTGGTTTGGCATTGGCGGCGTGCAGCGAAAGTGTCCCAACCGAACCAACCGCCAATGAAGCCGATGTCGCGGTAGCGCAGGCGGCGCTTTCCGCTACTCGTCACCAACAGACGACCCTGGCCGGCGTCGAGGCGTGGGTCAATTCGACCACGGCACAACGACTTGTGAATGTCTCGACAATTGGCGACACTGACAGTGCCGCCAACAAACAAAGCGAGTCTCATTTTGACAATTGCTATTGGAACGAATCCCGCGACTGGATCATTGCGAATCGCAATCAAGCGATCGCAGCCGCTGTTGAATGGTTTCAAACCGGCAATGCGCAAACGCTCGACACGGTGTTCAATTCCCTCGGGTTCGCCCTGCACGCAGCGGAGGATTTCTACGCCCATTCGAATTGGGTCGAGACGCATGAGCCGGGTGTGTTGGCTCCGTTCAACGATTCGGGAACACCCGTACCGGCGGGTTGGTACAGTGGAACCTATTACAATTCTGGCGATTCCGGGCCCAATGCCGGCTACCTGCATTGTCCGGCGGGCACACCGAGCCACTTGACATTGAACAAGGATTTGGCCGGCGGAGCCGCAGCAGACGAGGCGTTTCTGGACGCCACTTTGGCAGCCACGGAGCAGATCAGGCGTTTCATGGCCGGCGTCCGAGCAGCCATGCCATCGGCTACCGCCGAGGCAATATTGACCCAGCTCGGATTCGTAGCGCCATCTCCCGCCACGACGACCTATCGCTCGGATTTTCGACGCGTCGTCACGCCATCGGGTGGGCCCTGGGGTTTGAGTGCAAAGGCGGTGTACTGCAGCGCGGGGAGCTACGTTGCGGCCTTCGCCCAACGTGTCGAAACCCCACAGGGATCCCTGGTGGATGATACGGCGCTCAATACGGTACTCTTCTACTGCAAGAATCCGACTGGCACCTGGCTCGAACCGCTCAATGCCTGGGAAGGTGTGTGGGGCACCTGGAGCCCATGGGCGGTCTGCCAAACCGCCAGTGGATTCTTTACTGGAGGGGAACTCAAGATCGAGCCATCGCAAGGCGCTGGAGACGATACCGGGGCAAACGCATCCCGATTCTGGTGCAATGACGGCTCGGCACTAACCGCAACCAATGACGGCCCCTGGGGGACGTGGCGAGGTCGCGCCACCTGCGCTGCCGGTGAGGCCGTGTGTGGCGTTCAGATCCAATACGAGTCCCCTCAAGGTGCGGGCGATGACACGGCAATGAACGGCATTCGTCTTCATTGTTGCGCGCTTTGATGCAGCTGATCAACTCGCCGGGCCCGAACCTGGAGGGTGTCACCACGACGGACAAAACCAGCTTGAAGAGGCCAGCGGACATGGACTATGGTTCTGCGCTTGTTTGGGGCCGCACCGAAGGGTGGCAGCAACTCGGCGGAGGATAACATTATGCGTTGGTATTCATTAGGTGCTTTGGGATTTTCGATGTTGATGGTGGCATGCAGCGGTAACGACGGTGCAACGGGGGCGCCCGGAACACAGGGTGCCACCGGACCAAGTGGCGGCATCGGTGCGACGGGCCCGGCAGGCCCGGCTGGCGCGACGGGGCCCACTGGCGCCACAGGTCTGGCCGGCGCAACTGGGCCAGTGGGAGTCACCGGCGCGAGCGGAAGCCCCGGTGCCACGGGCGCCGCGGGACTGACGGGTGCCAATGGCGTTGCCGGACCAATCGGGCTGGCAGGTGCCACGGGCGCGGTTGGCGCGACCGGCGCAACTGGTCCTAAAGGTGACAATGGCGCGACCGGCGCAACTGGTCCTAAAGGTGACAATGGCGCGACCGGCGCGATTGGTGCGACGGGCCCCTCAGGCGGTCCAATGGGTGCCACTGGCGACACGGGTGCGACTGGTGCCACTGGCACGTCTGGTACGACGTTTCTCACTGGAACCGGGATCCCGGCCGCGAACCTCGGAGCCGTCGGCGATCTTTACCTCGATACTTTGACTAGCAATCTGTACCAGAAGGGAGCTGGAGGTTGGACCCTGCTCGGGAACCTGGCCAATCCAGGCGCGCAAATGAACGGTTGGATTTGGTACAGCTTCGTGTACCCCGCCACGGTCGCCGGCAACGCCGTGACCAATGCCGTCAATGCGACCGACCATGTTTCAGCCACTATCACCACGGCCGCCGGAACGGGCAACGGCGGCGGCATTGGTTGGCACTTTACCAATCCGGTTTCACCGGTCAACCTGCAAGGCTACCACTACTTGCAGTTCACCCTCAACTACGCGGTCCTCGTCGGATCCGTTCCGCAGCTTGTACTCGTGCTCGCGCAGAATGGAATGAATGGCTGCAACTACTCATTTGCGCCAATTGTCGGCACCAGCACGGTGCAGATCGATCTGTCGCTTCCGCCAAGCAATTGCTGGGCAGATTTCGGGGCCGCCGCCACCCCGGCATCCTACCATCCCACCAATGTCGACTCCATATCGATCGAGGTGCCCATAGGTGGAGCCGCCACCGCCGTACGCAGCGTGTCGATGGCGTTGTCGAACGTTCAATTGATTTATTAGCCGCGACCGCACCCATATTCGACAAAAGCATGCGCCCCTCGCTGCTCTCGTGGAGCGAGGGGTGTCTGCACGGGGCAGCAAGCACCCGTACCGATCCCTAAACACACCGGCTGAGGCCACAACCCCGCGTCGGAGAGGTCGCACTTGAATCGCGCCGCCCAACCCGGACAAGTCACCTTCATGCAGCGAAGGCATCCGGCAACTGGCGTCCGAGTAGGTAGCCAGAACTAGCGGCGCAATCACACCACCCGAGCCCCTACGGCACCGAGACGAGCCAGTCCAATGCATCCTGCCGCGTCTTGAACAAATTGAGCTGGCGCCCTGTCAAGATGCGCACTGACGCAAGGATTGCTCGCGCGAGATCAGAGGCACCGGTCGCTGCGGCCGCTTTGACGTACGGCCTGTTCTCTTTCATGAAGGCTACAAGGTGACTCGTCGACGCATCCCTAACCGCAACTTCGGTGATGTCGGTCAACGTCAAGACGGAGCCAGGCGCCGCACCGTGTATAAGTGGGCGTGCCGTACTAATAACGGTAGCGATTTCCTCAACTGACGCTCGCGTGAGATCCAGCAGCAACACCTGCCTACCTTTGTGCACCAGGAAACTCACACGTTCGACTGCCACCTGAACCCAATACGGCATAGTCGAAGCCAGAGTCAATATCACCCGATATATTTCGAGAGTTCTGGGCGCTGCACTCAATGGCGTACATGCGAAAGCTTGCACTTCCGCGAGTAGTGTGGGCAGAAGATATCCAGAAGCACTTCGACGACGAGTCAGGAATGTGCCAGCAGGGACTCTATAGGCCGCAAGCTCTGGAAACCACGCAAGGTTGGTGCGGGGACAAGCAATCTAGCCACCTGGGTTAGGCAAAGTTCAGAATCCCGGGCAGCCTCCACCCGAACCATCGCACGATGGCAGATAGGTGATCTTGAGCTTCGGACGCGTATTGACGTCACTTGCGTAACTCGACGCAATGACTAGCGTGTCCGAACTCGAAGTATCCCCGATGATGACGCCGAGGTTCTTCCTGTAATCGTGAATCCACCCGGCGACGGTTGGAATTGCGGACGGCCGCAGGCGGATTTCGACTTCGTTAGAAACGTCGGTGGGCACCGCCGCCATGGGCAAGGAATCCCGATCATTCGCACCAAGGGCTCCCTGCACTTGCCATGGAGCCAATCCAGTCGATTGCCAGTTGACGTCCGAGTATAGCCACTGACGCTTGAGCGGGTAAATCATGAAAGGGGTCGACGTTGGATCCAGAATCGTCAAGGTAATACTGGCATCCACGATGCGCCAAGCGGGTGAAAACGACGACAGATCCCAACGGATGATGGCGGACGAATCCATGCCGGTCCCAGCGGGTTCATCGCCACCAATCGCGAGCGATTTGGCGAATCCGTAGGAATTGGATGTGGGATCGTTCTGATCGATCCGAATATCAACCGCCAAGGTACAGATGTCGGTATTGTTCTCGTCGTCCCAGAAACAGTTATTTCCGTTCTGCACGTACGCCGTATTGAGCGCGTAGTACCCCTGAGCTGCATGCCCTATGTCGTTGGCATTTGAATCACTTTTCGAGGTACAACCTGTTGACATCAGCAGGACTGCAACTCCAAAGCCACTTACCAGCCTAATGGTCTGCAATAGAACTCGCATGAGAACCCCGCTTTCAAAGTTCGCGATCTTCAACGCCTGAATTGACGAATACACTCAAGCGAACGTCAAGGAAATGCAATTTTTGTGGCCGCGGGACCGAAACCACAGAAATGAATCACGCAGCGAGGCAAGAGCTGCTCCAACCGCCGAGCGCCGCTGTCGGTCGCCTTCGACTACCCACGCGACGGCCTGCGGCGTATGGTCTCGCCCAACTACCAAGCCATGACCCATGACATTGCCCCCGTACCCCCCGTGGCCGCCCAAAAACCTGCTTGCATCGAGTACCACGGCGTGACTCTAAAGGACCCTTGGGCTTGGCTGAAGGATCCGAAGTACCCGACGATCGACGACACGCAAATTCTGGACTACCTAAACGCCGAAAACGCCTATTTCGATGCGGTAATGGCACCAGCATCGGAACTCGTCGAAACTTTGTACCACGAGCTACGCGGTCGCATCAAGCAAGACGACGAAAGCGTCCCGAGCAAAGACGGTAACTTCTTCTATTATTGGAGGTTCGAGCAGGGCGCGCAGTACCGAGCTTGGTACCGAAGATCCTGTTCCGGCGGTGACGCACAGCTCTTGCTCGACGAGGCACAAATGGCAATTGGCCTCGACTTCTTCCAGTTGGGCTCGCTCGTGGTGAGTCCTGACGCCCAACTCATGGCCTATTCCACGGACACGACCGGAGCCGAACGCTTCACGCTGCGCGTTCGAAACTTGCGGAGCGGTGCCGAGCTAGAAGATTCGGTTGAGCTGACCTTGGGCAGTGCGGTCTGGAGCGCCGACAGCCAAGGCTTTTTCTATACGTTGATCAACGAGAGTTGGCGACCCTACGTGGTGAAGTATCACCGCCTAGGCAGCGATGAAGCGACCGATGCGACCGTATATGAAGAGTTAGATCCGGGATTCTTCGTGGGTATTTCGTTGACACAAAGTCGCCGCTTCGTGGTGGTGTCGACCGCAGATCATGTCACGTCCGAAATGCACCTGATCCCTACCGATGAGCCACTGACACCAGCGCGTCTGATCTCGCCACGCCAAGTGAACCGCGCTTACGACGTAGACGAGAGCGAAGGCACACTTTACGTACTCACCAACGATACCCATCCCAACTTCCGCATCGCGACTGCCAACGTAAGCGAGCCGGGCGTATGGCGGGAGCTTGTCGCGGGTTCTGACCGACATTACCTTCGAGCCATCACGGCGTTCAAAGGCCTGCTCGTAATCGAGGAACGCGTGGATGGGCTCGATCAGATCCGTGTACGCGATGCCGGGGGCACCGAACACTATGTGGAATTCCCGGAGAGCACTTACGCAGCATCCGTCGGCGCAAACCCTGAGTACGCGATCCAGTCGCTGCGACTGAATTATGAATCAATGGTCACGCCAGAGACGGTGTACGACTATGATTTGTCCAAGCGCTTGCTCGATGCACGTAAAGTCCAGGAGATCCCGAGCGGCTACGACAAGACTCAGTATGAATCACAACGTCTGTTCGCGACAGCGCGCGATGGCGCACGCGTGCCGGTATCCATAGTTTACCGAAAAGGATTCGCTCGCGACGGTTCGGGCCCGCTTTCACTGCACGGGTACGGTGCATACGGCCAGGCGATTGAGCCCGACTTTTCGGGCGCACGGCTGTCACTGCTCGACCGCGGATTCGCATTTGCAATTGCCCACGTGCGTGGCGGCGATGATCTGGGATATCAATGGTACCTCGATGGAAAGCTCGATAAGCGCGAAAATACCTTCAATGACTTTGTTGATGTTGCCCGATTTCTGATCGCAGAGGGCTTCGCCGCGCCGGGGGGAATCGCGATTTCGGGCGGCTCCGCCGGCGGCACTTTGGTCGGTGTTGCAGCCAATGTCGCGCCCGAACTATGGCGCGCCGTGGTCGCCGACGTCCCGTTCGTCGACGTGTTGAACACGATGCTTGACGACACTTTGCCGCTCACACCCATGGAATGGCCAGAATGGGGCAACCCGATTGCCGATGCTGCTGCGTTCGCTCGCATCGCCGCATACAGCCCCTACGACAATGTCGCGCCCAAAGCCTACCCTGCCATCCTTATCACCGCGGGCCTCAACGATCCGCGCGTGACTTACTGGGAGCCCGCCAAGTGGGCGGCCAAGCTGCGCGCGCTCAAAACTGACGATAATCTACTGTTGCTCAAGACCAACATGGGCGCAGGCCACGCCGGAAAGTCCGGACGCTTCGAGCAGCTGCGTGAGGTCGCGGAAGAGTACGCTTTCCAGATCCGTGCATTTGAGCCCAAGTAGGCTCCCAGCTGGTTCGAAGCACTACATTCCCGAGCTTCTTTCACAACGTCGTCCTATGCCGGGGCACCGTTGCGCTCGCGGCATCTGGCCCCGTCTCCGTTAACGAAAGATTCCGCCCTCCACGGCAAATTCAATCGTCGAAATGAGGTTGGCGGAAACCGGCTTTCATGGTCCCTATGTGACGTTTTCGTGACTTTACGGTTACGTTTTGCGTTCAGGCAATGCCAAGTGCGGTCTATGAGCCACGGTTGCCCACTTCTGCAACTAGTCTTCGCCAAACCGTAATGGAGTTGTCGCACAGATGTCACTTCGCAAACTGACTGATTGGCTGCTGCCGCGGGAGGACTACTTCTACGTCTTCCTGGAGCGACAGGCCGAGGTTGCCCAACGGGCGATTCCTGTCTTGGGGAGGTTCGTCGACGACGGGGCCGACTACGAGGCAATTCGGGCGGAGGTCACGCAAATCGAAAAGGAAGGTGACCGAATTGTGGACGAGGTCCTGCAAGCCCTGTCGGCGACATTCGTGACCCCAATGGACCGCGAAGATTTACAGCGGCTTTCGAAGAAGCTGGATGATGTACTCGACTACGTAAACCTTACGGCGCGCTGCTTGGTGATTTTCGCCTTGGAGCGGCCGAGTCAGCCGATGGTGCAGCAGCTGGCTACGCTCAAGGAAAGTTGCGACATTCTCGTTGAGATCATGCCGTGCCTCCGAAAGAAGGACTACGGCGCGCTCATCCAGGGATGCCAGCGCATTCAAAAGCTAGAAAAGGTGGCAGACAGGGTCTTCCGACAGGAACTTAGTCGACTCTTTCACGACGACACCGTGGATGCCAAGGAAATCCTGCGTGCCCGAGAGGTTCTCGATCATCTCGAAACAGCGGTCAACAGCTGCGATGCTGTTGCGGAGACACTGTTGAACATCGCGGTGAAGCATGCTTAGCATTCTTATCGCAGTGGTCGTAGTTGGCTTGGTATTCGACTACATCAACGGTTTTCACGACGCCGCCAATGCCATTGCTGCGTCGGTGGCTACGGGCGTTTTGCCGCTGCGAACTGCCGTACTTGTTGCGGCATTTTTCAATTTCTTTGGCGCGCTCACCGGCACCGCGGTTGCCAAGACTATTGCCGGTGGCTTCGCCGATCCGAGCAACGTCACCCAAACCATGGTGTTGGCTGTGCTAATCGGCGCCAGCATCTGGAACTTGATCACGTGGTGGTACGGGATCCCGTCCAGCTCTTCCCACGCCTTGATTGGCGCGTTGGCAGGAGCGGTGGTCGTGCACGCCGGCTGGGCTGCGTTCAAGTGGCGCAACCTGGTGACCAAGGTTGTTCTGCCTCTGGTGATTTCACCGCTGATGGGCTTCAGCGTTGCACTCGCATTGATGATCGTCATTCTCTGGGTCGTCCGGAGGATGCGTCCCCGCGTGGTAGTTCGGGTCGCACGTCGCATGCAATTACTGTCAGCTTGCACGATGGCGTTCTCACACGGCTCCAACGACGCCCAGAAGGTCATGGGTGTCATCACGCTGTCGCTGGTGGCCTACGTAACCGCAAACGCACAACCATTGCTACCTGCCCTGCTTGCCCCGACGAGACACGGTGGCAACTTCGACGTTCCGCGGTGGGTCATGTTGGCTTGCGCCCTTGCTATTGCGCTCGGCACGGCGGCTGGCGGCAAACGCATCATCAAGACCATGGGCACGAAGATCATCAAGATCTCACCACTTCAAGGGTTCGTGTCCGATACGGCCGGCACTGCGACCATTCTGACCGCAAGCTTCCTCGGGGTCCCGGTGTCGACAACCCACTGCACTAACGCCTGCATCATGGGTGTGGGTGCCAGTCGCCGTGTCAATTCCGTCCGTTGGGGTATAGCTCGACGGATCGTTGTTGCATGGGTCGTAACCTTGCCAGCCAGTGCGCTTTTTGCTGCCATCATGTTCTGGGTCCTGACCAGCACAGGCCTGCGACTCTAGGTACCGCAGAACGTCGCCTGAACTCGCTCTTCGGGTAACGGCGGCTCTGCCAAACACGCGAACGCGGGTTGGTCCTCGTAAGGCCGCGCGAGCACCCGCACCAACGACTCGAATGGCTCAAAGTCACCGTTCATGCCGGCAACAATGGCCTGCTCGATGCGATGATTGCGCGGAATGAACGCAGGGTTGGCGCGGCGCATGTCCGCGACTCGAACCGCAGGAGCTACGACTTCCTTCTGCAGCCTGGCCCGCCAAGTATCGGCCCAAACGTGAAGACTCGTCGGTTGATCGAAGAGTGACGCCAACTTCGCGTCGACCGTGGGGTCTTCAACTGCACTGCACAACATGCGAAAGAATACTGTGTAGTCGACGCGATTTTCCGCTAACGCCGTCAGAAGGTTATCAACGAGCACAGAGTCATGCTCGTTCTCCCGCGCAAACCCGACCTTTTGACGCATGACGCGGGCAAAAGCGAGCTCGAAGCGCTCGGGGAAACGCTCGAGCCGGTCGGTGGCCAGACGCGCAGCTTCCTCAGCATTGTCAGCGATGAGCAGCAGGAGGCTCTCGGCAAAGCGCGTCAGGTTCCAGAGCGCGATGCGCGGCTGGTTGCCGAACGCGTATCGACCGACGTGATCGATGGAGCTGAACTTCTTTTTTGGGTCATACTCGTCGAGGAAAGCGCAGGGACCAAAATCGATTGTCTCGCCAGAAATCGAGGTATTGTCAGTATTCATCACGCCGTGTACGAAACCGACGCCGAGCCATTGTGCAACCAGCAATGCCTGGGCGCTAATTACGTTGTCAAGCAGGCGCAGCGCGTCGTTGCTGCTCGCTGTGCCATGCCCCGACTCGAGCGGATAGTGCCGCGCGAGTGCGTAGGTCGTCAGCAGCGCCAATGCTTCGCGGTCTTGGCGTGCGGCGAAGTATTCGAACGTACCCACCCGCATGTGGCTCGCAGCCACGCGCGTCAGCACTGCACCTGGCAAGCGTTCCTCACGAAACACGGGCTCGCCAGTGGTAACAGCCGCGAGCGCACGTGTCGTAGGTACGCCGAGGGCGCACATGGCTTCGCTCACCAGGTACTCGCGCAGGACCGGACCCAACGCCGCGCGGCCGTCGCCTCCGCGCGAAAACGGCGTGCGCCCCGCGCCTTTTAGCTGAATGTCCTGTCTCCGGCCGTCAACACCAACGACCTCGCCAAGCAAGATCGCTCGCCCGTCCCCAAGCTGTGGCACGAAGCCGCCGAACTGGTGCCCCGCGTAGGCGAGCGCGATCGCTGCTGCGCCAGTGGGCACGACATTGCCTGAGAGGATTTGTGCTCCTTCGGGCGAATCGAGCAGTTCGTCATCAAGCCCAAGCAGCGTGGCGAGCGAGTGATTCAGTTTCACGATTTGGGGCTCACGCACTTTCGTCGGTGCTACCTGTGCGTAGAAACGCGCAGGTAGGCGCGAGTAGCTGTTGTCGAAGGCGATCGCCATAGTGTCCAAGCCTGTACCTAGGTCGCTGCCCAGCGGATAGCTAGTCCGCCCAACCTCGAGGTCCCGGAAGGTCCCACTGGGGCCCAGCGGCCACACTGAACCGCCAGGCTTAGAGTGACGTTTTACATTTTTGAAATGGCGGGCCCCCGTCGACACACTGATGTGCCTAGCCTCAGTCCGAAGTGGCCATGCGAAATCTTGCTGTAAGTATACGGTTCCGGGTCATGGCCTGCGTGGTCTTAGTTCTCGCAAATTGTGAGAGCCATCACGCAATGATGTCCGACTATGACACCGCTGCCGATACGTCTGCTGGGGCAGTTACCGCGCGGAGCCCCACGCCGGCACACCCAAAGCTGGTACCCGCAGCAGCCGGAGGCGCGAGGCAAGGCACAACGGTCTCGCTCGAGTACCCCGAACCCAATCTTCTCATTGCATTCCTCGGCGACCAAGGTGACACGTCGAATTCCGATCAAGTACTCGAGCTTATCAAATCCGAAGGCGCCGCTGCCATCGTTCACGGTGGCGATTTCGACTACATGGACAGCCCACCGATATGGAACGGTCGCATCGACCGGATCCTCGGCCCCAGTTTTCCCTACTTTGCCGTGGTCGGAAACCACGACGTGGCGGCCTGGGATGGGGTCAAAGGCTACGCCGAGTTCATCGCGGCACGTCAAGCGCGAGTTGCGGAAATGCAATGCACGGGAGATCCGGGGGTCAAGGCCACTTGTCGCTTTCATGGACTACTGTTGGTCGAGTCCTGTATCGGGACTTCCGAGCTGGAAAATCATGGCGACTGTGGTCTCGACTCGGTGGAGCAAACCAACTTCATTCGAGGTGCTCTCGCAAGCAGCGCCCATGCATGGAAAATCTGTAGCTGGCACAAGAACCAGCACGACCTTCAGGTGGGCACCAAGACCGACGAGGTCGGGTGGGAAGCGTACCGTGCCTGTCAAGCTTCTGGCGCCATCATCCACACCGCACACGAACACTCCTACGCAAGAACCTACGCGCTTTCGGACTTAGGCGATCCGGCTACTGGTTTCGGCAAAGTTGGGCTTCCGGATTGGCTTGCGCTTCGCCCTGGTCAGTCCTTCGTGTTCGTATCGGGCCTCGGCGGACGCAGCATTCGCGAGTATGATCCAAGCCACGATAGCGACTCGTGGTGGGCGTCGTACTATACCGCCAACCAATGGCTGAAAAATGGGACGCTGCAGTCCGGAACGGCGACGTTCGGTGCCACATTCATCCGCTTCAACGTCATGGGCAATCGGCGCCGAGCCTGGGGCTACTTCAAGGATGTTACCGGCAAAGTAGCCGATGAATTTACGCTTGACCTCTCCGAGTAGATTGCTGAGAAATCACGGAATCGGTTCAGGCAATGGCAACTCGAACCCCTCGTGCACCGCTTCTGCCACGACGCGGTTCAGCTCTTCGATGGCTCGGTGACATTTGGGTGGGCGCCCAAGCCCCAAGCCTTTGCAATCAATCTTTCTGGTCTCTTCTGCCGCGGCAACGGCGCCGTTTCCCAAAAGCGCCGCCCGATAGGTGTCTCCCAAGCGCGCCCAAGTCGGAGCAACGAAGCGAAGCTGCGGTTTGGGCACCTTCTCGACGAACTCGCCCTCTTCCAAGCTGGCGCAAGAGCCATCCCAGCGTAGGACTTCATAGCGTTCAGTGCCGCTCACTTGGAACGCACCCTGTGTGGCACCGGCTTTGTAGCGCAGGATGATGATCTCTTCGCCAAACGTCAGCGGAACCTCTCCAACTCGCCCGCTGATTGGATTGACCGCCTGAGCCTGTGTAACGCGAACCAACCGGTGCGCCCAAGGCCGTTTGGGCCCCATCATATACACCGCAACGTCCGGGAAATTGCGTTTGCACAGGCGATCGACGAAATCTGATGGCGGCATGCAGATGTCGCGCACCTCGGTGCAATTCGTGGGCAATTGGGGTTGCTCGGGTTCGGCCTTCTTCCAATTGTCCGTTGGCCTACTGGGTTCGCTTCGAGCTTTGGCTAGCGCCGGTGACTTTTCGCCGTTCGGGGCGGCACCACTATTTGCACTCTTCTGCCCACCTCCGCAGCCAGAGGTGAGCGCCAAGCAGACTGCGACACCGGCCATTCTGTCACGCGTCATTTCCGCGCAAGAAGACCACTTCTTGCGTTGCTCGTAAATTGCGCATTTGACTTGCTGCCTCCAGCTTCGGCACAGGATTCTACTGAAATTGGAGGAGACGTACTGGGTTTGATCATCGAAGTCGCCTCGGTGACACTATTCGAGCATCTCCGCGGTTTTGGTTTGGGGCATGATGACTTCTTCAGGCAGCGCTACTTCTGGACAAGCACGAGACCTTCAGTCATCGTCCGGTGGCATGTGTCAATTGCTCGGAATGAATGCCAATGTCCCTACCGACATCTGCTTTTCGTTCGAGGGGTTTCGCGCGCGTGGCGGGCTGACCGATGAACACGCCGACGGTTGGGGAATCGCCTTCTTCGAAGGGCGTGGGGTTCGAGTATTCCTAGATCCGTCGCCTGCCAGCCGTTCGCCGATTGCCGAGCTCGTGCGCAATTACCCGATCAAGAGCAACCACGTCATTGCACACATTCGGCGTGCCACTCAGGGTGAGGTGGCACTGCAGAACTGTCACCCATTCCAGCGCGAGCTCTGGGGGCGGCCTTGGGTGTTCGCGCACAACGGTGACTTGCCGGGCTTCCGCGCCACGACGTCGGGCAATTATCGCCCCGTAGGCGACACGGACAGCGAGGCTGCGTTCTGCACGATTCTCAACCGAATGTATGCTCAATTCCCGACTGGAATGCCTGAGCTTGCTGAGGTCGCTGGCCTGCTCCGGAAGGTCACGAATGAACTCAACGCTATCGGGCCATTCAACTTCTTGCTATCGAACGGTCTCTGGCTCTTCGCGCATTGTGCCACACGGCTGCACTACGTCGTCAGGCAGGCACCATTTTTCAGCGCGCACCTGATTGACGAAGACGTTACTGTCGATTTTCAGCAATTGACTCAACCGACTGATCGCGTGGCGGTGATTGCTACCCTGCCGCTCACTGACAACGAGAGCTGGACGACCGTCAATCCCGGCGAGTTGTTGGTGTTTTGCGACGGGGCTCCGAGCGCGATTTAGGTCCAGCCTCGAACCGAAGCAATACGTTACCCCACCAACACGCCATCGACAGCATTGAGCAGCATATCTGCGGCAAAGGGTTTGGCAATAAAGGGATAATCACCCTCAGCGATGCCGCGCCTCAACGTTTCGTCGTCCGCGTAGCCAGACATCACGAGGATTCGTGCTCTCGGGCAGACGCGGGTGACCTCGCGAATTGCAGCGGCACCGCCCCCACCGGCCATGACCACATCGGTCAACAGGAGATCGACACCACTGGCTGATTCACGAGCTACTTCAACCGCACCGGCCACAGTCGCCGCCTCGAGTACTCGGTAGCCAGCACGCTCAAGCGCCGTATAGGCAACCGCACGCACCCGGACGTCGTCATCGACAACGAGCACTGTTCCCGACTGCCCGCGATGTTCAACCACAGGGTGGGACTCGGCAAAGACTGGGGCATCTGTCAGCGGAATTCGGACAACGAATTTCGTACCCACTCCGGTTTGACTGAACACGTCGACCGTTCCCGCCATCGATTCGACCAACTGCTTTACGTTCGCAAGGCCAAGCCCTGTGCCCTTCCCGCTAGGTTTCGTGGTAAAAAACGGCTCAAAAACGTGCGGTAGGACCTCAGCAGGAATTCCGATACCGGTATCCGCAATTTCAAGAATCGCTCGGTGCATTGCCGAGTCGATATCCAATTTCATTGTAAGTGTTCCGCCACTTTGCATCGCATCTTTGGCATTGCCAACCAAGTTGAGCAAGATTTGTAGCAACTGTGTTGAATCCGCAACGACAGCTACTGGGCGATTCGCCGAATTGAATTCGAGCGTCACCTCGCTCGGAATAATGCGCCGAATCGCGCGTAATAGCCCGCGAATCGTCGCGTCCAGATCGAGCGGCCGTGGTTGGCTCGTGTCGCGACGGCCGAAAACCATGAGCTGGCGCGTGAGTTTGGCTGCGTGGTCTGCCGATTCCAAAATGCGCTCACGCTCCGCCGCAACACCGTCCTCAAGTAGCGAAGCCTCGCCCATTATCGCCGTCAAAGCGTTGTTCATGTCGTGAGCGATGCCGCCCGCCATCTGCCCTATTAGTTCCATCTTCTGCGCGTGCGTGAGCTGCAACCGCGCATTCTCCAAAGCACGCAGTGTGGTTTCGCGCGAACGGCTCTCGTCCACGAGCTTATTGACAAGCGTTTCACGTTGCACAAGTGCACGTGCGAGCGCAGAGACGATCATTCTTCCCGCAATCACTGCCGGCAAAACGACCGACAACATGGAAGTTAGCGAATTTAGCCATGCCGCTTTGACTTCCGGAATGAATGGCTGCCTCGACCAGAAGAGCGCGCTACTTCCCGCAACCAGTCCAACTCCCACCAAGACAGCGAGCTGGCGGCCGCCAAGCACCAAGGCGCCGATGAACAGTCCGCCTGCCGCCAGGAGAAACGGTTCAGTCTTCGGCCCCATCGACCAAGCCAATCCGGCACCAGTCAGAACCAAAGCCCAAGGGTATACGATGGAGAGGATCGACTGGCGTGGTGGCAAGAACGTGGCTGCAAATGTGATCGCGGTCGCAATTGTCGCGAGCAAGGCTGCACGAGAATCGAACGGTCTGACAAACAATAGCGCGAGACCCAAGCCGAGCACACCGACGGCACAGGCCGCGCGCATAATGCGGCGCAGAATCGATTCACGCAAAAGCCTCAACGACGTCGTTTCGAAACAAGACACTGCTAGTCCGCCTTCGGGCAAACGCTGGTGCGTTGGCACGTCAGATTCAGCGTGGTCTTTTCCCCCATCGATCATCGTTTCCTTCATACCAAAGCCTGATCGACGCGAAAAGCAGGTTGGGACTGCCGGCTACGTCAGCGATGCGCTGTGCCTACTTTGGGGGCCGTAAGTACTGGGAATTGTTCCGATTCACTTGGACCTTGGGCGTGTTTGGATTTGTGCGACCGTAGCCGTGGACCTCGTCTGAATCACTGCTGGCGGAGCGAAACAGCAACGACAGTTCGGGTACGCGTACCCGCCGTCGCGACCGTCAGCCCTACGTAGTAGTAACTACCCGTTTCCAACCCCGCGCGCCTTCAATCCGACCAGCAACGCCTGTAACGTGGGGACCTTGGCTCCCAGCCGCTCGGCCCTACGCGCTGGCTCGGCAAATAGCGGCTCCCACTCGATGGGGCGACCCGCACGGGCGTCGAGCAGCGTGCTTGGCGCATAGGCGCCCATCGTGTCGGACAAACGGAGTTGCGCCTCGGCCCATGTTGGTTCGATACGAGTCGGTTGACCGTGCGCTTCTAGGTCGCGATTGCCGAGGTCAACAACTTCCGTCGCCAATGCCCGCGCCATGTCGCGCCGTTCTGGTACTTCCACGATGTCTTTCGTCGTGCAGTCAAACAGCAGGCAAAGGCCGTTGAACGTCAGATTCCAAGTTAGCTTTCGCCATCGCGCTTCGAGTAGCGATTCGTTGGCGTGGCACTCGATACCGGCGCTCTGGCAAAGTTGCTCCAGGCGCAACCGAGCTTGCGGCTCATCGAGGTAGTGGCCAACGCCGACATGGCCATACGCATGATGCCGAACCGTGCCGTCGTCATCCCGACTCACACCAACGTAACAGAGCATCCCGAAGATGTGCGCCGCACCAAACCAATCGGCAAATCGATCCTCGAGCCCAAGACCGTTGCACATTACGACGATGCCGGTATTGGGACCGATCAAGGGCGCGACGAGCGCTTGCGCGGAATCTATGGCCGTGGCTTTCAACGCGACAAGCAGCCAATCCGCGGGCGCGGCGCCTTGCCACGTGAGTGCGTCGGTACCCAGAGAAAAGCGCTGAGGCGAAATGGTCAAAATTGGAAATAGGGCCGTACTGGCGATCGTCGGTGTTGGCGTTTGATGCAAAAAGAGCCCGCGCTGAGCCAATTTTGCGGCATCGCGACGCGCCAGCAGCCGCACTTCGTGCCCGGCGTGGATGAGTTGCGCCGCATAGAACTGCCCAAGAGCGCCGCAACCAACGACGGTAATGAGCGACTTTGGTGGTGATGAGTTCGCTTCGCTGAACACCATGCGCTACCCGCAGGATCGGTCGTAGACGAACTTAATCCACTGGGAAAAAAATTCGTTGCGGTGCGAGCGCCAGGTGTTCATCGGCCGATCGAGATTGATATTGGCGGGCGGATCGACATCGTCGCGGCCCTTCGAGCGATCGCGCGCGTACTCAAGCACGAAGCGCTCGGGTTCGTATTCCGGATGCCCGAGGTGCATCAAATAGCGCTGATCGGTGCTCTCGAAAATCGTGTACCCGCTTTGCGCCTCATACGCCAAAAGCCGTACGTTGCCGAGTAATTGCTGGCGCTCGAGCGTGTCATCGTTGATCCCGGCGTGGCGGCTCTGCGGGCACCAAAACACGTCATCGGTGTCGCCAGTGATGGGATGATGCCGCTCGGTATTCTGGGTCAAGAACGCGCCGAAAAGCTTGCGTTCTAGATTGGCCTTTTCTATCCCAACCATCTTTGCCAACGCCAAACCACCCCAGCAAATCCCGAGCGTGGACGCACAATGTTGTCTTGCTTGCGCGAGGATATCGCTGAGCTCGTCCCAGTAGCGCACCGACTCGAAGGGCAATTCTTCAACGGGTGCTCCGGTCAGGATCAGGCCATCGAGCGGCGCGCTAGCGATGGCTTCGCTAAACGTGACGTAGAGATTGCTGATGTGTTCCCAGTTGCTCGTCTTGTACGCGTGGGTATTGAGGCGGATCCACACTGGTTCAATCTGTACGATTGAGCGACCGAGCGGCAGCAGCAGTGAGTACTCGTAGGTCTCGGCCTTGGGCATCACGTTGAGGATGCCGATGCGCAACGGGCGCATGTCTTGGCGTACGGCGTGCTCAGGCGTAATGCAGACGACGCGACTCTCTTCGAGGGCGCGGCGCGCGTGGTAGTGCTGGGGCAGGATGATGGTCACGGCGATGGCGGCGTCGGGCTGAACTTATTGAAACACCCGACGCCTTTCGCGAAGTGTAAGCAGACCTGCCAGCAAGCACCAGCTGCCCGACGCTGGTGGGCAGCAGATATCCAGCTGGTCACCAGCGTTCGTGGAGCTATGCCGAGATTCGGGCTTCGCGGCCGGGGTGTCGGGGCCGCACTGGTGGAGCTCGCGATTGTTCGGAACCGCTATTGACTCGCCAACCACTTCTTCGCTTCGTCTAGATCACTGAACATGTCGCCCGACCACCGAACTTAGCGCATCCTATGCCTTGGTGAACATGCAAAGGCATTCAGTGTTGATTCTCGTTGCGACAATCCTCACCGCGGCTGTTGCGTGCAAAGCCAGTGGCAAGAGCGATGTTGCGGGAGTGGTCGGCGCTGGCGGTGCCAATTCGGGGTGCGCAGCATCTGGTGGTCGCTACGAGATCCTCGATCCTGGGAACCAACGCGAGAGCTACTCGATCGATTGCCCGAAAGTCGGGAGCGGCTGTGACGGCTCTGGCCTGGTAATGGACTCGAAGACGGGTCTGGTTTGGTTGAGGTTCGAGTATTTCCCCGTTAACCCCGACAGCCTGATCGCTCCAGATCCTGGGCAGAATCAGATTCAGGCATCAACCTACTGCGCCAACAGGGAAATGCGGCTCCCGACCGTGGACGAAGCACTTGGGATCGCTGGCGAGAACTACTCTAAATGTGTGTGGCAGCCGTATTGGGCGACGTGGACTTCGATTCCACCAGGTTCGCGACGAGCGTTGGTCATCCGAAACGACGGGAGCACCCTCGATCTCGATGTCGACATTGACGGTGCGCCCGCGCTTTGCGTAGAGTGACATTTTCCAGCCAAACCTCGCTTTTTTCATCCAGCCTCGGTTTGGGTCACTGGCTAGACGAGCCGATCTGGCACCTATTTCCCTGACCCCACCACCCGCAACGACCCCCGAACCACCCGCAACCCCAAGGTCGATACGCGTTGACGCAAGGCGTGCGGCGAAAGTTTCTCGGCGATGAGCTCTGAATACGCACCCACAAGCTCGTGGGTCTGCGCGGCCGTCTCGCGCACGAGTTCGAGGCGAAACCGTCCAACTCCCTGTCCCTTGAGGCGAGCAACAACGTCGGCTGCGCTCTGGGCCACGCCGTGAAACACGGTGTTGCGACAACCCACGTCGGCTTCGAGCGGTAGCTCAATGCCTGTTCGGTCGCGCAAAGCCACGACGTGACGTTCGCAGGGGCGGCCGCAATCGCGATGGTCCTTGCCGTCCGAAAGTAGCGCCGCAAAAACACAATGCTCCATGTGAAAGAGGGGCATTGGGTGGTGGATCACGACTTCCGCGTAGCGAGCCAACGGGGAATCGAGTAAGGCGACGAGTTGCGCGGCGTCCAAATCGTAGCCCGGCGTGAACACCGACAATCGGCGTGCCAGCAATTCGGCTGCGGTAAGGCTATTGATGGCGTTCAGCGAGAAATCTCCAACCCAGGTTGGTTGGTGCGTCGTGGTCACGGCCAGTTCCGAGTGCGTCGGGGTGTCCATCGCGCTGAGACTACCGAGCGAGCGAACGAGCACGATGTCCGGCTCGAGACCGAGGAGGTAGGCGTCGATTTTGTCCTCACCTGGCTTGCGGATCCGTGGCAATGCCACACCGAGGCTGCCTTGATGACGACTGCGCAGCTCGCGCAGACAGGCCCCCGCGCCCGTGAGCGCAAGAAAGTCGAGGTAGATCCCTTGCGCGCCAGCACTAAGTGCAGCCTCGGCTTGTTCGGCGTTGCGGCAAGTGACAAATAGCCCCTCAAGCGCAACAGGTTTGGTAGGCCAATGCAACACTTGTTCGACTGCGGACTCCGACTCGACCGTATGCGGACGATGCGCCGCTTGCCGCAAGGCCGCGGTCGCGGCACGACGGCCGCGATTCAACGCAGAAAGCGTTATGCTTGTGTCCGGTGGCAGTCGGACCTCCAGATGCTCGAGGCGATAACTGGTGTCGCCAAGGCGCTCGAGTTTCTCGCGCACGGTCGCCTCGTCGATGGCGCGATTGCGCGCCATCTCAAGCGGCTGATCCAAGCTCACCTCGACCCTGCGTCCATCGGAGGTCTCGAGAGCGAGCCGCGGCACCTCGCCCACTTGCCCCACGAGCGTCGCACTGAGCGCTAAGCGTTCGGGCTCTTTGGGCATGAGCTCGGCTAGCTCCGCCGGTGCTGCACTGGCGCTCGTCCGAAACACCCGGCGTCCGTTGTAGTCGCCGGCAATTTGCCGATCGGGTCCAAGCCATAGCCACAGCTCGTCCGCGCGCTCACAAAACTCGACATCGCGCCCACGCTGACGCAGTTGCCAAATCCGACCGCCCAATTCGACGCCACCAGCATGTCGGCTTTGGACCAAAATTCCGTCGCCACGCGCCAGCCGCTGCTCGGTGCGTACCACGAGCCCAGCACGACCAGTTTCGACCCTGACCCCAAGACAACACCCCAGCTCAATGCCGATATGGTCGCAGGTTGTGCCGTCGACCAGGGCTTGATGGTTAATGCCAGCGAGAAACCCCGTGGCCGCACCGCGCGAAAACGCTTGTGCCGAAAGCTCACGCAACTTGTCGCGTTCGGCTCGGCCCGATTCTGCGTTGGGCTTTTTGGCCCGAGCGTTGGCTAGCGCGACATCCACCGCTAGCCGGTATAGGCGCGTGGTCGCAGCAACGTAGTCGGGTCCCTTCAGTCTGCCCTCAATTTTGATCGCGCTCACGCCACTTGCCAGCAATTCTGGAACCACCTGACTAGCGTCGAGGTCGCGGGGCGATAGTAGGTACGCGACCTCATCGAGTTCGCGCGCCGCGCCGTCGACCAGCAAACCATAGGGCAACCGACAGGCTTGCGCGCAAGCACCCCGATTCGCGCTGCGGCCACCAATAGCCTCACTCGTCAGGCATTGCCCCGAATAGGCGACACAGAGCGCGCCATGGCCGAACACCTCGAGTTCAATTGGCGCTCCGACAACGAGCTCGGATATCTCTGGCAGCGACAATTCACGAGCCAACGTGACCCGCGATGCGCCAAGCTCACTCAACAGTTCGACCGCGGCTTGGTCGGTGCAGGTCGTTTGCGTGGATGCATGCAGCCGCATACTCGGCACCATGCGCTTGACAAGGCGCGCGACGCCTAAGTCTTGCACGATGACTGCATCGACACCGGCACGTGCTGCCGCTAGGATCAGCCTTTCGACTCGCGACAGTTCGTCGTCGAAGACTAAGGTATTGAGCGTTAGGTAGCCACGACGGCCATAGTCGTGGATCTGCGCCATGACGTCAGTCAGGCTATCGAGCGTAAGGTTGGTCGCGCGCGCACGCGCATTGAACCCTGCATCGAGACCAAAGTAGATGGCATCGGCACCGGCACGTAGAGCCGCTTCAAGGCAGTCGCGGTCGCCAGCTGGGGCTAGGACTTCGAGCGTGGTCGACATGGGCTCTGCGGGGTGTAGCGGATCAAGCTGCTGATGGCCCGGTGGATCTCGATTCTGCTACGAGCGTAAGTGCAAACCGTCGAATGCAGCCGCGATTCCCCGGACCCACGCCTCAGATTGCCGCGCCAAGCTCGCAACTCACCCGGCCTACGTGAGGGTTTATTCCTCCAGCCACTTGGGCTAGCTTTGGCAGCGGCCCAATCGCGAGCCACAGATCGGTTGATGACAGTCGTTTGGAAAGGTTAAAATAATGATCTTGAGAAGGAGTCTCTACGCAGCGCTCATTTCCCTGCTCGTCGTGGGCTGTGGCTACACGGAAACGGAATGGAAGGCTCAGCTCGCCAAGTACGGCAATCTCAACAGCCAGTTCGAGTCCGAAAAGGCAGCGCACGCCCAGGCTCAGGCCGAAGTCGACGCGAACAAGAAGCGCGTCTCCGATCTCGAGCAGGAATTAAAGAAGCTTGGTTTCGATCTGAACACCATGTCGGCTCAACTGCAGCAAACCGGCACCGAAAAAGAGCAACTCGCGTCAAATGTCGACCAACTCAAGCGCGCGCTCGATGAGTACAAGGCGCGAGCCGAGCAGTTGGAGCGGATTAAGAAGCGCTTTGAGATGCTCCGCGACAAGCTCAATAAGCTCACGAGCCTCGGCTTGAAGGTGGAAGTGCGGAATAACCGCATGGTGATTCGTCTGCCGGGCGACGTGCTGTTCCCCTCGGGGTCAGACAAGTTGAAGGACGAGGGCATCAAGGTGCTCAAAGCCGTCGCCGACGTCATTCGCAACGACACTCAGTTGGCCAAGCGATATTTCCAGGTGGCAGGCCACACCGATAACAAGCCCCTTCAGGGCGGGCCCTTCCGCGACAACTGGGGTCTTAGCTTGATGCGAGCGCGAGGCGTGTTGCTCTACCTCATCGAGCCCGTTGAGCCGAAAGTCAGCAAGGACGCCAAAGAACCCAAGGATAAGGACGCTAAGGTGGGCGGCGGTGGGCTCGACGTGTCGCGCCTGCATGCTGCAGGCTACGGTGAAACCGACCCAGTACAGGCCAACACCGACGACGAAAAGCGCACCGCCAACCGGCGCGTAGAACTGGTACTTTTGCCAGACGTCGAAGAGATGCTGGATCTGCGACAGCTACTGTAGGCGCTGAAAGCTTACGGCGATTGGGCGACAGTTCCCCCGCTGGGGACCGTCGCTCGATTCATTTCTATGCGGCCGAGCACGATTCTCGTGTCCAAGTCCGAGCGCTGTCGGCTTTTAGGCCGGTCAGAATCATTCTGATTCACTGGAGAAATGAGACCGAAATTCTCCAGGCCGAAACCGGCGTGCAGAAAGTCGCGTAGGTCATTGAAGGTCATCAGTGGCACAGGCACCAGAAGCCAGCTTAGACTCCGGCGCCCGAGCTCATTGTGACCGATCTGACCCTGGAAGAACTCATGCTCGCCTATGTCGCAGGCGATGCTTTGTCGTTCGACCAGCTCTATCGAAGAATGGCGCCTCAGCTGTTCGCTTACTTGGTCCGGCTCACCCGTGATCGACCACGCGCCGAGGACTTATTGCAAGTAACCTTCGCGAAACTACATCGAGCTCGTAGCAGCTACATCACTGGCGCCCCATTGCTCCCTTGGGTCCTCGCGATCGCTCGACGCAGCTTCCTCGATGAACGCCGCGCCGCCAAGAGCCGCAATGAGGATCTGAGCTCGGATGGCGCGCTACCTGAACCGAAACTCGAAGACGACAAGGGGGCGAGCGACACCGCCGAAGCCGTCGATGTAGCACTGAATCGCCTGCCTGAGGCCTACCGGGAAGCGATCCAACTCACTAAGGTTGTAGGACTGTCACTGATCGAGGCCGCCAAGGTGCTCGATACCACTCCGACCGCGGTCAAGCTTCGCGTGCATCGCGGCTACGAGCTGTTGCGCGCGGAGCTACAACACCTTCACCGACTTTCCGCATGATATCCGACAAGCCCGACGAATTCACTTGGCCAACCGCGCCGCAACCGCCTATTGCGGTAAGCGACGCGATCCGTCGTGCGTGCACCGCAGATTTGGTTCCTCGGGCTCCGCACAACGCATTCAAGCGAACGTTAGTATCGATTGTCAGTTCGGGCGCCATCTTTGCCATCATGCTCACCGTGGGTTGGATGCGGCACCCTCCGAAGGCGGCGATGCTCTACGCCCTGCTCGGCGCTGCAGCGTGGGGAGTCACCCAGGGGTTTGTTTTGTACGTGAGCCACGGCAAGCCGCCTGGGCGCCGTGGCAGCAAATCGCTGCGCTGGGCTGCATTGTTCGTCGTGCCGACTGCATTCCTGTTGCACTTGGCAGTCACGTCTGGCTCGGTGCTGTCGTTCCACGAGTTCTTAGTGGCGCCGCGTTCGCTGCACAGTACTTTCGTTTGCGGTATTCACTCACTGCTGTTCGGTGCTCTGGCGTCGGTCGTGCTATTCGTATTGTGGCGGCGCACGGACCCGTTCTGTCCCAAACTGACCGGTGCCTTGACTGGCCTCGCTGGCGGTATGGTCGGTGCAATTGCCCTGGACATGACCTGTGCCAACGACGAGGGTTGGCATCTCTGGCTCGGGCACGGGCTAACTTTGGTCGCGTTCGTGTTTGCTGGTTGGTTTGCAGGGCGCAGATGGCTATCACCTTGACCCTCAGCTTGACTCGGCCTTGGCACAGCACGGTGTGTCAGTGATGCGTCCGAAACCCCACGCTATAGCTAGATTCGCCAAGGAAAGGCTGCCTGACCTATGGCGACCGCTCGGCTACGCGCTTGTCGCCTTTGCTTTGTTTCAGTGGTTTGGTCGCTCAAACTCAGGCCCCAAGCCAGACTCGGTTGCGCGAGAATTCACGCTCGCGCTCGCCGAGCCCGAGGCTCGACACGTCGCGCTCGCTGAGCTTCGCGGAAACCCCGCCGTCATCGAGGTATTTGCCAGTTGGTGCCAGGCGTGTCGTTCGATGGCCCCGACGATGGCTGATTTGGCCAGGGCCCCGCGGCGACGGCAAGTGAGCTTTCTCGGCGTGGCGGTCGATACCCCAATGCAAGACGCGATTGCGCTGCACTCGGCGTGGGGGATCCCATTTCCCGTCGCCTTGGCGGATGCCGCATTCTCCGCGGACTATTCGATCAAGGTGCTACCGACGCTCATCGTACTTGATGGCGACGGAAGAGTTCGCCACGTAACTACCGGCACTACGCGTGCATCGACCGTCGACGGATGGCTTCGGGATCTCGGCGCCGAGCGAACTCGATAGTAAGTTCGTTAGCGCTCGAGTCGCTCTACTGTGCCGGCGACGACGACTGATCCGACATCTCGACGGGCGCTGAGGCTGCGGGTGCCGCTGGCGCAACTGCTGCGGGTGCCGCAGCAGTCGCCGTCGGCGGCGGAACCTGCTGCACTGGAGCATTCGGCAACTCGCGGCGCGAGGCCACACGCCAGAACTCGCCCTCCTTCACCACGTCGAAACCGAACGTTTTCTTGGTCGCGGTCTTCTTGTAATTGCTGATCAATTCGACGGATGCGCGAGTATCACTTCGGTCGAGCAATTTGCCCGTACTTTCAATCGTCCCCTCTAGTTCCTTCTGATTTTTCGCGCAATCGTCGGCGTTCTGCTCGCATTCTTTGAGTTTGCCCTCAACGATGCGCTGCATCTCGCCGGTAGAGACATCGAGTGCGGTCGTAAAATCGCCGGTCTCGAATTTGTGATGGAACTCGAAGGCGGCATTCTTGGGATCAGCTGCCAAGTCGCGTGTCGAGAAGTGCTTCGGTTCGCGCACCTGATCGGGGTGCACGTTGCAGGTCAGCTTGGCCATAAACCACAGAACGATGGTCAACGTCGACATCGCGCCCAGCATGTAGATCGTGTGCTTCTTGGGCACGTCAATCTCGTCTTCAGTCTGAGGCGGGACCAGCCGCTCGTCGTCATCGTCATCGCGCGAAGAACGGCGGGATGACTTCGAGGCGGGCCGACGCGCGGCTACCTCGGCTGCCTTCTCTTCGGACTTTGCCGCATCCTCACTTGGAGCGTCCGTTGCGGCGTCTTTGGGCGTAAAGGCGTCGTTGCCTTGCGACATGGTGCGCGGGAGCATCCCCGCGAAGGCGCGTCGGCGCAATGGTTTCACGCGGGTCGCCGGGACTTTTTTGGACGTGACCGCGCCGCACTGGCCAAACCAACCTCCCAACGACCTGCAATTGAAGCAGCGCGCCGGCCCACCGACCATCAAATTGCGCTTGGATTGCCTGCACCTCGGTCGCGGAGCAGCGATTCGGCGGTCTTGGCGGCGCGAAGCCCTGCTGGATTCACCAACGACCAACTGCCCGCCCCCAGAATGACTGGGCTATGCTCGGCAACCATTGTCATCGACGACCGACGCCAATCTGATTTCAAAGTCCGGTGAGCCTCGGTTACGTCCCGAGCTGGGTCCACCGCAAGCGTGGGCATTGCTCTTTTGGTTAAATCGCGCTGGCGCAGTCCGGTACCGCTTCAGACTCCTGCAGGGATTGGCACTTGGGTTAGCGATCGACGAGGCAACCGTGTATTGGCTCGGCAACGCCTCGGGAATAGGTTCCACGATCCGAGTTAAATTGCTCGCCTCGACGCTGTTCTTCAGCATCGCTATCGGCATCGTTGCCGGATGGGTTTTGCTTGGAGGCTGGTTCGACGATCCAACGCGTGCGTTGTTCGGACAACTCGGACAACGGCGTGGCTACTCCCAATCCGTTTGCCGCTATCTCGAAACTATGGCCAGCTGGCGTTGGCTCGCCGGGTTGATGGCAACTCCGTGCTTGGCGTTCTCCGTGGTGGCGGCAGTGCGAATTGCGAGTCTAGGTGCCCTAGGTGCTTGGGCGATGGACCTATTGCTTGCCCTCGTATTCTCCCAACTTGCCGCCGCCTGCATTGTTGGCGCTGTTGTGGCGCTGCGCTCGCTTGAGCTGAAACGAGCCCGCCAGATCTGGCTGCTTGCTTGCATCGTGCCCGAGGTAATTCGCCCGATGCTGCCAGGCCTGCCAACGTTGCGCATCCTTGCTTCCACGCTCGAAGAAGCGCTCATGCGTTGGGGAACCGGCGGATGACGACTCTACACGTCTCCATGCTCGCCGGAAAACGGCTGCGCCAGATGACGGCAAGCCTTGAGCCGGGGCTGCACGTTCTGTGGGCATCGGATCCAATCGGCTCCGACGAACTCATCCCGCTGTTGGATGGTTCGACCGCACCAAGACGGGGCAACGTGCGCCTCGACGAGCGCTACCCGTACCGCGATCCGGAAGTACGAAAGCACATTGGTTCGCTCTGGTCCGAGGAATCGCTACCCCATGCACCGACGTTGCGCCAAAGTTTGCAAGCTCTCGCGCTCGAGCCAAAGTCGCTCGACGCCGCCTTAGGGTGGCTCGAGCGTTTCGGCAAAGCCGAGCTCTTCGGACAACCGTCGAACAAGCTCGATTCGCAGCAAACTCGCCTGGTTGCGCTGGCGATTGCGCTTTCGAAGCCAGCGCTCGCGCTACTGCTGCTGCATGAACCACTTGCCGCAACCAATGCTGCTGGTGGAGGGTTAGTCGTGCAGCAGCTGACCCAATTGGCGTTGAGCATACCTGTACTCGTGGTCACGGCTAGTCGTAACACTGCATCCCGACTCGGTGGCCCTACCGCGGAGCTCGGTGGCGGCTTCTGGCGCCGCCTACCGGAACGCGCCGTGGGTAGCTACACGCTGCGCATCTCGGGGGCCAGCCTACGGCCACTCGCTGCGGAAATCGTGCGCCGCCCACGCGTACGTTCGCTGCGGCTAACGACACGCACGGAGGGCCACGACGAGCTGTGGCTCGAAACTTCAGATCCTTCGAGCGTCTCGGTCGATCTGGTTCGGCTCGCGCAGCAACTTGGACTCGCCCTTTGGTCGTTCGAGACCGTTGTCGGAGCACCATGACGGCATCACGCGCCGCACATACAATATCGCTGCGCGCATTGGCGCATCCGGTTGCACTGCGGCAATCTGCGCTCTTCTGCCTGACTTGGATCGGTACCACTTTGCTCGTAGCCACACTCGAGGCCACGGCCGATCCATTGACGGCGTGGGAACGCCTCCTCGGCATCGTGTTCGGACTGCTCATTCCCGGACTCGCATTTACCGCCACGCTCGCGATGTATCGGCTGCTCGCCAATCCACTCGAGCCCGCAGCGCTATCAGCACGGCATGGCGCCAATCGGCGCCACGGCTTGTCCATTTCCGTCGCCAGTACGATGGCCCAGGCGATCCTTGTCACCTGCGCGGCAATCGTCGTGAGCCGTGTTGCCTGTCACGGCGCCACCGAGTCGATCTGGAACCATGATCTCGCGCTTTGTTGCGGTATTGGGTGTCTAGCCACAGCCACCTACATCGCCTACTTCTTCGCTGCTACGCGTCTCGGCTTTGGGCGGGCCGGGGCCTGGGTGGCATTCGGAGTAGATTTGACGCTTGGTCACATTGATGCCGGATGGGCATTTTTGCTGCCCCATCGACATGTGGTCAATCTCATCGGACATCCAGGAGTTTTTGCCATCTCGGCGCGGGCAAGCTCTTGGGTCTTGGTCGGGATATTCCTGCTCGGTCTAACTTTTGCTAGCGCAAGAACGCCGCGTTGAAGTGAGCCAAGAACTGGCCGAAGGTCAGTTCGCGCGCTAGCGTTGCCAGCGTGCGAGGCATCCTCGTAGAGGTTCAGGACCCCAAGGCGTTGAAGTCCCTGCTGGATCGGGGAGAGCAGGACCGCGAGCTCGGACCGGCTCCAAACCATGATCTGCGCGATGGAGAGTGGCTTACGCTGACAGTACGCGTTGGCTTGCGCGACACTCGGGTGCCTGCGCGAGCGCGCGATCTCGGCGATGGCCCGAGTTTAGTTTTGTCAGAGCGTGACTGGCAACGGCTGCGTTCATTTGCGCGGTGCTGCAGTGACGACGCCAAGATCTCACATCCGCCAAGTGGAGTGACGGCGATCATTCGCGGCAAGGTCAGTATTCTGACCGCGGAACCGTGCCTCGGTAAGTTGATATCGACTACGCTGGCGTCAATCGGTGTCGAAGCCAAGGTCTGGTCGACTGCCGATGAGATGCTGGCCTGCATCAACGAATTTCCGACAGATGTTGTTGTCGTCGACGCGCAAATTCATGATGCGAATTGCAGTTCTGTCTGCCACCGCTTGCATGCCATCGCCCCCGAACAGCGGCCTGAAGTCTTACTCCTCGTCGCCAGTTCTTCTCCGAGCGGCGATGTTCGTGCGGTGACGTTTGGCTCCGACGATTTCCTGCTCACCCCGTTTCGGCGTCAGGAGTTGTTGGCCCGAATCACCAGCCTACTGCACCACGCCGCCTCGGAAAGAGGCGCTGCGTAGTCGCTAGTACCATTGCACTAGCTCGTGGTCGGCAAATGTGGCCGTAGCACCGCCGCGTAGGACGATGTGCGCCCTTGGCCTTCGGCCGATGCCAACTTGACAGCCAGAGCGCAGTACAGTTCACTAACTTGGCATCTTTCTTTCTCTTGAGGGAGATGCGGGGGGACTGATGCCAACTGACCTTGGAGCGATGCAAGTCACGACGGTCGCTAGTATCGACGTCACCGAAAGCATTGACGTTAGAAAGTCGCTGGCGATGGCGTTGCAGCGCTACGCAGCCGCAGCTGAGGCTAGTCGAGACGGGCTACTGCTGCTCCGCTCCCAGCACGACGCCTCTGGTAAGGTCGTCGATTTCGAGATCATCGACACAAATCAGCGCGGAACAGAACTTCTGAACTCTGACACTGCATCGCTGTTGGGTCGCAATATCTGCCATTTTTTGCCGCAGATCCGTGAACTCGGCTACCTGGCGCGGTTCGTTCGTGTGTTCGAAAGCGGTCAGGCATACGAAGCTCTGGTAGAAGGTTTTCCACTCGGGTTTGCCGCCGAGTGGGTTCGTTGGAACGTTGTCGCCATTGGAGATGGCGTAGCGATTTCGATTGGCGACGTCAGTCACGAGCAGGCACTCGCATGCCAACTTTCCCAAGCGAGACGCCTCGAATCGATTGGCAGCCTCGCCATCGGGATTGCGCACGACTTCAATAACATGCTGTCAGCCATCCTGGGTTTTGGCGGTTTGGCACTTGAATCACAAGCTCCTGGCAGCAAAGCTCACGCAGACATCGAACAAGTCGTGCAGGCTGCTCAACGCGCAGCACAGATGACGCGATATCTGCTCGCATTCTCCAATCGCCAGGAGTTGGAGCCCAAAACCGTAGACCTCGGTAAGAGCATATCCGAGTTGGCCCCCATCTTGTCTCGACTCGCGGGTTCGGCAATCGAGCTTTCGCTGGAACTCGGCGCATCCCAGCTGGCTCGCCTCGATCCGTGTCAATTCGAACAAGCCTTGGTCAATCTCGTTGCCAATGCGCGGGACGCTATGCCCCATGGCGGCAAGCTCGTAATATCGACCTACGGCGTGACACTACGACCAGAAGACATCGATTCATCTGGAACAGCGTCACCAGGCAAGCATCTCTGTGTATCCGTTGTCGACAACGGGACTGGTATGGACGCTGCAACGCGCCAGCGGATCTTTGAACCGTTCTTCACGACGAAGGGGCCTTCAGCCGGCACGGGTCTCGGTCTGGCTTCGGTGTACGGTTTCGTCCGCCAAACCCAAGGGCAAATTAGCGTCGAATCGGAACTCGGTCGCGGCACGGTGGTGCGGCTCTATTTTCCCTTGGCGCATGGAGTCGCGCGAAAGAGCTCGGCCCCGCCGCCACGCTGCTCTGGCGCCGTTGCGCGAACCGACGGTTGCATTTTGTTGGTCGAGCGCGACGATTCCGTGCGCCACGTGGCGCGTCGCATCTTGATGGACCATGGCTACGACATTCTTGACGCGGCTGATGCTTCGAGCGCCGAAGCGATCGCCGAGCAAAGCCACTCTCGCATCGACCTACTTCTGACCGCAATGCGCCTACCCCACGTGAGTGGGCTCGAACTGGCTCGACGAATACGTCTGATGCGACCGGATATCGGCGTGGTGCTCATGTCAGGGGCACCTGACTTGAGTCTGGTCGAATATACAAACGACAGCCTTCAGGCAACCTTCCTGCAGAAGCCATTTACCCCGATTGCGCTACTCGGGAAAGTCCAAGTCACCTTGCAACGAATACGCTCGGAGGCTTCGGATTTTGAACACTGTGGTGAACTTTAGAGCGAAATTGGAGGTTGCCACCGCTGCCAACGAGGCGGGCTCCTCTGCCGCTGCCACCCTCCGCAATCCCCTCAATCCATGGTGACCCGGCCTTTGCACTAGCCTGCCCCTATGCGTCAGACGCTCGTTGCCTTTTTGCCTTGATCTCGTGCTGTTACGGCGATGGCGTCTGCGACGCGCAAACAAGCCAAGTTCGCTACAGCGAAATCACCTGGTATCCAGGCCGCGCCAAGTCAGTGCGCGCCCCAGCTAGCGTGGCCGTATCGACGATGTACTCACCGGGCTTCGTCGCTTCGATCAGTAGTGTCTCCTGCCGCTCGAAGCGGTAACCGCGAATCGCTAGATCGGGCGGGTGGTCTCCGCCATTCTCGAGCACAGTTGCCTTCCAACCGCGATTTTTCACCGCGAGGCCCGCAAGCACAATTCGCGCTCCCGAAACGGCGCGGATCTCGAGGGCGCCGTCGAGGTCGAGTGACCGCACCTCGAATTCGGCCGCATCGATGACCAAGGTCGACCGCTTTGAGATTCGGACACCGAAAAGATTCGCGACAACACGCTCAAGCGGCGTCGTCAATTCTGGAGACAGCCAGACGATGGGAAAAAGTGCGACGCCGACACCTTGATAGGTCTCGGATGGGCCATCTTCAATTTCAGCACCAGCCAAGCGAAGGACGCGGCGATTGAAGGCATAGAGATCGGCTTCGCTCGTCGAGGCACTTTCGGCCGGCAGCGGCGGCTGACTCGCTTGACGCGCTGCCGCAACAGCCAAACTGTTCTTTACCGCCGAGAAGCACGCGGACCGGTCGAATTGCGTGAACCCAACTCGTGCACTTTCGGCAAGCCTTGGGTAGTCCTGCATCATGCATTCGAGGCGCGTGGGCGTCTTGAAGGTCGTCCGAGCTGCATCCGCGTACTTCGGATTCACAAATTCGGGAACGGATCCACCGGTTCGGTCGAGTACCTCCACGTACGTTTCGAGAGCCAAGATGAAGACGTTAGTATTCCCTGGGTACGGCGAATAGCCGGTGTGATCGGCAACGTCTTCGAGGCTTCCCGGTGTCGCGCGCAGCAGATCGTCGAGTTGGTTGTACTCGACGTTGACTGTCAGCACTGAATCCGCCTTCACCAGCCGTACGATCCCTCCCGCAGCCTCGCCTGGGACCCTTGGTACGGCAAGGCTGTTGACGTCAAATCGTTCGCGCGCGCTGACCCCGAGTGCCGCAAGGAATGACTTGAATGTCAGCACGTTGGTGTCTTGGAAGAACAGTAGCCAGCGAATGCCTTGAGCGCACCAACGTCGAGCCACGCCGGTTTGGTGCATCAATGCATGCACATCGCCGTGTCCGTGGGGCTTGGTCAACAGCTCGTATGGGTCGCTCGCGTTGACAGCCAAGCGCGGCGTTGAGTCGGCTAGTGCCGCCACTAGCTCCTGCTTGAGCAACACGACTTGACTCGCCTGCATGCCGAAGTATCCATTCGCTTCGAGCAAGCGTTTGGTTCCCTCATGCGTCTCGTCCGAGGTCATGATCGCCAACGGCAACTGACACCTCACCCCAGTACGTGCAGCCGAGCAATGTTCTAGTGCTAAAATCCCTTCGATATAGGCTTTTAGGAACGGCGTGCCCGTGGCGGCATCGGTTGACAACGCCACCTTGATTCCAGGGAACCCAAGCCGTTCGCCCATGCCACCGGCGACCAGAACGAAGCCGCAGCGATTTGCTTCCGGTAGGCCCATCTGCTCGAGTTCCAGAAACTGCGGGCTGCCGAAATCGATGCGAAAACCATCGGGGACGTGCGCCTCGAAATCCTGATACGGCGACTGGCGCAATCGCGCCTGTTCCAGCAGCTCGGCCGCATTTTTGAGGTAGCGCTCAAGCCCACCGGGATAGCGGGCATCAAGCTCACGAACCTGAGCCAATAGACGCAGCTTGTCCGACGTGCGTTTGCCGGGGCCGGGCCAGTTTTCGACCAGATGTTGCTGACCCAAGCGCTCGATCAACTTCAGCGTCGCCTGATTGGCTGGGCTCAATGAATCTAGGTGTTGGCTTAGGTTCGAGCTTGACACGCTTTTCACCAAATAGTTCGGAGGCGTTACCTGCACTCAGTCCTGCGATCGAAATGCCTCAGCCGGTCGCAGGCGTGAGGCATATAGGGCTGGCCAAATGGTGGCAACGAGGCATACCAGAATGGCGAACACGCCCACCATCAAGAACTCCTGTGGCTGCATGCGCACGGGCAATTTCGAGATGAAGTAGACGCCTGGGTCCAATGGGAATTCATAACGCATCAGCGCTCTGCAGGCGGCCCAGCCGAGTGCGAGGCCACCCAGCGTACCAACAATACCAATGAATGAGCCTTGATAGAGAAAGACCCGCAAGAGCGAGAAGTCCGTCGCCCCCATTGCCTTGAGCACGGCAATCTCGCGCTTCTTCTCGAGCACTACCATGATGAGTGTCGCGATTACGGTGAATGCAGCGACGACGATGATCAGCGCCAGCACTAAGCTAATCATGATTTGTTGGATTCTAAGCGCAGTGAACAATCCATGGTTGAGTTCCTCCCAATCCATGGTGTGGTAGATCCCATTGTCGAGACGGCGTTCAATTTCGCCTGCAATCTGCTTGGCTCGGTCGACGTCCGCGATCTTCATCTCGATCCCGGTCACCGAATCGCCAGAATCGTTGAATGCCTGCGCCTGGTAAAGGTCGGTGTAGATGAGTTTGGAGTCGTATTGATCGAAACCGGCATCGAACACGGCCACTACCCTAAATTGTCTTGCCACTGGGGCGCGAATGACGCCTCCCACGTATGAGTAGCCGACTGTTGGAAAGGTCACCTGCATGCAATCGCCCAGGGTGAGGTGCAGGTTCTCGCGCAAGGTCTTACCCACTGCCACGCCTGGAAGCGTCGCTACCATCTCCGGGCTGCGACAGGGATCGATCAAAATGTCATCCGGGATCGTGTCATCATCGGGTAACACGCTCCGATAGCCACCGTCTGGCTCCACATCACCGTCCGGGGCGGGTGAAGCACGTCCAGCTGCCTGGACGCTTTTTACCCGCGGCTTCGCAGTAGCTGCGCTGGCGCTGCTCGACGCGACGGCTGCAGCCGTTTTGGCACTCGAACGCTCCGTTGACTTGTCACTCAACTTGTCGCCCGACGTGCTGAACAAGTCGCTGTCCGAGAACACGTCACTACGCCGCGAGGGTGGCTTACTGCCCTTAACGCGAAGGCCGTCCAAGTTGCCTTCCACGATGTGTTTCGGCAAATCCAACACTTGACCCACGCGCTCGGGATCGACCCCCTTGAGCAGCACACCTGTCGCTGTATAGCGACCGTGGGTCACCATCATTGGATTGATGAAGAACGGCGCGACGCCCTTGACCCCAGGCACCTGCTCGGCAGTCTTGATGACCTCACGATACTCGCGGAAGTCCGACGAATACTTGAGCACAAGCACATGCGCATTGACGCCCAAGACCTTGTCTTGAAACTCTTTGAAGAAGCCGCCGGTCACACTGACCACCGTCGTCAATGCCGCCACGCCCAAGAGCACCCCCAAGATGGCGAAGAGCGTGCCGACTGAAATGAATGCGCGCTTCCTGGAGCGGATGTATCGGATCGAGAGTTCGAGCGGAAAGCCCATGCAGGCGCCGGTCTAGCAGAGAATTCGCCACCCCACCCCTTGGGGCCTGCCCGCGGCGCTCATGCCACCCACTCGGTCGTTCTGTTCTCGGCGCTTTCGAGTCGAGCCATTGGACTTCTGCTTTGGTCTGGGTCACGTGGCGACGAAGGGATCCGGTCCCCCGACATTTGCGTCAACAGGCCAATGGGCCGTTGTTGCCACGCAGACGCGCAAATATCCCCCTACGAGGGTTCAGAACGAGCGCGTTTGTTCCGTTTTTGCGGTGTGAAGCAATCAATGCCAACACTTCCACCTTGTGCCGCGTATCCGCCGCCCGCAAGCTTGAGCAGATCCAGTCATCACCGCGACTGCCCACAATGCAATTTCACCTGTATGGGTCTCTAAACTGTTGTATTTTCTACTAGTTCATCGCTGAGGAACCTTGCGCCACCCGTCTCAAACCGGCAGAAGCATCGGACCCGTGCCAGAAGACAAGAAGGTCTCCCAATACCGATCGGCAGCCAGCGACGACGGTTCGTCGGCTGGGGTGCGGTCGAAACTTTCGATGCCGGATCACGAGTCGGTCGTCGTGCATTCTACGCTGCCTGCACCCGAAGAACAGCGCTTGCGCACGGTCAGCATCGAGCCCATTGCGCCCGATGAAGGCGACGCGGACGGAGTCTTGCCGACGATGCGTCCGCCGGCTATCGACGACGGTGGCGATCCCTACATTGGCTGCGTGATCGATGGACGCTACAGTGTCGAATCGGTCTTGGGGGAAGGCGGTATGGGTGTCGTCTACGCCTGCAAGCACAAGCTGATCGGTAAGCGTGTGGCGATGAAGGTGCTGCGCGCGGATATGGCACGCGATCCCGAAGTGACAACACGCTTCCTCAACGAGGCGCGCGCGGCGTCCGCTATCGGCAATCCACATATCATCGACATCAGCGATTTTGGCCGGCTTCCAGATGGTTCTACCTACTTCGTCATGGAGTATCTGGATGGGCTCCCGTTGTCGAAGGTGATTGATCCCGACAATTGCGTCCCTGCCGCACGCATCGTTCATATTGGTCGCCAATTGGCACAAGGCCTAGCCGCGGCGCATCACTCAGATATCGTCCACCGCGATCTGAAGCCAGACAATGTGTACTTGGTCCAGCACGGCGCGGAACGCGACTTCGTAAAGATCCTTGATTTCGGTATAGCAAAGGTCTCGTCCGCCGAAGGTCGGCTAACTCGTGCTGGACAGGTATTTGGGACTCCCCACTACATGTCGCCGGAACAATCGGCAGGCTCAGCCGTGGATCACCGAGGTGACGTCTACTCGTTGGGGGTCATGCTGTACGAAATGGCATCCGGACATGTGCCGTTCGATGCGGAAAATTTCCTGGGGATCCTCACCCAGCACATGTACAAGCCCCCGCCACCGATCCGCAAGACGGTACCGAATGCGCAAGACACTCCGCCTGGCCTCGAAGCGATTATTTTGAAGTGTTTGTCGAAGCGTCAAGATCAGCGCTACCAGTCCATGGACGAATTGGTCGGGGATCTCGATCGATTCTCACTGGGCGAGGTTCCCGAAGCTGTGGCCGATCTGCGCGGACGTAGCGAAGAGTTCAGTATTCCTGATGACTACTTCGAGATGGCAACCGCTGGCGTGGCCACTGCCAACGGCGCCTCGGTGCGCCGCCATAGCTGGCCACTTTATGCCGGAGTCGCTGGAGTACTTGCCGCTGTTGGAATCATTGCGGCACTCGTAGCAACCGCTGGCGAGGCTTCGCATCGAAAGGCGCGGACTGTCGCGTCTTCGTCACTTGCTGGGGAATCTGCCACGAGCAGTCGTTCCACTGCGCCCGATGCAAACGTAAATGTAGTACCCGTCGAGGAAACCACGACCGTGCATCAGGTGGTGCTCGCGACCGAACCCATCGACGCCCTGGTGTTCCTGGACGGCAAGAATATCGGCTCGAGTCCCGTATTGGTCGATGTGGTCGAGGGCCAAACCGCCAAGCTTGAGATCCGTCGCAGTGGCTACAAGAGCCGTGAAGTCACGGTCAATGGCAGCGAGGGCCGCCTGTCGGTAAAACTGGATCGAGCGACTGGCCCCGCGGCACGCCCCGCCAAGGGTAGTGGCCGTGGTTCGGCACGGTCGAAGCGTCCCGCGATTGGCCCGAGCGATTTAGGCGATCCTTGGGCGCGCTAAGTTAGACGCGCAAAGCCCAGCAAGTCGCACAGGTTCGGGCGCCATCGACTGATCCGCAGCCCATGGTATACGCCGGGCCATCAGCGCATGATCGATCCACGTCCTATTCTCGCCCTGGTCCCGAGGCATGTGCTCGAGCTTTGCCAGCGGCTCGCCGATCACGGATTTCGTGGCTGGTTGGTTGGTGGCAGTGTCCGCGATGCCGTTGCGAGCCAATTGGGCTTGCGGGAGAAGCTGCCCGCTGACTGGGACGTTGCCACGAGCGCGACTCCGGAGCAGGTTCAATCGATCTTTCGCCGCGTCGTGCCAACTGGGATCGCTCACGGCACGGTGACCGTACTTTGCCCCAACGACAAGATCGAAGTCACGACGCTGCGGGGCGAAACGACCTATTCGGATGGTCGCCACCCAGACAGCATTACCTTCGTCAGGGACATCGAAGCGGATCTTGCTCGTCGTGATTTTACCGTCAATGCCATCGCCTTCGATCCACTCGACTCGACCCTGATCGATCCTTTTGCGGGGCTCGCTGATTTGGCGGCTCGAATCCTTCGCGCCGTCGGGGATCCGGCGCTGCGCTTCGGCGAGGACGGCCTTCGAGTGTTACGCGCGGCACGCTTTGCGGCAACGCTCGAGTTCGACATCGAACCCGTGACACTGGCCGCCATTCGTCCGTCGCTCGGTAGCTATCGCAAAGTCAGCCCCGAACGAATTCGCGATGAATGGAACAAGGCACTAGTGGCGCGTGCCCCCAGTCGTGCATTTCGAATCATGCTTGAGCATGGCCTACTCGAGGTCACCGCACCCGAGTTGGTTCTCATGCACGACTGCACGCAGAATCGTCACCACGCCTATGACGTGTGGGAGCATACACTTCAGGTTCTCGATCGAACGCCGGCATCCCCGACCGATCTGCGCTTGGCAGCATTGCTACACGACATCGGCAAGCCCGCAACTCGGGCCATCCACCCAACCACCGGTGACTACACGTTCTATCATCACGAACAGGCCGGCGCCAAACTTTCTGAGATCCTGCTTGGGCGGCTGCGGTATCCCAACGAGACGCGGGCACGCGTCATGGAACTTGTTCGGCACCATCTCGTCGTATACGACACAAATTGGACGGATGCCGCCATGCGTCGCTGGCTCAAGCGTGTTTCGGTGGAGCTGTGGCGCGAGATCGTGGCCCTCGCCCACGCAGATGTCATGGGAAAGGGTCGAGACGTTCCCGATGAAGTTGAACGTCTCTGTCAGCTCACGAACCACGCCGAACGCATCATTGCAGAAGGAGCGGCTTTGGCGATTCGTGACCTTGCGATCGGTGGTAGCGATCTCATCGCGGGTCTCGGAATAACACCGGGACCCCTCGTCGGAAGACTGTTACGCCAGCTATTGGACGATGTGGTCGAGCAACCAGAAAACAATCAGCGGGAGCGATTGCTTGATCGTGCTCATGAGCTGCTCGCGTCGTACCAATCAGATGGATGACTGCCTGCCGACTCGGGGTCCCCATGGTCCTGCTGCCAAACTCGGCCCCTACTCGGCTGCGGACGTCGCGGCCTGACTCTCGGCGGGCATCGCGGTCGCCGAACGCTCAAGGTCGAGGGCGGGCTGCTCTGGAAATATGAAGAGTTCGCGCGTGGAAAATCGCGTGCCTTCAATCAGAATCTGTGCCCCAGTGCGTGTTGTCGCATTGACGATGATTGGCGCCATTAGGTTGACGGTAGCGGGTTGTCCTGGCGGTGCCGAAAGTACTGCCAATACGGCTAGCTCCTCCGGATCGCTGCCAAGCCCAGCGCGCTCGGCGTAAACCTCGATGGGCACGTCCGGAAAACGCGGGGCCAACGCGTGCGCAGAGACGACTGGCAGCGTCAGGTACGTGGTTTGGGTGGACTGAAGCCAACCAATAACCTGTGAATCCGCCCGTCTGACGAGCACGAACTCACCTTCCCGCGGAAACCCGATGATGCCCGTCGGGAAGTTCAGAACATCCGTGGCATCGACTTCGAGGGCGCCGAATTTGTCACTTTGTACGATCATCTTCTCGCTCCGCTTCTGCCCCAGGACAGGCTTGAGCTGCTGAGGACTCGTGCTTCCATGTGCAAACACAGTGCCAGATGCCGCGGACTCTTCGATGTTTTCGTCACTCGCCGGTACAACGATAAAAAGCGTCAGCCCACCACCGGGTCGCACCTCGGAGTCGAGGTACCCACCTTGCTCGAAAAGCATGGTCGAAATGGAGCGGAGCGCTTCCGGAGATTCGGAGGCGCATGCGCAACTCGCGGCATATAGTTCCTCCAATTGCGGGAGGGACAGTCCCGGCCCATCAGAAGTCAGGCCAATGACTGCATGGCTGCCACAGCGCGCAAAGGCGATCCGGACAACGCCCTGGGTTGGTGAACCGCGCAGAGCGTGCAAAAGCAGCGTATCGATGGCCTGAGTCATTAGCTGACGGTCGATGGCCGCGGCCAGATCCGCGGGGCCCTCACTGAGCACCAGCACGCCCATCGAGTCGGCCATGCGCGAGACCTTTATCAGCGCTTCTTCCATGCATTTGGCAAGATTGAATGGCCTGGCGCTGGGGGAAGCACTATTTGTGACCGTCCGGCAGCTTCCGATCGCACCGCCAAGCAACTTGGTGAGCTGACGACACACTTCCACCGTTTCCCGGGCAAGCTGGCGCACATCATCGTTCATTGGCGCAGAGGAAAGTGATTGCGCGATCCAGTCGAGGTTAGCGCCCAATGCGTCGGCAAGGTTGCTCGCATCATTGGCTGCAATGACCGCGCGATTCAGCTGCTCGCGACCACAACCGAGCGGCGCTGTCTGCATAGTTGCTGAAGCTGTGCTTGCGTTGAGGCCGCCCGGGGTTTGAGCCATGTACTCTGCTCCTAACGCATCAGGAACGGTGCATTGGGCCAAAGCTTGAGCGCAATGGACAGTCGACACCGAACAGCCGCTCAAACCCGCTCGATACGCTTGGCCTCGACGAAGGGGGGCCGCCCTGCGCTGCTCCCCATTCGCGCCCGAATTCGATGCACGGCTTCGGTGTGCAGTTGGCAAGCACGGGACTCGGTAACTCCAAGAATCTCGCCAATTTCGCGAAAGCTGCAATCCTCTTGGTAGTGCAACCCCAAGACCGTGCGCAATCGCTCTGGCAGCGCATCGATGGCTTCGGCGACGTGGTCGACCATTTCGCGTTGTGACGTAATCTGCTCGGGTGAGCTGAACTCTGCACGGTCCTCGATGGAATCAGTCAATTCGAGCCGTGCGAGGCCGGCATCGGAGATTTGCGATAGGAGCAGATGGTACTCTGGAAGCGGTAGTCCGAGAGCGCCAGCGATCTCGTCCTCTTCCGGAGAGCGACCCAATTGCCGAGTCAGTTCCGAGGTGACATCAGTAATCCGCCGTGACGCGCCACGAAGCTTGCGCGAGAGCGGATCGAGGCTGCGCAAGTAGTCGAGAATCGCCCCTTGAACTCGATGCGACGCGTACGCTTCGAATTGCTCCTCATCCATCGACTCAGTGCGCCGACGCAGTGCCTCTGCGAGCCCGATCCAGCCCGCAGACAGTAGATCATCCAGAGTAACGCTCGACGGCAACGACCGAATCGTCTTCATGGCAATGCGGCGCACGAGCGGCGTGTAGCGCTCGTACAGCTGTTGCTCTTGGGATTTCGATGCCGCTTCTTGGAGGTTCACGGGTGCCTTGCGTGCGCTTAACTGTCTATGCGTCCGGTATCAGCAGTTCCTTGAGGACGATTTCGTCCGATGCGTCACGAATGTCTTCGGGAACGCGCGGACCATTGCAAATGTAGGCCAAAGGCAGATCGTTGGTGAGTGCCGCCTGTACCACTCCACCCTGCTGGGTGGTTTCGTCGGTCTTGGTGATGACAGCCGCAGTTAGACGGGTGTCGGAGTAGGTGCGCACCACCTGCTCGGCGTCTCGTGCCCTCAGCCAGGCGGGCAGGACGACAAGTACTTGGAGTTCATGTCGAGTCACGTGTGGTAGGCATTGGACCAGAGGCCACGGATCACCTTCCTCGGCGAGACCCCGACCTGAAGTATCGACCAGAATCAAGTCACAAGTGCTGACAGCCACTGCCACCTTGAAGTCTTCGACACCGCGCGCAACACTGAATGGGATCCCGAGCAGTTGGGCATAGCGCTGCCACTGCTCGACGGCTCCGACACGATAGGTGTCGAGGGAAACGATGCCCACCGAACGACTATGTTCGAGGCGAGCCCGTGCCGCTAATTTGGCCAGCGTCGTGGTCTTTCCAGCTCCAGCGGGGCCAACACAGGCAATTACTTGACGCTTGGGCCGCGCAATGATGCCACTCGAGATGCGCAAGCGCGCCCGGATACGCTCAAGAATCCAGTCGCGCAAAGCCCGCGTTCCTTGTCGAGCGGCGCGCTGACTGCCATTGGACAACTCTCGCGCCAATGCCCCCTCGAATCCGGCTTCGTTCAACATCGCCAGCGCGCGTTCTTTGGGTTTGCGCGTGGAGCTGAGCTCCTCAAGCATGGCGCGCAGATTTCGCAATTCGCGGTCAACTTCGGAGGCGGAAGCCGTCAAATGGCGCGGCGACAGGGCACTTCCAAGGGCCGAATCGAGCTGGGAAGGCTTCTGTACCAAACGTTGGCCAGTGGCGCGTGCGTTTCTCTGCTCGGTGCGAATTGGCGCTGGGGCCGCGTCCGTTCGCGCAAGATCCGGCGAGAATGGCCAACGGACAGGGCCGATATTATTGGGGCCAGCGGCTGTGACTTCAACGAAAGCCCGACCCAAGTTGCCCCCCTTGCCGTTCGTGATTTGCCGCGTCGACTCGATGACAGCATCTGTGCCAAAAGCGGCCTTGACTCGACCGAGCGCTTCTTTCAAGTCTGCACCGCGGAATGTTTGGTACTGCACACTACACCTCCGTCACGAAGTCACGCTGCCTGGGCATTGCTCACACCGATCGTCTCGAACGGGCGGATATTTGCATTGGGTTCTAGTTCACGAAAACTGATGACACTCAGGTTGGGGCACCTGCGTTCGGCAAAGGCTCGCACGTAGCGCCGAACGTCGGGGCTGGTCACCACGCATGGCGACAATCCGTTTGCCATCATGCGCCGCGTGCCCGCCTCGATGGATTGGCCCAAGACGCGGGCAAATTCCGGGTCGATTGCGCCTCCGGTTCCCTGTGCGATCTCACGCAGGGAGCGGCGGAACACGTCCTCGACGTTGGGCTCCAGTACGAGTGTGGCTATCGTGCCGTCAGATCCGGTGAATTGGGCCGTGACATGGCGCGACAACCGCTGACGAGTCATCTCGGTCAGCTGCTCGGTGTCTCGTGTCGCCCCTGCCATCTCAACGAAGCCTTCGAGGATGGTGCGGAGGTCACGAATACTGATCCCTTCTCTCAACAAATTTCGCAGGACCTTGAGCACGTCAGCCATCGTCAGCAAGTTTGGTACCAATTCCTCAAACAGCTTAGGTGTCTGTTTGGAGAAGACTTCGACGAGGTGCTGCAACTCCGCCCGCCCCAAAATATTGTGAGCGTGTGAGCGCACGACCTCGGCCAAGTGCGTGGCAATCACGGTGGTATGGTCAACCACCGTGTAGCCGAATGCCTGAGCCAGGTCGCGATCGCGAGGCAAAATCCAGCGTGCTGGGGTGCCAAAGGCAGGATCTGTCGTTTCTTCGCCGTCCAATGGAGGCGCCGATCCGGTGGGGTCAATGGCGAGCAAACGTCCAGCTTGCAAACGCCCTTGGGCAACTTGGGTTCCGAGCAGCAGCACTCGATAGTCACTTGGCTCAAGGCTCAAGTTGTCGCGGATATGCACCGGGGGAATGACGATTCCTAGTTCGATGGCAATCTGCTTGCGTAGCGAGGCGATGCGTTCGACGAGCGTCCCACCCATTTGCGGATCGACCGACTGCACTAGTTGATAGCCAACTTCAAGCGACACGACGTCCAATGGCAGAGCCGCGTCGATGTCCTCTGGACTGCCTAAGCGCGGTGTTGCATCTGGCACTGCCACGGGCGCAGACTCTTCGACGACTGGCTCCTTGATGAAGCGCAACGAGTAGACGAGTCCGCCAGCGAGCATGACGAACGGGATGGCGGGCATCCCCGGCAACAGACCCATCAGCGTCAAAACGCCGGCTGTGGCAGCGACAGCCCGTCGACTGCTCAGCAGCTGTACTCGCAAGGCCCGACCGAGCTGGTCGCCGGTTGCGGAACGGGTGACAACCACGCCTGCGGCAGTGGAAATGAGCAGCGATGGGATCTGTGCAACCAGCGCATCACCCACCGACAAGACCGTAAAAATTTCGGCCGCTGCGCCGATATCCAGTCCGCGTGAGAGCCCAATGAGCAGACCCGCGATCAGGTTGATCGCAGTGATCAGCAGTCCGGCAATAGCGTCGCCCTTAACGAATTTGCTCGCGCCATCCATCGAGCCAAAGAAATCGGCTTCGCGTTCAACGTTTCGTCGGCGATCGCGAGCGACTTCGGACGTCACGATCCCGGCATTGAGATCGGCGTCGATCGCCATTTGCTT
>Ga0302323_100000035_pt1 | contig 80600 bp, 49 predicted proteins | sample Fen_T0_3_FD_201950 | JGI IMG/M metagenome (GOLD analysis project Ga0302323, IMG submission 201950) | Peat permafrost microbial communities from Stordalen Mire near Abisko, Sweden - Fen_T0_3 | ecosystem: Environmental > Terrestrial > Soil > Wetlands > Permafrost | place: Sweden: Abisko...
TGGCAAAAGGTTACCGAAATTATTTTTATTTTATTTCTATCTAAATCCAAACTAGGACGCTTGGCTTTTGAGAATAGTTGCAAAAAATGGCAGGAAAATCTCGGGAGCGTTAGATATTCCCCTTCTTCATTTCATTCATTGCATAATCTGCAGAACGCGCTGTGAATGCCATATAAGTGAGCGATGGGTTTTGAGTCGATGTTGAAGTCATGCAAGCGCCATCGGTAACAAATACATTTTTGCAAGCGTGAAGTTGGTTCCATTTGTTTAACAATGATGTTTTGGGATCATGGCCCATACGCACGCCACCCATTTCATGAATATCCAAACCTGGTGCTTGTTTTGTGTCATTCAACTTGATGTTAGTAAATCCGGCTTTGGTGTACATTTCAGTTAACTGTTCCTCGAAGTCTTTCACCATCTTCTCATCGTTATCGTCGTAAGCCATATCGATCTTGAGAAGTGGCATTCCCCAATCGTCTTTCTTTGAATCGAGGTTCACCATACTTTTTTCTTTCGGAATCGTTTCTCCCATCATATGAGAGCCAACGTACCAAGGGCCATAGGATAACTTCGATAAATTTTCTTTCAGAGGTTCGCCAATTCCTTCATTTGAGTTTGACTTAAAGCGACCGGCAAAAAATCCGGCAGCGTAACCGCGAAGGAAATCAGTCTCCTGTTTAACTACATTTCTAAACCTTGGAATGTAAGCCGATGTAGGTCTTCCTCCTTCCGTTTTCGAATCTGCAAATCCTTCGTATTGTGCGGATATATGACCACGATAATTATGGAAGGCAACATACTTGCCGAGTAAACCACTGTCATTGCCTAATCCATTGGGAAATCGGTTTGATGTTGAGTTCAATAAAAGCAGATTGGTATTGAGTGCAGCAGCATTCACAAAAATAACCTTCGCGTAATACTCAGTCGATTCCTTGGTGTTGGTATCAATCACTCGAACTCCCGTGGCTTTCTCTTTTTGATCGTCATAAATAACTGAATGAACAATCGAGAAAGGCCTTAAAGTAAGATTGCCAGTCCGCGCTGCCCATGGTAGAGTAGATGAATTGCTACTGAAATAACCACCAAAAGGACAACCCCTCTGGCATAAATTTCTATTCTGGCATTGTGTGCGTCCTTGTTCAATATGAATAGGCTGAGGTTCTGTCAAATGCGCACATCGTGCATAGATAACGTGACGATCCTTATAATTCTTGGCGATGGAATCCTTGAAATAATTTTCGACACAACTCATTTCAAGAGGCGGCAAAAACTCACCATCCGGTAAAGTTGCTAATCCATCCTTGTTCCCTGAAATACCAGCGAACTTCTCGACATAGCTATACCACGGTGCGATATCCTTATAGCGAATTGGCCAATCCACGGCAAAACCATCGCGTGCCGGGCCTTCAAAATCATAATCACTCCAACGCTGTGTTTGCCTTGCCCACAAAAGTGATTTACCACCTACCTGGTAACCGCGTATCCAATCGAAGGGTTTTTCCTGAACATAAGGATGCTCCTTATCCTTCACAAAGAAGTGCATCGCATCCTCGTGAAAGGCATAGCACTTACTAACCACAGGATTCTCTTCTTTGATGGCAGTTGGCATCTCACCCCGATGTTCAAACTCCCACGGCATCATGTTGGTGGTGGGATAGTCTTTCAAATGTTTGACATCGCGGCCGCGTTCGAGAACTAAAGTCTTCAATCCTTTCTCCGTAAACTCTTTCGCCGCCCAGCCTCCACTCATTCCCGAACCTATCACGATCACATCAAAAGTTCGGTCGTTTTTTGAATCTTGTAAGTTTGCCATGCTCTTAATTAAGAAGGGTTATTGACCGGAACGCACCCCTTGAATTTGCCCGGAATTATTTTATAACCCTGCACATTAGTCAGATAATATTCAGAGGTGGTATAGCCGCGAAGCGTCAGTTGCTTCATCGTTTTAAAAAAGAAATTAACATCATCCTCGGCTTTGCTTTCATCCAATTCAACAAGAATTTTCAACTGTTCCGAAGCATCCGATTTTCCAAATTCTTTATTATTGATCTTTTTCACCAAGTCATTAAAGTGATTCAAGCCATTCAGCCATTTCTCCTGATCCTTTTTGGATAAACAGTCATCGATCATTTTAATACAATACTCATTTACCAAAGCATCTTTTGCTCCAGGTGCGTTGGTTTTAGGAATGATCGTTTCGGCGATTATCGCAAGCAGCGCAACTTGCTCTTCCGTGATGGTAATATTTTTGAATAAGGGTGAGGGTTTGCTACTGCATGAAATAAAGGATGGTGACAATGCAACCCCCGCTGAAACAAGAGCCAACTGCTTTAATAAAGTTCTTCTACTAACAATCATATTCTTTTATAATATCTAAAGTTAGGAATAAAATCATGTTTGAGTAAAATGAATCTATGGCTGCTATCACATAATCTTCTTTAAATACTCAATGTTATGCTTCATGCTTTCCAAGGGTGAACTGGCATATTCCTCCTGCTCAACAAAAAAATATTTCAACCCTGATAGCTCTGCATTTTTAAGCATCTCTGAAATTTTTAATCCTCCTTTGCCAAATTCTGTACTTTGTTTTTTGATCAGGTCCATGTCCTTCAGATGCCAGAGCGGAAACCTACCATGAAAATTCTTGAAGTACAACAACGGATCCTTGCCCGTCGCAATCACCCAACCAAGATCCAGTTCCATGTGCACTAATGAAGAATCAGTATTGTTCAACAAGACATCATACAACACCTGTCCATTTTCTGATTCAAATTCATAGTCGTGATTATGATAGCCAAATTTAATGTTTCGCTTTTTGCATTCTTCTCCAAGTTTAGAGAAAACCTGTGCTGTGTGTTTATAGTTGTCCACGGTTTGTCCTTTCTCTGGCATTGATGAACAGATCAGATATTCCTGCCCTGTTTCAGAAGCCTCGTCAAGAGTCTTGCTCCAGTCCGCATCCACATGAACGTGACCACTTCGTAGTACCATGCCCAGGTCATCACAAACTTTCTTAATTTCCTTCGCAGACAGTCCATAATAATTTCCCTTATCACTGCGTGCTGATTCAATTTCAGTGAAACCGAGGTTGGCAATTTTTTTCAATGTGCCTGTTGCATCTTCCAGCATTTCTTTGCGAACTGTATACAATTGAATTCCTACCTTCTTATTTTTCGCAAATGCCTTGGCGAGGGGGAGACTCATTATACTTGCCGCCGAAATGCTGGCTGCTTTTTGAATGAAATTTCTTCGTGAAATCATAAAATATCTTTTAAGGTGGCACAATGTAAACAACTTCATCGCTCTTTAAAAAAGAAATAAAATGACTCATCACTGATTTCAACCGCCAATCCTGATTTAGTCTATTAATGTTTGTTTGCGCCAGCGAAAAAATAATTTAAGTTCAAAAATTACCTAACTTTCAGCTCATCGATTAAACCAAAACACAAACACCAATTATGAAAAATCTAATCCTTCTTATAGTCTTGACTTGCGGCTTGTCACTGAGTAACCAGGCACAAAAACTTATTTTAAAATGGAAGTCGGACACGCTTCTTCGCGTTCCTGAATCGGTCCTATTCGATGCAGTACGAAACAAATTGTATGTTGCCAACATTGACGGTAGTCCGTGGGAAAAGGATGGCAAGGGTTCTATCAGTGTACTTTCTACTGACGGGAAAATTGAAAAGGTGGAATGGGTTACCGGTCTTGACGCCCCTAAAGGAATGGGTTTATACAAGAACAATTTGTACGTGGCGGATGTAAGCCGCGTAATAGTGATTGATGTTACCTCCGGAAAAATTACCAACAAAATTGAAATGGAAGGAACTAAAAATTTAAATGACGTGACCGTTAGCAAAAGCGGTCAGGTTTATATTTCTGATTCCGGCACTGGAAAAGTTTACACCATCAACAAAGGCAAAGGAGAACTATACTTTGAAAGCCCTGAACTTAAAGGAACAAATGGTGTACTGGCGATAGCCGATGGATTGTACCTGGTAGATTTTTCAAATGGTCAAAACTGGAAATTAGGCAAGGATAAAAAATTGACGAAAGTTTGCATCACAGCCGAACAAGCTGATGGCGTCGTGTCCGTTGGCAATGGTGACTATCTAGTCTCCAGTTGGGGTGGAAAAATATTTTATGTGAATGCTAAAGGTGAATCGACAAAAATATTAGATACAACCGCCGAAAAAGTTTCTTCTGCCGACATTGAATATGATCTGAAATCCAAAACACTTTATGTACCAACCTTCTTCAAGAATTCTGTGATGGCCTACACGTTTGAAAAATAAATGATGATGAGGAAAACGATTGGAGCACTGATCTCGATTATAATTGTAACTATTTCATCAGGTAAGGTGAGCGCTCAGTCAAATGTTGACATAACCGTATCGCTGAACCACATTGCGGTTTACGTTAGCAACCTCGAGAAAAGCACAGCCTTCTACGAAACTATTTTGAATCTGAAGCAGATACCAGAACCGTTTCATGACGGCAAGCACACGTGGTTTACAATCGGCTCTGCCGGCCACATTCACCTGGTGATGGGCGAACCCAAGGAATATGTCCGCGACAGAAATGATCACTTGTGTTTCAGCGTGAAATCAGTTGAAGCATTTATCAGTAACCTTGAAAGCCACAAAGTGAAATACACCAACTGGCCAGGTACTTCAAAAGAAATAACAATACGAAAAGATGGAATCAAACAGATTTACTTCAAAGACCCTGATGGTCATTTGATAGAAATCAACAATGATACTTCAGTCGTAAGTAAATAGTCTTGAAGCCAACTCAAAATGTTTCATCATTGCATCATACCGAAGCAATCTCAAATCTGTTCAAAATAAAGATTGCTTAGGTCGTTCCTCGCTCGCAATGACGGTACTTTTAATTTTTGGGATTAGCCTCTAGTCTACTTTGGTATTACTGATGAAAGCAACATATTTCCCATCAGGAGACCAGGATGGCGTATTGATGGTGCCTTGTCCACCGAAAACGTAAGCTATGGTTTGAGGCACTCCTCCGCTCGTTGGCATTATTTTCAGGTACACCTTTTTGTAAAAAGGATGAGAACTTGGATCAATGTCTTTCGGGAAAGAAATGTAGACAATCCATTTTCCATCGGGTGAAAAGTGTGGAAACCAATCGTTGTATTCATCAAACGTAACTTGCTCTTGTTCGCTGCCGTCAGCTTTCATTCTCCATATCTTCATCGTACCAGTGCGCACAGAGTTGAAGTAAATGTATTTCCCATCGGGAGTGAATTCGGGTCCATCATCGAGCGTAAGTGAATTGGTGAGTGCCGTTTCTTTTTTGGTAGCGATATCAATAGACCAAATGTCGTACTGATTATTTCGCTGGCCAGTGAAAATTAATTTCTTTCCGTCAGGCGACCAACTGTGAAGATACGAATGCCCTGACTCTGGCGATGATGACGTGATTTGAACAGGATTGTTGGATCCTGTGATGGGCAACGTGTAGAGTGTCGATATCCTCTTCTCACCAACGTGACTACTGATCGCCAGCATCTTTCCATCAAATGAAATGACATGATCATTGTTGTTTTGGTTGGCGTTGCCCGTGTTCAACGTTTCAATTTTTCCATCAGCGAGCGTGTATTTATACATCAGCCCTTCGCTGTTGTAGAGAAGATATTTTCCATCGTGCGACCAGTTGGGTGCTTGCAAGGAATTGGTAACGGTGTGTAAAATTTTTCGCAACCCGGTTTTCACGTCCATGATTTCGATATTGCTTCCGATATAATCTTTATAAGGCACGTAGCCGGTAAAGGGTGGTATTGTTATTCGCACGTTACTGAATATTGCCTTTTCAGAAATTTTTTCCTCATGCGAGCAAATGAACAGTCCTGCAAACAACTCTTCATTTAACGCGATCTCTTTCGACACTGATTTATAATTTTCTCCCAGTGTGGCGGCAGAGAAAGTAAACGTGTTACCTACGCGCTGAAGCTCTATGGCGACAGGATGATAGGTGGATAGCTCTACTTGCTCGGTTGCAGCGCCCGTGTTGCTACGATATTGTAAGGAAGACAGAATATCTCCATGAACGCACGCATCGGCATATGCTGAATTGGCATCCAGACTATTTCTTGCAATGATTCCTATTTTGCGATGAGGGTTTGTACCTGCTCCGGTAAATTTAACGGTGGCGCTAATGGTGAAATCTCCTTTTAATTTTTTCCACAAGAAATTAAACTGATCGGTGTTGGCCCACATGTTGATGCCAGCACCTTCCATCGTGTATTCCTGGGTTTCAGGATTGTAAGTTGCCTTGCCTTGAATGGCGGAGTTCCCTACGTCCGCACGGTCTTCAAAGAGACCAATCTTACTTAATCGCTGGCTAAATGCAACATTTATTAAAAGGCACAACAAAACGAGGAGAAGGGATCGGTTGGGTTTCATAGGGTTGAGTTTGGAAATAGAAACACAATCTAAAGAATTTAAAATTCTAAATCTTTTCCATTTCCACCAACGGCCATCAAGCCTATTCAAAAGTCAATCCAGTGATAGCTTACTGAATGCAGATTAAAAATTTGTGAGGCTAACGAGTTTTTTTAAGTTTCATAATCCGGTTTTGGTTTTCTTTGATGACACAAGTCACACGCAATCCACGCCCTTGCCCAGGACTTGCGCCCGTTGAGGGTTTGCCGCAGAGTTCTCGAAACGAGTAACTCTGTGAAGAAATAGTCCGCTCGGGTAAAAACGTCAACCCATTGGTGAACCGTGCAGGTGACAAAGTATTGACCTTGCTGATCATAGATACGGCAGCTGTGAGCCATCGATTAAAAATAGAAAAGAGATTGGGCATTACAAATGCCTTTTTATCTGTCGTTCGACATGCGCTCCGCTAACATGTCGAACAGCATGGGTCCTCGCACTTGCCTTAAGACTTGCGCCAGTTGAGGGGGATCTGGCATAAGTCACGCCTACGCTCCCACGTTTTCCTAAGACTTGGGCCAATTGATGGATGAACACCAACAAGTGCGGGGGAATCAAACAAATCATCTTCTATCCCTGCTCAAAAATTCAGTAACCTTTACAGGCAAATCCGCTAGAGTCAATTTTAGATCGTCAGACACTATATTTACAAAATGAATAACAACATCTGGCACAACACCCAACTCACTATAATAGGGGTTAAGATCATTAGAAGTTTTACAAGGCTGGAAAAAAAAGACTCCATCAATAGCCACACATTTATAAGCATAAAATTTTTTGAATCCAATTTTAGCCCCATATTGATTTGGGGTCACCTTAAGTTTAAGATATCTACTAAAAATTTTGAAGGTACACTTGTTATCTATACTTCTGAGGCTATAATTAATGCATCCATCATTCCTTGATTCCAAATATGGAGAGGCGTTGTACAAATTACCCTGATACTCAACGTAAGAATAACTATGACCATATTGAACGGATAAAGAATCCTCAACATAATACAGGGTTAATAGCTTAATCTTATCCCTTTTTAATTCATAAGATTGAGAAAAGCCAACATGGCTAAAAAAAATAAAAATCAAAATAGGGCTAATCTGCATACAATTATTTATTCATAAGTGTTGGTAGTGTTAGCAGTGCATCATTCACATTCTTTTGATTCAAATTATGCAACTTTGTTCCTAACAAATCATTCCTTCTCTCAAAAATGCCGCCTGCATCAGTGTGACCTTTCATTGAATTTATATAAGTCCTATACATCGTTGAATTGCTCTGAGAGTTATTTGAGTGATTATGAACGAAATTGTGGAATAACTCATGTGTCGCGTTATGGCCGTTACGTGAATCGGTTAAATCCAATGCTGTTCGACATGTTCCGAAGGGCATGTCGAACGACAGATAAAGGAAGATTTGCAATCTGCTCTATGCATCTTCTGATAAAGCTAGCAACCCTTTCCTTATGCCATAATGATCTGCACAACTACTGTACAAGTATTCCTCCTCCTTCTCTACAATTCCAGCTCTTACTGGGTTTAAATGAATATAATTCAGCTTGCTTTCATAAAACTCTTGGCTTATTATTTCTTCTGCATGGTAACCCTCCTCCCAAAACCAAATGTGGTTTTCCTTCTTTAACAGCCACAACAACCAGCTCTTCCTACTTTCTTTAGGATTCGCTTCGATCTCTTGCACGATCTTAGTGGATGTGAATTTTTTAAAATCTCGGATAATATCGCTTAGTTTCTCCCTCTTGCTGCTTATGATCAAGTGGATATGATTGGTCATAATTACCCAGCCAAAAATTTCAAGGCCCTTGTTTTGTTGGCAGTAACGCAAGCTATCCAAAAGAATGTTTACATAGTCCGCTCGGGTAAAAACGTCAACCCATTGGTGAACCGTGCAGGTGACAAAGTATTGACCTTGCTGATCATAGATACGGTAGCTGTGAGCCATCGATTAAAAATAGAAAAGAGATTGGGCATTACAAATGCCTTTTTATCTGTCGTTCGACATGCGCTCCGCTAACATGTCGAACAGCATGAGTTTGTATTTCACCTTGCGATAATTTTGGACCTTGATTTGATGGCACGAGTCACACGCAATCCTCGCACTTGCCTAAGACTTGCGCCAGTTGTGGATCCCACTGAGAACAACCAGAAACGTATTTAAGAATCGCTGTCAAAATTTATTAGAAATGACTTGCTTTGAAAATAGAAATCAAGGGCGGAGGCCAAAATCAGTAATCCAACTAATGTCGTCACCATTAGCTCAAGGACTAAATATGTTTTTAAAAACATATTTGAATGTCTCCAAATCCTCCATCCATTCGCCTTGGTAGAGATCTTTACTCCTTTGTAAAAAATAGCCGATATGATTGTTCCTAAGAAGATAGGCTTTCGAATCATTTTCATCACTTCTATATTCTTTAAGTTCTTTTGAACCTTCTAATAAAGAGGCTACTATTATTGGATTCAAGCTAAAGATTGGGAATAATTTTTGACTCTCGTCCTTTGAAAAATGATATGAAACGGAGTAATAGTTATTTCCTGCGATTGCCTTATTTAAACTAAACTCATCAAAAAAAACAAAACAATTACCGTTCAATGATATTTCGAACAAATAGAAGTCATTTATTTTATAAATATTTTTCGGAAACAAGCCATTTATTATTTTATAAACCGAAGAAGTATAAGTTTTCAACAATCTTTTCTTTTCAGAATAAGATATAGACTTTAACTCTAAGGTATCTCCGTCTGGAGTTGCAATTTTATACTCTTTCAAAATGTCAATGTCAATATTTTTGATATGTCCGCTGTTCATAACTAAAACCGTTAGCATAAATATAAGTCCGACTTTAATCATTGGGAGAATCATTCGTGGTATTGTCCGTTCTAAAACGTAGGGAGCCCTTTAAGTTTAATTTTACACCCTCTATTGATCCTCCGTTTACATATGGCATTTCTTTACTAATATTATTTAGTCTTTTAGGATCAGAAAAAACAACATTACCATTTTGTATGTTTTGAAATGCGTACGATACATATACATTCACACCCGCACTTGTCGCTTTTTTAAGAATATCACCACCAACCTTCGCTCCATAAGGAACAACAAATGTTAAAGATGCGGCTTTTTGACTTCCAGAAGTATATTTTAAATCTAAAGTTGTACTATAAGGTAGTTTATTTAGATATCCTTCAATTTGGTTGTTACTAGTTTGTAGTGTAAGTGGATTTTGTGACGCCTTCACCTCAATATATCCGCCATAAGGGAAAAACAATTCTTTTGCATTTGCTCCCCGCACTGTTGTACCATGTACAAGATCTGGTCTTACACTTCGTATATATGGGAATGAACTTATGTTGGTCAAAAAGTTTTCTGAATTTCCAGGCTGTTTAGAAAAATTTTTGTAAGCACTTTCTAGTGCCACACCAGCAGTAATATTGACCTGCCATGGTTCTAATGATGGGTACTGTTGTCTGACTTGTTGTCGCAGTTGTTGAACGCTTAGCCCAGTAAAATTAGGGTTCTTATTCAACGAATTTAGATTTAACTGAGGGTTCTGACCTTGACCCTGGGTTGACGCTTCATTAGTTTGGGTTGGTGCTTCATTAGTATTAACCTGTTTATCTGGTTCGAGTCCATCAATGTCCTGTGCCATTATAGGCGTGTCTCCTGCAAATTGATAAGGTGAATAATATGGATACTTTTTAGTAAGCGGGTCAACACTCAAGAATTTTGCTATTTCTGGGCTATATATTCTGAACCCATAGTCATAATCAGTTGACGATCCGAATACGTCGTCCTTTTCTTTGGCATTGAAACCATAACGATAAATTGAGTCGTTAAGCGTCCTTCCTTTCATTTCTAAACCGAAGGGGTAGTAATCCGATGAACTTACAATGGTCGCCCATACACTATCGGCGTTCATGCCAACATTGTCCGTAATCACAGAAATTACGTTCCCTAGATGATTAGATAACTCATAATTTCTCCTTCCTAAAACTCTATTACCTTCATTCACACCGCCCTTATATTGCCCTAGTCTAGAAGCCCCGTAAATCGGTATTTCAAAAGCAGTAGTGTCCTTATAAATAGTCATTACAGTTCCTCTCACATCGCGCAAATATCTCGTTATAAGTATTGTATCGAGTTTTACTATTCTCTTCTCTATTCGATTACCCACAGCATCATACCTATAGTTAACAGTTACGCTGTCCCCTTTATGCACGGTTCTTACTTTGCCATAAGGCGTCCAGCTTATCCTTGTGCCTTCGTTTCCATCGTTGATCAAATTTCCAATCGCATCGTATTGATACAGTCCACCATTGGTTTTGTGTTGCTCTAATCGATTGGTCTTATCGTAATACTTATAATCAAAATCATCTTTCAGTGTTGCCGCCTCATCATTCCTGTTAAGCGTTAAAATATTTCCGTTAGGATCGTAGCTGTAGTCTTCATCGTAAGCGGAGGTAGTTGGTCTAACGGTGAAGCCATTGGTTGCACTATAATTTGTCAAACTTCTGCTCTTCACAATGCGGTGTAATTGATCATAGCGGTACATCATCGCTTGCATGCCTTTGGTGCGGTCCGCCTTCGCTGAAGCTATGGCGGACAAGTCCGTCTCCATCCATGAGATGTTTCCATTATACAATCCGGTGTGATTAATATTTTCTAGCGAGCGAGTCCATAGTTGGTCGCGTGAATCAACCGTTGTCATTGCAGCAGTGATCGGAGCATAATCATTTTGGAAGTAACCCAACGAATAGGCAAAAACATCCTTGCCCACCGTAGCATTTGCGGTAGTGGGTTTACTATCATCCCCCGGGTCACCTGCATACGGCATGTTCACGCCTTTGATCCATCCTTGCAGTGTATAATAATAATCCATCCCCTGCACACGGTATTGTCCAAGTTCGGTACGTGCCAATGGCCCATGTGAATAATAACTGTAGTTGACTTCCTTGTTCCAAATGAATCGGTCAGATGAGGTGAGCACCTCGGTGATTCGGTTGTCGGCATCGTATTGATAGCGGTGCACAAATTGATCGGATTTACCAAACTGGTAGAAAACATAATTCACTTTGTCGCTCACTAAATCATACACATAGTCGGTGCGCCTGGGCGCGAGATTAGGCAAGCTTTGCTGTAAACTTTTTACGTTGCCGTGAATGTCGTAGCTATAGTACGTGCGGACTGTGTCAGGTCGTGTGGCATCAGTAACTTCTACAAACGATACGCGACTTCTTAAATTTTCTTGCGTTAATCCTCCTTCCCTTGTCAATACTATGGAGGGCTCGTCATAGTGTGTCAGCGTAACATCTTTCAGAGAATACGCATTAGCCATCGGGAACCCAAGTGAGTTGATCGAGTCGTTCAAAATTGCCGACCCTTGTCCATGGTCCATCGTCCATTGACCATCGACCTCTCCAACTTCAACAATGCGTCCCTGCTCATCATATCTTGTATAACTGAATTTTTTGTCAATCGCCTGTTGTGCATTTTGCGAGAGCTTCAGCTGTCCTTTGTTGTTGTAGAAGAAATCAGAGTTGCCGGCATCGGGTGTTTGTTGACTCACTAACTGGTTGATCGAGTTGTATTGATAACGCGTCACCAATGTATGCTCTGGGAGGATAACGTTGCCTTCATGAATTAGCTGAGCTTGTCTTATAAATAAAGTATCGGCCTCACCCCAGCCCTCTCCGGGGGAGAGGGAGGTTCCGGATTTCCACAGCACTCCATACTTGATGGAAGTAACGCTATCAGGAATAATAAACTCCTGGCTCACCCAATTTTCATTATTTGCACCAAATGGAATTTGTACGTTTTGCCATGCTAGTATCTTGTCGCCGCTTGCTACAAACAAATATGGGATTGCACCAACACTATCACGGGTAGCATAGCCTCTTACTTTAAGGATATACTTCTCTCCGGGGATTACACTTCGTGCCGTATCTTCCAAAAGAACTCCCTGTGTTGATTTGGCGGTATCAACCACTACCATTTCGCGTGTCACACCTAGTGTATCGGTTACAGAAGATAACAGCGATCCATTCTTCGAATAGTATTGATTTAATAAATAAGTTTTCGGGCCAGCCATTGAGCTTGCCACTTGCTGAGGGGTGAGTGGCACCACACCTTTTGGTGGAACGGTCTGTACGAGGTTGCCCGCCTGATCATAATAATAAAGCGTGTAGTGATACTCTTTGCTTACATAAGTGTAGGTGAGTTTTTCGGTTACGTTTTGCGCACACAGCGTGCTGTACTTATTATACAAATTGGTAACCTGGATGTCAAGTAATTTACTGATAGCGTATTGCGTGAGAATACTATCTGCCTGCGCAGTACGCTCCATACATTGTTGTATCTGTTGGTTCCAATCCACCGTGACAGTGAATTGTTGCAGGGTGCTGTTGTTGGTGTCGTATTCAAGACAAGTATTCATTGACGCACCAATCACTTGCAAGGGTTGCAAACGGCTAGTCAATGTCAGGTCAGCGACATCGGGGTTGGTTATTTTATAATAATAGTTCCCCGCGTCGAGTGTGCTAATGTTAGGTAAGGAAAGCGTATAGCCACTAGTAGATGGATTGGTTACTGCAATTCCGTTATTAAACCATTGGTACAAACTTGAAGGGCTTGTGGTGCGATCAATCGCTGCTGTGAGTGTAACAGTATCGCCTGCGGCAACTGACCTGAACTGCCTAACATCCACTGAATCTTGAGGAGTATCGTCAAATGATGGCGTTGTAATTTGATGTTGCACAATTCCCAGTGCGGAAGGAGATTGTTTAATCAAAAACCATATTTGATGACCGGGAACCTGCACGAACGGAAATGTTCCGGATGCCTGGAGCTGGTGTTTGATGGGTAGAATATCGGAGAAAGTAAATTTATTAGCAGCTATACCTAGATAACCTGGTACACCATAGCGATTCGCATTGAAGGCAAGCTTGTCGCCAATCGAAGTTGGAATCGGTCCGCTGAAGCTACAACTGTCAAGATATAACTGGAAGAGACGTGGCAAATTTCCTAATGACTCTGGTACAGAACCGGTGAGTTGATTTTTACCTAAATAGATCACCGCTACATTTTGCAAATTACCTAGTTCGGGAGGAATAGTTCCTGTCAATTGGTTCCGGTGCAAACCGAAGCTGACACAGTTTGTCATGGAGCCCAATTCGGGTGGAATGGCTCCAGTGAAATTATTGTCGTACAAATGGAAGTACTGCATGTTTTTCAGATTGCCAAACTCTTTTGGTATGGGGCCAGTAAGATAATTATCCATTAACTGGATCGCCCATAAGTTGGTTAGGTTACCTACTTCTGGAGGTATGCCTCCTGTGAGCCTGTTGCTCTCTGCATAGAATGCAACAAGCTTGGTTAGATTCCATATGGATGAAGGGATGCTTCCGCTAAGTTGATTGAATGAAAAAATCAACCATTGAAGATTAGTCAACTGCCCGACTTCACTTGGAATAGTACCTGTCAATTGGTTGCCTCCGAAGTTAAGACCAGTAAGGCACTTCAGTTTCCCTATAGATAATGGAATCGTTCCCGACAAGTTATTGCCTGGATAAACCTGGTAACCGTCATTGTTGGTATAGTTTCCCCAATCAATAATACCATCCAAGTCTAACACAGTAACGTGACCGGTGGCATCGGTTTGCACACCATACCATCCCTGCACACTCTGAACTACGCTGGGGTTGGCATCTCTCCATCCGGTATTGTTTTTCCATTCAGCACCATTCGTTGCCGCATACAAATCCATTAAGGCGTGATATTCCTCTGCAAGTGTTGAGCCGCAGCCCCCTGTTTCACCCCCAGCAGTAACACTTAGCGTTTGTAGATTACTTGTTAATATGAGATCAGGAGCACCATCATTTGTTATGGTGTAATAATATTGCGAGCCATCATCAGCCTGTGCTAAAGCAGGTATTGTATCCGCATAGTTGAAGGTGGTCGGGAAATCGTTCAAAGGAATATCATTATTTCCATCTACATATTTAAACCATTGGTACAAACTGGAGGGATCGGTAGTACGATCAATGGAGGTAGTAAGAATCAATGGCTGGCCAGCTGGAGCAGCAATTGTTTTTACAGAATCAATCGTGGCCTGCGGGCTGTACGTGAAGCATGGACCTCCTCCTCCTTCACCGTCACCACCACAACCATCTCCCCAATACCCGCTATCCAAAACATAGATAAAGTCTGAGAAGGTGAACTTGTTGTTTTCAAGAGTAATCCAATAGGTAGAAGCGTCATACGAAGCAAATGAATTTGGTATCGGGCCACTCAATTGGTTATCACTCAATAGAAGAATCTGCACTGTTTGACTTAGATCTCCAAAATCAGGCGGAAGATTACCTGAGAGTTGGTTTTGAGCCAATTCTAAAGAGCTCAAGCCGGTCATACCGCTTAATCCGGCAGGTATTGAACCACTCAACTGATTATTAGCCAACCCTAATGAATTCAAACTGGTCATACCACCTAGTTGGGCAGGTATGGAGCCACTCAATTGATTATCCCATAACGCTAATTCTTGCAGGTTAACCAGATTACCTAATTCAGGAGGTATGGGACCGCTCAATTGGTTACGAGCAATTGATAAAACTTGTAGATTGACCAAGGAACCAAGTCCAGCCGGTAGTGAGCCACTTATTGCATTGTAATATAAATCCAGATTGGTAAGTTTTGTCAATTGCCCGATGGTCGGTGGAATAGGACCGGTCATTTGGTTGTATGATAAGTTCACATCGGTAAGACTATCCAGGCCACCCATCGAAGTTGGTAAACCTCCTTTTAATCCTGCGTCGTAAATATTCAGCAATTTTAGCTTGTGTAAATTCCCAAAATCATCCGGAAGCGAATCATTAAAGGAGTTGTAACTGAAATCCAACTTTTCGAGATTTATTAATGAAGACAATCCAACCGGCATCTTGGTCAATTGGCTTTGTGACGCTTCCAGTGTTTTTAAGTTCGATAGATTTCCCAAAGGAGGAAGAATCAATTGGCTCTGATTTCGATTAATTGATAATGTTTGGAGGCTGCTTAGATTATTAAACAGCGATGAGGGAAGACTGGTAAAGCTATTCCACGAAAGGTCTAAGACTCTCAGTTCACTTAACTGACCGATTGCGGCAGGAAGACTTGTTAAATAATTTTGCGCAACATAAAGCTCCTGGAGCGAAGATAGGTTTCCAATTGAAGCTGGAATTGAATTCAGATTACTGCCCGATAAGTTCAGCACAACAAGGGGTGTAATATTTCCTATTTCATTTGGTATTGACTGCAATGAATTCTCACCTAGATAAAGATACTTTAGGTTACTCAGTGAGCCGATAGATGATGGGATAGAGAAAATACCTGTGTCAGTCAAATCTAAAGTTTCCAGATTAGTGAGAAGACCAATCTCGGTAGGAACCACAGATCCGTAAAGCCAAGCATTGAATCCCAGATTCATTGATTTTAGGTAAGTCAATCCACCAATCTCCGATGGAATACTTCCCCTCAAAAAGTTATGAGACACATCTAATGCTATAACATGGCCTTGATCATCTGTCGTTACTCCATACCATCCGCTCACATCTTCAATTACATTTCGATCCGCAGTATCCCATCCCTCCGAATGCGTCCAGTGCCCCCAGCCAAGAGTTGAGTAATACAAATTAATTAGGGCATTGTATTCGGCTTGTGTCGGCAACGGTGCTGAGGCCGTTGATAGCAAGGACATTGCCTGGACACTTTGCCGTTGGCTTGCAGTTTTTTGATTTTCCTTACTATCAATTTTGTTGGAAACTAAATTTTTTATTTCGTTCATACGAACAGTACGCAAACTGTCCTTCAGCTTCGGAGAATTTGTTATTTTAGTTTTATTCAGATGAGCATTATGCAAGCTATCCTTTAGCTTAGCGCTATTTAGACTTCTCTTATGTTTGATGAACTTCTTAGCATCCGTCTTCTTTGTCTTATTCTTACTACTTGCTGTTGTGTCTTTCTTAGTATGATGATGAGCTCCTTGTTTCATTCCACCGGCCAGTTTCAAGTTCGCATGTAAACCATGCTTCATCCTTTTCTCTATGGTGTCGGCAAACATCTTCCTTGGAGAGATACCAGACTGAGAGGTTTGGGTCTTATTGATTTTTGATGAAAAGCTGCTCTCACTCAAACCAGCTGTCGACTCCAGTGAACTTAATCGTGCCTCCATCAACATCGAACTTGGCATTTGAGTGATCTTATGTGGGGGGCGCACCTTCCAAGGTATGGTGACGGTTTTTTCATTAGCGCAATTGACAGGATCTACTACCGCGACACTGTCAAGGGTACAGCCGTACTTCTGGAGGATCGGTTGAATTTGAAGTAAAGAACTGTCGGAGACAACATCTGTTTTAATGATCAGTCTGAAAAAATTACTTGGCTTATTGGCAAAGTAATAAAAGAGGTGTTTGGAGATGACTGTACTGTCTGCCGCACTGAACGTTTTATTACAGGCTGACTTTATACTGTAAAGAGAGGATGCCACTTCTTCGTTGCTTGGTATCGCAGACACACCATTGTCATTACCATAAGCCGTAATGGCATCGGGCGTTGTTGGAAGATTATCGGTTGCCTGAAGTGCTTGCACTGCCGGCGCGCAATTCTGATAAGCTGTAAGTTTTATTTTACGCTTTGCTTCGTCATAAAAACTTCTAAAGAGCTGCCAGCGCTGGGCATCCACTTGTGTTTGATAAGCCGACTCTCCTAACTGGCTTCGCTGGCTCATCAAGTCCATGTATAATACATGTTTTCCGTTTACAGGATCCGGATTGCCATTGGCATCGATGTAGTAGCTGGTGTTGTTCGGATTAGTTACCTGGCCGATGGGTCCGTGAACCGATCGCGAGCCATCGGGCACGCCATCGTTGTTGCTGTCATAGCTGACATTGGCAACCTGAACATCATTAAGTTTTGCTTGCATCGCAGACTTATAACTGAATCCACTTAAGGAGGCATCGTTAAAGAACGGATCAATATCGATGGGATTGCTATAGCCTGCACTTACAGCAGCAGGCCAATTGGCATACCTCGACATTTGTTTTTCGAACGACTCGCTCTTCGCATCTTTCAAACATAATTCATATTGACAATTCAATGCGTGCGCTGTAATTTCACCGACGGTTGGTTGGTAGTCAGGATTGTCACTGTGCTGGGAATTCAAATCAGCAACAATCTGGTTGTAGATATTTTCACAGTCTTGCGTGGTTGTTTCCTGGATGGCATCCTGAATAGCTTGCTCGGCCTCCGGGCAAGTTTCACTACAAATCGCGCAGTCGTTTGGATCGGCTGTATAGCCAGCTTGAATTTGTTGTATTTGTTTCTGTGTGGACGAGTCTTGCGATACAATGTCTTTCATTACATCGAACGAAAGTTCTTGCGGAGTCAATGTTTTAGTTATGGTATAATCGCCTGCCTGTGCGAGCAGCACATCGATCTGAACATCTTTTACTGTCAACGAATCCGTGCAACTGGCCGCTGTGAGACCGGAGCGTAAATAACTCAGGCCGTCCGGTGATTGATTGCCCGGTACTGATGAAAGATCAAGCGGTGTTCCATCCGGATCAGTAAGGGTAAACATCAGGTCATAAACACATGCCTTACAACCTAACGTATCCACCTGTGAGGCAAGGGCAGCCATTTTGTATTTAAAACTGAAAGGTGTATTTGGAATAGCATTCAAAATGGAATGCGTGACTATCCATGAACCATTGATGAATGTATTCTTAGGGCTCACGTCAACAGTGATCGGAGCTGGGTCAAGTTTTTTATAACTGTCCAAAGCATCAACATTGGAAGGGTTGTCGCCCGCAAGCGCAGTTGCAATGGTGCGTCCTTCCTGATCCAAATAAGTAACACTGGTCTGGCCGTTAGCATCCACCACCATATTTTTCTTATAGTGTGAGGCAACACCTACATTACTTCCAAACAAACGGATAAGCTCAGTGGGAGCGGCTGCTCCATAAAAGTGACGTGTGGTGTGGTCTCCATCCGTTCGAAAAGTTTGCCCCACTCCTGCTTGTCTCCTGATTCTTCCTGTTCCATCATTGGTGTATTCCGTCTGGCTGTACGCATAACCCTGAGCATCCGGAATATAATCTTTATGAACACTGTTGCTCACTGAGGCTGAAGAATAATACTGGCCGGTTCCTGACTGTGATGAAAGGACGCTGTTTTCTAACCGGTAGTTATCATAGTGAAATTTATTTCGCGTTGCAGATGTGTTAGAAGAGACAGTTGTGTCATTGGCTTGAAAAATATTAAAGCTCGCCTTAAAAGTAAGAGTCGCATCCACCGACGGCACAGGAAGAATATCCACTGACTTTCTTCCTTCAAAATCATAAAGGCTCTCACCTACCAGGGTCACTCCTTCAGTGCTCAAGTTGGTTTGACTTTGGCGTTCCCTCATGCTGCCATCAAAATAATGAAGGACTTTTTTATACTTTCCTTCTTCCGCAAATACCGTTTGCTGTTGCCAGCTTTTATCTGGTTGTGGATTCAATACAACGATGGATTCACAAGGACTGTAGAACCATTCACCCTGAATCCTGTGGTCGGGGTATTGAGGATCATATCCTACCGCCCTGGCCCTGTACCATATCGTACCTCTTGGATAAAAAATAAGGTGACTGTACTGAAGGCCGGCCGTAGTTATGCGAACAGGTTCTTTGAATTGAAAAGCTTCCTGTGCACTTCTGCCCGTAAAATTATCAAGGCTGTCGATGAAGACCCACTCGATGTCATATTCCATAACACCTGTACCAATATAATTCCAACTCAGATTTGTTTGGGTGACGGTGTAATCGCAGTTAAGCAATAATTCAGAAGAAGGATCAAATGCATCGGTGCTTATCGCAGAGAGTGTTCTTAATGAGGATGCTTGAGCTGCTGTAGTTGTAGCACTCTTATAAAGTAATACTTTGAGATAAACATTGTCTTCCGGTACAGTGCCAACATTTACTTTTTGGGTCACCATAAACCGATAGTCCTCACCACAGGAAACTAAGCTATCATAGAACTCGGTTGAAATGAAAACCTGGTCCTTCATGTTCACCTGCAGCGGCAAAGAGGTAAGGCTATCTTCTCCATGGAAAATTGTTAGTGTAAGCTGACTTACCCAATTGGTTTTGGTTTGTCTATCGCCCAAGTCATAATACAATTGAAAGCCAACATAATAATTGCCATCAAGACATGGAGGTGCCTGAAATATCTCTGTGGTATCCCCTTGATGTAAACTGCTTAGCATAAACTGACGCTCAACAGGAGCAGTTGGAAGGACACCCCGCCTATTGACTTTCACCGCTTCAGGTATTTTCTGATCGGTAACATTGGTTGTATTTGCCATGTAATCAGTGCAACCTGATGAAGCATTTGTTGCCTTGACGGTATAAGTTCCGGCTTTAGTTTGAGCGGGCCATCGAATTGTTTTGCCCGTACCTGAAATGGCACCTCCTATATTGTTTCCTTTTAACCGGAGTTGATAGTTCACTCCCACTTCTGAACCTTGCAAGATAAGCGGGCTTTGGTTTCCACACACCAGGCTATATTTTGTGGGCAATGGATACACGGTGACAACGGCGCTATCGGTCATAGTTCTATTACATTGGCTAACTGAATCAGTCGCTATAACCGTATAGGTGCCACCAGAAGTATTGTTTGGCCAACTCAAAACATGGCCAGTCCCCGAAAGCGGAGTTCCATTGCTAATCCCATTTATCTGCAATTGATATTTTACTTTCTTCTTTGAGCCACTTAATGTAACGGGTACGGGCGAATCACTGGTACAATAATTACCCCCACCTACAACGGTGAATGTATCTGGCAATTCGTTGATCGTAATTAATACACTTCCTGTCATAGTTTGTTTGCAACCAGTCGTTGCATTAGTTGCTACAACTGTATATGTACCTGCTGCTGTTTCATTAGCAAAAGTCAATGCCGAACCTGTTCCGGCAATGGGTGTTCCTTGATTGGTTGTCCCAAGCACAAGCTGATAATTCACTCCGGACTCTGATCCACTCAATGTAATAGTTGTATTGGCTCCTGAACATATTGCTCCGCCTCCACTAACATTAAATACAATTGGTTGTGCGTTGGTAGTGATGGTTGCATTTCCGGTCATCGCTTGTGTACATCCAGTCGTTGCATTAGTTGCTACAACTGTGTAGGTACCTGCTACTGTTTCATTCGCAAAAGTCAATGCCGAACCTGTTCCGGCAACCGGTGTTCCTTGATTCGTTGCGCCAAGTACTAGTTGATAATTCACTCCTGCTTGTGAACCACTCAACGTGATGATAGTGTTTGCTCCTGAGCAGATTGCTCCTCCTCCACTTACATTAAATACAGTGGGTTGTGCGTTGGTGGTGATGGTTGCATTTCCGGTCATCGCTTGTGTACATCCAGTCGTTGCATTAGTTGCTACAACTGTGTAGGTACCTGCTGCTGTTTCATTCGCAAAAGTCAATGCCGAACCTGTTCCGGCAATCGGTGTTCCTTGATTTGTTGCGCCAAGTACTAGTTGATAATTCACTCCAGTTTCTGATCCGCTCAGCGAAATGGTCGCGTTTGCTCCTGAGCAGATTGCTCCTCCTCCACTTACATTAAATACAGTGGGTTGTGCGTTGGTAGTGATGGTTGCATTTCCGGTCATCGCTTGTGTACATCCAGTTGTTGCATTAGTAGCTACAACTGCGTAGGTACCTGCTAATGTTTCATTCGCAAAAGTCAATGCCGAACCTGTTCCGGCAATCGGTGTTCCTTGATTTGTTGTGCCAAGTACTAGTTGATAATTCACTCCTGCTTGTGAACCACTCAACGTGATGGTAGTACTTGCTCCTGAGCAGATCGTTCCGCCTCCACTAACAGTAAAGGCGGTCGGCAAATTGCTCGTAACATTTGCGCTTCCCGTCATTGTGCGTTGGCATCCCGTGCCAGTTGTTGTAGCAACAACCGTATAGGTACCAATTGCATTTTGATTTGGAAAATTGATGGTACTGCCATTTCCTGGAACAGCGGAACCAACGCTGGCTGTTCCCATCATCAACTGATAATTTACGCCAGTCTGGGAACCACTTAGTGTAATTGTTACACCGATGCCAGGCGTGCAGATGGCTCCGCCTCCACCAACAGTGAATGAAGTTGGCAGAGGGTTTATGGATATCACTGCGTTTCCGGTCATCGTCTGCTTGCACCCTGTTGAAGTATTCATAGCAACAACAGTATAAGTTCCAGCCGACACTAGATTAGGAAAACTTAATGCAGATCCAGTTCCTGCAATCGGTGCTCCTTGATTTGTTGTACCAAGTACAAGTTGATAATTCACACCAGTCTGCGAACCACTTAACGAAACTGAAGTGTTAGACCCTGAGCAAATTGCCCCACTACCACCGACAGTAAACAATGCAGGTAATGAATTGACGGTCACTGTAGCACTGCCGGTCATGGTTTGACTGCAACCTGTTGAAGTTCGAGTAGCCACAATTGTATAATTTCCGGCTACAGTTTGATTAGTGAAGTTGAGAACACCCCCAGTACCATTAACCGGTGATCCCTGATTTGCTGTTCCATTTATAAGTTGATAGGTCACACCTGTTTGTGAACCGCTTAGTGTGATCGTAACGCCAGCAGCTCCTGAACAAATTGTTCCACCACCAGTAACATTAAATGCTGTAGGTGCAGGAATTAAGGTAACCATTGCACTTCCTGACATTGCTCGCGCACATCCGGTTGATGCATTTGTCGCGAATACGGTATAATTACCAGCCACTGCGGGTGTCGAAAAACTAATAGCAGATCCGGTGCCCGCAAGAGGAGCGCCCTGGTTAGTGCCACCAATTCTCAACTGGTAGTTAACTCCAGATTCTGACCCGCTTAAAGTAATAGTTGCATTTGAACTTGCGCAAGTTGCTCCTCCTCCTCCAACGTTGAACACAACGGGCAAAGGATTCACCACTATCAATGCAGTTCCATTCATCTGTTTGGAGCATGTGGTCGAGTTGTTTGTAGCAACTATTGTATAGGTTCCTGCTGTTGTCTGGTTTGTAAAAGTCAAGGCTCCGCCCGTTCCATTCTGCACAGGTCCCGGGGTGCTTCCATTCATCAATTGATAACGCACTCCAGTCTGTGAACCGCTCAATGTGATAGAAACACCAGGTGCTCCGTTACAAATTGCTCCACCTCCTCCAACATTAAATGCAGTTGGCAAAGGGTTAACATTTATTGTAGCACTACTAAACATAGTGCGCGTACATCCGGTTGTAGTATTGGTAGCAAGAACAGTGTAGTTACCAGCAACAGTTTGATTTGTAAAATTTAGAGCAGAGCCTGTTCCTGCCAGAGGCGAACCTTGGTTTGTCCCTCCATTTCGTAGTTGGTAGCTAATACCAACTTGGGACCCCGTCAACGTAATTGTGACTCCGGCACTACCAGCGCAAATGGTTCCGCCTCCAAATACGGTAAAGCCCGTTGGTTGTACGCATTGTAATGCTTTCTCTTCCTTACTCACTGCTAATTGGTTACTAGCAGTTAAGATTACTAGCAATAGGATGATTCGGTTTAGATGGCGCATGTTAGCACATTATTTTTTTTACTGATTATTACCGTCAGAGATTTTAAAATCTTTGAATTTTTCTGCCAATTGGTATTTTCCATTAAGCTTTGAGAAATACAATCCTTCTTCAAATTCCTCATCCTTAAACTTAGGATGGATATCAAATTGATCGAAATGAATGGACACAAATTGGCCATTGTCGTATAAGTATTGAGTCTTTTGTATCAAGTGGCTAACGCTATTAATAAATAGATCGACTTGTGTGATGGAATTGTTTTTTTGAAATACTCTGTAGTGATCTATATCTTTTTCCCGACTAATATGCTTCGGGTTTTCGAACAAGGAAAAAATTGAATCAATGTTGAATGAAAACTGTTTATTGAAATCATTCTCACTCCCTGTATCGCGCCGACTGCACATGATTTCTTTTTCCGTTTTATCCACGATAACAATGAATTGATCGTTCATCAAAAAATCCATATTGTTATAGTGGTACAGGTAATTATTACTGTCACGGTTTACCTCAGCCTTGTCATGATAAAAAGGTATTGTAGAATTTACATTTTCAAAAACGCTAATGTCCATAACAATGTGCATTCGTTTTGCCTCGCTAAAGGTTTTGTGCATATCAGAAAGCGCTTGCTTAAAATCCTGCCCGGCAGCAGCGAATGCCAAACAACAAGTTGTAGTAAACACGCCAAGAGATTTCAGTCTATAGCTCATCTTCTTTACCATGTGTTCAGGATCAATTTTGCTTAACGATATGGCTGACATTCTCAGAAATTGTTTTCACACCTTTTTCAGTTTCCTTTTTGACTAAGAATAGATTTCCTTCCTTGTCATAGAAATAGAATGAAGCAAAATTCTCTTCGTCCAACGTTGACGTAAGGCGATAATCACTCAAGTCGTACACATAGCTTTTCATGTTTCCTTTTTCAGGGTGAAGGCGTAAGTCATCATACCAGGCATGTCCAATACTTCCTGGTTTGAAAGTAATTTCAAGCTGTGCCCGGTTGATCGGACAGGTGAACGTTCCCTTAACCTGTTGCCACCCCTCGATTACCGGCCCTGATGGTTGAAAAGAAAACGTGGTATCAACATTTCCATTTCTGTCTTTTATCGTGAGATCAAATCCGAGACCATCAGCCAGCTTCGGTATTTTTACATTTGGATTGTTGACCGAAACCCAGGCATTGATGTAATACGATTTAGCAGAATCCAAATGCAACAAACCTTGCTTGAATGCTTGAGGAGAGCTTATGGACAAACTACTTTTGCCGCAGTGCGCAATGGTGTTGTCAATGTTCGGTGTCACAATGGGATCCAGTTGATTTTTAATGATGATCTTTCCAGTCCAAATTCCAGAAAACGGCGGCTGCTTCAGGATCATAACAGATTGCTTATGATTCGCCGGGTAAACTTGCCGACAAACCACACTGTCATTCTGAATATAGTGATAGGAGTTGTAAACAACGTTGTTGAAAGTAATACGGTCAAAAAATCCAAAATGATTAAAAATGGGACGTGGCAAATAATAGGAACGGATTGCATTCACATCAACCTCCAAAGCATCGGCTACTTTATCAAAACTCGCATCGATAATGGCCATATTATTATACCCTGATTTGACAGAATAAATACTCTGAGTAGGAACAGGCCGTGTGCCCACCATCCAGTTGCCTGATGCATTTCCATCAAGAAACTCAAAACTGGTAAATGCCATTTCATCATTTCGCATATTCACTCCATTCGCTGAAGGCAAGTGCCCGCCATAGTCATACAACGCTGCTGAGTAAACACCTAAGACATCGTGGTTTTCCAATTCGTAACTATAGGGGCTGTACTGAGTCATCGTGTTGCTCTTGATCCAGTTAGGAATTGCATTCAGGTCAGCTTGTTGGTAGTTGAATTGCTCCATGGAAAAAACTCCATCCTTTGAAATAGTTAATGGGGTAGATTGACTGCGGGGTACTTTATAAACATAATTTCCTTCGTTGCGCCAAACACCTCTTGTGCCATTAAAGAAACTATTCGCATTATTTAAATTTTGGTCAACATGCTGTTGTGGCCACGAATCTGAAAATGTTGTAGCGGTAGTTGATATTATTTGCTGTTTGGCTTCGGTAACGATTTGTACCAAGGAATCTTTAAAAGCATTTCCATCTGCTAGTGGATCATAGGTGACTTGCCTTTGAATCGTGGTATCTGACTGGCAAGCAGTTCCACATCTGAATGTGAGAGAAAGGGAGACGGTATAAGTTCCAGGATCTTTAAAACCATGAACCGGGTTCCTCGCCGATGAAGTCTTATTGTCTCCAAAGTTCCAGTGATAGGCTACACCACGGCATTGATAGGAGTCTTTCGGTGGACTAAAAACAAATGCGCAGACATATTGCGAATAGGTGAAATTCATCACCGCATTAGTCCGGCAAGGCGCTACTTTAATTGTTTGTTTGGGACTTACCAGTACTAAACCTGGCGCCGCCGGATTTGTTATTTTATAATAATATTGTCCAGCTTCCGAGGCGGAGAAATTTCCATCATTATAAATATAACCCAAAGCAGATGGCTGCGTGAGTGGAATATCATTGACACCATCTACATATTTAAACCATTGATACTGGCTCGCGGGAGTAGTACTTCTATCAATTGCTGCTTCCAATCGCAGTGAATCACCCACATACGCAGTTACTGTTGAAGGCTGCCCCATCAATGAAACGACAGTGTCTTGTGGTATATAAACATATGACCCTATTGGCCTTGTTACTTTCAAAATGTTCACAAAGTCAAGCCTGTTATTATTAACAATCAATGTCATTGATGGATCCGAATGAAAAGATGCCAGCGAATCAAAATGATTGAAGCTCAGGTCTACCCATAATTTTCTTACTGGGTTATTGGAGAGACTTGCCGGCACTGTGCCCGACAAATTGTTATGTTCCATATAAACATAACTTAGTGAAGGTAAGCTGCTGAAATCAGGTAGAGGTTGTGTAAGCATGTTATTACTTACATTGATATTATTGAGTTTTGTATACCCTGAGAAGAATGACGGCAATGGCCCAGTCAGTTTATTATATGATAAATTAAGGTACGTTAAGCTTGTCAAGTATTGCATGCTGTCTGGTAATGGCAGCGCAATCTGGTTTAAAGAAATGTCCAGTTGCTTTAGATTACTCATATGCTTACCCCCAAACCATGATGGCAAACTTGTAATTCCATTGCTTCCAAGATAAAGGTTATCCAGATTAGGAATTGTTTCAATGACTTGAGGAGGTGGTTGAAGATTATTATTGACCAGATACAGCGTTCTTAGTGTACTTAGATTAGAAAAGCTAACTGGCAGATCCGTCAATCCATCATTATACATATAGAGATCAGCAAGCGACGGCAATGATCCTAACACGGCAATACCTTGGGCACTACTAATCGGATTGAAAGCCATGTAAAGAGTTTTCAATTTTGAAAGCTGGTCGAAATTGTTCGGCAAGTAGCTGATCTGGCAGGTAGAGAGGGACAGCCAGTTTAAATAGTTTAATTCTTTCAATGTATTAACAACCGCGCTCAACGACGTTGAATCTGAGTAATCGTTGTTGTTTAAATCTAGAGAATTTAAATAAGTAAGGTGAGTGAAGTGACTCGTGAGTTTCTTAATGTTATCACTTTCTAAAGAGAGACTTTGGAGATTCGGTAAGTTAATGAGTGAATCAGCGAACTCTCCCTGCGAAGAAGACAATGACGAATTGGTAGAGAGATTTAGAGAACTTAAAAAGGATAGGCCTTGGAGTTTCGTGGAAAAGGAATAAGGATTAAGGCTGCAGCTTTGTAAGCTTAAACTTCTTAGATTGAGTAGCGAATCAATTGATGTCGGGACCGCGCCAGGCATGCTCAAGTTCAAATTATATAAAACCAAATTCTGTAAAGCACGCAATGATGATATTTCGCCGGGGATCGGCCCAGTGAAGTCACCGTAAATAGAAAGTGATTGAAGACTGGTCAGCCCACCTATCCAAGAAGGGATCTTTTCTTGAAAATTGTTATTTGCAAAATAGAGATTGGTGAGAGCCTTCAACGGGCTCAGATCAGGAAGTGTATCCGTAAGGCTTGGATTGTTATAGATTTGCAGTGAGGATAACCGAGTCAAGTTGCCGAGCTCTTGAGGGATAGTTCCCTTCAAATTGCTCGACAAAGAGATTGATGTAATGTCACCATTCTGTACCGTTACCCCATAAAGTGCTGAGTCGGGATAACTATTTATTCTACTCAATGGCCATCGTTGCCCTAATGTCCAATTTGAACCATCCGTTGAGTTGTATATAGCTAGTAACGCTTTTCTCTCGACACTGTCTGGCACAAGGTTCTGGGCAAATACAGAACTGCAACCAAAAATCAAGAGAGCCTGAACAAGTAAAAATTTTAATTTCATTTCAATTAATCAATTGGTAAAAATGCTATTTCGGATTAGTATCAACTACGGTGACGGTCTTCGTATACGTTACTGGTGTTCCTGGTATAGAGGGGTCTTGCAATGATTTTATCGATCCCGCCATCACGCTCAATTGGTTCCGATAGCCTGATCGCGTTATCATTGCCGTATAAGTTGACGATGTAAGAGCCGAGCTACAGTAAATTATTTTTGGTCCAGTCTCATTTCCAGTGTACACCGCTTTAGCTATTGGGCTTATCAGTTTTGAATTGGAATACAACAACATTTCATCACCCGGACATAAAAGGCCATCAGCAAGAGATGAAGTAAATTGATACTCATTTGGTGAACCGGATTTCGAAATACTGCTAAGCGTAAAACTTAGCCCGGTGTTCCGGTAAGCCGCGCCCATCCCTTGGTATTGCGTGTGGGCGGGAATACTAAAATCATAAATGGGCGCATCAAAATCATTAGTCACTTGCGTGAGTACAGGTGCACCTGTTTGCTTGTCCCATTTTAAATTTTTAGTTACCACATGAGACCCTTCATCAAATGCTTCAGTGCTCTCCAGAATTCCCGATTTGAACACAACTTTATTAGTAACTGCACTTCTCAGCTGAGTAAAACTCTTCGATACATTGGGCCAAGAGGTGGGTATCGGGATTACCCCAAAAAGGATAAAAATCCCATCAAGATTTACATTTGCTCCTCCACCCCAGGCGTTGTCTTCAAATTGTCTCTTATCATTAAAAAATTCTGTTTCTTGTCCTACAAAATATTTTGGTATAGATGAATTATTCAACTCCAGTGAAGAAGGTACACTCAACGTACCATCTCCATTATCTTTAAATACGTTTGATACTGCCGATGCTTTTCCATGCGAAGTGACAGAATTTTCTGTTCGATAATTGTATTTGACCCATGAAATTGGTTGAGGCTCTATCTTACCCGTTCGGTCTTGTCGATAGTTACTGACTTTTTTCTGCTTGCCATGCATATCGTTGGTTACAACAGAATACCCCTGGCTCGCCGTTAATTTAGAAGTGGTTATTGAACCAAGAAGAGGAATAGTAACCATAAGGTTATAGGGCTTATTTTGTTTATCTGTTTCATCAGTGATTACAGGGAAATCCTTGGCCGTAAAAAATTCATGAACTGTCATCCCTGTGGTGCCATAGCTTGCGTTGGCTCCCGTTGGGAATAATGATTTGTTATTTGAGAGCTTTATATTGGCTATTGATTTTCCTGCCAAGTTTGCTGCCGCAAGGCTAGTTACTGTAACAGTGCTGTAACCTACCTGTGGCCCTGGATAATAAGTTTCGTTGATTGGATATTCAAAAAATAAATTATTGTCAGAACGAAGTGGCACCGACTGAGTAAACTTCTTCGCATAACGGAGCGAGTTTTCTTCACCTCCAACCAGTGGTTCATAAGCTGCAACTCCACTGCTTATGGTATCCGCACCTTCTTTGGTGGTATATTCATAAAGTTGCCCATATATTCCTTCTTCGTCGTTTGCCCACTGATCTTTGATAGTAACTTGCCTAACACGAAGCCCTCCTCCGAATTTTATTTTATCGGGTGAATTCAGCCTGATCCATGATTTAGAGGCTATCACTTGCCTTCCCCATACTTTCTTTAAGCAGTAATTATTAAAGCCTTGGAACATCTGTCTCACTAGTGTGATTACACTGGTCAGACTTCTGATCTGACTGATTCTATCTCCATTGCTGGTAGCAGGTTTTAGCTTTCTATCTATATTGGCCAACTCCGGTTGGTTAGTCCTCAGGTGTTGCCATGCTCTTAGAGAAAAGGGATGATGTTTATTCTCGGCAGAAACATAGAAATATCCATAGACATAATTATTATTATCCGAGGCATCTTTCTCCAGGGCCATCGACCCATTGAAATTAATATCTGCATACCCAGATATATATTCGTAAAAGCCTTCACCCGGGCTACGTAGGTTCACTTTCATTTTAAAGTAAAGTTGCTTGCGCTGCGCGTCCAAATATTTTAGTACTTCGTTTTTCTGGTTGACGCCGGATGAAACCGGTATTGGTTTTTCCAGCTTGAAGCGCACTTTCAGGTTGTTGTCATCCAGAACATACGTATCGTTTAACTCGTGTAATGTTGGATCGGTGTAAGGATCAACTAATTCCATCATCTGCGCTGCCTGTTGTTGTTGAACATATGCGTAATCATCCGTTTCATAATTCACCGCTACTTTCCCTCCTGAAGGCAATTGTATTTCTGTCAGACTCCAGGCTGCCGCATTGTTATCTATAGAATCTTTTTGTGAAGGATCCTGTAATGAATAGGGGCCGTCTATATTTTGAAGAGGATCACTGTCAGGATAAGGTTTATAGCTACCCCATCTGTCATAGGCATATAAATTGTATTTTGGATTTTTGGGATGGTAAGTAAATTTATAAGGGTTCAATTGTCCTTTCAGGCTACTTCCATATTCAAACCATACTTTTCTCAGCGTTAATTTACCACCGTTGGTGGTGATGCTGTTAAAAACACCTCGGCACAATGAGTAGTCGTACTCAAATCGAACAGACTTTATCTTGTAATTATTTTGTGCCGAGCGTGTAAAAAGATCAATCTTATCCAATCGATAGACAGGTTTACCTGTGTTGTCATCCTTCTGTAGTTTTTGATCAACTCCATAACCGTCTTCACGTGGAGACATCGTGAATCTAGCAATATGTGAACGGGTCTCTGCTTGAGCCAAATACCACAGTTCTTTCTGTCCAAAAGTGTAGACTCCCTTATCATCACGTGGATCTGTTTTCCATCCCTCCTGGTAGTGCGCATTTGAAAATGGATCTCGCCATTGATAAGGATCAGAAGCTGAATTCATTCTTTTATAAGTAAACTTCACCCAATAGCCAAGATCATCAGGTGTTACGCCATCATCTGTTACATCAACATAGTCAGGCCCCACGATAGAGGTAAGCAAATAAGAATGAGCATAGGGGGGCATTTTAGAAATTTTTAAAAACTTATCAGTCTCGGCATGCTCAAAGTCGGGTTCGGACTGCCCTTCGTTCCCTGTCGCCACTCTGTTGGTCTGACTATTTATAGGTTTCGATGCAGTGAATGAAGTTTCTTCCTGATAAGTGTTATACGCGGGGATTCCATAATTGTACCTTAAACCTTCAACAGTAAGCGCTGTTAAGCCGGCAATATGATGCTTAGGATTAGCCGAACGATCAAAAGACTGAAGCACATTTGAGTTATCGAGATACTGGATTTTAAACAACGAAATCATTTCAGAACCATTCATCAATTGACCATTAGTGAATGGTTGTATTACCTGCGAACGTAATTTTCTCTGCTGATTAACTGAAGAACTTACCGGAGCAGCATTGCTCCAGTTCTTTTTCTCCAAAGTGCCGCTGGCTATCGGATTGCTATTTGCTCCATCCAAGTGGACTCGAACAGCATTATCACCACCTATTTGACTATACAATGTGGAAATATCTGTCGAGGGCTCACCGTGTACTTTGAAATACCACGGCTCGTATTCGTTGTCTGCAGTCTTACTCAGGAAGGCTTTAGTACTTCCATCTTTCCATTCCCCAGAAGTTGACTTGGCATGGTTCACACTCAAATTTCCTCCTACATGCAATGGAGGCCCTACATCAACTCCGGCTCCAACATCGGTCGAACCAGAAGTAACCTCGCTATCATGAACTACACCAATATCATTTCTCACCGGGCGATACATTGCACCGATACCCTGCCCTGAAACACTATAGATATCGTATGTAAGCGATGGAATAGCTAGGTTAGGCGACTCTTTAGTAACCATACCATCCTTTTCCCTATTAAAGTCTAAAACATCAGTATTCTTAGTCGAGTTCTGATAATTCATATACCCATACGCGTGGGTCGTTACTACTTTTTTGTCATTTTGTAATCGCTGCTCATTATAAAAACCCTTAACATATCCATGCGGATGAACACCTTGGGCTCCAAATCCAAGTTTCAACGTGGCCGTAAATCCAAAATTGGACATCGGCATTGTAATTTGAGGAGTGTAGCTGGGACTGGCTAAACTTAATGTTGCACCGCCGCTGATCTTACTTGTTATAGCGGTATTCTCCCCCCTCTTATTACGAAAAGCAATTAGATGTAGGTTGGGCTTAACAGTTGTTTCAGATGAAATTGAGACACTTGACAATCCTGATTTTGAATTATAACCTACACCAAGACCAACCTCTCCCATTTTATTTCCCAAACTTAGTGATGGGCTCACACCAACTCCTTCTTGAGAATCAAGACTTACATTCAATCCAACCCCACTTGTCATTCCGGATTTAGTAGTGCTGCCATATCCTATTGAAGCATCTATGTTGTAGCCTAATCCTTTGTAATTATTATAACGTACACTTAACCCTCCACTAAGACCACCAGCTCCACCAAAAATTTCAACCCCTACACCTGCTCCCAATCCAACAGTTATATTAGGATTTACTGATGATTTCGTTAAAATCGAATCTCCATTAAACTCATCGGGTAAGCCACGCATCTGTCTATTAATAGCTCCAGGATTTAAACTCCATCCCAATCCTACCCAACTTGCTTCCTGATCCATCGTAATACCCGATTGATACGAAAGATTAAAGGGATATCCTCCATTAGGGCCGGGCAATTCAAACAACGGAATGTTGTAGCTAAAATCCCCGGTAAACAGATCTACCATTTCGGATGTGCCGGCAGGTTGAAAGCCCTGGACTTCAGGTTGCGAGGGGCCTGATGTTAATGCGTAAGTCAGCGGTAGCTGAGCAAACTGAAAACAAAAAGTAAAAAGCAACGCTAATGAAATTTGTCTTCGCCTGTTGTGAAGTATTGTTATCATAAACCAAAAATGGATGTGTTTCTTTTTGAGATTTTTATTTTAATGGGCAGCGGATTCAATTGATCGGATTTGATCGCCAACTTCACCTCATTGCTCTTACTTCCTTTATTTTCAAAACCCAGCACAAAAGACCGGCCATTGCGAATATCTACATTGCGCTCGAAGTGATACAGTACACACGGCAACAGTTCTCCATCTTGCTCGAGTTGAATGTCATTCTGAAAAGTATAAGAGAAGTAATACAGGACGCGCTGTTTATCAATGGCATTTTGCGAAAGAGAATTTATAACATCCATGTTCTTATTTGACGAAATACTCAATGTAAAATATTGTATTTGGTCAAGCTCATCACGATTTTGACTGAATTCCTTTTCATCAAAAGAGCCGCTTCGCTGAATCCATACATATTCCGATGGCTGATATTGCAGATCAAAAATCAGATCATCTACTTCATTTTTAACGTGGAGACCATTATTGTAATCACGGACCCATTCCATGTAACCCTTGTCGCCAGGAGCATTCTGGCAAGCCTGACAGGATATCAGACAAACTATTATAAACAACGATTTACTTGTCATCATATTTTTTATTGACATACTTAATTACTTCCTCAGTCAGGTCAACTGATTCATCTGCATACATCAGGTTTCCGTTACCCGATGCACCGAAAATAAAATCATACTTCTTTTCCTTTCCGAAAGAAATAACATACTTGTTAATGTGTGACCACAGTTCTTCTGTGTATTGATCAGAAAGTTGTTGCTCCTTAGAAAGGAGTTGTTGTCTTGTCTCTTCGTATTTTTGCAGCACCTCGGGACGGGTATCTTTCTTTACATATTGAAAAAGAGAATCGAGGTGCGCTGCATTCCTGCTCTTCAAAGTTTGGAGTTTTGTTTTCAATTCCTTTGTGCCTTTAAATCCTTCAAATACTTTTTGATTTAAAACAAACCCTTTTTTCTCTCTTTGCTGGTTAGAAAGAACAACCACTCCAAGTGCAACCACACCTGCCAATGCTATTCCCGACAAATAACTTGACTTCATCATTAGTTATGAAACTTTGTTGCCGTTGGTGCCCCATCAAACAGAGGCTGTAAAAAAACCGTGTTGATTTTTTTCTTATTCCCTTCACACGTCATTTGTACGGTACTCGTTTGTTCATTGCCACAGGCATCTTTCACATAGAGTAGCACAAAATATTCCGGGCTTTTATCAACCTGGATCGAAGAGGTGTATCCTGGCCGTTTCATAGTAACCAGCTTAGGTTGGTATAGAAAGTCGGTGCGCTGCTTATTCATTACATACCAATTAATCGTGTAAGGCGCTTTACCTCCTTCAATATTTCCATAAAACTCAACCAGATTCCCTTCCGTGAGGTCATCACATTGCAAATACATCGGCCGAACAAAAATACCAGCCGTAATTATTCTCTTAACCAGTGGTAGGTATTTGATATTTACTTCGTATTTCTTGCCCACTTCATCAGTCAGTTGACATACGTAGGTTTCATTGATGTTGAATTGAATTGCGTGCTCTTTTAATTTGATATCAAAGTAATTCAGGCCAAACTGTTTGTCGACCATTATTTGCGCTACTAATTCCCTTTTCCAGTTAAAAATAGAAATGGGAATACTTTTCTCCTTTCCATAAATATCATTGTACTGAACATGGAGATAATCTCCGCGAAGATCATAAATGAAAGTTTTTTCCGCTGAATTGAAATCAACATAGTAAGGCGCAACGCTATTGCCACTTTGATCATCGTTCTGGGCATTGACCAGCTCTGGCATCGCAAGCAGCAGTAAAAGAAACGAAGTGATTAATCTCAGGTTTTTCATCTACTTGTTGATTTGTTTTACAGTACTAAAACCTATTCGAAATATCCATGGGGAAGCGCTATTCTCTGCGTTACCATTAGAGTAAATTTTATACATCAGCGATATATTAAATGTGAGTGGTGACAGGAATGGAACTACATAACCCCCACCAGCGAAGAAGTTATGTTGAGTAAATGGATTTCCTTCAATGCTAATTGCGTGAGGAAGCATCTGATCTTCTGCCTGTAGGTAGGCTTGCCTGTTAAACATCTCACCCTTTGCAAATAACCGCAGACCTGCTGTGGTATTTATTTTTTGAAGGTCCTTCTTGAAGGAAAAATTCGGACCAGCACCGAATGAAATATGAGACGACAGATGATAACCCAACGCAGGTGAAAACTGGAAGTTGGAGTTACCACCTTGAGGTATTCCAATGATCCCCTCAAAATAACTTTTCTGCCAAAAAGTTTCCTTGTTTTTCAAATATGCTAATTTGGTTTGGGCGGCAGTCCCTTCCTCTTTGAATTTAAGCCTCTCGGCTTTCAGGCTGATTTTACGGATGCTATCCAGGTCGTTCAGATATTTGGATTTAATGAATGATCCACCAATTGGCTTCAATTCCTGCAAGGTTTCAGGTTGTATTTTTGCTTTCGTTAAATCTATTTCATTATCGATTTTTCTCTTTTCTAGCTGGGCCTTATCAAAAGCTTTCGATAAAGTGTCGGTTTGTTTTTTCGATTGTGCAAGGAATTTGTCGTTGACTTGTTTGATGATCTCATCCTTCGACATATTCTTTTGGAAAGGTGACGCAGGAATTACCGGCATTGCTTTTTTTATCGAGTCGTAATATTTCTTTAAGTATTTATTATTATGAACAACTGAACTATCAAACTTGTAACCACTATATTTTTTTATGGTGTTATTGGCCACCTCCTTATCAAATCTCTTTTTATATTTTTCGTAGTTTGAAGAATATTTTTTGATTGTCTTTGAATGTTTCCGAATGCTCTTGGACTCTAATGAGGATGAAAGTTTATTGATGTCGTTTGGAAAGGATAAATCTTTGTAGTGGCTGTAAACGGAAGAGTATTTTTGAACTGAGCTAATATCAGAATAACTTTGAATATTTTGCGAATTCAAACTGGAAGGAAGTTTTTCAAAAAATGTGGGTTCGTATTTATTGAGCGAGCTAGAGGTCTTATGAAGTTTACTATTAAACTTACCCTGCATTGCTTTGCTAAGGCCACCCTCTAGACTGTCAAGAGATTTTTTATTGTCCTTATTTGAAGAATAATTATACGAATCAATTTTCTGAGCACGACAAAAAATGCTAACCGTAAAGAAGAGAAGGAGTAATAAATATATTTTAGAGAATGGGTAAACCGGCATATAATGTTGTGACTATGGGTTAGAATTTTATAAATCAAAACGGAACGATGAACATCAGTCAAAATTCAACACCAAACCTCATCTCTTGAACTTTTAGCAAAATGCACTTTTTTTTCTTCAATAAGGGTAAAAGGTTATAAGGATATCCTTACGAAAAATCAGGATATCCTTATTGTTTAAGTCGTGTAAAATGTTTATTTGCACTCCACAAAAAAAGAATTAGCAGGAACCAATTTTGGATTGAATCAGGCCAATTAAGGCAAACAACATCAAGTGGGTTTTTGTATTCGCTGAGCAGAATGAGCTGAACAACGTTGAAGAAAACCGGTTATTTTATTTTGGATATTTTCGAAAAATTGGTCTTTGAAGAAATCAATATCTTCATGGAAATGATCATCTTCTTAAAATCTAAAAAACAGTCCTACTATCTCACCAACTCTGTTGAAAGTAAGTTGCCCATATACTCTGCTAGCTGTATCGTTAGTGCATGTTCTGGATTGCCCTTTAATATTTTTTGAACCACCTCCTTAGCTTTCTCATGTTCCTCTAAGACCGTAAAAGTTAAGGCAATATTATAAAGCGTATCAACTTTATCGCCATAGATATTAATGGACATGTTAAAATAAATAATTGCCTCTTTGTAAAACTTCAGGTTAAAAAGTAATTCACCGATCAAAAAAGCCAGATCATCATCTTCCCCCAATGGGTAATAAGTGTCCCATACCCGGTGAAGTGCTTTAAAAATACTCCATCGCTCTGCAAATGATATTTCATGAATTCTCTCAAATAAGTGCGGGAACATCTGCATGAATAATCTTGCGTCATAGTTACTTAGTTTAATCAAACCAAGGATATTCTGTATGCTTAATTGTGTGAACACCTTTTCATTAAATTTCTTAAGGTCAAAGAACTCCTCAGGCCCAAAGTCATCTACCAGACAGGTGTAGGCTAGTCCGGTTTCTCTGTATTCTTCCGGATGATCAACAAAAAGTAAACATCCCAGCACAATGCTATTCGCATTATCCTTCGGAAAAAATGATATGCCCTGATGTTGTTGTGCATATTTAATAATAGCATGATAATTTACTGACAAAGAAAAACTACCATGGGTAACTAACTGCGGAACAGGCCTGCCTTCAACATCTTCATACCGGTGATATCCTTTGTCTGCTGAAAGCAGAAGCAAACCTTTTTGGGAAAGTTTTCTAAGCTGATGAATACATTCAATGCCCGTGTGCGGATACAATAGATATGTATTGTCCATAGATAACGCATACTCTTCCAGCACTGTATTTAAATACGTTTGTTTATATGGCAGATAATCTAAATAATGATTTTCAAAATCAAGTTGAACGTGGGCAAGCATTTCTGCCGGATTTTCCGGATGAGCATCATCAATTGTCAAGGCCACGTTGCATTGATACAATTTATTCTGATCTATATAAAACAATTCCTGTGGAATGGTGTCAAAAAAGTAATTAGCGATCACAATGAGAGGTTGGCCCAAACTTTCTGTCAATATTCTTTTTCCGGAATGCGTTAATATAATTTCAGAAACTTGTGTAGCATCTACCTGCGCAAAATCAAGCCAACCTTTTTCTAGGTAGGGCTGCAAGCGGGAGTGCGACTGCCAGAATTTAATATTTTCTTCGACAAAGTCACTCAAGATGTAGCAAAGCGGAGGCAATGGTATTGCCATATTGGCGACTAGTTTTTCAATGTGTTTTAAAAAATGATAACAAAGGCGGCCGTGACCTGCGCCAAGTTCCAATATGTAAACCGTCTCGTGAGTTTTACCTTGTTGCGCGAGGTCACGTAAAAAAGCGAAGACAAGCCCGGCATACGTCTTGCCGATAAAAGGATTACTGGTTACGTAGTGCGGCACTTGGCCTTTACGCCAGGCATCGATGCCGGCTTGCTCAAAATAAGCACGTTGAAGTTCCCAGATTTTACTTTGAGAGAAGGGTGTATGTTGTTGAATTATAGGCATAGGATTTCTCTACTCGATGTCTTCATATTTATCTATTGGGAATGGGAAGCCCATAGCAACAAGCTGTTCCAACGTGATTACACCAGCCTCATCACCGGAGTCTTTGGCTCTTTTTCTGGAGATGGTGTAATGCCCAGAGTCATTAGTCCACTTTAGTACTTTTCCCCCCTCACCAATAGTAACCACACCGGCAAAGAGAACACCTTTGACCAGAGATACTTTACCCGCACTAATTTTTTTTCTATTATCCTTGGTAGCAAGAGCACTGTGACCCTCAGACCTAGTAGGATGGAAAGTGGTAGCGACATTTGCCTCTGGACCAATCTTGATTTTCTTTTTAAAGGGAAAGGTAAGCGGCACCACAAAGGCATAGAAACCAGGTGCCTTATCACTTAAAATTTTATTGGCATCTCCTTCTTGAAATGACTCCCTCAATTTGTGAGGGGCCAGATCCGCCCTAGTCTGTTCGGTACTATTTATTTTGCTCTGCCATACCGGTATGCCCATTTTCAAATATTCTGTTGTCAATGCCCATTCTTTAAGAAAAGTTGCATTATTAAGTTTCACTTTACTTAAATAGCTTGTCCTAATCCTTTCTTTTAAATTATAATATCCTTCCTTTATTTTTAACTTTACCTCCTGCGTAGTTTGTATTTTTGGGATATAAGTCTTCATTACATCTATTGTTGTGTCTTCTATGAATTTAAATGGCCTCCATTCTAACTCTGGTACGTCTGGATTCTGTTTTAATTTCTGTTTTATTACTGTAATCTCCTGAACAAGTTCGCTTTTTGTGATTCGATGATCTGATACTATTGGCCAAGAATTTTTAGAATCTTTTTCCTTGCTATCTCCCACAGCTACACTCATACCTCCCATGGCAGATGCTGGTGTAGCCGCAACCTTAGGGGGGACTGTTGGGTTATCTTGCACGGCAACGTTCTTATCTGGTCCGGGTTTGTTGACAGGAGCTTTAAAGTCCTTGAGACTTGTCTCGGGGGTAACTTCACCTGAAGCTGCTGCGGCATTAGGAATTGATGGCCCGCCTGCATGTGCCAATGGTGGAGCTAAACCAGCCGCACCTGTCAATGGCAGATTGTCTGAAACCAGAACTGCGGCTGACGGGGATTTTGCTTCTGGAAGAGTTACATGTTTTTCCTCAATATCTATTACTTTAACACCAAAGCTTATTTTATAATTATCCTCCATTACATCTATTATCATTCCTTGTGAAATTACTTTGGTAACGGGATCCGTTACAGAAACAACAGTTCCCTTAGTAAGACCTTTAACTAACTGTATTGCCCCATTTTGAAAATTACTGACACCTACGTCATCAAGTTCGTTATAGTTTACCGGTTCTAATTTTACATTCATTGCTTTAGCACCCATCGCATCAGCCTCTCGCTCCAATCCATCATTATCATTTATATACACACCACCTTTCATCTGCGACGTAGGCTTCACCCTCCCCTGTCGCTGTTGCACCACATGCCAGCCTTCATGTGGTAAATGTTTTTCCTGCCCAGGGCCAAGATGTATCTCTTTGCCTTGCGCATAAGCTAATGCCTGAAGTTGTGCAGGCCTAGATGAATTGTAATGCACCTTCACATCGGAGAGGTCTATGCCAGAATAACTTTCCAGGCCAGTCTTTAACGTGTCTGGCATGCCAGTGCTGTTTGGCTTCGAATTGGCACTACTATCTCCGAAGGCTTCATCAAATGCCTGACGCTGTGCAACAGTTCTGGGACTGTTGTGCGTTATGTCTTTCATCTCTTTAAACTGTATAGCATCATGGCGATTATTTTCAAATGCCGGTGTTTGGCTAGAAGCTTGCAGACTCAAACCCTGTGGGGAGGGTGAATGTTGCGTAGGTGTAATAGCCGATGCCTTCATGCATAAAAGATCGGAAACAATTACAACCGAAGCGATAAAACTTAGTAAACGGCCTGAATTGTTGAGTGAACATTATCGTCTCATGAAGTGAGGCGAAATTGTCGACCTTGCTCAGAACATTTTCTTTACTTCAATTTCAATCTCATCATGCTGTTCTGGAATAAAAATCTCTTTTAGTCTTATAACCATTTCACAATAGGTCTCAAAGGCAAATTCGTTATCACCTCGCTTTATTGCCAGAACACACCGTTTGATAATACTATATAGGCGTCTTAAAATCTCCTCGTAATTTTCATTCATTCTTATGGAGGACACAATTTGAGGCGAGTACTTGTAATACAATTCTATAAGTGCTTTTCCATGAGGTTTGCTTAGCAAGTACTCGTCTCTAAACTGACGTAACAGCGTTAACTCTTCACAATCGTCACTCAATCCCATACATGCAACACAAGCTGTCGTAATATAGCAACACTCATTCGGTTCTTTTATGACCTTGCGTGTGGCATCTTTATTATCGCTATGAGATTTTGCATCAGTTGGTATGGGTATTTTTATTAGATCCTTTTTATTTTTGTTTTTCGTTCTATTCCAAACTTCGGCGGCACTAATAAAAGCTTTGCTTGGCTCTCCCAGACCTACTGCTTTAAATGGAATCAATTCGACCTTCGATTTTATTGTTTTACCATCAGCGCCTTTTTTACTATCCGCATCTTTTTCCCATCCCCAGTTTACTGAACCCAGGTAGGTGTGAGGAGGATCAAGTAAAACAGCGGCTGTTTCAAATATCATTGATTGACGGTAAGTTTTACGATACCGGGTAGGTCCGTCAACAAGTTTAGCAGGTGTAGCTTTGTGTGGTTCTATCCTTTCTAATCTTCCAAAACTATTATCAGAATCATCAAACTTATCGTCAGATAGTTTTTCGGACTTACCATTTGTACCATACACCGGATTCAAAACCTCCTTTAAAGAGTCATCTCTGTCAATAACAGTGTTGACGGTTCCTTTATCTTTACCATCTCTGAAAAGCAAATATTCAAGATTCTGCGAACGGTCTTTTACTTTTTGATCTAGATCATCTTCACCGCCTGTAGGATCAAATACGTTGTCCCGTTCTGGCGTTACAGTCTGTATCAACCCTATTTTCTTTCCAATTAAATTTGGATACGAAAATGGAGTAAAGGAAAGATTTATATCACAACCTATTTCATCACTTCCACTTTTGCCATCTCTTGCTTGATATACTACAGCCTTAAAAATACCGTAAGATGTGACCGCCTTATTTCCTGAAGCTCCTTCTTTCGTATCCAAAGCAGTACCAACTGCTGTCTTAAGATCACTTGATGTCGCAGTTAGAGCGCCAGCTCCTGCTGCACTCTTAGAGTCATGCAGACCATCTATTTTTATATCTCCTGCCAGAGGGCGCTGCATAGCATTTGATACCAGCGCAGAAGGTGGCGCAGCCGAACCTGTGGGTAGAGTTGCTGCAACAGGACCCGAAGATCCAATCGGCCTGGCAGTACCTGCCGCAGCTGTGGCCATTGGGTCAAAAATTTGGGCAGACTGTAGCTGTAAAGCTTCAACTGTTTTCTCTAATGAATAACCTTTTCCTATTGCTTCTAGAATCGTCTTCTGATCGCTTACGCTGCCAGCATTAATAATTTCACGTGCTGCATGTGCCACAGACGTATTAGAAGAGGTTGCGTTGGCATTGGCAGATGATTTCATCCATGCATGAAATTCCGAAAGAAACTTTTCGCTATCCACCAAATTATAACCTCCAACTAAACGCATACGTTTTATGTCATTTACATGAGCTTGCCCAATTTTCCAGACACCTCTTTTATCTTTACCTTTTTGCGCGGCATCATGCATCGCCTTCGATCTTTGATCGTCCAGTGAAATGGTAGTATGGTCGTTCATCTTTTCAAGCTCTTCAATTTTTTTAACTACCTGCTTCGAAATTTCGAGAATTTCCGCTGCAGATGGGAATTCGGATACAGATGCGTATGATTCTAATAAAGAAATTAATTTTATTAATGTGGGTTCAATATCTTTAAGTTGTTGCTTCTTATGTGGATCTAACAGCTTAAAGTCAGCTTTCATAAGGTTGGCCCACGGTAATAGCGTGAAGAGTATGCCACCATAATCCAGTGCATCATGATTTAAGGGTGACATACTACGTAGTCTAATCATACCCTCTTCTAATTTTCTTTGCGGAAAATTCATTCTTAAAGAGTCTCCGAAAATAATCTCCTTACCGTCAGCTCCACCCTGCACAGTAAATTCATTTTCCAGCCAGTAAGCATCTAATCCGATTTTATCATGCAAAAATTTCATTTCTAAATCTTTCCATATATTATTATGAAATTCTCCAACTACATTTAGAACAGATTTACTAAGAATAGAATGAAGTACCGAAGCCTGTGCGGCATTCGCGTGTGGTGAGAGCACTGCATTACTAAGGTTTGGGCGATCTGGAGTTTTATGTTGCGCTAACGCATTCGTTTTTTCCTGCGCGTCGTTACCAGCAACGGTAGCTGGCAATGATGGCTCCGCAGCAGCAGCGGCGGATGCAAATGAAGCCGGGGTACTAAATAGTACAGAAGGCGAGGATTGGCTCTGCTCCTTTTCATTTGCAGATGCATTTGAAGGCATGGCAGCAGCAGGATTGGAAGAGGCGGCAGTGTTAGCAAGCGGAGATTTGCCAGACTGTTTAGTATCTGGGCTTGCGGCGGCTCCTGTCAATGAACCCGAAGCTAGACTTACATACTTTTGATCAATAATATCTTTTGCGTCTACTCCACCTTGTTTACCGAAACTTACTTCATACGTATTTTCATTCACCTTCAATATCATTCCTTGGCGAGCCGCTCCACCAGGAATGACAACAGACACAATATTTCCTCTTTGCAGACCTTTAACTAACTGTATTGTGTGTTTTTGAGAATTATTGGGATACAAATCATGAAGTTTGCTATGCTTTGCATGTCCTGATTTTATGTTCATTGCCTTAGCACCCATCACATCAGCTTCATTCTCTAATCCATTGTTATCATTGATATATTTGCCACCTTTCATCTGCATCGTAGGCTTCACCCTACCCTGCCGTTGTTGCACCACGTGCCAGCCTTCATGTGGTAAATGCTTTTCTTGTCCGGGGCTGAGGTGTATCTCGTTGCCTTGCGCATACGCCAATGCCTGAAGTTGCTCGGGCTTAAATGAATTGTAATGCACCTTCACGTCAGAGAGATCCATACCAGAATAACTTTCCAAGCCAGTCTTCAATGTATCAGGTATGCCCGTGCTATTGGGTTTGGGACTTGGGGGGTTGTCATCTCCAAAAGCTCCCACAAATGCCTGACGCTGTGCAACAGTTCTGGGGCTGTTGTGCGTCATGTCTTTTATTTCTTTTAGCTGTACAGCCTCCGGGCGATTGTTTTCAAATGCCGGTGTTAGGTTGGATGTTTGCTGGTCTGAACTAGCACAAGAAGAAGTATTTTGTGTAGGTGTAATAGCTGATGCCTTCATGGAAATGATTGTGAATAAAAGATCGGAAATGACTTAGCTATTATCTATTAAATTTATGGTATCCATTTACTAAGTGGACAAGGCTCCCACACTTTTCTTCAAGCTTACCAATCATTGGGCGAGATGAAGTTTAAAAATTTACTACAGATATCCATCTTGAAAAGATCGAAGGAGATTTCACTTCTATCAATGTACTCTTATCGAAAATATTTCTTTGTCTCTATCTCTACTTTTCTTTTGGTACTGTGGCACTCGTTGCCGCTGCTTTTTTCGCGGCGAGCCTTCTGGCCCTCAAAGCTGCCCCTGGATCTGAAGCCAGAACCACAGGCTGGTGTTTGATGCGTTGGTAAACTTTAATCAGCTCAATCGGCAGAACAGTAAGTTTGAAATTACGAGCCATCGCTGAAGCTACAATCTCTACTCTATTCCAAGGCACAAAAATTATTTTAATCTGATTAGGACTGTCATCCTTCGCATGAGCACTTCGTAAATGTGCTCCACTCAATAAGGTTTCACCCGATATATCCGAACTTCCATGTGCTAAAAATTTTCCACCTTGTGCTGAATAAAGAACGGGAAAGTTTTCATTAATCATTTCGTGTTGTCCTGTTCCATATGCCCGATAACTATCTGTTCTGGCCTGATTAAATACGTCCACCAGATTTTCAATTTCGCTGGCAATGTGCGGGTGACTTTTACCGGCGGTTTCATACGCTCCCTGCAAAAAGACATTGAATTGCAGTACACCTTTTATCATAGGGCCATAAGCTTCCTCATTTTGTGGTGCAAATAGATGTGCGGACCAAACAAACCGGGCCAATTTTACATTAGCCTTCCGTACTTGCAGAATGGCGTTGTTTTGTTCTATCTCATCGTCTGTCTTGGTTAAAAGGGCTTCACGAATAAGATCTTCAGCCTCCTTTATTAATTGGTTAAAGGATTTGAACAGCGTTTGTAAATGGTCGTCTTCGCCTTGTGACTGGGCATACTTTAAAGCACCTGACAGGTTTTGCAAATCGACTCCTGAAGCGCCATCCTTGTTGATGGACTTCGGGTGTAACGCATTCCCCACTTCTCCTGAAAGAGGTACCTTACGTGCTTTCAATAAATCAGCGGCCGATCCCAACTGACCATCGTCCATCAATGCCAGCGAGGAAGAAGTGGTACCGTGGTACCACTTCAAATTGTCCAAATCAGCATTGTAAATATCAATCATATCCCCCAGTATCCTCCACTGGTCGGGATTGAGTATCAGACCAGACCCAGCCTTTACCTCGTCTGGTATAACCATTCTTTGTATTACTGCCTCTTTCACTTGCGTGATTGATGAAGGAATTATTTTTCTTCGAATAGCCTGTTTGACTGGAGTTTTACCATGTGTCTCTGCTGTTGCCCTGGCTTGAAAACGCATTTCAGCAGCTCGACTTCCCATTACAGTTGCTTCATGTTCCAGGCCTTTGTGATCATTGATGTAAACACCCGCTTTCATTTGCTTTGTAGGCATCACTCTCCCCTGTCGTTGTTGCACTACATGCCAGCCTTCATGCGGCAAATGTTTTTCTTGTCCGGGTCCAAGATGAATCTCGTTACCTTGTGCATAAGCTAATGCCTGAAGTTGTGCTGGCTTGGATGAATTGTAGTGAACTTTAATATCAGAGAGATCGATGCCGGAATAATTTTCTAGGCCGGTCTTCAATGTATCAGGCATGCCAGTGCTATTGGGTTTAGGATTATTGCTACCAATGGCCTCAGCAAATGCCTGCCGCTGTGCAACAGTTCGTTGATTGTTCGTTATGCTTTTCATTTCCTTACGCTGCTTAACAGCTTGGAGTCTATTATCTATAACAGGTAATACATGCTTTGATACATCCCCACCGGGAGTAGCTTGAGAAGCGGCTTGCTTCGAATACCTTGAAAATGAACTCATAGAAATGGTTTATAAATAAAAGATCTTAATACAATTAACAGATACATTGAATTCCGTTATTGATACTGGTACTGATTCTGCGGGAAAGCGCCTATTTGTCCGTTTCTGAGAGCCAATAGAAAGTCAAAGTAATTCATAGCAACATCAGTCGCCTGATCGAATGTAAGTTGGTTGCCTGCTAATGGATTCAGAGCCCTGTTTTCAAAAATTGGCAGCTTACGATTATCACGCCTATCGGTAGTATCTTCAAGCCCGCCAAGGCCGCGCAATCGTTCACCTCGATCTGAAATTTCATCTTCGGTTAGGTTTCCACCACTTAACCAATTCTGAATCATTTCTTCATTGGCTATATCCTGATCTGCAATTAAATGATCAAGCCAAATACCAATGGTTAGTTCCGGCAGCGCTATCTGAACATGCCCTGCGTTTATACTTCTCACGCCATTAAGCAATGGAGTATTGAAGGTATAATTGGGTTCCCTGGCACCGCGCCAGTTGTTAGCAACGCGAAGGATTACATTCTTGAATATGGAAGCTTGAGTTTCTATTGCTGATATCACTTCTTGCGGCAATAAATTAATTATTGCGGCAAGATCTGTTCTTGCCATGAGCGTTGTGCGATGCTTGGCTGCATCGCCGGGGCGTGCAACTCCTGTATAAAAGCCAAAGGCCCTGATGTAATTAAGAACTAAGGCAAGAAAACCACGTAATTCTCCATTGTCATTTTGCAATGCAGTCCGAAATGTCTGATCCCCATTTAAACGCATAATAGCTTCATCTGCCATTTCAGGTGACTGACCTAGTAATTGTGCGAAGAATGCGTTTGAATTTTCATTGCCAGCACCATACATAACTCTCCGGGAAGGTGTGCGGTTTGTGATCTCTAAGGCAGTTTCATTGGCAACACCTGTGCCCATGTATTGCATTAACAAAGGCAATTGCTCTAGCGGAATTCCCTGCGTCACTTGCATTTTTATTTGCCCCCCTGCAGATCCCCGCGAAAGCATTGCGTTATTGTTGGAAAAGCCTGACTCACTTGATGTAATAAAATTACCCTCCATATGATCTCTGCCAGCCAGTGGTCCAATAGTTTCGTAAACATTTTTGATCCCTACAAGCGTGGTTATTAATCTCCTTCGCCCTGCTCGTGTTTCTTCAAAGGCCTCTGTTACAAATTCAAGGTCAGAAGTAGGCGGTGTGATGTCTGCTTCAGCATTGAAACCAACACCCCGATGAAGTCTTTCTTTTTTGTGTGCTGGACGCACGCCAGAATTATTATTTTCAGTTATCCAGTGTCGATCTCTAAACCAGCCACCCCATAAAAATGTACTAATCCACGTATTAAAACCTCCGTCTTCAAATTCAAAACCAACCTTTCGTTGAATCACGGGAGAACTTGCTGAAGATGTTTTTAAGTCTAGAAGATACGGACTACCTGCACGCATGGCACGAGCACCCATCTCATCGGCCTCTTTCTCTAAGTTTTTATCGTCATTAATATTCACAGAACCTTTCATCTGCATGGTAGGCTTCACCCTTCCCTGCTTCTGCTGCACCACATGCCAGCCTTCATGAGGGAGATGTTTCTCTTGTCCTGGCCCGAGGTGTATCTCGGTTCCTTGTGCATACGCTAATGCCTGAAGTTGTGCGGGTTTGGATGAATTGTAATGTACCTTAACTTCAGAGAGGTCCATGCCTGATAAATTTTCCAAGCCGGTCTTCAATGTATCAGGCATACCAGTGCTATTGGGTTTAGGACTTAGATTGCTATCTCCAAAAGCTCCCGCAAATGCCTGAAGCTGTGCAACAGTTCTGGGGCTGTTGTGCGTCATGTCTTTCATCTCTTTAAGTTGTGTGGCCTCCGTGCGATTGTTTTCAAATGCCCGTGTTGGGTTGGAAGTTTGCTGATTTGAACCAGCACGGAAAGAAGCATTTTGAGTAGGTGTAACGGCAGCAGCCTTCATGCGTAAAAGGTCGGAAACAAACACAACCCTAGCGAAAAAACTTAGTAAATGGATTGATTTATTGAGTGAAAAAATCCGCTCACCAAACATCCCGAAGGTTCACATAAATTGAGTGAAAAGTGTGTTGTACGGATACAAGGCAAAATTTCTTTAGACCCAACATTTATCGAACAGACTCCATTAACGGGCATTTATGGATGATCGGGTTTTAAACATTTCTTGACATAGTTTTCAATTAAAAGGATTCGGCTGCCGCAGTGGCTGCAGGTAAAGCTGCCGGGACTACCTTGGGAATTGGATCTTTTAAGTCCGCGCCTTCTTTACGGGTTACTCGTATCTTCACGCGCAATGGAAGCGTCCCTCCTCTCATGTTCTCGGACAATGCCACCCCACTTTGCTGGGCAGGGCCTAAGGCGGTTAAGTTTACATCATTCACCACTTCTACCTTATACTGCTTTTCTTTTAACGCCGCAATTTGCATACCGGCACGTGTTTTAACATCGTCTTGAGTACCTTCAATGATCAAATAAATCTGCGAGGTTCCTTTCTGAAATGCAGCGTTACATGCAGCAAGCGTACTTTGAAGCGTTTGATCATCTTTGCCAGTAACTAAATTCGTAAGAGTTAGCGTATGCGGCGATACAGTTGAATTTCTGCGTGTTTTACGAGCTGGAGTGCTGCCAACAGGCTGTGTTTTTTCCTTTTCTTTTTTAGTCGTAATTAATAAATCCATCAATCTGTGATGCATGCTTATTTCCTTTGCATCCATTGGTTTTTCAAGATATTCTAATGCTTCCTCCACAGGAACCATCATATCTCCTTCGATCATCTTGTTCTTCGGTTTATCTAGGGCCGCTAACTTATTCGTTAAGCCTTTATCTTTGATCGTATCTTTGGGAGCTTGAGTGAGGCCAGGTATCACCTTTTGCCAGCCCTCCTTTTTCCATTTAGACATATCAATGTCATCCTTCATCTCTGCCAGCAAAGCCCTCACAAATTCTATGGATGGGTCCGCTTTGTCAGGATCCCCGGTGAGAGGAGTAGGTGACATTGTTTCGTCACGCAACAGCGAAAAAATAATATCGAACTCGCCTTTAAATTTGGATTGTAGGTTTTTCCTTGCCTTTGATTCATATGCAAATATGCCTTTTTTGAAAGCCGCATCATACAACCGGAATTCTATTACAGGTATCTCTTCTAATTCGTTACAATCATTGGCATATGCTACTATTTGTGGTGTATATGCTCTGATGTCATAGTCTCCATCGAACTGTACTGTAGCGAGCTGAAAGGGTGCGGCTCTCTTACCTACTGTCCGGCATGTAAAGAAATATTTGGCTTTTGCATCTGTTCCTTTTTCATCAGCAGGGGTAGCAGGCACACCGGATGTACTGGCAGCTGCACCAAGTATTGACGCTGAGGCTTCTACAGTTGAAATCCCAGACACCCCATCTTTTAGAGGAGCGGCGCCAGCATTATTATTCCCTTTAATGTCGTCTGCCCCGATGTTTTCCGCCGGAATAGACTGGCCAGACTTGTGAATACCTCGCAATGCAAGATAATATTTCATTCGAGTCCAACCTTCGTCCGCTTCAGCAAAAGCTTCTGCCTTCTTTGCTTCAGCTTCTGTTTCATATTCCATTTCTGTGACATCACTATACCATTTTCCATTCGCTTTTTCTTCTATTTTGAACTGCTTCAAGTTCTTCGGTCCTGTAGTCAACCTTGATAACTTAACTTTTTTTACAACTTCAGGCTTCGCTACTATTTTCTTTGTTCCTTCAACAGCCGCTCTTTGCCCCATCACATCAGCTTCCTTCTCCAAACCATCATTATCATTTATATACATGCCACCTTTCTTTTGCAATGTAGGCTTCACCCTGCCCTGCCGTTGCTGCACTACGTGCCAGCCTTCATGTGGCAAATGTTTTTCTTGCCCTGGCCCAAGGTGTATCTCGTTACCCTGCGCATATGCCAATGCCTGAAGTTGTGCAGGCTTGGATGAATTGTAATGCACCTTGACATCAGAGAGGTCCATGCCGGAATAACTCTCTAAACCTGTCTTCAACATATCGGGCATGCCAGTGCTGTTGGATTTAGGACTTGGATTACTATCTCCAAAGGCTTCGGCAAATGCCTGACGCTGTGCAACAGTTCTGGGACAGTTGTGCGTCATTTCTTTCATTTCTTTAAGCTGTACAGACTCCTGGCGATTGCTTTCAAAGGTAGGTGTTGGGTTGGAAGCATGCCTGTTATCCGGAATTGACTGTATTCCCTTCCATGCGTTTTCAGACTCTGCCGACTGAAGAGATGTATTACTTGATTTTCTTGTAGAAAGCTTCATACATTTTTTTGATTAATGATTGTCGCCTACATTACTTAAATGGTTTTACCTTCTTTAGTGTACTCTTTCTTAATGCCTTGAATAATATCTGATAATTGCACTTCTGAACTTTTACGCTTAATGGTTTGTAACGAAGCATACCGAACTACATTCATAATCGTGGCGCCCGTGAGATTATACTGCTCTGCCAATCGATCAAGATCAACATCTGCTGCCAACGTTGTTTTATCTGAAAATGATTTTTGCCAGATAAGTTTTCGCTCGATGGGTTTGGGCTGTGGAAAATATACAAGCGATTCAAAGCGTCTGGTAAAAGCTTCGTCAAGATTGTCTTTCAAGTTAGTTGCCAATATGGTAATACCATCAAATACTTCAATGCGCTGTAAGAGAAAGGCTACCTCCTGGTTGGCGTAGCGATCGTGCGATGAAGATATATCAGTACGTTTTCCGAAAAGTGCATCGGCTTCGTCGAAGAAAAGTATCCACCCTTTGCTTTGAGCTTTATCAAATACACGTCCCAGGTTTTTCTCTGTCTCTCCTACCCATTTGGAGACTACCATGGACAGATCTATTTTATACACTTCTTTACCGGTGGCCTGGCCCAGCAAGCAAGCTGTCATCGTTTTACCGGTTCCTGGTGGACCGTAAAATAAAGTCCGGTAACCTGGTCTGAATTTTTTGCCCATCCCCCACTCTTTTAATAAAATATCGCCATGCTCCATCCATGATAATATCTCATCAATTTGTATTCGTGTCATCGAATTTAGTACGAGATCATCCCAATCTTGTGTTGTCGAAATTTTTACAGCGGGGAAATTTGCATTAAACCCTGGCTTGCGTACTTGCCCCAAGGTAATCTGTTCAAGAAATTCTTCTCGTATCTTTAAGGCTCCACTAAATATTGGTTCCCCTTCCTGTGGGGATTCTATGTACACATAGTTATCGCGTATGAATGGATGGTCTTGGGAGAATAAATGCAACAATGCCAATTTTTGCTGAAGATTGTCACCAGCTAGTATAAAAGCAAGTGTTTCACCCGTTGGAAAGAATGAACTATGATTGGTTCCCTTCAGACCACCAAATTCAGAATAGCTACGATCGGTGTTAGGATTTTTACAAAAAAAGACATCCAATATTTTACCATCGATATGCGGCGCCAGTGCCAACGCGAGTGTTACACGTTCCTCAAAATTGAAATTATGTTTTCGAATTAGCGTTGCCCAGTAAGAGGATGAACCTTCATGTTCAGGAGGAGTCACATCCGTAATGGATTGATACGAACATGGATTTTTAAAATATAATTTAAAGCCCGTATAAATCACTTCTTGTAACCATTGCATCTCCGTGCCTAAGTCGTGGGCATTATGTGGCATGGCTTGCATTACCATTCGATTACTATAGGTAAAGTCATCCAGGGTAACCGTACTACATGATATTGCCAGGGAAGCTCATCCAATACAACATCAAAAGTTTCTTTACTCACTTTTAGCAACCAATGATTATCCCTGAAACTCAACGCTCCTTCCCGATTCAAAAAAGCATTTCTAAATCCGTCATGTGAAATGTTTTTGAAAACATTAGTTTGTTGTAAAATGATTGACAACATACTTTCCGCTTCCAGCTTTGCTTCTTCTTCTATCGGCTGTGCAACATCAATAAAAGTTGTTACAGACTCACCGCATAACAATTTATTCAGTGGCAAATCATATTCAGTCCTCTCTTGCTCTGGAGCCACTGCATATTGCAAAAGTATAATTGCACAATGAATGGCATCTTCATCTACAAAGCTGTTATTCTTCACATACCCAATTCGTTCAAAAAGAGATTTAATAAAAGGAGCAATCAATACAAGTCCTGCATTATGAATATAAATCTCGTTTTCAATTTGTTCTTCCGCATTTTTTTTTATGGAACTAAAAGGTAAGCCATCGGTGTCCTCGAAATCTGCCAAGAGGTTGATCTCCTCAACCAACTCCGTTTCGTATTTATCCACAATCATTTTCGATTCAGTCTGTTCTAACATCAGAATTACTTTCTGATAATGCTTCAGTTTGTCAATATGAAAAACTGACTGTGGAATTATCTTTAATATTTTGTTCAATTGTCGAATTGCGCTTGTTATCTCTTCTTCATCCATTTTCTTCACCCAGCGGTTGAAGCCTTTTTCCAAATGATAAAACATTTTTAAAAATTGAACATCATCCGAATCGTTTCTCTGATCTGCCAATTTCACTTTTAGTTGTACCACATACGACGCTAATTCATTTGTATCCATGGATGCAGGAAGTGCCTGTATAACAGGTTGAAGCTTTTCAAGGAAAAGAATAAGCTGATCAACAGAATCGATTTGGTCGTTTTTATTAATTAATTCATGAATGGCCTTTGTAACAGAATTGCTTTCGAAAATATCGTTTTTAATCGCCGGGTGAATTTTTTGAAGTAAGCCCTGCATTTGTTTCACATCATCTAAAAAATTAACCTTAGAAAGGGTAATGCCTTTTTGGAAATGTAAATGATCAATCATCTCTTTAGTCAAAATTCCATCCGGAAGTGTTTCTAGAAAATTACTAAGTGCATCAATTAAATTATTTCTTTGTTCTACTGTAACAAGAGGCATTTGATTAAATATTCCGCTAAGCAATTTAATCTGAATCTGTGCAAGTCTTTCATGGTTAAATGCATAGCCTTTTTTATTAATCTCTTTCGCCAACTGCAAGAGGTCATGCTGATGTGCAGCCTGATATAAATTTGGATTGGTTTGCGAAAGAATATTTAAAAACTCCACGTCTTCAACCCGTTGAGCACCGCTGCTTTTCATACCTTGATTCAGAGAATTCATTAATAGACTAACGGATATCCGTTGATAGGACGCCCACTGCATTAAAAAGCTATGGACGATAAATTCTTTGGTTTTCAGATCTGTTCTAAAAAAAATGTAGATCACGATCGTCCAAAAATTTAGTCTGCTTGTTCTTGAAGATTCAAATGATGCATTGCCATCCCAAATTTCTTTCATGCTCCGAAAGAAATCCCACAAATGTATGGGTAAGATTACCGATTTAAAAAGGAGCATTAATACCTCATCCGAGGTATGCAAAATAAACCGTTGGAGGTGTTGGCGATGCTGAAGTAACCCCTTAATAATATCAATGATATATTGGGGGTTTTTCTGAAGAAGATTTTGAATCCACAAAGAAGGCAAAAGATCACTACTTGTATACGTACTGCGCCAAGGCAATAAACCAGTCTCTAGAAAATAGATAATCTTCTCCAGATCAGACTGCTCTTCTTTTATTTTTGTAATCGTAGAGAGCTTGACTTTTTTTTGCTCCACAAAACAATTTGCTATCCTCGAGTGTATCGATTCCTCCAATGAAGAAACGTCTATTTTTCCGAAATCTAACTCAAGTCGGTCGATGTGTAATACGGACTCCCGCTCATCAATCTCATTGCAATATTCCTCTAGTTTAGGTTTTATGACATCAGCAATTAACGCCCGAAGTTCTTCTTCAAGATCATTAACTTCACCTGATGAACTGGTGTGAAGTTCAAAAACAATTTTGCCTATGACATGACCTTGCCTCATTTGCATCTCTATTTTTTAGCATCCACGGGATCATTTGTAATAGTGATTAGCTTTTCTAAAAAGACATTTACGCCTGTATAAAGTTGAGTAGCCGATATAACATACGATACCGTTACGGTTAATAAAGGGGTTATCAGTGCTACTACATCGTCATCATAACTGTCTATCACCAAATCAACACCCAACCGAGCTTGCTCTACGCTTTTATTCTTATGAAATACAACCGCCTCACTTACGGGTTTATGATCAACACCTGCGACTAGCTGGTAAATAATACCACGTTGCGGGTTTTTGATAGTAACATTGGCAGAACTATTATTTGCAGCGGAGGCTGGGGCATCCCATTCCAAATCTACTCTAGGTCTTACGAGCAAAATCAATTTGGTTTTAAGCAATAGCTCGTCCGTACTATCCTTTCTTTGTTTGATTGCCTTGATAAAAATGAGTTGATCTATAGCAACGGGTGGTATTTCGAGTATGAGATCTACTCCTGTTCCTGCTATTACCGCAGAAGAATCAAAACCACTATTGTCCAATGGTCTTCGTACATACAGATCACGACTGGTGGATTCGTCTGTGTTGTAGCGAGCATGCCAGTCATCCGGATTAATCGTATCATAAACGATGTCATTCTCATCAAAGGATTTATAGTAAACCTGATATTGAACAGACTTTTGTGATGCTGTGATTTTAATTTGCCCTTTTGTTCCAGCGTATACAATCAGCGGATCAACGTCTACTTTGATGTCTGCATCCGGCATGACAAAAATCTCCATTGTTGTAATGTCCACAACTTCGGAATCAGCCTCTTCGAATGTTTTAGCGGCCCGGAGAACAACGGTAGTATTTTCACGCAAAGGATATGTAACGATGTTAATTTCTCCTTCTACTCCAATTACAGGATCAGAGACCGGATTATTATCACTATCAAACAACTTATAATTTACTTTTTCCTGACTGTCCTTTATAACAATTGTTGCCGACTGATTATAAGGTATAGCATTCGTCTCCTTGAGTACTACAATCAGATCTGTATCAATACCAATCTTAAAGTGAACCTTTGTGCTCAGTCGTGTTCTTAATTCTGTTTTCTCTGATTTCTTTATCGCATAGATCGCAAACTCACTATCCAACTTTAGATTTGCCACTTCTATGACGAGGTCTTCTCCGGTTCCGATCGCTGCAACGGTCGTTTTTTGTTCGACGTTATTGGTAATCAAAAAAAGTTGATATGCAACGCCTGCCTCACTGTCTTGAATAACTACCTTTCCGGTATGGTCGTAAGGCACAATTTTATTTTTCTCTGACACGGGCAGGTCGCTTAGCGGGTATGTTAATGCATTAGTAATAGAATCGATAATTCTATTACGCTGCCCTCTTAACTTATATTGACTTGTTCGTTCAGCCATTTCCAATCGCCATCCTTGATAGATAGTGGCAAAATCTTCAAATTTCTCGTCGGACATCCACACTAAATTAAAATCAACATGTGCGGGCGTTTCCTCTCTCAATACGGTATAGATCAATATTTGCTGTTCCTTAAAAGCGTCCAGAAATATATAGGTCACTTTTAAAGAAAAAATATCGGTTTTATCTTCCAGATACATCAATGCAGGCTGCTGATAGCGATCTGCTGCTATGGGTTTTAGCAATACATGTTCGACGAGAAAGAATATGCGATTGTTATCTTGAACGGATTGACCAAGTTTTATTTTTATTCGCTTCTCCAAACTTCCAAGCGATTCGTTACTGCTGGTGTAGTTTATTGCCTTGCCTCTTCCTGAACTTATTTCGGGATATTGTTTCAGGAAATCAACCTTATAGTGATCATAATCTATATTGTTGTTATTTTTCAAGCCTGACAAAATCAATGAGAAATGTGTGAAGTTCTCCGCATACCTCGCCATTAGATGATTGAGCAAACGATTCTTACGCTGTTTTCTTTCCTCATCGTCTTCTGTAAAGACAGAGAGGTTATCCTGATATGCCGGTATATTTTCTATGAGCATTGAGAACTCTGGAACGGAGAGCGGCACTTGTGAAAAATACGTCTCTATGGCTTCATAAGAAAATATATCCTTTAGATGGGCAACTTGTGAAAAATAGTTTGCCAGGATTTGATCGAAAAATAAAAGATAAGCCTTGAGCTGATTACGCTGCAGGATTCGCTTCGTGTCACCAGCATCTCCAAGTTCACCTTCACCTAATGCATATACGGAAGGGAAATGATTTTGTATAGAGTGATAATTTGCAATACTTCTATCTTTCCGCTCTGGAAAAATAACATCTTTCAACTCGCGACGTAGCTGTTTTTTTTCTTGCTTCTTTCTCAAATCCAAAAAAAGCTTTTCTACACGAGGTATATTAATTGTTAGCGCTAAACCATTTTTTTGCAAAACAATATCTTTGCCAGTATCGTATGCAGAGAAGTCAATATCAAGCGCTGGCGCCCGATCCGGCATAATGTCAAGTTTCCAATCTTTCGCCTGACCAGAGGAAATCAACTGTATATTTTTTATAGCTCGAAGACCTGGAACTTTGTGCAATACTTGTACAAGATCTGATGTGAAAATTGTTTTTCGTCTTTCCAAGCGAGACAATTCCTCATCATCAATAAATCCATGATCCAAAACAGGGCCGGTCATTATATCTTCCAGCAACCAATCCCTTTGGAGCATCTGGGGTAAGGAATAAAATGTTATTGTTGGTGAGATATGGTTCTCAATCGCCATGTATAGCGAAGCCAAAAATAATTCAGCATCTTCCACTTCACCTACTTCGATAGTTGCTTTTATTCTTATCGGTTGCTCATCAATAATCTTTACTTCATAGAAGTCTTCACATAAAGACCGGTTGGCATGTAACCGTTGCCCTACAGCTTGCTTAACCGATGACCCCGTGCTATCGGGCATAACATTTACCCAAATTCTATACAGACCGGATATATCAAGTTGCTCACCTTGATCTTGATCAAATACTAATTGCTTTTCGTTACGCTTATAGGCGACTGACTGCACTATCGTATCGATCCATACATTTTCAACACCCGGCACATCCAGAATCAGTTTTTTAATGTCAGTAAGTGTAACCGGACTGTTGGTAAGAATAACGGCTGGTGAACTGAAAACGTCATCACACTGTGAGGCCAACAAGTCCGGCACGTCATACGAAATACGATAGCTAAGATCAGTGATAGCATAGCAAAGCTGTTCCAGTATGGTAATACCTGGATCATGTTCATTATGATCAGTCCAAGTTTGGTTACCGAACTGCTGAATATAAGTAATGCCTTCTTTTCGAAGAAGATCAAAATCCTGACCAGGTTCACTTTTTACATTTTGGATAACCATGTTATGATCTTGTTAATACCCTTCTCTTGAACACAATGCATTTGCTGCAAACATGACATCTACAGTCCAATTTTCGCCAACATTATGAGTTTTAAAATCTGCTCGTATCCACCATGTGCCACCACTTATGTACATATATACCTGGATTATGGCTACACCGCTCGCCCCACCTTCGTCAATATCTCCGCCGGCTGCAATAAACCCAACAATAGCTGCGGTGTAATCCGCAACACTTACACCCGTATTTAAATTAAGATTATCACCTCTGTTTGCGAATCGCCTAAAGGTTAATGGAGTTTTGTCTTTGAATAAAATAACACCATTCCCTTTTGGTGATATAACAATGTTCTGATCTGGGTTGCTGCCAATAGCCTCTATCCGATTATATCCTATACCAATTCCCTGTGTAAGGTTTTGAGCGTAGAACGCTCCAATATCTGGTGTAATTTCATTATGACTTGCACGCACACGGAACTCGCCGGTTTCAACATGCAATTTCTTTTGAGGAGTAACAATCGAAATACCAACATTTCCTGTACCTCGTTGAAGAGTTATACCATTGCCCCAATTCCAATCGCCATTCCCGTTGTCATGAGTAATCTGTAAGAAATCTCCAGAGGCATTTGTACGAGGATGAAAAATAAACTTTTGATTATTCCCCTCTAAACCCAAAATAAAATTACCTGCAACATGTGTTAAGTCTTTGGGATTAGCCGTGCCTATGCCAAGAAGACCATTTTTTAATACCATTGCCGCCCTTCCTCCTGCTCCCGGGGTCAATTCCCCATCGGCATGTGTTCCTCCTATGTACCAAGAGAAATTTTTATCCGTGCGCTGATACAATGTGCTACCTTGAATACCAATACCGTAACCGGCAGCCAAAAGGTTGATCATCTGTCGCATTTGTGTACCGAAATAAACTGAGCTAGTCACACTCACATTTCCTGACAACTGAAGCGAACCATTCCCTTTTGGTAGTAAAATAATATCCTGATCAGCATTACTACCTATGGCCTCAATTTTATTGTACCCAATGCCAATTCCTTGTGTTAGATTTTGAGCATAAAATGTTCCGATGTCTGATGTCGCATTGTTATGCCCCGCACGCACTCTTAATTCGCCGCTCTCAATGTGTAATTGTTTCTGTGGTTCAGAGGTTGCCAGGCCTACACGGCCAGAAACTTCATCAATAAACAATCTACCTTTTCCTTGCGAAATAATGTTAAGCCCGAGAAGAAGACCGCCAGTACTATTCTGATCATTTAAATTAAACGACCATGTTGGAGCCGGATCAGAAAGTTTCCGGTAAAAATTCATCAGCTTCTGTACGCTTGTTTTTTCTCCTACAGCTTCTATGCTTAACGGATCGCCCGGCATTTTCACAAGACCATCTTCGCGCTGGTTCAAGGAGGCGTCAATGAATTCCGAAAAATCGGTTTCTTTAGGTATTTTATTTTTTCTAAAATACTCTTTTAATTGGGTTCTGTCTGTGTACTTAATTTCCATAGTTATAAATTTTATATTGAATCAAACAACTTTAAAGTCTAGTTCTATTTTCATGTATCCTATTCCGCTCAGGTCATCATAGTCAATACGATCGTCTTGAATAACATCAATATCATGTTCATTGGCTGATACTAAAATTGTTTCGGCAATGGGAGCTTCTACCTCATTAACATTATCATCTTGAGGCGCTACATAACTGAATTGAATTCCATCATCGCTGGTAAAGAATTTCAGACCAACCACATACGCCACACATTCCTGGTTTTCCAAAAAGTTGATAATAGTATTGGCGTATAATTTTTCACCAAAGACAATATCACCACCTTCAAATGCCCAAGGTGATAGGTATTGTTGCAATGCTTTATTAATAATTTGCTTGCTATACGATTCATTGTAGCCTGGGTTGAACCTGATTGACACTCTTATTTTTACTTTCAGGTAGCGTGGACTTATCACCTCTATATTTGCAAACGATGAACTATATTGCAAGAGATAATTCTTAATGTCGCCGAGAGAAACCTGAGACAATCGAGGTTCAAATGTATTCATGCCTTCTTTACCCTTCAGGTCCGGAATAACAATGATTTTAACCGATTGTGAATTGTTATTGACAGGTAATGCTTTTGCTTTATAAACTTCCGGGAATTTCTGCAGGATTAATCGCTCGTAATCCCATCCACTGATAGCGCGTTTTTTATGACGAAGACGTTCACTTATGCGGGTGTAAAAAAAAGTATCCTCTTCTGCAGGTCTTCCGCCAAAGGATGAATAGGGCTGATAGATTGATTTGATGGCGGAAAGATTATCTATCGTTGATGTAATGGCTTCCGGGGAAAGCACAGTATATCGCTCTGCCGAAGCTACTAATATAGATTCTACTCCCTGTGCGAAAATATCTTTAAGATTGTTAAGCCCAACACTGTTATTAGCAACCGCTATCTTTAACCAATGCTTATCAGGAGGCAGCATGGTACTATTATGAACTGCATCTTCAGGAATATTGAGTTGTAAAATTCCTGACTTGGATAGATTTTCAGTTGTATCAAAGAGAATATTAGCGTCACTAAGTTGTTGCCAACCTGTGTTCGTTAAGTAACTGTAAACAAGATCAGGCTTGGATAAATCCGGGTCTGCGCTTCCTTCTAAAAATTGAAAAAACAATGAGAGTACATCTGGAACTTGAAGTTTCTCAATACCGATATATAACGACCCCTCGTCGTCATATTTTGGTAAAAAGCTACCCGACACATCACTCTCGATATTTTCAACGCCAAACGGGTGAATCCGATAAATACTTCCACCGTCTTGATCTTCTGTTGAAATTGTTACGTTGGATGTATAACCGATTGCAAAGGTCTTCAACACCGGCACGTAAGGAGGATTTAATTGGTACTTCTTAGGGTCCAAAGGAGTTGTTGCTGAACTCGCTCTTAAATCCTGAGCATATGCCATGGATTTGCCCGATGCTAGCGATGGGTAATTACCTTGTTGAAAGTCAGGCTTGTTTAATTCAAGGTAGAAGAAACGGTTTGATTTCTGAATGTCTTGGCCATCCGTCCACGATGTTTCTCTAGCATCATATAAAAGTGCCGGATATTTTTGTTTGAGAGAATCTGAAATAGGAATTGACGTCTGTGGCGGAAAAATTTTAAGTGAGTCATTAATAGTATAATCGATGTTCTGATCACGCAATTTCACAGCTGCAGTAAATTCCTTACCTGTTACCTCCGGATAGTCAGCATAATAAGCTGAAATATCCTTTGGTAATCCCATCCAATCAAAGGCAAAGGATAACGTCTTAATCTTTTTAGCGACGATCTCTTTATTCAAAAAGCTAAATCGCGAGCCGGCCAACGGCTGATTACCGAAAGGTTCAAACGGCTTTTTTGCGTTAAGATCTCCATTGTCGTTTTCAAGCACCAATCCTTTGATACCGTCCACAGCGATTTGAATTTCTGTTTTTACTAATTGAAGATCTTTGTATATTGAATAGGGTGCTTTATTTTTTTTTCCATCCTGAACACTATTAATCACGATTTTCAACGACGGAACATTGTTATACGAATCGTTAGTATTACTTATAATCTTAACCGCAGTATCATTCTCAGCGAGTGAAATTTTTATTCCAATTACTTTAAAACTACGATCCCCTTCCTTTTGGTCTGCTAAAGAAAACTGAACATTTTTTGATTGTACTTCAACAAAGCCTTCCTCACTACTTAGCTTTACGGTAAAAGGCGGAGGGTTACTATTTAGCAAGCTTTTGCCAATCTTATTCGTGTCGAAATTATCAATGCCGAAAAAAAGTTTAACTTCAATAACTCTTTTACCTTCTTCCAGTATAAGGATGGGAGAAGAAATTAATATTCCGATTTCGGTCTCCTGCATTTGCTCTGCTACACCAAAAGGTTTCCACCCCCGACCAGTATCTGAGGTACGTACCAGCGTGGCATCTCCAGCTTTGTACAAATTGTACCATTCTTTTATGGTAGGTTTTTCTACTGTTATACTTCTTTTTGCGCGCATCGCTCGCTCCAAAACATCGTAACCAGGCTGCCAAGCGCTGTCAGGAGCATTGGCATTATCCAAATTCATAAGTATGGAAAAGTCTTTAACACCGAGAAAAAGCTCGTCTTGAAGATATGCCTGATGTCGAGGGTTGCCAAGGTCAGCATATATTTCCTTCAATGTATTTGAGTAAGCTGGAAGCGAATTTTCCTTTAACGGGTCACCCAATGCAAACTCCATCATGGCTTCAAAACTTGTTTTTTGCCTGACGGCTTGAAGCTCCTTCTTTCGATCGGATATCTCTTTCTTTGTATAAGCAGATGTTAACAGATCGAATAACCTCTTCCATGAATCGTCATCAACTTTTTTTGATTCCAATAAGGTGTCACGAATGCTTATGAGAAAACCAAGGTCTTCAAGCTGCAGAAAGAAATAACTTTCAAGCTGAACGGCCCACTGGTAGTAATCATCAAGTGTTTTAAACTTTGATGGAAGGGCCACCGGATCTATAGCAGTTTTCAGTTTTGTATCAAAGCTCTGTTTTGTGGTGCCCGATGTAGTAAATTGAGTATCCTTCTTTTTCGTCTGACCTGCCTTGCTGATTAAGTAATCTACGTTATTCCAGATGTCTAAATCATCAGGACCTGCGGTGTTCTTTGAAAAGAACAGCGTTTTGAAATCTTGAACATTTAATCCCACTTGAAATGAGATTAAATCTATTGTATTCTCCAATCCTTTGAGAAGATTAAAAAAAGTTTTATCCACAGGTGTGCCATCTGAATACGGAGGCAAATCATCTCCAGGATTAGGAGATCCCCACACCAGTTGCAGCACCGGCCAAAGACCAAAGTCCATATCTACAATGTCTTTATACTTTTCCTGCACAGCCGCCATATCCAATTCCTCCTTATCTAGAAAGACTGACTTCAATTCAGCTACGTTGGCGTTATTTAAGAGGAGATTGTGTGTGACTTCAAATTGCACATCTTCTCCGGAAGGTCCTTTCCCCGCATTTAATAGTGTCCCTTTTTTGAGTAAGAAGTTCCTTACATCATCTTCTAGTGTAATAACAGTGTGGACTTTATCGGGCTTAAAGGTTTTATTCTTAAACTGTAAGAGTTCTCTGTAATAATAGTCCAGATGCCGTTTTGTAAAATCATTAATGCTCTTTTTAGGATGTTGCAATAATTTCAAGAAAACCAGCATCAATACAAAATGAGGTCGCGACAACCAGGCTATTTTCTCAGGCTCTTGTTCTAATGATGAAGGATCATCCAGATAGCGAAGAATCTCTTCTATGCTTAGTCCAACAGATTCATAGTTTGCAATGGATTTCCAGGTGAGGTCACGATCTTCGGTGCCATCGTCATAGGGAAGAATACCGGCAAGTTTTTCTATGAAGACAAGCCAGTCCCCAATCTCTCTTTCGTCGGGTTGAAAGTACTTCGTGTCCAATGCATTCAATATGCGTCCGCTCTGGCTCACACCGTCTTTCATTAAAATTTTATAGGGTATTTCTTCGCTCATTATGTTCCTTTCACTTTTTGATTTGTCGGTTCAAAGCTTCCGGTTCCGACGTATTGTTTCATTTGATCAAGCTGTGGCGGATTAGTACCAGGGGGCTGAAATTGTGCGGGGCTCTGCACTTCAAACGTGGCAATAAATTTCGCGCCCTTTAATAACACTTTCTTACCACCTGTCGATCTTTCCGTAGCCTTTTGATTTGGTTCAAGACTTTGAATCTTTAGCGTTCCCGCTCCAGGTATGGAGTAAAGGGGGGTCGTGTACGTAGCGGGTACACTTACTTTCTTTTCATCGCCATCAACACAAATCTTTTTTCCGTTCAGTGTTGCTGGCCCCGTGGCCGAAAACTCACAACTACCCTGCACGATTATTTTTGCAGGAGGGAACGCCTCATCAACATCAAAGATCACTTTATCACCATCAACTAAAATCAGATCTGCCATTTACATCTTGGTTGATTCATTAATATAATAGGGGTACACCATGTTAAATCTTGAGTTTACCGCCTTGACAACATACTGTAAAGAGATAAGTAGCAAGCCCCGCTGCGCATCACTTTCAGTTATATCAATTTTTTCCAAGGTCACTCTCGGTTCATATAAAAGAACAGCGTCAGAAATAGTATCTGTCAGTTTATTAAGTAATGACTGATCCACTTCTTCAAACAGAAAATGAGTTAAGTCACTTCCAAAATTGGATACCAGGGTTCGTTCCCCTAAGCGCGTGGATAATAGCAATTCAAGGCACTGAAGTATATCATCTTCATCTTGAACCATATCTACCTCGCAACCTGCCGTAGAAAATCCAGGTGGAAAACTCCAGCCCCGACCCAGAAACGAATTATCCATGTGCCAGGCTTTTCACGTTTTCTGTTTCGGATTCAGCTTCTGTACTACTCATCAATTGCGCACTGGCATCTGCATGTATTTTTGAAATCAGTTGATTCACTTGCACAAAGGGCATTTGCCCGAGTGCCTCTAATACTTTATTTGTTTCTTCTACAGTGAGGGAAAAATTAATCGTTTTCATATGGTTTAATAGTTTTGTGTTTTATTTAATGTCTACTTTAGATCCTTTGATGGTGACGTTTCCGCCGGCCTCCAACGTAATATCTTTATCACTTTTGATGGTGATACCACTATCATTCATTTCTATTTTATTTTTGTTTTGATCCAGAATGATGATGCTTTTATTCTCATCATCAATCGTAATCTTATTTTTTTCGGGAGTCTCTAACTCGATGACCGACTTCTTATCATCCTTGAAACTGAGTCGCGCTCCATTTTTCATCACAATGCCTTTGTCGACATTCTCCTTGGAAGATTTAAAGCTTTTAGGAATAGTATTGGTATTGCTGTAAACGGATCCCAATATCACAGCCTGCCTGGGGTCGTCATTAAAGAATCCTAAAATCACTTCATCGCCTTCCTCAGGAAAAAAGAAAAGGCCTCTTTCTTTTCCAGCATAAGGAGTAATGAGCCGGGCCCACACAACACCTTCCTCTTTTGATTTAAAAGCAGGCACTTTTACTTTTACTCTGAAGTTTTTGTCTTTATCCTCATCAAACTTATCGATCACTCCAATTTGTAATCCATGTATTCCGGGCATCAAGGCCATGGCTGGCTTCTCTTCCGTATCGCGGCTTTGCAAAAACCATTCAGAAGAAAGCCCGAATTGAATATCTGATATCCATCCTTCCTGATCAACACGGTGACGCACACCACTTATCAATCCTTTTCCTTTGAACCGATTTCCAATACCTTCTAATTCTACAGTTTCACCGGGTTGGAGATCAGCCCTTCCTTTTATCGAGATCTTACCTCTGAACAACGACATCCTTGACTTTATCAATTTCGCATTCGTCCACACTTCGATTTCCTTTTCATCAACCTGTGCACAGTTCATCACCAGATAATCAGCATCAAGTTTCTTTCCAAGCTCGTCACCTTTCAGATTTCCGAACGCCGGAGCAAAGGCCTGTGAAGCTTTTAATGGTGTGAGCGCTTGCTTTTTTATATCCCATGTAGTACCACTCACTTTCTCTAACTGATCGCCAGCGTTAGACTCCCACTCCAATTCGTAAAATTCATCGAGCCCAAATACAATCTTACTTTTCTTGCTTTTGCCATCCATGTCTTTTAAAGGGCTTACCAGTACTTCTTCATCGCCTGCTATCACCCCACATCCGTTAGCATCTACTCTTGACATGATAAAGTCCCAATCCGAACAATAATACTGAACAAGCTGTTTGTGTTTATAGGATGCTTCTATTGAACATGTGGCTTTCATTTTTGCATCTTTGAATATTCCAGAAACAATAGCATTATCATCCTTGTCAACAAAAACAGAACTTTTACGAGTAGTCGTAAGATTGAATGCTTTGTGTTTCAATTCTATGGTCAATAAAAAACCTTCTTGGTTTGCATTAATAATTTGTTTGAGTACGTTTCCTTTAAACACAGTGGCTTCTTTGTCGGCCTCCGATTCATAACGAAGTTTTATTTCAATCTCCATTCCAGGAGCAAAAAATTCAGAATCTGCAATTTCAAATTTTCGTTGCGCCGCACTGCCGTCAATAAGAATTATGCGTGCGTCAGGAATTCTGTTTATCTCTCTTGAAATATCCATCGCAATCACTTGATACTTCGGATCAAGTTTTTTTCCATTGCTCGATATAGTAGCCGTGACGATGCCCATTCTATTTATTTTCTAATGGCGGAAAAAAAATCCGCTGCCCTTGTTTAAGATTTCTAAAATCATTCATCTGATTTACCCGAGCTACAGCAATGTAGAGACTCGCATCAGAGACACCGTATACCTTTTCTGTTAACAAGGGTAATGTATCGCCTTCCATAACGGTAATAACATGGGTAAGATCAGGTGAGGATTTTCGTTCAAGCTTTGCTATTTTATCTTTTGGCAAATCTTCTACAAAAACAACTTCCAATTCCGCCCTACGGGGCGTACCATCTTTACCAAAGGAAGTATACTTAATGTCGAGCGTCTTCAGTTTGCAACTAAAATTTACGCTACCCCATTCTATTTTTAGAAAGTTAGGTTCATGGATTTCTCCGTTCATCTGATAACATGCCTTCATAAATTCATCCAACTGCTCGGATACGGTTTTATTGCTTGATGTAAGTGCAGACATGCCATAGTCGAGCGCGTTACTATTGACAAGCAGCAGGGTAAAGCTCATTTCTTCTGCCAGACTATAAGCATAAGATGCCGAATTTTTACTGCTGTTGATACCCCGATACTTTGCATATTTATTTTCATGACGCGTCGTTATCGACTGAGGATTCATCAGCACTTTTATTGGACTGCCAGCAATTTTACTTCGGTCAACGTCCGTATACGCCGTTACTTTAAGCTTCTGTTCTTTTGATGGAACTATTGACATACTTATCTTTCTTTAGCACGCTTTAATATCCGCATCACTTCATTCACACAGGCATTCACCAGTGCTTCTTTATTTATATCCGCCTTGTTATCATTGTCTTTTTCTTTTCCTGACCATGCATTATCCTGACTTATGACGGCACGGATAATAACTTCTTTGATTTCGACAGCCATTTTAAATTCTGATTGGTTTGAATTTGAAATAGGCTAGTTCCAATGTTTCGATAACAACTTGATTGGAATTGGCATCCAAGTCAGACATGGACCACTTAACAGGATAAGCTTTCAAAAATAACCAGGAAGCAAAAGGAAGATTAGACTCGTCAAAGAGAATAACCAATACGTCTGACGGATACAGCTTCAATTCAGAAATGGCTTGGTCAATCTGCACGTTTAAGGGTGACAAGTGTGCCATGCCTCTTTCAAGCCTGAGGTTCTCATACTTAACCTTTTCAGGAAATCGAAAACCAGAACCTTCATTCATACCACCCTCATCCTGAGAAGAAGTTTCAATAGAAGCAGATAGTCCGGAAACTTTCTGAAATCGAATATCGATTGGATTTGGAATGATGCCTTTTATTAAGAAAAAGACACCAAACCGAAAAGCCAAGGGCGGATCCTGAAGTTTTAAAGCTCCTAGTAATTTTTCCGTCATACAATTTTTTTATTCGTCACAATGAATAATTGACTTTTAGGCTATGTGCTATAACTTCAAGAGTCTCTATCGCTACTTCATTATCAGTTGCGCTAAAGTGTGGCATTTCCATTTTTATTGGCAATGCACCTTTCACCAACCAGCGCATCAACGCAACGCCCGTTTCATCACACAAATCAATGGTAATATCCTTTTTCAAATCATTAAGCAAAATGAATTTAACTTCGCTGTTAAGCCATTCATACAGGAAAGCCTTTTTATCGCCTCGCATCACGCCTTTCTTTAATGTTATTCTAATGGGGTTAACCATCCCTCTCATAATGTTTATACCCGTTAGAAAGCTTAAGCCATTTTTATAGACCGTTTGTTCATACTCTACGGTGAGGCCGCTCACTTCAGAAAATCCCAGTGTAGTAGATCCGGATGAGCCTATCAAATTATCGTCGTTAATTGTTACACGATAATTATAGGCTGGAACCGGATAAGAGGCGATGATATTTTCTTTTTTTAAGGCCATCTTCTATTCAATCAATTCTCTTCCATGACAACCCGAGATGCTATCAGTTCCATCGACTCAATGGCAGCATCATTCGAGTTCGAGTCAAACGTGGGAGCATCAAGTTTGGTTGGGAATGCATCAATTGCTTTCCAGGTTACAATTGCATTTCCTTTTTCATCACATAACTTTATAGCGATATCTTTTTTATCGATCTGGTTGATGGTGATCTGCTTGATCCAGCCATAAAGCTTTTGAATACTATTCGCTTTTACATAGCCTTTCTTTAAGGTAATGGTAGCATGCGAACGCTGAGAAGGCATGATCATGATGTTAGGTCCTGGGCCAGGCTCAGTTGTTTTACTCTCCTTATAGGTACTGGTCTCAAATGAAATAGATAGACCAGATACTTCGGAAAAGGCAATTGTTTCGGTATTATCACCGATTAGGTCTACCCTATAGTTATAGACCGGTAATGGATAGCTTTTTGCTACGTCAGTTGATTTTAATGCCATGATACTTAAAAGTTAGTAGTGATACATTTAATTAAATTAATTAGGCCTCTTGAAGTTTATGCATAAACTTAATGACGATAAACTCTGCAGGTCTCACTGCGGCAATTCCTATTTCAACAATCAACCGGCCTTCCAACACGTCTTGTGCAGTCATTGTTTTACCTAACCCAATGTTCACATAATAGGCCGCTTCAGCACTTGATCCAGCGAGGGCACCTTGTTGCCACAAACCATACAGATAACTATCAATCATCGCTTTTACCTTGAGCCATGTTGTAGCATCGTTACCTTCAAACACAGCAAACGCTGTGGCCTTTTTAGTTGACTCTTCAATCAGGTTAAACAATCTTCTCACCGATATGTAACGCCATTCATTATCGTTACCTGCTAATGTTCTTGCACCCCATACCAATGTGCCTTTACCCGTAAAACTTCGAATAACATTAATGGATTTACCAGCATCCGGATCCACATTTAGACCACTTTGCTCATCATCATTAATTTTAAATGTTGGGCCCAATACGGAATTCAAACTTAAATTAGCGGGCGCTTTCCAAACACCGCGTTCTCGATCGGTCTTCGCATAAATTCCGGCAATGGCGCCGCTCGGAGGAAGTGTAATTTTTCGCTTGGCTAATTCCGTTTTAATCTTGTTATACAAACTGGTGTTGGTATCCTTCTTAGAACTCAGAGACACACCAACGTCGCTGCCTGTTAAAATACTTGATCCAACAGAATCAAGTTCCTGGTCACCTGCTCCATTTACTTTAATGTCAAATCCGGTTGTGGTATTTTTTGATGACCAATCTTTCCATTTGTCAACAACATCTTTGCCCTTCATTCCTTTCACATTTCTAATCTCAATGGCAACACCTTCTATCTTAAATTCAGGATCAGCCAGGGAACCTTTTACGATTTTGATAGTTGGTATGCCGGTATCGGTTCCTGTATAAGCAACTTCTACGGCATTATTTTGCACGAACGATTTTGCAGATTTACTTCCGGCAATAATAGAAACAGAATCTTCAGTATACTGGTATGGTATTAAGGTATTGAGGTAAGGCGCATACGCTGCACCATATTTCAAATCATTCGTGCCAATGTTGTCACGTAAGTCCTTGGTATCCTGCGAAAGCCCATCTTCTTCAATAACATCAGCAATGAGAAACCTGTCGCCCAACGTTGCACATTGATCCAAGGCTTCTTTACATAAATTGTAATATTCTGCCTTTGCTAAACTTACCGCATCGGTTAATACAATCAGTGTTGGTTCATCCTCTTTCTTTAAGCTTTCAAGCGCTTTTTCAAAATCTCCGGCTGATGGGGTCGCGGTAAAATCTCCGGTGGAAATAATATAACATCCGCCTCCACCATTGTCAAAATAAATCTTGAGGCTGTAATAAAGAAAAAACTTGTCGTCAGCAGTATTCTGAATACTGAAGGAATCCACGCCGTTCACTGTAGTAACAGACACTTCAAATTGTTTAGCGAAAGCCTTTCCGAAAATCTGTTCAAACTCCAGCATCGTGCTGATCTTAACGGGTGTAAACTGTAGATCATCAGATTTTTCTGTGTAACCTATAAAAACAGGTACTGCCGTTGATACGTCTGCCACCGAAGGAGGAAGCGTAGAAATCTCTTCTACATAAACACCAGGGGTTGTGTAATTTGCCATAAATTATTTTTTTTGGTTTTTTAAATACTTTATCACCTTAATACCACCCTCTTCAGGGCGTGGATTGGGCAGGTGTTCAACCAATACCAGATTATCTTTTTTGAGTTGTATGTTTCTTCTGCCACCTTTAAAAAAAGTAATGGGTGTGGTGGATTGAATTACTATTTTTTTTGCTTGTGGATAGTCTTGATTGAGAAGATTTAGAATTGAGCCATCAAGGTTTCCCCCCAACGCTACAGGAGTTTTGAATTCAATTTTTGAATCTTCATCCCTTGTACCCGCTTGTTCAATTCTAAATGTGTCGGGACTATCTTCGTCGGTAACCACTACATACTTCCAGTAAATCTTCTTTGATTCAAAGAGCAACGAAAATGTGGGCGCCTCTTTTTTGAATGCAATATTTTTAAGCTTAATTAATCCAAATACTCCCGATTCCAGTTGATTTCCAGACGCTTCCTTACTGACTTGAAGATCATAACCTTTGGATGTATTCGTGTATAAGAGTGAACTATCTATTGTGGCAAGCTCAGTGAAATGATGAAATTTAGAATTTCGCAAGGTGAGCTGGAAAGAGAACGTGATATCATTTGCAATTTCAGTAAGTGATTTACCGCTTTCGGAAGATGCTAAAACGGACAAGCCCGTTGCAAAGGAATTTAGTAGAAGTCGGTTCTCACGAAGTACCTTTTCACCTTTTACGTCTGGTGCTATCAAAAAGTCGGTACAACCTTCGTCATTGTAGTACGCATGTTTTAATGCGATATGAAAAAAGGGTTGATATTTCATTGTAGTAAAGTTTTAATGACGCTCTCGCCAACAGAAGTTAACACGCGAGATTCCTCGTCTTCAAAAACGATCATCTTCACTTTATATAAAGCAGAAGGAACGTAGGTTGTACGTAAGGCATTCCATATTTCATTTTGGTTAGAGAATGGCATCGTCATTAGCTCTACAACCAAATGATCTACATTTTCCGAAAGTTGGGGTGTGCCCTCATGATCAAAAAACTTGTTGCTCTGAAAAAATTTAATAACGTAGGAGAGATATTTGAGCGATTCTTCGTATGCCGTAAAGTTGCACACAAACAACACAAAGAGATTAAGTCGAATTTCGGGGTTTACACCTACGCGCGTTCCGTCGGCACGTATTTGCAGATAAGCGTTGTCAGGTCGCAACGTATTCTCTTCTTCCAGATTAATTATTAATGGAGTAATGGCATTTTTTGGAAAGGAAATTGTTTCCGATCGTTCGGCGTTCATAAACACTACCTTGTCCTCCTGCAGGGAATCGCGATTTCTTAAATATTGGTTGAGTTGATCTTTTAAAAAGCCCAGTACTTCGTGTATCATGGTACGAACATAAATTCGCCCTACGAATTCGCTAAATTAATTGAGTAGATAGTACCTAAAGATGAGCCAGTGATCGGTAACATCGAGTAAAAAAAGCCTCCGAATAGAAAAAAAACAAAATTAACCCCGGGTTAATTTTACTGAAAGGCTTTGTACTTTAAAGACCATTTCACATCTTGAGTACCTTTTCAAGAATAACTACTCAGTCGATTATTCCCGAAACAAATGTCTTGACATTGAGTATAACTAACCCCTAAACCATAAACCGATGAAAAAAAAAGATGAGAATTACACTCCACCCGTTATTTACGATGACCAAATAGTTGTTGGAAAAAAGATTGCCCGCGTCGTTATTGAGGCCATAGATGCCGACATGCCAGATGCCATTCTGTTCAAGCCTATGTGTTATCTGGCATATCAAAATACCATGGATCCAGCGGATCCTTTTACGTATTTTTATTATGCCACAATCGTTGTTCCCGAAGGGACTCCTACCATTGACTGCAGCATTGAACCAATAAATGCCGTGAATTTCGTTACGTTAACGATCGATATAACTGGTAGTACCAATAACAACGTCTTATACTTCATGCAGATAAGCAATATGCCTGCACCGATCGGATTTCCGCTTTCCGGTGTGGAATTAAAAGTATTCGGAAATGCGAGCACTGGTGGTACAGGTGGAGTAAAACAAGGACAAGGAACTACAGCAGTCGGGTATCAAGACGCTGATGAAATGCCCGCATCATCCTTAACAAGAAAATGAAGAGTAGAGAATTAATTCTATTCGCACTATTATTATTATCCCTGGTAAAGGTTGGCTTTGCTCAACCTATTCAGGCAGATGTTCACAAGCTTAAAATGGAGCTTAGTGAACATCTGTCAGACACCGCAAAAATTAAAACTTGTCTCAAGCTAGGTGTGCTTTACTCTAAATATCAGTACGATTCTGCCTATTATTTTACGGCGCAAGCCCTCACTCTTTCTGAAAAAATAAATTATAAAAAGGGTATACTCAATAGCTATATGCAATTGGGACCAATTCTAAAAAACAAAGGTGAATATCAACAATCTATTGAATGCCTTAAAAAAGCGTTGACATTAGCACGACGCCCTGCAGACTTTGGCATGATCTATAATAATATGGGGAGCACCTATGTCAAGCTCGGTCTTCTTGATTCAGCGTTATCGAATATGTTAAAGAGTCTGGATATAAAACTCCAAGCCAAAGACATGCCTGGAATTGTGAACTCTTATATCAATCTTAGTAATTTTCATTTCTCCGAAAAACAATATGATGAAGCCAAAGAATATTGCATAAAGGGTTTAAGAATAGAAGAAGAATTAAATAACCCAGCAAGGCTAACTAAATTGTTTATCATTCTAGGAAATATCTATTATGTAAAGATGGATGCTGATAGTGCAGAATATTTCTATAAAAGAGCATTATCATTTCAAAGTACGAAGAATGATGTTATAAGCTCCATAGTATATCTCAATCTTGGAAACATACATCAACAACGCAATGAATTTAAATCTGCTTTAACAATGTATCAAAAAAGTCTTGAGTTAAGTAAACTTTCAGGTGATGTTAATCAAGAAATAAATTCAATGCAGAACATTGGAAATATCTATGAGAATTTAAAGGAATACAAAGAAGCAATTTCTTACTATGATCAAGCTCTTAAGGAATGTCGACAAGTAGCTTCTAAAGATTTGGAAAAAGCGATTCTCTTTAATATTTCGTCATGCTATAAAAAACTAAATGATTATGCCCGGGCATTTCAATACTACGTACAAGCCGATTCACTAGCAGATGATTTATATAACGAAGAGCGGGAATCTCAAATCGCAGAAATGCACGCCAAATTTAAAACGGAGCAAAAAGAAAAAGAAATTGTGCTTCAAAAGGCGGCTAATGAAAAAAAGATTTACGAAAGAAATGTATTCATCCTTACATCCATTCTACTATTTGCCCTCCTTAGCATCGTCCTCCTGACCTATGTTAAAACCAAACGTGTCAATAAAACATTGGCCAGTCAAAAAAAGATAATTGAAAAACGTGAGCACGAAAAAGGATTTTTACTTCGTGAATTACACCACCGGGCCAAAAACAACTTGCAGTTAGTCTCCAGTCTATTAAACGCACAGGCCAACCAACTGAAAGATCCAGAAGCAGCTGATGCCGTTAAAGAAGGCCAGGCACGGGTTGAAGCCATGGCACTCATTCATCGTGATCTATATAAAAGGGAAAATGTAACCAAGGTAAACTTGAAGACTTATCTTGGAAACATGGTCAATAATCTGATGAGTTCGTACAATTTCTCACCCTCTTCAATTACCTTAGTAATGGATGTAGCAGAAATTGAAATGGAAGCTGATCTTGCCATTCCAATAGGCCTCATTGCAAATGAGCTTATCAGTAACTCGTTCAAACACGCTTTTACAAATCAGCAGTACCCAGAATTGGTTATTGAGGCAGGTGAAATGACAGAAGATGAATTGCATCTGCTTGTTCGAGACAATGGACGTGGAATTAAAAGTGGGGCTTCAAAAGAAGAATCATTCGGAGTCACAATGATCCATTCGCTTGTTAAACAACTTCAGGGCTCCATTTCGTTTGAAAATTCGAACGGATGCGCGGCCACCCTGGTTGTTCCTTTACGTAAAGATGAGCTTGTTGAAATTTGAAGTTATGAAAAGCCCAGAAACTTTCGAAGAACGGTAATACATCTTAAAAATTTGATGTCCTTGAACTTATCGACAAATGAATGCACTTAAAATATTAGTAGTAGAAGACGAGGCCATAGTAGCATTTGATATTACTACTCGCCTGCGAAAAAAGGGCTATGAAGTAATAGGCAATGCATCAACCACTCAAGAGGCTTTAAATATTCTGAAGACACAGGAGGCGGATCTCTGTTTACTCGATATTAAATTAACTGGCTCGGAAGATGGTATTGAATTAGCCCGACAGATCAAAGAAACCACTCCTTTGCCAGTAATCTTTCTTACTTCGATGAACGATGAAGATACTTTTGAACGTGCAAAAGGGACCAACCCTGCAGCCTACATGCTAAAACCCTTCAATGATCTGGAACTTCAAATGGCTATTGATCTGGCAATCTCCAATTACGCGGCAGGAAAAATAGCGCAATTAAACTTTACACCGCCTGATGTAAAAGAAGATGATTTTTTCAGCCTGAAGGAAAGTATTTTCTTAAGAAAAAAAGAAAGATTTGAACGCGTCGATTTTAAAAATATTTTTTGGGCGGAAGCTGAAAGTAACTACACCACGATTGTAACTACCACGGGACAATTTGTGCTTTCTGTCACGCTTCAAGAAATTGAAAAAAAATTAACAGCTCCATTCTTTATGCGCATTCACCGCTCCTACCTAATAAACCTGGAACACGTTGCCTCCATTGAAGGGAATATGCTTTACATCAACAGCAGATCATTTCAAGTGAGTAAGAGTAAACGAGATGAAGTGTTTCAACGATTTAAGATAGTCTGATGTAAGAGAATAAATATTTACACCGAAAGGTCAAGAATATATTATAAACATGTAATCAATACCCTCAATATGCAGTTGGCCCGGCTGGGTTATTATTTATTGCATTGATAAAAATACCTATACGTTGCGCTAAGGGCAGCCATTGAGCAATAGGAATTGGCCCTTGTATTCGCCTCAATTCAAGTATGATACCATCGATTCCTGCTAACCCTCCAACATTGTTATCGACGTTGTTGCCCATGCTTCCCAGTGCCGGTTCAATCTTTCGCCTTGACCAATTATTTTTTTTAAGCTTGTCAGTGCCTTGTGTTATTCCTCTCAACCAGGCACTCCGTGTAAGACTGGATATAAAAATACGGTCATTGTTATCCATAAAACCATGACGAAAGACTTGTCTATTTCCGGTATTTTGTAAGTTAATTGTTGTGAGTATATAATCTTCAAACTCGTCCGGATGTGCCGTAAAGTAATTTCTTTCTGCTAATGGCAATCGACTGTAAATTGCAGCATAATCTGTTCGGGCCATAATGGGTGCAATTAGCTTGGAATAACTCAGTGCTCCATGATAAGCAACAACTCCTGATGCGTAGGCACTATTTCCTTTATACAAGACAGGAGCGATAAGTCCAATCAAGCCTTTTAATTCCGTGCTGGGAGGATGCGCATAGCCCAATGATATGTTATTTGCCGCAACTGCATTTATACGATTTACTGCTGTGAGTATTAGGAGCTGATCACCCAATCCCATTAGCTCAGTTGAAGCAGGCCCTTGGATAGCCGCTGCATGATCATTGCGAATGGTTTCTAACATGGAATATATGCCGTCTATTCTCAATCCTACCGTTGATTGAGGCTTCGCGCCCATCGGCACAGTTACCGGAAATATCTGAACCGTTTTCAGCATATTCCCCGGCAAACCGTTAAGAGCATTTCCTCCATCAAATCCCCCACCGGCTATGCCAGGTGCAATACCGACGGCGGCATTTTGAAGGGCCGTTGCCGCTGCCGTAACACTAGTCAAAAGATTTGTGATATTTAACGGAACTGACTCATCCACTTCATCGGTTACAAACTCAATGTCAGAACCGAGAGGGGATTCATCTGCCTGTATCTCAAATCCAGGTTCACTATAGAATGCATCACCTTTCTTCATGTTCTTTAAAGATTGATAATTGGCATTTCCTGTAATTTTTTTACCGAGAAAAGAAGTTTTCCTTTTTTCCTTTCTTACAAGCCAGTCCGTCTCAAATTCAAATCCCACCATTCGTTGAACTACAGGGTTTTGTCCCTGCGCTTTTGATGGCAATTCTTTCGAATTCTCGTTACAGGAAGCAGTTGCCTTTTTACCCATTATGTCTGCTTCTTTTTCAAGTGAAGAATTATCATTAATAGATATCCCGTTAACATGATTTGTCTCTTGTACCCGTCCTTGCTTTTGCTGTACAACATGCCATGCTTCGTGAGGTAAATGCTTCTCCTGTCCATGACTAAGATGTATTTCATTGCCTTTTGCATAGGCCAATGCTCCCACCTGAGATGGCTTGTTTGAATCATAATGAACATTAACATCAGACAAATTAAGGTTTGAAAGTTCTTCCAAGCCTGTTCTTAGATTTCCAGGCAAGCCTTTACGTTTAGAGTTAGGTATAAAATTATTTATACCCATTGACTCTTTAAAGATCTTGCATTGCATCACGTTACGTGGACTGTGAAGAAGACTCTCTTTCGTTTGTTTTTGAAAAACATTATCAGATCGCCTGTCTGTCCAACTAGCCTTTGGCTGAATTATCACATGACCATGCTGTGAATCACATTTTGAACAATTATTCTCTTTTGTCAAAAGAATCCTCATTTCAAGGGATTTTAAATTTATGCACTCATTTATTAAAGTAGAACAACCAACAGTAACGCTCCGGCCAGTCCTCCTGAAATACCTAAAAATGTTTTGCGTTGACTTTTCAATTTTTGAACCTGGTCATCTAATTTACGGTTCTCATCTACTTTATCTTGATACGCTTTCACAAAACCCTCCGAATCAGCTTTGCATTTTTCCAATACATTAGTGATGTCTTCTGTATGACTTTTATATTTTTCAATGATACCCTCTTTATCCTTAACTTTTTCTTCCAGCTGTTCTTTGTTCCTAATGCTCTCCTTATCTAACGAATCCAGCCGGTTGTTGTAACCCGATACAGTTGAGTCCATCTTATGGAATTGTTTTTCCATGTAACGGTATTTTGAATAGGTCTCAATATCCATGATGACCATGTCATGACATGGAATAGTGTAGTTGCTTCCCTTCATACCTACTATTTTTTCAGTATGACCGTCACATGTATCTTGTGCCTTTACTTGCATGACGGAAAGTATTATTGCAAGCGAAGCAAGTAGAATGTTATTTTTGCTTTTCATCGTTCTGTAAAAAATCAAGGGCTCTTTTAATTTCTGCATCTTTTTGAATTTTAGTTAATTTCGTCCATTCCTGCTTTTGCATTCCTTCCAACGCATCACGATACGTTTTTGCTTCTTCCCGAAGGCCATTTACTTTTCGGTTTGAAATTGTTATCAAACTGTCCATGTTTTTGGTTTGAATGCTATCGGCTAATCCAATGTCAATATAGTTCTGTTTGAGCCGGCTCATTTGATTCGCGAGTTCCAAATTTTGCTGTTTCAGTTGTTGAAGATATGTATCATCAACTGAAGAGAAGGGTTTCTTCAGCATAAGGATTATCAGAATAATAATGATTACCGCCTCAATAGCAATGAACACAATTTTTTTATCGATGACCATGGTTAAAAATGTTTTAGTAAATAAGACTTTGATTCCATACTCAATGCTCGTTGATTACGATCTCAATTTCAATTAAATTGATCTATTGAAAAGAGTTTTTGAGTGAACGTTCTATTTAATTGAGTAAACTGATCCGAGATATTTTGAGAAAGCGGCACCAAAGCCCAAAAACTAGTGCAGCCTAAGCCATTACTGAATTGACTTGCCGCCTATTATTCTCTGAAGCGTATTTAAGCAGGCTTTTAGAAAGATTAGGATCTTCAAAAAAACAATCCAGTACTTTCTCTTTATCAGCAATCAATATGGTGCTGTCCTCTTCAACTACATAATAATCCGTATTACTTGTTGGATGAATACCTGGAATAAAAGTATAGAATGCTTGAGCCTTAACATGTAAATGACTACCCTTATAAAAAGTGAGTGAGCCTGAAATTATAATAACACTTTCCTTACAGTGCTCTTTACTTCCTTTTTGAACCATTTTAAAATTAAAAACAGAAGCCAATAAAATAAGTTTGTATTCAGGAGCAACATGAAATAGTGGGACGTTTTTTAAAAGCTGTACTTTTTCATAGATAGTCTTTGTGTCAACTGCATTGACTTTTGACAATTTAATCTGGGGTAGAAAGTTCGGGATAGACAGACCTGCCGTATGGTGTTGTAAAATCGCCCATGCCATTTCATGTATAAGTTGTTCCTTATGAAACAGGCATGCAATAATTTCATTTCGTGCGTCTTCATTGGCATAAAAATCTGCCAAAACGTTCAATGCATTCAACTTCGTCCATAATGTAACCGATGAATAATCTCTGTATAGAATATTAACAGCACGGTCCATTATTGACAATTGTTGTTGAGGGAAAAATAATTTCAGTCTTTCAATACTTTTATCCAATGTCACATTATCAAACCATGGCGCTATAAGTGTCACAATATCTTGGTCAAAGGTATTAGCCGCCACCTCAAGAGCATAGATATGACTTTCAGTATCATTCTTATCAATCAAATTTGCTTTAATAAGCTCAACTGTAGCATATCCATATACAAAACTTAGTAACATGTATAAGATGTCAAAATATTCTTTACGCTCAATTCTTAAAGATTTTATTAATTTATTGCAAGTATCGATATGTTTTGCTTTATCAAGATCCAACAGACAAGCGCTTAGCCAAGTAATCATGCTAATCGTTTCAATGATTTCGCCTTTAATTAGTGAATGCTCTTTACCCGAGGCAGTATAGTTCAACGAATATAAAATTCGTGTCGTCGACAGCTGTATTTCCCTGTCTGGGTATTTAAGCTTATTGAGCAAAAGTGACTTAGATGCTTCGGTACCAATCCTAAAATATAATTCGAGAACCTTTAACCGAATTCCTCCTGTTGAAGACTTTGCAAACAAATTTTCAAAATTATTCAACACTTCCTTATCACCTGAAATAGAACGAAGTTCCCATTTAAGCAGCGTCTCCTCATCGATAATCTCAGCATGAGATACATCTTTAATTTTAAGGTTTGGTTTCGATTCTATTACCTTCAGGAGTTTAGCACTTGTGGTGGCAACGTTCTCATTCTTAGATTGGAGGCCTTTTTTTAAAATATCAATACTGGACATTATCTTTCTGGTAGATGGGAAGTTCTTTTTTAAAAGCAATGCCTCTTGTAATTTTAATTTATAGGATTTATAAAGCGGAATTGTTACCATTATCCATAGCGACAATACCACTAGAAGTATATAATTGAATGGCAAAAAATTTGAAATATGAATGGCTGATAATAATAACAATACTCCTCCAGCCAATAGATTACCAACAGCCCCTGAAATACCTTCTACATTGCTTTGAAATACCGTTCGGATAGATGCAGGAAGGGGTTGATAGATGAGTTGTAAACTAGGTGCATGAATACCATTATTCAATGACCTCTCCAAAAGTTTACTTAAAGCAATAATGGAAAAGTATATATAAGACTCTCCTATCCACGTTTTTGCAAACATACTAAGGAGTGTAGAAAATAAAAGAGTCACTGACAGACACAGTAATCCAACCTTTAATCCATAGTGGGTAAGAATTCTATTGAATATTATCGACTTAAAAAACAATTCTACAAGTGATACGGCGCCAAGAAAATATCCCATAAAAGCAGCCAACAACTCTATGCTGCTAAATTGGTTTCGAGCCAAATCAAGAAACATGTAATCAATAAAATAAAATACAAATACCGAAAACGAACTAAAGATTAGTGTAATCAGGAAAAAATTATCCTTGGCTGGTACTCGTTCTATTTTCTTTTCAGGTGCATCTTTCGATGTGATTGAATAGCTTTTAAAATTACTACCATATTTATGAATGAGGAGAAGCACGAGTGCAATACAGATCAATATACTAGCGATGGATATAATTAATAATCCCGTTGCATTCAATAGCGAAAGTAAAAATGGAATCGAAAAGAATGCCATAATATTGGATATTACTTCACCTGAACTGATGATTCCAAATACCTTTTTACCTTGGCTAAGGTTAAACACTTTAGAAGCTAATCCCCAAAAACAAATATTCTTTACAAACAAAAAAGGAGAAACCCATGCCAATAGCAGCAGAGATAACAACATACTCTTATAAAAAGAATTTGCCAGGGCTAAGAGGCTAACGGAAAAAAATAAAAAACACAAGGTCAATATTACTAACGTAGAAAATTGAATTCTTTCAATTAAGTAACGATGAGCAGTCCAAATAACAAAGCTCAAAATACCTGCCAATAGATAGGCATAAGGTAATTTTTCGGTTGAAAAACTCACTAGAAAAGAAGAGATGGAAACCGTAAAGAAAAAAGTAAGTGCGACACCCATGAAAAAAGATAACAAGAGCAATATTATGATAGCCTCTATTTCTCTTTTGGTATACGAGGTATTGAAGAAATGTTTCGAGACTAACATTATTTCAAATTAATGCTGAGACCAATATCCGTTCGAATGGGATCTTGTGGGGTAGCATAAAAAGAGTCCTGACCAGCCGCAACATTATAATATCGTGCGTTCGTAAGATTGTTAATTCGTAATGATAGTGCCATGTTAAAATTCTTCCGTTCGAACAGTTGATATCGAGCAGAAAAATTCAAAATTAAATAAGCATTGTTCGTAAGGTAATGCTGTGTTGAATCAAGAATGGTTGAATTTGATTTTGCTCGATGTACAAACCTTAACGATGTCGAGATTTTTTGAAAAGTCAAATCTATTGTCGACTTCCATGTGTTTTTAGCTGCTAAGACAAGAGAGTTGTTATCAATCTTGCCATCTGTATACGTATATGAAGCGCCCCAATTAACCTGCGACTTCCCTATTTCTATTTTGTACGTAGCCTGAATGTTACCACCATAAATCCGGGCCAATCCTTGATTAACAGCCTTTTCTATATAGTCTACCTGAACTCCTTTAAATTCCCCAGGGCCTTGTGGTGATTGAATGTTAATCAGATCTGTGATTTGATTAAAATATCCTCCTACTGAAAAGAAAAAATTCTTAGTAGGAAATAAAATTACACTGCCCTCCATTGAAGCCATTCGCTCTGGCTTCAAATCCGTATTTGGGATATGAAAAAATGGAGATGATAAACCGGTGACTTCACCCGACGTGGTCGAGGTTACATTAAATGAACCGAATGTAGAATACGCTTTCCACGGGCACGGTGCTAAAAAAGAAGTCCCGTACAAAAGTTTAATCTTTATTTTTTCTGTAGGCTTAATAACTATACCTACACGAGGGTTAAAAACCTTTCCAAAACGGGTATTGTAATCAAACCTTCCTCCTAACGTTAATTCGGTAAATCGTATTGCCTTAGAAAATAGTTGAAAAAACCCTCCATAGTTCCGATAATTTAAATAATGAAAATCTTGTAAAATTTTTAATGATTTTCCATTCGAATCGATTGTATCTGTATTCAGATAATACATATCCTGATCATCGGCAGGTATTTTTTGGTTAAATGGAGATGGTAAATCGGCTGTTTTAGGTAGTGCGCTGAGATCTTCAAGCGAAGCGCCAACAATTAAGGAGGTCTCTTTTGTAAAACTATATTCCCATTGCTCTTCGATTTTTTTTGACTGGCTAAATTGATATTTGTATCCCTTTCTATATTCGGTATACCGGTTTATAAATTTAGTATCCGGGTTCATAACAAAACCATTTGACATCAGATAACTTTGCAATGACCACTTTTTGTTTTTACTTTTAAAAGTATGCTTAGCATAAAAAGACTGAAAAGTAGTAGCCACAAAGGCTTCCTTGGTGTAAAGGGTATAACGCGGGTCTACGTTTATGGATGAGCTATGCTGTTCGCTGTTGCGTGAGCCTCCGATTTCAAAATTACTAACATTAAATTTTGCATTTATAGAATACGACGTAGTAGGCATCTCAAATTTACGTTGATCAATTGTAGTATTGATTTGTTTTTCCTGTCCGTTAACATCAACTAAACCATACGGTAAATATTTCTCGTTATACCAACTAAATTCATTTTTATAGGAGTTGT